>Ga0197143_1000893_pt1 | contig 27615 bp, 17 predicted proteins | sample GBS70_MetaG_FD_148603 | JGI IMG/M metagenome (GOLD analysis project Ga0197143, IMG submission 148603) | Sediment microbial communities from Great Boiling Springs, Gerlach, Nevada, United States - GBS 70_MetaG | ecosystem: Environmental > Aquatic > Thermal springs > Hot (42-90C) > Sediment... | reverse complement strand
CGCCGACGCGCACGACGCGCCCGCGAACACCCCCGCCCAGCAGCAGCGCCGCCTCACCGTCGGGCGCGACGCTCCAGACGAAGTTCAGCGGTGCGCTCGGCAACGCGCGCGGGGCGACCGACAGGCGGATTGCGCCATCCATGTCCAGCGACGCGCCCTCAAAGGTGCCCCGTCGGAGTTGGTCGAACCGTTCGGGCTGCCACTGGCGTGCTGCGCGGCTGACCGCGCGGGTGTCGGGGCGCGCGCCCGTCCCTGACGCAAGGTCAGGGAACGACGGCTCGCCCAGCGGGGGCGGGGGCGGGAGATTGGCGACAATCGCGCTCGCCTCCGCCGACGGCAGCGACTCCGTCTCGTCCACCTCGGCGGGAGTCTCCTCGCCCTCCACAAAGGGCGGTGGGGCAAACCTACCGAACGGGCTGCGCCCCGTGTCGGCGGGCAGCACGGTGATCATGACGCTCTGCGCGCCTTCCAGCACATGGGGCGTTTCCACTACCTGCTTGATGCGGTCGGGCGTCTGCTGCGCTTTGGAGACGCGCTGGCTGACGAACACGCTGCGCATCAGCGGGGGCGGCTGCAGCAGCGGCGCGCCTGCAACGCTAATGGTCGGGAACGGCAGGTTCAGCGCGACGGTCATCTGGTAGTTGCGCTCGCGGTTGAGGAACTCGCGCAGTTGCGCTTCGGTGTCGCTGCTGCCACTGCCACCGAACGCGCCTTCGCCCAGCAGCATGGCAAGCAACCCTGTCGCGCCCGTCTGCACACCGCCGCCCGCGCTCGCCTGCAACACATACCGGCCAGGCATCATATCGGCAGGCAGGCGCAGGCTCGTGCGGTAGGTGTCGGTCGCACCGTCGCGCGTGCGCACTTGTACCGTCGCCTCAATCCGCTCGCCGGGGCGGTAGGTGAAGCGGTCTACCTGCAGGCTGTCGATAACCGCTGCGCCCTTGCCAGGCTGCACCTCAATCTCCAACTCGATGCGCTCCAGTTCCACCTTGCGCTCTGGGGCGTTCATCAGCAGGTTCAGTGCGTAGTTCAGGTCGCTCAGCGCAGCGAACGCCAGCGAGTCGCGCGTGGCGACGCGGTTCTCGTAGCGAATCTCGCCGAACGGGCGCGTCTGTAGTCGCCAGCGCACGGTCGCGCTCGCCTCGCCCATATCGTAGTGGACGCGATCGAGAAACTCCAGCGCGGCGATGAGCGCGATCTGCCCCGTGAACATCGGGTGGTTGAACACCTCGCAGGTGAACTCGCGTTGCACGGCGCGGGCGGCGTTCGTGATGCGGGCGGTCATGGGGATCATCTTCGCGCGTTGCCCCATGCGCCCCGCGACGGCAAACGCGCCGTCATAGTATATCGCGCCCAGCGGCTGCGCACGGTTGCCCAACTTGAAGGAGACCGCATACGACGAGAAGACATCCACAATCTCGGCGGCGTGCATCGGCATTTCCACCGTCCCCAAGCCGAAAAACGGGTGCCCAAACGCCAGCACATAGTCGCCCTTGCGGTAGGTCAGTGTGCCAATCGCCGAGAGGTCGATGTCGCCTGTTGCCAGCGGTGTGGCGACCGCTGCGCCGGGTTCGAAGCGCACAGGCACCTGCTTGGCAGTGCCGCCGCTTGGCGCCATCAGCGGGGTGAACCCGTGGCGCTTCAGCATCGCCTCCAGATACTTCATCGTGCGTGGCGAGACACCGCTGACCATAATCGGGGTCATCAGCGGGCGCGCCCATGCGACATTCGGCGTCGTGGGCTGCTCGTGCCCGATGTAGACCCCCGCGTAGCGCACGCCCGCGATCCGCACGGGCTTGCGTATCATATGCCCGCTGCGCAGGTCGGCGAGTTGCGACTCGGCGCGCGGGTGCAGGTTCGTCAGCATCGCCTCCAACGGTGTCACCAGCGCGACAGGCTCTTTGGGGAACCCGAACCCATACGCCAGCGCGCCCAGAATCTTGTCCTCGATAAAGATGGGGCTGCCGCTCATGCCCGCAATCACCATCGCGCCGCGCTCGGTAATCGGTCCCCCACGCATCATAATCATCACCAGCGGGTAGCCATACAGCGCGTTGTCCAGCACGCCGACCACTTCCACCTCGAAGCGTTCGATCTTCGTGCCCTTGAACACCGTCAGCCCGTAGCCGCGCATGCCCGGCTTGAGTTGCGACACGGGGAACACATCGCGGAGCATGGGGCGCACATCGGGGGCGTCTTGTGACCATGCGAACACCGTCAGCCCCACAAGCAGCATCAGCAGAATTCGGTGCATCGTGTACCCTACCTCCTCGTGGGCAGTTCATTCGGCGGGGGCGCGGGGATTCCTGCTGCTTGGCGTGCTGAGGGATAACCTCAACACGCCTGTGAAACCTCCTACGGCGACCGCACGATGCCCAGAAACAGCACAGTGCCCGTCGGCTGATGCACAATCGCAAACAGGAACGGGCGGTCTGCAACAAGGTTGAACTGGTCTACAGGCACGGAGGTCAAGCCTATGGTGACTCCCGTCGCCGCCGCGGCTTTGGTGCCCTCCTCGTCCACCTCCACCACCGCCTTTTGAATCGCCTTTTGGATGAACAGCCGCTCAGGCGCGACATCGGCGATACGGCTGAAGTCGGCGCGGTCGGGGTCAAACGCGACGCCCATCCCCAGCGCGCTCAGGGGCGGCTTCAGGTCGTACTTCGCCTCGATTTTGAAGCGCGGTATCTGCAGACTGCCCTGCACCACGCGGAACGCCCCAAGCCACTTGCCCCAGTTTTCGGGGGTCAGTTGCTGGCGTAGGTCGGCGACCGTGCGACCTTTGTCGGGCAAAAACAGGTAGAAGCGATAGTCGCCCTCGCCATACGGCAGCGCGACCGCCTCGAAGCCATCGCCCTTGAGGTAGGGCAGCCGCTCCGACAGGCGCATCATCGGAACCTGCCGCGTCTCACCGTTCTCCAGATAAAAGGGCGCGTCTTGAGTGGCGTCCTTTGGGAACGGGTATTGCCATTTGCCTTCGAAGTAAAGCGTGTTCACCAGCGCGAGGCGTGTCTGCGCGTCGAAGTCGCCCGCTTGGAACAGTTTCTCGATGAGTCCCTGCGTCTGCTCTTTGACCCAAGCGTTGATGGCGTCGGCGGCAGCCTCAGCGTTCCCGAAGTCTACCGTCTCCGTGCGCGTTTCGTAGTATGTCAGTAGCGCGCGCAGGAAGTCGGGCTTCAGCGGGAAGCCCTGCTGCACCCACAGCCCGTTCGCCATGCGGACGGTGATGCTCTTGTCGGCGGGGTTCAGCAGGCGGGCAAGGGCGCGCGACTGGGCGTTGATGGCGTCCAGTTTCTGCTCGGTGTAGCCCAGCGTCTTAGCGATGGCGTCGTAGGTCTCGCCCTCTGCGCCGTTCAGCGTCATGCTCAGCGCGAGCGCAAGCGACAGGGGCGAAAAGCACAGGTTCTCGCCCGCTTTGGGATCGTCCAGTTGCTGCAGCATCGTCAGGGCGAACTGCACATTCGCCGCGCGAACTTCGTCGGTGATTTGCACGGGTTGAGTCATCTCCTTCGGCGGTTTCGTGCCAGCGTCGCCGCCACACCCGCTTAGCACCGCCGCCGCCACTACACCGCACAGCATCAGAATTGTGCGCATCGTCGATTCCTCCTGTGGGGTTAGACGATTAGGGACGGGAAATGATTCGTGAAAAGACACATAAGCTCCCCCCTAAACCCCACTCCCTTGAGGTATAATGCCTATATGCAAGCGACGAAGCGACAGCATGGGTTCACACTGATTGAGCTGTTGGTGGTGATTGCCATCATAGCCATTTTGGCGGCGATTTTGTTCCCTGTGTTTGCCCAAGCACGGGAGAAGGCGCGCCAGACGATGTGTCTGAGCAACCTCCGTCAGGTCGGCACGGCGGCAATGATGTATGTGCAGGACTACGACGAGGTGTACCCGCTCGCCGAGAACCAGCTGATTCCCCCACCGGGCTTTTGCGGCGGCGGCTACACGAGTTGCACCTCCATCGGCTACCTGTATTGGCTGCAGCCCTACTCGAAGGATAACCTCTACTCGCGTTGTCCGAGCGCCAAGCCAATCGCGAACCCCGATTCGCCGACGGGCAGGCGGTTACTGTGCGAGGGTCGGATTGGTTACGGCGCGGCGTATCCCTCGCCGATGGGCTTCTCGGCAGGGTGTTCCTTCCCGCCACGGGTGTACCCCCCAAGCAAGAGCCTGGCGCAACTGACCGCCCCTGCCAGCCATGTGATGGTGATGGACGCGGTGCCGTCGGGCGTCTCCAGCCGAACGCTGTGGGAAGCGAACGGCTTCTACATGAATGTCGTCCATTCGCCGTTTATGCGCACCGAGTGGCAACACTACGGCTTCAGCACCGTGCCAGGCTTCCCGCCCGCGTTCCATCAGCGCCCGCATGGACGCCACGCGAAGCAGGTGAATGTGGTTTTCGCTGACGGGCATGTGAAGGCGACCCCGTTCGAGGCGCTGTACGGGCTGCCCGAAACGGAATGCGAGCGCAACAACAACACCTTCTGCTCGACGGTGGAGTACACGCGCACGCAGCGCCCCGACCTGTGGGAAAAGTGGGACTAATCGGGTATAACCCCGCGCTGTGGGCGAGAGTTTGCAACGGTTCTGGGCGCAGCGCGGCGACGCGATTATCCTGAACGCGCTGCAGATTGCGCTGATTGTCGCGCTGCTGCTTGTAGCGCGGTGGCTGGGGGCGCGGGTGATTGGCGTCATCACCCGTGCCCTCACCCGCAAGGTGGAAGCCTCTGAGCGACGGCAGGCGCAGATTCGCACGGTGAGCGCGCTACTCAACAGCGTGCTGAGCTATGTGCTGCTGTTTGTGGGGCTGCTGAGCATCTTAGGCGCGCTGGGGGTGAACCTCGCGCCTGTGCTGGCGACAGCGGGCGTCACAGGGCTGGCAATCAGCTTGGGCGCACAGCAAATCGTGCGCGATGTGCTGAACGGCTTTTTCATCCTCGTGGAAGACCAGTTCGCCGTCGGCGACGAGGTGACCATCGACGGCGTTCGCGGCGTCGTGGAGACGATGGGCATGCGCATCACGCGCATCCGCGATGCGGAAGGGCGGCTGATTACGCTGGCGAACAGCAGCATCACGCGCGTGACGAACCACAGTCGCGGGCGCGCGCTGCTGAGCTTGGAGGTCAGCATTGCCGCCGAGTACGGACTGGAAAACGCCCGCGCGTGGCTGACCCGCGTCTGCGCCGCCTTCACGCACCCTGCCCTGCAGACGCCCATCGAAGTGCGCGGTCCCCTCACGCTGGAGACCGCCCGCTACACCTTCCAACTGCGGGCGCACTCCACGGCTGGGCAACTGGAGACGCTGGGCGACGCGCTGCGCGAACACCTGCTGAGACACGCGCACGCCGACGGCGTCCCGCTTGCCTAACGGGTATAATCCCACCCGATGCAAGGGCAGTTCCGACCCCAGACGCCGATGCTGCAGCAGTATTTTCGCCTGAAGGCAGAGTACCCCGATGTGCTGCTGGCGATGCAGGTCGGCGACTTCTACGAGTTCTACGGACCCGACGCCGAGATCGCCGCGCGCGAGCTGGAAATCGTGCTGACGGGGCGCGAGGACGGCAGCAACGGGCGCATCCCGATGGCGGGCGTACCCATCCACGCCTACGAACGCTACTTCGCCAAACTCGTCCAGAAAGGCTATCGCGTCGCCATCTGCGACCAAATCGAAGACCCCAAACTCGCCAAAGGGCTGGTCAAACGGCGCGTCACACGCGTGCTGACCCCAGGCACCGTCGTGGAAGACTCGATGCTCGACGCGCGGGCGAACAACTACCTCGTCGCCGCCGTGCTGGGCGACCCGATTCACGGGCTGGGCGTCGTCGATGTCTCCACGGGCGAATTTTTGGCGACCGAAATCGCGGGCGAGGGACGCCAGCAGAAACTGCTCGACGAACTGTTCCGCCTGCAACCCGCCGAGGTGCTGGTGCCCGAAGACCAAGAGGAACTCATCCAGACCTTGCGCGAGCAACTGAGCGCAACGATCACGCCCGTACCGCTGCAGGAATGGGTCGGGCGCGAGGCGCGCGAGATCCTGCTGCGCCATTTCGGGGTGGAGTCGCTGCGTGGGTTCGGCTGCGAGGAGTTCACGCGCGGGCTGGACGCCGCCGCGCTTGCCCTGCGCTACCTGCAGCAGAACCAGATGACCGCGCTGGAGCATATCCGCACACTGTCGACCTACTCGGTGGAGCGGTTTATGTACCTTGACGCGACGGCGCGACGGCATCTGGAACTCACGCAAAACCTGATGGACGGCACACGGCGCTACACGCTCCTGGCGACTTTGGACTGCACCTGTACGCCGATGGGCGCGCGGCTGCTGAAACGCTGGCTCGACGAGCCGCTGCTGGAGCCTGATGCCATCGCTGCGCGCTTGGACGCGGTAGACGCGCTGGTGCAGCAGAGCATCCGCCGTGACGCGCTGCGCCAGATATTGCGTTCGCTGGCAGACTTAGAGCGACTTGCCGCGCGTGCCAGCACAGGCACGGCGAACGCCCGCGACCTCGTTGCCTTGCGCCAGTCGCTACAGCGTTTGCCCGCCCTGTATGCCGAAGCGGACGCCCTCCTGCGCGAATTGCCCCAGCCCCCAACGCTGCTGGCGACGCTTGCGCCGCGCCTCGCACCCCTAAGCGACCTCTGCGCCCTGCTGGAACGCGCCCTCGTCGATGACCCGCCCGCCGACCTCAAGTCAGGTGGCGTCATCCGCGACGGCTACGACCCCGAATTAGACCGCCTGCGCCAAGTGCGTACCGACGGCAAACAGTGGATCGCCCAACTGGAAGCCAAAGAGCGACAACGCACAGGCATCCCCAGCCTCAAAGTCGGCTACAACGCGGTCTTCGGCTACTACTTGGAGGTCTCCAAGCCGCACCTGAACAAAGTGCCCCCTGACTACATCCGCAAGCAGACGCTGGCGAACGCCGAACGCTTCATCACACCCGAACTCAAGGAGCAGGAGGCAATCCTGCTGGGCGCGGAGGAGCGCATCAACGCGCTGGAGTTTGAGCTGTTTTCGCGCGTGCGGAACGAAGTTGCCCGCTGCACGCCGCAGTTGCAGTCGCTGGCGAAGGCAATCGCCGAGTTGGATGTGCTGTGCGCTTTCGCCGAGAACGCCGTGCGCTACCGCTATGTGCGCCCCGTGGTGGATACGGAAGACCGCATCCACATCGTCGGTGGACGCCACCCCGTCGTGGAGCGCTTCAGCGAGAAGCCGTTCGTGCCCAACGACTGCCGCTTAGACCCCACCCAGCGGCTGATTATTCTCACGGGTCCCAACATGAGCGGCAAGAGCACTTATATAAGACAAAATGCACTAATTACACTAATGGCTCACATCGGCAGTTTCGTGCCTGCCGAACGCGCCGAAATCGGTCTGGTAGACCGCATCTTCACCCGCGTCGGCGCACGCGACGAACTCGCCACAGGGCAGTCCACCTTCATGGTGGAGATGACCGAGACCGCCAACATCCTCAACAACGCCACCTCGCGCAGCCTCGTGATTCTGGACGAAATCGGGCGCGGCACCAGCACCTACGACGGGCTGGCAATCGCGTGGGCGGTCGCCGAGTACCTGCACGCGATTGGCTGCAAGACGCTATTCGCCACCCACTACCACTACCTCAACGAGTTGGCGAACCGCTTGGAGGGCGTCGCCAACTACCGCGTCGCCGTCAAGGAGCAAGGCGACCGCATCGTGTGGCTGCACAAGGTGCTGCCTGGCGGTACTGACCGCAGTTATGGCGTGCATGTCGCGCGGATGGCGGGCGTGCCCCCCGAAGTGGTGCAACGCGCCGAGCAGATTCTGCGCGAGTTCGAACGGCGCGGCGTGCAAAGCGCGGTGCAGCCGCCTACCAGCGACGCGCCCACCATCCGCACCAAAAAACTGCAACTCACGCTGTTCGAAGCTGAAGAGCATCCCGTGCTGGAAGCCCTCCGCGCGTTGGACATCACAACGCTTAGCCCCGTCGAAGCCCTGCTGAAACTGGACGAGCTCAAGCGCAAGTTGGAGTCGTAGGCTACGGAACCAGCACCGCCGCGCCGCGAATTCTGCCTGCGCGTAACGCCTGCAACGCCTCGTTCGCCTGCTCCAGCGGGAACGGCTTCGGGTGTGTCTGCACGGTGAAGAGGCGAATGCGCTCGAAAAACGCCGTACCGTCCTCGCGCGTCAGGTTCGCCACCGAACGCACGACCCGCTCGCCCCACAAAATCGCATACGGGAACGACGGGATGTCGCTCATGTGGATGCCGCCGCACACAACCACGCCGCCCTTGTCCACCGCCCGCAACGCGGCAGGTACCAACTCGCCCGCAGGCGCAAACAGTATCGCCCCGTCCAGCGGCTCTGGGGGGATTTGGTCGGAACCGCCTGCCCACCACGCGCCCAACCCCCGCGCGTGGTCTTGCGTTCCGTAGTCGCCAGGGCGCGTGAAGACAAACACGCGCATCCCGTCGCGGATGGCAATCTGTATCAGGATGTGCGCCGCCGCGCCGAAGCCGTACAGCCCCAGCCGATTACCCACCATTTCGCGTCGTGCGATGCGGTACGAACGGTAGCCAATCAGCCCCGCGCACAACAACGGCGCTGCGCTCACTGCGTCGTAGCCGTCGGGGATGGGGAACACATAGCGGGCGTCGGCGACGGCGTACTCGGCATAACCGCCGTCCAGCGTGTAGCCTGTGAACTTCGCAAAGGGGCACAGGTTCTCGCGCCCCGCCTCGCAGTACCGACACGCGCCGCAAGTCCAGCCCAGCCACGGCACGCCCACGCACTGACCCACCTGCAGCGTGCTGACCTCCGCGCCGCGTTGCACCACCTCGCCGACAATCTCGTGCCCCAGAATCAGCGGCAACTTCGGGTTCGGCAACTCGCCGTCCACAATATGCAGGTCGGTACGGCATACGGCGCACGCCTGCACGCGAATTAGCACTTGGTGCGCCTCGGGCTGCGGGATGGGCACTTCCCGCAACACCAGCGGCTGCCCGACCTTCTCCAGCACCATCGCCCGCATCGTACTCATACGCGCTCAAAAAGCCCTGCCGCGCCCATGCCCAGCGCAGCGCACATCGTAACGAGACCGTAGCGTCCACCCGTGCGTTGCAGCGCGTACGCCAGCGTGACGACCTGCCGCGCGCCCGTGCAACCCAGCGGATGCCCCAGTGCAATCGCGCCGCCCAGCGGGTTCACCCGCGCCATCGGCATCTCGAAGATGCAGTTCGACGCCAGCACCTGCGCCGCGAACGCCTCGTTGAATTCGATGTGGTCTATCGCGTCGATGCCGACGCCTGTGCGCCGAAGCAGTTTCGGGATGGCGTAGGCGGGGGCGACGCCGAAGTCTTCGGGGGTCAGCGCGGCGGTCGTGTAGCCCACGAAGCGCAGCAGGGGCTTGATGCCCAGCGCGTCCGCCTTGCGTGCGCTCATCACCAGCACGGCAGCCGCGCCATCGCTGCGCTGCGAGGCGTTGCCCGCCGTGATGATGCCGTCGGCGCGGAACGCAGGCTTGAGTTTCGCCAGCGCCTCCATGCTTGTGTCGCGGCGGGGTCCCTCGTCGCGGGTGAGGGTAATCGCCTCGCGTTGCGGGCGTCCGCAGGCGTCCACCGTCTGCACTTCGGTCTGCACGGGGGCGATTTCGGCATCGAACAGCCCCTCGTCTTGGGCGCGGACGGCTTTCTGATGGCTCTGCAGCGCGAAGGCGTCCGCCTGCTCGCGCGTGATGCCGTACTTGCGGGCGAGTTGCTCTACCGACAGCCCCATGCTCAGGTAGGTGTTGGGCGCGTCGCGGAACAGCGTCGGGTTCGGGTGCGTGCGGATGTCCAGAAACGGCACACGGCTCATGCTCTCCACGCCCCCTGCAAGGATGACCTCTGCGTCGCCTGCGCGGATGCGCTCGGCAGCAATGGCGATGGCTTCCAGCCCCGACGCGCAGAAGCGGTTCACCGTCACGCCAGGTGTACTTTGGGGCAGCCCCGCGCGCAGGGCGGCGACGCGGGCGACATTCATGCCCGATTCGCCTTCGGGCGTCGCGCAGCCGAAGATGACATCTTCGATTTCGCTGGGGTCTACGGCGGGGCATCGGGCGAGGACGGCTTGAATTGCCATCGCCGCGAGGTCGTCCGGTCGGGTATGGCGCAGGCTGCCTCGGGGTGCCTTGCCGATGGGTGTGCGCACCGCTGCCACAATCACGGCTTCGTTGCTCATGCGTGCCTCCATCGGCAAGAGGATACCTCATCGGCGGCGGTGCAGACGGTATACTCTTACTGTGCGCTACCGCGTAATCGGCTCCCCGCAGCCGTTGCCTGCGCCTGTGGAAGACCCGCTGCACAAAGCGGCGTTCAGTTATCGCGTGCAGGGCGTCGCCGAGGGCACGACGCCGACCGTGCTGTTCGAGATCTACGCCCAGCGACAGACGCTATACCCTTATGCCGAGCGCGCCTGTCGCCTGCTGCTGGCATGCTACGACCTCGCACGCACACGCCTGGGCTTAGACCACGCCCTGCGCTATGACCGCCTGCTGCGCGTGTTTCTAATGACCGAGGGCAAGGCAGGTGCAGAGCAGCAGCAGAATCTCATCTACCTGTACGACCTCAGCGAGCGTGTGCCCCCACAGGCGTGGCTGCGCGAACTGACTCACGAGTACGGGCACTGGATGCTCCCGCCGATCAACTCCTACGAGGAGCCCGAGCCGTGGGCGAACGGCGACTTGGGCGAGCGGTGGTTCACCTTGCATCTTGTGGCGCGAGCGCGAAGCGAGGGCAGCGAGCCTGACTTCCTGATGGGCGCGTCGTTAAGCGCGTTGGAGGCGTATCTGCGTCGCGCGGTCGAGCCACTGGTGGCACGCATGGCGCGCGAGGGGCTGAACCCGCAGCGGTGGCGGTCGCGTCGACGCGCAGGCTACGAGGAGTACCTGGCGTTCGCGCTCTACATCGACCGCGTGTACGGCAGCGAACGGTTGGGACGAGCAATGCTGTGCGCAGGCGGGATAGAGCCAGACGATTTTCTGCGTGGCGTACGCGAAAGCCTCACGGAGCCTGAGCGATTGCAGGTGCAACTACCGTTCGGGAACGGCTATCTGTTCCTGCCTGGCGGTGCAGCGCGCTGGCGGATTATTGAGCCGCGCGGGGCGACCCTTATGCCCGACCCGAAACGCCCCGAATGGGCGCGATGTAGCGTCCCACAGGCAACGGTGGCGCGACGCTAATTCCACGGCGTCGGCACGCGGTTCGGATCTTCAATCCGCCGCGCCTCGACCTTGACGCCCTGCTCGCTCAACTCGCGCACATAGCTCTCCGCCTTGCGCCGCGGCAGGTTCGTCAGCAGCACCATCGGAACCGATTCCAGCAGCTTTTTGACATCGGGGCGGCTCAAGTCCAGAAACCGCTCCAGCGCCAGGATTGCCTGCTCCTCCTTGAGGCGCTCCACGCCCAGCAGCACGAGTTCGTAGGGGGTCGGGTCGTCTTGGGGCAACGGCATACCTGCAGGCACGCGCCCTGTGGTACGGATGGGAAACTCGCGCTGGCACTGCTCGCAGATCGCCGCCACCGCCTTGACGGACACCTGCTCCATCGAGCCACAGTGCGGGCACTTGACCGCGATTACCTCCATCACGCGCCCGTTCTCAATCGGCACGCGCCTCTGGCAGTGTTCGCAAGTAAAGTCCATCTGCGGCGGGGCAACCAGCACCGTCTCCTTGTGGCAAAAAGGGCACTCGACGGGATACGCGGGAACCTTCGTGGTTTTGTAGTACGACCATGCTGCGTAGCCCCACGAACCAAGCCAAACCAGACCGAAGCCCCACGAGAACGAGTAAAACATCCCGCCGTACCGCCAAAACAGAAAGGTGAGCGCCAGCGCCACCAGCCCCACGATGCCGTAAATCACCGCCTGCGTATACTCCTTCTCAATCGCGTCGGAACGCTTGATGGGTTCGTCCACACTCTCGCCTCCTATACACAGATACGCCGCTAAGCCACAGATTCCTGCCACGAAGCGAGAAAAACTCCAAGCATACCAAAACAAACCGTTCACTTCGGGTATACAATATGCGAGGGGTGGAGACGATGACCTATCCACAAGGCGACTCACTGAGCGCAGACGAGAAACTCTGGGGGATGCTGGCGCACCTGCTGACACTGCTGGGCTATGTGGTCATTGTGGGCGAGTATATCGCGCCGCTGGTGATTTACCTCGTCTACAAAGACTGCTCGCGGTTCGTGGCGTTCCATGCGCTACAGGCGCTCTTTTTCCAACTGCTGGCGCTCGCAGTGGTTATTGCACTGACGCTATTCTCCGTCATCACGCTGGGGTGTGGGGCTCTGCTTGCCGTACCGCTGGCGATTGCGCTGGCGATTGCCGTGCTGGTCTACACGATTATCGCCGCCATCCAAGCCAACAACGGCGTCTGGTACGAACTGCCGATTGTTGGACGCTGGGTGCGCAACACGCTGCAGATATGATCGACGCCGTCGCCTTCGAGCAGCCCGAACGCGCCGCACGGCTGTGGGCGCGCTGGCGCGGAGATGGACTGCAGGCGGAACTGTTCGACCGCTTTGCGCCGACGCTCGCTGAAGCCCTGCAGCGTGCACCAGACCCCGACCGCCTGCTGGTCAACTGCGACCGCTGGCTCGAATCGCTGGGCGCGACGCTGACCTACTACCGCCTGTTCGCCGAAGCGCCCCACGCACTGAAGCCCGTGCTTGCCGTGCTGGGCGCGTCGGACTACATGGCGGACACGCTGCTGCAAAACCCCGAACTCAGCGAGATTCTGCTCGATGCCCGCCTGCTAACGCGCCCGCGCACCCGCGCCGATATGCGCCGCGACCTTAACCGCCTGATGCGCGCCTGCACCTCGTACTGGATGCAACTTGACCGCCTGCGCGCCTTCAAGCAGCAGGAGTACCTGCGCATCACCGCGCTCGACCTGCTGGGCAAGGCGACGCTGACCGAGACGATGCGCGCGCTGTCCGACCTCGCCGATGTGTGCGCCGACGCCGCGCTGGAGGCGTCCCATCGCGAACTCGCCGCGCAACAGGGCGTCACGGGCGAACACGGCTTCTGCATCCTCGCGATGGGCAAGTGGGGCGGGCGCGAACTCAACTACAGTTCCGATATTGACCCCATCTTCCTGTATCGCGACGCGCCGCGCCTCGTGGGCGCGAAAGACCCGACGCAGTACCTGCTGAAACTTGCCGAGATGGTGGTCAAGGCGCTGTCCGAGCCGATGCGCCGCGGGATTGTGTTTCGCGTGGATATGCGCTTGCGTCCCGAAGGGCGGGTGGGCGCGCTGGCGCGAAGCGTGTCGTCTGCCCTGCACTACTACGAAACTTGGGCGGAGCCGTGGGAGCGTCAGGCGATGCTCAAAGCGCGCCCGTGCGCAGGCGACCTGCAGGTCGGCGAGCAGTTTCTGGAGCGACTGCAGCCATGGCTGTACCGCCCGTCGCTGAGCGAGACCGACTTCGCCGAAATCGTGCGCCTGCGCGAGCGCGCCGAAGCGCAAGCACGCGCCCGCAACGCCTACGAGACCGACCTCAAAAACGGCTGGGGCGGCATCCGCGATATTGAGTTCTCGGTGCAGGCGTTGCAGTTGATGCTTGGGGGTCGGCTGCCGCGCCTGCGCACGCCCGCGACGCTGGACGCCCTGCAACGCCTCAAGCACGCCCGTATCCTCGCCCCCGACGAAGCCCGCGCCCTGCAAGACGCCTACATCTTCCTGCGCACCGCCGAACACCGCCTGCAACTGCAGTTCGGACACCAGACGCACCTGCTGCCGACCGACCCCAAAGCGCGCGCCCGCCTTGCCAAACTGATGGGCTTCGCTGACCCCAACGCCTTCGAGCAGACGCTGGCGCATCATCGCACCGTCGCCCGCGCCTTTCGAGAACGGGTGCTGCGCATGCCAACATCGAGCGCGGAGAGTTCCCCGTCGACGCCGGGGACATCCCAATCGACGCCGGGGACATCCCTGTCGACGCCAGGGACATCCCAGTCGACGCCGGGGACATCCCCATCGAGCGCAGGGACATCCCAATCGACGCCAGGGACATCCCTGTCGAGCGCGGGGATATCCCAATCGACGCCAGGGACATCACTTTCGGCGATAGGGAAGTCTCTCGAATCCCCCCTCACCCCGACCCTCTCCCCCCTTGACAAGGGGGGAGAGGGTTCGGGAGTGGGGGGATTCCACACAGCCGAGATTTCGCCCACAATCCCCCTCCTCGGTACCGACGAAGGCGCCGTGGTCTGGGAGAGCGTGCTGCAGTCGCTGGGCTTTGGGGAGCCTGCGCGGGCGTACCGTGCGCTGAGTGCGAGCCTTGCCGACGCGCCCCCCGACGAGCGACGCGCGTTCGAAGCGATTCTGCCTGCCCTGCTGACCGCCTGCGCTCGCACGCCCGACCCCGACCGCGCCCTGACGGGACTTGGGCGCCTCGCCGACGCCTTCCCCAGCCGCGCGGGGCTGTACCTCGCCTTCGCCGAATCGCCCGAAGTGCTGCACCGACTGGCGGAGTTGGCGCAGTCGCCTGTCCTGCTGAACCGCCTGCTGGCGCACTTGGAGCTGCTGGAGATGCTGTTCGGCGAGGAGATCGTCGCTCGCGGCGCAAAGAGCCTGCAGGCGCATCGCGCTGCGCTTGCCCAGCGGCTGGAGCGGTGTCGGAGCGCGAGCGCACGCTTGGCGAGCCTATCGGCGTACACGCGGCGTGAGTGGCTGCGCATCGGCGCACGCGACCTCTGGAGCGAGACGACCCCGCTGCAGACCGCCCGCGACCTCGCCGCGCTTGCCCGCGCTGTGCTGCCTGCCCTGTGGGAGCAGGTCGCGCCCGACCAGACGCTTTGGTTGATTGGCTTCGGCAGCCTCGGCGCGGGCGAACTCGGCTACCAGAGCGACTGGGACCTCGCCTTCGCCTGCCCCGATGACGCCGACCTGCCGACGCTGGAGCGGCACGCGCAGGCGTTTCTGGCGCACTGCCAGCGGTTGACCGAGCAGGGGGTCTTCCCGCCTGTGGACACCCAGTTGCGTCCTGAAGGCAAGGCTGGCGCGCTGGTGCGCACCGTGTCGGGCTGGCGAGCCTACTACGCGCAAGCCGCCGCGCCGTGGGAGCGACTGGCAGCGATTCGGGCGGATGTGCTGAACGCCGACGCCGACGCGCCCATCGTCGCCGTGCTGAACGAATATCGCTTCGGCGTCGCGCCCACCCCTGACGAGCGCGACGAGATGCGCCGACTCATCCTGCGCGCGCTGACCGAGCGCGTGCCCAGCAGCGCGCTACACACCCACCTGAAACTCGGCTACGCGGGGCAGAACGCGATTGAGTTCCTGACGCACTGGCTGGTCGCGCAGCAGGCGACATTGGACGACCACCCGCCCAGCACGGGCACACTGGCGCAGTTGGAGTGGCTGTGGCGGCGGGGCGTGCTGGACACAGCGGACTACGACGCGCTGCGCGAGGCGTGGCAAGTGCTGTATCAGGTGCGCAATCGGCTGGCGCTGCTGTTTGACCCCGCGCCAGAGGTGCTGCCCGACGATTCGCGCCTTGGGTTGCTTGCCCGCAGCCTGAACTACGATTCGCCCGACGCCTTGCGCCGCGTGCTGACCGAGCATCAGCGCGCGGTAGAGGCGATTACGCGGCGGTGGTGGGGATAGCCGCCAGCCACCGCCGAGGGTATCAGCGTGCGTGAACCATCAGATTTCCGCCTGCTAAGGTGCCCCAAGCGCTGTAGACGAGCCTATTCGCGTCGTCGTAGACCCAGAGCATGAACATGTCGTTCGTACCTGGCGTGCCCCCATCCCAAACGGCAGCCCAGAAGCGATATACACCGTTGCCGTTGAGCGTCGCCAAACCACTGAAGTAGCCCTCCGTGGCGTTGGGCACATATACCCAGTCAATAACGAATGACTTTAGGTTCAGGCGTAAGCCATGGTCTTGATATTCGAGGCTGCCACGAATACTGCCGTTGCGCTGCACTTGCGCGACAAACCCGAAAGTTTGGCGCGCCCCATCCAACTCCAGCCAGCCGCCCCCCGTAACGAAGCCAGAAGCGTTTGGCTGATACGCCGTGACAATCATTACCTGCTGCCAATCGCTCCCGTCGCTTACAGCCCACACGGTAAAGGTGCCCGCGAAAGGCGGCGACCATGTCCATGACACATTCCCATCCTCTGGCACAGCGAACGGACTCGTGGCGTACACCTGATTACCGTTGGAGTCGTACACCACAAACTGTACGCTGGACGCACCGTTGACGACCGAGAACTGGAATTCCACAGGCGTTCCGACAGCGACAGGCTCCGACGAGCTACTTTCCCCGTCGCCGACCACACCTGCGACTACACCAATGGCAAGCGCGGCTTGGGCAAGGGTAAAGCCCAACAGCAAACCTAAAGCCGACTTTCTCACCATATTCCCTCCCGTGGCTTTGTTCCACTGAGAGAGGCAGTTTTTGCCCGCAAATACTGGGGCTTTACCCTCGGCAAGCGTTGTTTAGGCGTGCTGCAGATGCGCTCTTATACTTCCGCCAGTTCCTCTTCCAGTTCCGCCAAGTCCATGAAGTAGCGCGCGGCATCGCCCTTGAGTTTGCCCGCAAGTAGCCTCTGCAGCGACAGGCGCAGGTCGCTCGGCTTGATTTCGCGCAGCACGACTTCGAAAAAGCCCATCACGATGAGCGCTTCGGCGGCGGCGGGGTCAATCCCGCGCGAACGCAGGTAGAACACCTCGTCGGGCTGGATGGGACCAATCGTCGCGCCGTGCGTGCAGCGCACCTCGTTCGCGCCGATCTCCAAGTTCGGGATGCTGTATGCTCGCGCCGTGTCACTCAGCAGCAAGTTGCGGTTCGCCTGATAAGCGTCCGTGTACTGCGCCTTCGGATGTACCCGTATCAAGCCCGAAAAGACCGACACCGCCTCGTCGTACAGCGCGCCCTTGTACAGCAGGTCGCTGGTGGTGTTGCCGACGCGGTGATCTTGCAGCGTGCGGAAGTCCAGATGCTGTGTGCCGTCACCGAAGAACAGCCCCAGCGGGCGCGCCTCTGCGCCAGGCTCGGTCATCAGGTGCTGCAGCACAGTGCGTCCCAGCCGTGCGCCCAGCCCGACATTTAGTGATTGTACGCGACTGTCCCGACGCTGCTCATAGTCAATGCTGCTGATGAACAGGCTCTCGCGCCCCATGCGCTGCACAATCGCGTGGCGCAGGTGGCTATTGGGCTTGTTGAACACCTCCACCGCGCCCAGCACGAACACCGCCGCGCCTTCGGGCGAGAAAAACGACTGCACGATATTCGCCGCGCTGCCCTGCTCGCAGACAATCATCGTGTGCGGGCAGTGCAGCCCAGGCGTTTCGAACCAGTGGATAATCTCGATCACGCCGTCCACCTGCACATTTGGCGGCAGGTAGACATACAGCCCGCTATCCCACGCGGCGGCGTGCAGCAGGGTGAGTTTATCGCCAGGGATGGGCGCGAGCCGTCCCAAGTCCGATTCCATCTGCTCAGGATTGGTCAGCAGCACTTCGTACAGGTCGCGCACCTGCACGCCCTGCGCCCGCAGGTCGTCGGGAATGTACGCCTCGAAGCCGAACCCCGCGCGGTGATAGACCCGTATCGTGGGGTTCTCGGTCAGGAATGCGGGCAGTTGTGCTGGGGGATTGCCAACGGGCGCGTCGCCCCAGCCGACCGCTGCGTAGTCCTCCAAGTGAAGCGTCGTGATGTCAGTGTAGCGCCAATCTTCCTGCTTCGGGCTGGGCAGGGACAAGCTCAGAAACCGCTCCCATGCCTCCAGCCGTCGCTGAATGTGCCACTCTGGCTCGCCACGCTGCCGCGCGAGCTGCTCAATTCGCTCTCGACTCAAACCTTGCGGGACATCCTTGAGAACCTCGTGTGTCATTCGCCAGCCTCCTGATATTTAGCGTGGCTAAATTATGGCACATCGGATGCCCCTGTGTCAAGCCGTGTTGGGGTGTTCAAAAACGAGACGGGAACAGCCTACAACTTGGGGCGCGGAAACCGCGTCCGTACCCAACGGGTACCTGAGACGCGGTCACCGCTCCCCAGGCGAGGCTCCTGTTTTGCTGCCTCGAGCCTACTTCTCTGCGCCGATGCCCAAAATCTCCGCCAGCGACGGCACACGGATTTCGGGCATGCCCAGCATGTATTGTGCGTTGAGTGCCTTGTCGATTGTCTCGATGGCTTCGCTGTAGTGAGCGCGGGTGTAGGTGTCTTTGACGCGCGGGAGCTGCTTGGCGAGTTGTTCACGCAGTTGGCGCAGGTGGTAGCGGGCGAGCATGCGAGCGTCATCGGGCGCGCCTGTGTTTTTGGTAATCATGTCCACCAGGGTCTGCAGGTGGGCGCGTTGCAGCAGCCTGCGCAGCGCAGACACCGCGCGCGGCGATTGTGCTTCCGACCAGATGACGCTCTGCAGCGTGTCGAACAGCTCCGCCAGAGTGAGCGCGTTGCGCTCGTCGACCGCCTTGAACTCGTTGTTGACCACGCGGCGCAGGGTGTCGGGCGCCATCAGGCGTGCCAGCGTCAGCCGCTGGATGTTGCTTATAAAGTCGCGCACGGGCGCGTCCGCTGGAATCGAGCTGCCCCCACCGTAAGGGTTCGGACCCAGCTTCAGGTACAACCCCTTCGGGATGTTGAACGCGCTCTCGGAGAAGATGTAGGTCGCCAGCAGTCGCAAAGCGCGGCGCTGGTCATCTGCCTTCACGGGCTCTAAGGGCGGCTGCGCGTTCGGGTCGCTGGCGAAGTTGCGTCGAATCTGCAACCCGCCAACAAAACGCGCTAACTGCACTGCCGCGCGGCTGAAGCTCGACAGCGTGCCGAAGAAGTAGCGCGTGAAGTCGTAGTAGCTCTCACCAGGACCAGGAACGCGCGTCGGCAGCACCTCCAGTAGCTCGTGCGTGTCCTTGATGACCAGCTCCCAATACTCCAGCGGGTCGCGCCCCAAATCGAAGCGCGTCACATACGGGTCGAAGCGGTCGGCATAGTCGTCGGTCTCGTAGGCGAGTTCGGGCTCCGTGTTGCGCTGCGCGATTTGCATTAGGTACGGTCGCTCGGCTTCGGGCGTGCGTGCGTCGGGGAAGATGCGATACCCATACTCGATTGCCCAGTAGTCGTAGGGTCCGATTGTCGGGTTCCAGTAGACGGTGTTGGGGGCGTGCAGCGCCATCTGGTTGAACGGGTCGTACTCCATCACACTGGCGACCGTGCCGCGCTGGCGCACTAGCTCGCCGTTTTTGAGGTCGTCCAGCGTGTTCATACGGCTGGCGACGAAGTTGTGGCGCAGCCCCAGAATGTGCCCCATCTCGTGCATTACGATGGAGCGGATGTAGCTTTTGACGAACTCCTCTTCGGTGATTTTGGTCGCGCCGCGCTTGCCTGCCAGCAGTTCCATCATCACGAAGCCCTGCCACGCACGCTGCAGGGTGTCCTGTGCGAAGGTGCAGGCGTGCGGCGAGTTGTGGTCGTGGTGGTCGCAGCATTCGCGCCGCTCGGCTTCCTTGAACGCCGCCAGCGGGTCAATCTCGCGAACAAATTGCACGCGCGTGAACCGTGCCATATTGCCGTCGATGGTGATGCTGGCGTTCAGAATCTGCCCTGTGAGCGGGTTGGCGCGGAACAGCGCGACAGCGTAGCCGTTGCTCGGCGAGGTCACCCAGCGAACCACATTGTAGCGCATGTCGGCGTGGTCCCAGTCGGCGTCGTCGGGCATCTGCTTGACCACAATCGCGTCCTTGATGCCGATTTTCTCGAACGCTTTGTTCCACTCCAAGATGCCCTCGCGCACGGCGTCGCGATACTCGTGCGGGATGGCGTTGTCGAGCCAGAACACAATCGGCTCTTTCGGGGGCGAGAGTTCGGCGTTCGGGTCGGCTTTTTCGAGATGCCAGCGCAGGATGTAGCGGCGGGTCTGGTCTTCCTGCTCGCGGGTGAAGTCGTCGTAGGCGGTGTAGAAGTAGCCGACTCGCGGGTCATAGAAGCGGGGCACATAGCCGTTGTTGACGGGCAGCTCCCACAGGTTGTAGTTGACCGTGATGGGCACGCTGCGCGGGTCAGCGAGGTTCGCAGAACCCGCCAGACTGCCCAGAATGCCCGCCAGTCCGCCCCCGCGCTGCGGACTGCCAGCGAAGTGATACGCCGTCTGGATGAAGATGTTGTTCGGGAACGCCTTGACCTGATTGTAGACGGTCTTTTCGCGGTCGATGCTGTAGCTGCCGCCCGCTACGAGGTTCACAATCTGCTGAATCTGAATCAGGTCGGAGCGGAATAGGTTGGAGACATCAATCAGCAACCGCTTGCCCTCGTCCGACTTGGCTTCGATTTTAAACGCCTCCAGGTAGGCGTCGGCGAAGGAGCGTTGCACGGAGCGGGCAATCGGCGTGTTGGGGTTCGCTTGGAAGCGGTAGTTGGGCACAACCATCAGAATCTGCTCGTCGCGTTGCACCCACTTGAAGAGGATGTCGTTGATGGGCGTGCCTGCCGCAAGGAAGAAGGTCGGCAGCCCCTCGCTCACCGTCGCCTGCAGGAAGTAAAGCTTCTCCAGCTGGTCGCGGCGAATTTCCATGTAGATTGTGTCCTTGCCCGCTTCCTTCTTGCGATACAGCGTGAACAGCCCTTCCAGCTTCTCGAAGTCCTTCGTTAGCTCCTCGATGGTCTTCTCTTTCTTTTTAGCATCCTCTTTTTTCTCGCCTTCAGCAGGCTTCTGCTCGTCGGCTGTCTTCGCTTCGGCTTTCTGCTCGCCTGCTTGCGGCTGAGCGTCCTGCTTGGGTTGCGGCGCGGGTTGCGCGCCGTTCACATCTTCGGGCAGAGGCGAGCCTGAGATGCGTTCGTACTCCAGTTGCGCGGAGGCTGCTGCCGAGACCTCGCCCGCGCCCCAGCTCAAGCCTGTGATTTTGGTCGTGGCATACACCGTGTCGCCCGTGCGTACCTCGACAAGCATCTCGCTTTCGGCGGAAACCTTGCTGTCGCCGCCCGCCGTGTAGGTGCTGGCGATTCGAGCGACGCGAATGCCCTTGTAGGTCTCGAACCCGCGCAGGGTGTACTCAATCGTGGCAGGCACGGTGCCAAGCTCGGTACTCTCTTTGACGGTGTAGCTCCACTGATCGCCTGCGCCGACGGGCTTATCGCTGAAGACGACCAACAGCGCCTGCCCCAAGTGTCGCTGCTCAGCGTTCTCTTCGCCTTCCTCGCGCGTGCTTTCGCGCCGAATCAGCTCCCCGTTGGGCTTGATGACGATGGTTGTCTTTCCGCTCAGCGCTTCATCGGGCGCGGGCATCTTCTGTCCGCCAAAACTCATCTCATACGACTCGATCGTTTGCTCCAGCGTGATGTTGCCTTCGGGCGAGACTTCGAGGACTTTCTGCGCCACGACGGAGGTAAGCTCCAAGTTGAAGGTTCTGCCTGCCGCCTCGATGCTTATCGTGCCCGACAGGCGGTAGCGCATCGTCTGCCCAGCTTGCGCTTTGTTTTGCAGTAGCACTTTCTCTTGCGCGAACGCGCCCAGCGAAACAGCAAGTAGCAGCAACCACAGCGTGATTAATCGTCGTTGCTTCAGCATAGTTCCCTCCAAATACCGATTATGGGTTCCCCCATAAGAGATAGTGTACCCGATTCACCACGCCCTATCGTTTGTCCAACGCTGTATTGTGAGTCCATGCGAGTATGCTAAGGGTGTCGCTTCTGTTGTCGTAGTGCTACGCTTCGGTGATAGCGCCGTTGGGAGCAACTAATACCAATCACGCGACCAAAGTTCGTAAAAACAAGCGTAACTGACGACCCCATCCTTAAGGTTCCCCCTGCACGTAGGGGGAACCGAACAGGCGCGCCTCTCGCGGTTCCCCTCGCGAAGCGGGGGGAACCTCAAGGAGGGGGGCAATTATGAACTCTGGCTCGGCGATTGGCATAACGCCCGCACATGACCCAGCCCGTTTATTGCTAAGTGCAGTAGCCGTCGATGGGTTTACATCGCGCACGGCTCACGCTCCCTCTTGAAAGAAGATGTAGCCTCCCTGTGTGCGCACGACGCCCTTTGGCTCGCCCTGTATGGTGTCCTCTACCTCCGCCTCGGAGACCTTGAGGCTGTCGCGCACGAAGGGCGGCTCGAACAGGCGAATGTATTCAAGCGCCTCGTCGGGCGTGTCGGCAATGACCCAGTAGTTGGCGAAAAAGCCTATTGGGGTGCGCACGCCCTCCAGCGGCTCGTTCCAGACGCCCTCCACCAGGATATGCCAGAGTGGGGTCGGCTTCTCCGCGATGGGGTTCGTTGCCCGCATCAGCGCGATGGCGTCAGGGTTTTCCTTGTCGAGGCGCAGCGCACGCTCGGCGTACTGTCGGGCGAGGATACTGTCGCGGTCTCGCTTGTGATAGAGGAGTCCCATATACGCCAGCGTCATCGCTTCTGTGGAGAGGCGTGTCTGGGGGTCGCTCAGCGTGTCAAGCGTGCGCTGTGCGTACTGGAGGGCGCGCTCCGCCTCTGCGTATCGCTGCAGGTGGATGAGACTGTAGGCACGCGCGGTTTCCAAAAGGGGGACAGGAAGTTTCCGAATTACCCGCTCTGCTTGGTCGAGCATCTGCAGGGCGTTCTCATGCTCGCCCATGCGTTGGTACACAATCGCGAGATTGTAGAGGAAGCTGTCCTGGGGCGCGCCGTCGCATGCCAAGCCGTTCCGAAACACCTCCAACGCCTCGTCGTACCGCCCCATGTCCGAGAGGTAGTGCCCCAAGTACTCCCACAGAATCCACACTTGCGGGGCAACTGCGACGCCACGCTGCAAGACGGCGATCGCGTCTTGTGGTCGATTCATACCCCACAGAGCGCGTGCCTTATACTCGAAGCCAGAGGTGTGGTGCATGCGTAGGAGCTGGTCAGCAATCCTCGACGCCTTCCGAAAGTCGAGCTGCTCCAGCGCCTGCTCCGCTTCGGACATGAGCTGTTCTGGGCTTTTGCAGAAAAGCATAGACCCTCCCGTTGGCGGGCGAGATTGCACCGCCTACGGGGAAGATAGTACCCCAACGGGTACGATGCCTCTGCTATGCCCTGCGCTGTGCGCCGTGCTGGGTCTCCAGCGCGGTGAAGATGGCTTCTACGCGCGCGTTGACCTCCTCGTCGGTCAGGGTACGGCTGGGGTCGCGGAAGACCAGCGAGAAGGCGAGGCTGTGATGTCCTTCGGGTACGGGCGCACCCGTGTAGCGGTCAAAGAGACGCAGCGACTCCAGCCACGCGCCGCCCGCCTCGCGGATGGTCTGCTCCAGCGCGGCGTAGGGGACGCTCTGCGCAACCACAATCGCAATATCGCGCAGCACGGGCGGGAAGGCGGGCAGCGGACGGTAGCGCACGGTGTGCGCCGCCGCACGCATCAGCGCGTTCAGCCCGAACTCCGCTAAGTAGACGCGCTGGCGAAACTCGTATTGGCGCTGCAGCTCAGGATGCAGCTCACCCAGGATGCCGAGGCGCTGGTCGTCGGCGTCATGCACATAGGCGGCACGGGTGGGGTGCAGGCGATGGTCGCGCCCGTCGGCAGGCACAAACCGCGCCTGAATGCCCAGCTCGGCAAGCAGATGCTCCACCACGCCCTTGAGGGCATAGAAGTCGGCAGGCTGGGGCTTGCTCGCCCAGTGCGGCGCGTGCAGCAGCCCCGTCATCAGGATTCCCAAGTGCGTCCACTCGTGGTAGTTGCCCCGCTCATCTTGGGCGAACACACGCCCGATTTCGAACAGGTGCAGGTCGCGGCGGTTGCGACGGCGGTTGTGGTCGGCGGCACGGATGAGGCTCGACATCAGCGAGTGGCGCAGGCAGCTAAGGTCTTCGCTCATCGGATTCTGCAGCGATATGGGCTGGTACATCAACTCGCCGACGCCCTCACCGCCGCTTTGCAGCGGGGATGGGGCTTCCAGCGTGTGCCCGACGATTTCCTGTAGCCCCGCGCTGAGGAGGATGGTGCGCACACGCTCGGCAAACGCGCCTTCGGGGCTGTCCTTGCCCTGCGTCGTGTAGCCTGCGGGCGGGACAGCGGGGATACGCTCGTAGCCGAGAATGCGCCCCAGCTCCTCGATGAGGTCTTCCTCGCGTTGCAGGTCGGCGCGGTAGGGGGGAACCTGCACACGGTAGCCGCCCTCGGTGGGTTCAGGGCGCAGGTTCAGCCGCTCCAGCACAGCGTGCGCCTCGTCTGCGCGTACCTCGAAGCCCAGCAGCCGCGATGCGCGCGCCAAGCGCACAGTCAGCGGGCGCGCCTCGAACGGGCGCGGGTAAACATCGATCACGCCTGGCACGGCAGCGACGCCCGTCCACCCCTCCAGCAACTCGCACACGCGATGCTGTGCCACAATCACGAGGTTCGGGTCAACAAACCGCTCGAAGCGGTACGACGACTCGGTGCGCAGTCCCAGTTTGCGGGCGGTGGCGCGGATGGAGGTCGGGCTGAAGTGCGCCGATTCCATCAGGATGTGGCGCGTGTCGTCGGTGACTTCGGTCTCTGCGCCGCCCATGACGCCTGCGACGGCGACGGGTCGCTCCGCATCGCAGATCATTAGCATGCTTGGCTCCAGCGTGTGTTCCTGCCCGTCCAGCGTGGTGATGCGCTCGCCTGGCTCGGCGCGGCGCACGATGATCTGATGCCCCTTAAGGGTGTGCAGGTCAAAAGCGTGCAGGGGCTGTCCGAGTTCCAGCATCACATAGTTGGTGGCGTCCACGATGGCGTTGATGGGGCGCATGCCCGCTGCCAGCAGGCGGTTCTGCACATAGGCAGGCGCAGGGATGGGCTTGATGTCGCGAATGACGCGCGCGGCGTAGCGCGGGCACAGGTCGGGGTCGCGAATCTCCACGCGGGCATGCTGTGCGGCGTCCAGCGGCTCGGCGGAAGGCGGGTTCAGAATCTGCGCGTTCAGGCGGTGGAATAGCTCGGTCGGTCGCGCCGCCTCGCCCAGCAGCGCGTAGACCTCCCGCGCGATGCCGAAAATGCTCAGGCAGTCGCCGCGATTGGGCGTGATATACATCGCCAGCACTGCGCCATACGGGGTGTCTTCCACCGATTCCACTTCCAGCCCCGCCATCGTCAGCCGCTCGGCGAGGTCATCAGGCGACAGGTCTACCTGCACAAAGTCCTTTAGCCACTCGATAGGTACGCGCATCGGGGGAGATTGTACCTGATGCGCGGGCGGTCGGTTTGGTCCCCATCGCGCCGTCAAAGTTCACCAATGTCGCACGGTTTTGAGCAATGTTGGGGTGTTCAGGTACAATTCCACAGAATGACCCCGACGATGCTTGGAATTTTCGCGCTTCTGGTGGTGTTCGGGGGCGCGTTGGCGTATGCGGGCGACTGGCTGGGCAGGCGGCTGGGCAAGCAGCGGCTGAGCCTGTTCGGTATCCGCCCGCGCCATACCGCCACACTCATCACCACCCTCACAGGCTGCCTCACGGTCGCCCTCACCGTCGTCGGGATGACGCTGGTCAACGAGTCGTTCCGCGCATGGATCACGCGCGGCGACCGTATCCTGACAGAGCTGCGCGAGAACGAGGCGCGCCTGAAGGAACTGCAGACGCGCAACGCCGACCTGCAGGCGACGAACGCGAAACTGCAACGCGCAGGCGAGCGACTCGGCGAGGAACTCAAGGCGTTAGAGCGCGAGTATCAGGCGCGGCTGCAGCAGGTACGCCAACTGGAGGCGCAGCTGACGCAGGCGCGCGAGCAACTGCGCCAGAACCAGCAACTCTTGCGCCAGGCGGAAGCGCGGTTGGCGCAGGCGCGTCGGGCGCGAGAAGCCCTGCAGCAGCAAATCCAAGCCGTGCGCGTGCAAATCGCCGCGCTGGAGCGACAGCAAGCGCAGCTGCGCGCCCAGAACGACGAGTTCGCCGAGCAGGGCGCCGCACTCGCCTCCGAGAACGCCAAACTCGACTCCGAGAACCGGCGCCTGCAGTCCCAGAACCAGCAACTTGAGGCGCAGAACCGCCAACTCGCGCAGGCGAACGCGCAGTTGGAGACGCAGAACAGCTACCTGCTGGAGCGCGCCGCGACCCTGCGCCGCCAACTGGAGGAGCTGGAGCGCGCCACGCGCGAGCTGGCACAACTCGCGAACATTCGGCTGACCCCCATCGCCGTGCAACTCGGCGAGGAGCTGGCGCGGATGGTGTTCCCTGCAGGCTGGAGCGAGGTGCGCGTGCGGCAGGGGCTGCAAGACCTGCTGACCCTTGCGGATCGCGCAGCGCGTGCGCGGGGCGCAGCGCCTGCTACTGGACAGACTCGCGCGGCGTTCATCCCCGACAAGCGCGTGCGCCTCGTTAGCGGCGAGCAAGCCGAAATCACCGAAAGCGAGAGCCTCGAAGCCGTCCAACAGAACATCCGCGCATCGGGCGACTCGGTCGCCGTGGTTGCGGTGGCGATTATGAACACTGCGCTGGGCGAGCCTGTGCCCATCGAGCTGCGCCTGTACCGCAACCGCAAGGTGTTCGACGAGGGCGAAGAGGTCGCCCGTATCACGCTGGACTGCCGCCCGCAGAGCCGTCCGCTGGAGCAGGTGCTGCGCTTTTTGCAGACGGAGGTGCGCGAGCGGGCGATTGAGGCGGGCATCCTGCCCCGACAGGAGCAGGCGGGCGCGCCCCCAACCGTCGGCGAGACCTCGCCCGAAACGCTGATTGAACTCATGGAGCGGGTGCGCCAGTGCCGTGCCGAGCGCGTGGTGCTGATTGCCCGCGCCGCAAAGACCACCTACGCCGCCGACACCCTCACCTTGCGCTTCGAAGCCGTGCCTGCAGGAAAAGGCTGACCCGCGCCGAACCTACCGCGTTATGCAGCGACTCATCGGCGCACACACCTCCACCGCAGGCGGTCTGCAGAACGCCGTGTACGAAGGCAAACGACTGGGCTGCACCGCCGTGCAGATTTTCACCGCCAGCCCGCGCCAATGGAAGCCGACCGATGTCTCCGACGAGCAGGTGCAGAAACTGCTGGCAGCGGAGCAGGAGACGGGCATTCACTGTGTGGTGTCGCACGCGGCGTACCTGATTAACCTCGCCTCGCCCGACCCCGACACGCGCCGCAAGTCCTACGAGGCGTACCTGGCGGAACTGCGCCGCTGCGCGAAACTCGGCATCCGCTACGCCGTCGTCCACATGGGGTCGCACCCCGACTTCGAGACGGGCATGCAGCTGCTGATCGAAAGCCTGCGCAACCTGCTTGCCGAGATGCCCGACGGCGTATGCATCGCGATGGAGACGATGGCGGGTCAAGGCAGCGCGCTGTGCTATCGGTTCGAGCATTTCGCGCGTATCTTGGACGCGCTGCCCGACGAGCGGCTGGTTATTTGCGCCGACACCTGCCACCTGTTCGCGGCGGGGTACGACCTGCGCACAGAGGAGACCTACCGCGCCGTGTGGGAAGAATTTGACCGCTTGATTGGGCTGTCGCGCCTGCAGGTGTGGCACTTGAACGACTCCAAAAAGCCGCTGGGGGCGCGCGTGGATCGCCATGAGCATATCGGCGAGGGCGAGTTAGGCGAGGGCGCGTTCCGCTTGCTGCTAAACGACCCCGCCTTCGCCGCGCTGCCGATGCTCATCGAAACGCCCGACGAGAAGCGATTCGCTGAGGACTTGGCGAAACTGTGGGGTTATGTCGCGGACGCTTAGTCTACTT
>Ga0197143_1000892_pt1 | contig 27683 bp, 23 predicted proteins | sample GBS70_MetaG_FD_148603 | JGI IMG/M metagenome (GOLD analysis project Ga0197143, IMG submission 148603) | Sediment microbial communities from Great Boiling Springs, Gerlach, Nevada, United States - GBS 70_MetaG | ecosystem: Environmental > Aquatic > Thermal springs > Hot (42-90C) > Sediment... | reverse complement strand
GGATAGACCAGGAGTGGGAAAAGCTCCTGGAACGGTGTGGGGAAAAGTGAGGGATAGGCCCCCTGCTTGAGGCCCCGAACCGAAGGCAGGGGGCTTTTTTGTGTCATTGCGAGGCAGCGCAAGCAGCCGAAGCAGTTTACCTTTTGTGGTTGGGAAAATTTCCCCCTCCCATACCCCCCTTGCGGGGGGGTTACGGGGGGTTGGGGCCCCCCTTGCAGGGGGGTTTACGGGGGGTCGGCGAAGGCCGACCCATGGCCGAAGGCCAAAGGGGGCTGATTTTAATCAGCGTGAAAGGCGGGGGGACACCCCCCGCTCCCCCTCCCATACCCCCCTTGCAGGGAGGTTACGGGGGGTCGGCGAAGGCCGACCCATGGCCGAAGGCCAAAAGAGGCTGATTTTAATCAGAAAGGTGGGGTCGGTGAAAGCCGACCCATGGCCGAAGGCCAAAGGAGGGCGATTTTAATCGGCATGAAAAGAGGCCTTGGGTTGAAGAAGGTGCCTCAGGATTACGATGGCTGCTTCTTTGTCCAAGGGTTCGTTGTTGTTCCCACACTTGGGGCTTTGGATGCAAGAGGGGCATCCGCCCTCGCAGGGGCAACTTGATATCAGTTCCAAAGTCACCTCCAAAAGCTGAGGCAGTAGCTCAAACCCTTTCTCTGCTATCCCTACCCCGCCGGGGAAAGCATCGTAGATGAAAACTTGAGCTCTACCGGTGTCGTGATGGCAAGGGGTTGAAAGCCCACCTATGTCCCACCTGTCGCACATGGCAAAAAGCGGGAGCATTCCAATGGAAGCATGCTCTACGGCGTGAAGCCCACCATGCCAGTCCAGCTTCTTAGCTCTGACCTCTTCCAAGGCTTCCCGAGGCAAGTCAAACCAAAGCCCTACGGTGTCAAAGACTACGGGGGGCATGTCCAGAAATTCCACGCCTATGGTGGCCTCGGTATACTGGCGTATTTTCTTGTAGCCGATGACTTGCTGATAAACACGGAGGTAACCGAGGTAAGCCATCGCCCCGTTTATCGGCCGGTTCTTTACCGACCTTATTATGCTCACCTCGTTTATCTCCCTGGGTTCGGTGTAGTAATCCACGTCCACGGGCTTTAGGAGGGCCACTCCTTCTTCCAGGTCCAATTCGGTCACGAGGTAAGTTTCCCCCTGGTGGAGGTAGATGGCTCCGGGGTGGGCGCGGTAAGGTGCAGTGGAGGCTTCAATCTCTTCCAAGACTATGCCCTGGGTTACGTCCAGAAGGCGAACACTTTTGCCTCCTACTGACCGTAAGCTTACAAATTCGGCCGGGTAATTGTGGAGGATGTAAAAGAAGCGGCCATGGCGGTTCTGGATTGCCCCTTGCTTTTCCAATCTGTCCACCGCCTCTCGGTAGCCAGGGCCGAAGAGGTTTTCATCGGAGCTTTCTAAAGGGCGTTCGTAAGCGGCGCAGGCCAGGTGCTGTTCCAGGATGTAAGGGTTATCGGGGTCAATGAGGGCGTTTTCGTGGCTTTTGCCGAAGAACTCTTGGGGATGCCGCATGAAATATTGGTCCAGTGGGTTATCAAGGCCTATTAGGATTGTGAGGGCTCGCCTCACACCCCTTCCTGCTCTACCAGCCTGCTGCCAAGTGCTGGCTATCGTCCCAGGGTATCCTACTAAGATAGTGGCATCAAGTGTGCCTATGTCAATTCCCAGCTCCAGGGCATTGGTGGCGGTAACCCCGAGGAGTTTTCCTCCGAAAAGTTCCCGTTCAATCTGGCGTCGCTCTTCGGGTAGGTATCCGGCCCGATAGGCCTTTATCAAGGGTACGAGCTCGGGGGAATCCCGCGATAGGACTTCTCGGGCGTAACGGAGGATAAGTTCTGCCACCTTACGCGCCTTGGTGAACACGATGGTCCTTATGCCTTGTTTTACCATTTCCACAAAGAGGGCAGTGGCTTCGGAGTTAGGGCTGCGGCGAGTTGTGCGGGCCAGGTCAATGAAAGGAGGGTTCCAGAAGACGAAATCCCTCGCCCCCCTCGGAGCGCCATCGTCATCAATTACCGTGACCGGTAGTCCCAGAAGTTCCTGAGCGTGCTCTTTGGGATTGGCTATGGTGGCGGAGCAGAGGATAAAGGTAGGGTTTGAGCCGTAGAACTGGCAGAGGCGCCTGAGCCTTCTCAGGACACAAGCCACTTGCGAGCCAAACACCCCCCGGTATACGTGGGCTTCATCAATAACCACAAATTTGAGGTGTGTGAGGAATGAACTCCAGAGCCTGTGGTTGGGGAGAATCCCCACGTGCAACATATAGGGGTTGGTTAGGATTATGGAAGCGGTCTTCCGAAGCCTGTTCCGGGCCGATTGAGGGGTATCGCCATCGTAGGTCCCAAAGGGTATGGGGGAGAAACGGGTGAGTTCAGCCAGGCTACGGAGTTGATCCTGAGCCAAAGCTTTAGTAGGGAAGAGGTAGAGAGCTCTTGTCCTGCGGTCTTGAAGGATGGCCTCTATAACTGGTATGTTGTAGACGAGGGTCTTGCCACTGGCTGTTCCGGTGGAGACGATGACGTTTTCCCCTCGGCGTATGGCGTTTATAGCCTGAGCTTGGTGTGAATAGAGGGCTTTTATTCCAGCTTCTTCAAGGGCTTTCTGTAGTAAAGGATGCAGAGGTTTTTCCAGCTCCCCGTAACGGGCCTTGCGCTCTGGAATCCGCTCAATATGCACTATTTGCCCTCGGTAGAAAGGCGCCTTGGTGACTTGCTCCAAGAAAGAAGGAGAGTAAGGCATAGGCATCACCCTGGAAATAGGATAGCATAAAGCCAACCCCAAGGCAAACTTATATTGAGTGGAAATCGGCCTCATTTGGGGTTGTTGGTATCAAAACTTGTTGAATAAGCCCTAACAGTGATATAATTTTTATAGAAGCCTGAAAACCTGCAGAAAATCTCCTGGAGATAAGTGATGATAGCTGAAGTGCTAAACCGCTCTTGGAAAAGCTTGGCTGATCTTAAAAATTCCCCACGATGGTTGTTAGCTTTTTCTGGAGGAAAGGATTCCACCACTGTGCTAATATTGGCGACAGAGTTCCTGCGCCGGGAACGTCCTCAGAATGTTTCCCTTGAAGTGCTCTACGCTGATACCCGCTTAGAGATACCTCCCATGGCTCGCCATGCTGAGAAAATGCTATTACATGTCGAAGCCTTGGCTCAAGCGGAAGAACTGCCTCTAAAGGTCCACCGAGTAACTTCTCCCATTGAACAATCTTTTTGGGCTTTGGTTATTGGCCGAGGGTATCCAATGCCCTCTTTCCGCTTTCGCTGGTGCACTGATCGCCTTAAAGTCCGCCCCATGCGACAAGCAGCTTTAAAGGGAGGGAAAGAAGGAATAATGCTTATTGGGGTGCGGGAAGAGGAAAGTACGGTCCGCGCTGGAAGGATTAGACAGGCGTGTGGGCGTGGCGAGTGTGGTCCAGCAGCCGTAGGACGCGCTGGTCCTTTTAAGTCTTTCTCTCCAATCCGAGACTGGCGGGCATGTGAGGTTTGGAAATTTCTACTCACCCAAGCCCGCGATTGGGGCTGGCCTACCGAAGGGCTGTGGGCGCTTTATGGGGGAGATGAAGCAGTTCGTTACGGATGTTGGGTGTGTCCGTTAGTGCGAAAGGATAAAGCTATGCAAATGGCTATTACGGCTGCTGATGGGGAACGACCAGCCTTGGAAGCTTTGGCTGCTTTCCGGGAAAAACTTTTGATGATTTCCAGAGAAACTAAGAACCGTCTTCCCCGTCCTGACGGACACCCAGGCCGTCTGCGACGAGAAATCCGTGAAAATTTGCTTTCGTATTTAAGAGAGTTGGAAAGAAAAACAGGCCTTTCTTTACTTTCAGCTGAAGAAGAAGCTATTATCTTCAAGTTTTGGGAGGAGGAAAATGAATGAACTATTGCAGCGTTTTGAAGAATATCTACGTCGCCTCGGTTATGCTGGTATACCAAACGCTAAGCAATTGCGTGAAAAACGCAAGGTAAAGCTGGCGAAATTACTTCAGCAAGAGAAAAATGACCTTCAACGTCTGCCAGGTGCGTTGGAAGAGGCTTTGGCTTGTGTCGAGGATTATGAAGAACGGCAAATTCTGGAAGAAATCCGGGAGTTTTTAGAAACCATTTTACCTCCTTCAGAGAAGCCTTCCCCGAAACCTTCATTAACGCCTTCTCAAAAACTTCCAATAAAAAGCCGTATAATCGGGCGGGTTGCTCCTACTTTACAAACTCCAGCCAGCCATTCAGAGTTTCCTTTCTGGGTTCAACCGAGTGCTCAGCTAACCATTGGGGAAATCGTAGTTGCGGAATCCCCCGATAGTACCACAAAAGTAGTGGGGGTAGTTCGGGAGTTAAGCTCTTCTACTACCCTTCGTAGCCCAGTAGAGCATTTCTTTGCTTGTGATCTGGGGACACCGGAAGCAGAACTGCCTACAGACATACCAGTTGTCTTAACAGGGAAGGCCGGAATTTTGTGGCGTTCCGATAAGCGCTTTGCACCCCCGGAAAAAGATTGGCCTTTAAGACGGGCTACACCTGAAGAGATACGACGGGCCCTTTCGGGAGAAGTGGAATCAGACTATGCTGTTCCTGCTGGATTCATCCGCGCCTTTGACGAACAAGGGCAAGCTGTTTGGGTACCTGTTGATATGGATTTACGCTGGTTGGCAGGCTACGAATCCGGCCATGTTAACATTGCCGGAATCTCCGGAGTAGCAGCCAAGACCAGTTATGGGCTATTCTTGACTATGGGTCTATTAGCGGCAGCCTCGCGGCAAGGTTCAGTCCGCGAAAAAGAAGGAGGCTTAGCGATTGTAGCTTTTAACGTCAAAGAGGTAGATCTTCTCTACTTGGAAAATTGTATGTACTGGGACAAAGCCCCTGAAGTTTTTGCTGATGAGCTGGAAATGTGGAAGATTTTCCAAAGAGAGTATTTGGAAAGAAACAATCCAGCAGAACTATTGCAAAAACCCAAGTATCAAGCCCCAGGACAAGGAGAAGAGGTAGGTAGCTTGCGCCGAAAAGGAGTCATGGCCTTCCGTTATGGTTGGCAAGACATCAGAAGCCCTGAGGCAGCTATAGCCTTTTATGCATTATTTAACCCGGACGATTTAGACGATAAAATGGTCACAGCTATCGAAGCGGCTTTGGCAGAGACAAAAGCCAGAAATTGGGAAAGTTTGTTGAGCCGGATTCAAGAACTACTCAAAGAAACAGGAAAACCCAGAGGAGAGACATGGATACAGTGGGGCGACAGCAGCCACCATCCAGCTACCCTCCATAAGCTTTATAATCGCTTGCGAGCCATTGAAGAAGCTATGGGTCTTATGTTGGAGCGTAAAAACCCCCATGGAGAACCTTTGGTTGTAGAACGCTTGGCGCCTGGGGATTTTATGGTAATTGACATCACTCGGCTAGGGGATCGGGCACGGCGTTTCCTATTCTTCCGTTTGATAAATGACCTCCAAAGGAAATTAGAGGAGCGCAAAACGGAGCAGAATGTTGTCTTCCCCGGACGAGTGGTGGTCTTCGTGGATGAACTTAACATTTTTGCTCCCGCTGGGGGTAGCCATCATCCCACCAGAGAACGGTTGGTTCATATAGCTGCTCGAGGGCGCAGCGTCGGCCTTACCCTTTTAGGAATGCAACAATTAGCTAGTAGGGTGGACGATGAAGTTTTGGCTAATACCTCGACTTTGGTTGTTGGGCGGGTGCATCCGGCCGAGCTCTCTAATTCTGCCTATGCTTGGGTACGAGCGTGGCGAGATCAAGTGATGGCTTTACCCACGGGGACCATGCTTGTAAGCCACCCTCTGTGGCGGGAACCAATAATGGTACGATTCCCCAGGCCTCTGCATCTTTTAGCTGAAAAAGCTAGGAAAGCACGGGAAATTTTGAAATGGATGCAATGAGGGTTGTAGTCCTTCCATTCCAGAATGAAGTTCACCAACTATTTACTGATTTTGCCGAAGAGGAACGGTACCAGCCTCCAGCTATGGATTTAGAACCCCCAGCACTCCACAAGTTAGAGGAAGGCAAGTGGTTTCCTCTCCCTTCAGAAAATGAAATACCATCAAATTTATATTTTGTTGGTTTTTTGGACGGAGTCCAACGCACCGTGCTTGTAGGACTATTGCGGGCTCGGAACGGAGCGAACGTGCCTTTGTATTTAGCTCGTGTGGCAGCAGGGTTATTAATTAGAGAAAGGACGGAACCGCGAATAGGCCCAGTTCGGGCTTGGAACATATTAGTAGCTCCTTTTCGTGCAGTTGGAGAAGAACCTGAAAGGCTGGTAGAAGCTTTGTGGCAACAAGGATGGCCAGCGTGGACAGGACGAGAGGCTTTCGGGATTGGGCGAGAACCTAGGATTCTGCGTGAATTATTAGGGCCAGAATTACCTTGGATATTGGCCGATACCAGTGTTATGGGACTTTCGGAAGAGCCTAGTCGTAATTTAATCTCCACCGCTGACTTATGGCGGGAGCGTCAAATCCGAGCCCGTGCCCAAGGGAGGATTGCCCACTTACGCCAAGTCCTGGAATTACTGTTATTGCTAGCTGTTCGCTTCCCTGAACTGGGATTGCTGGAAAAGGAGGAAACCATTGCGCCAGAGGCGCCAATCTTGGTAGACGGCCCATTATTGTTGTCTACCCGCCGACGACGTTGGTTGCCGATTTTCTTGGATCGCATGGGAAAGCGTATAGGAGAAGAGGAGCTGGAACAACAATTGCTTAAAGATAGTGTAGGGTTAGTAAAAAGCCACCGCTTAAGCCCTCCTGACCCGGCTGCTGTCTTGGGATTGCCAGAAGGATATCGTTCAGCCTTTTTGGCTTTTGAGCAAGAAGTGGATGTCCACGGGCGTAACTTACGGGAAGATATGGAGGCGGAAGAAGACCATCAGTACCCCAGATGGCATGTTACTGCTTATATACGTTTGCGCCGACGACCAAATAGTGATTTGGCCGGCTTAGTCCGGATTGATATGCTACGGCCAGAACCAGAACGAGGCCCAGGGCCTCTTTCTCCAACAGAAGAAGAGGAACTTTCTTGGCGAGCTGCTTCCGTTTATAGGGAACGAAGGCCATGGTTACCTGGTGATCGGGATCAACCATTCCCTATTACTTTGCTGGAGAAAATGCTTCATGCTCAGTTGCCGCCCCCTATGGTCTTAGCCAATATGCTCCGTTTAGAACATAAGTCCCCTTCTTAAAAGGGCCTCATCATTGTGTCTATAAAATTAAGCGCCAGCAAACGAGCAAGGCGCATGACAGTGTAAAGGCCGGTAAACTTTACACCCCTAAGTTTTTCCCACAAGCTTTTTAAGGGGGAAGCCTCACATTTTGTCAAAGTCGTTTCCACTACCTGGTAACGATCTCTTGGCGCAAGCACGGGAAAAGTTTGCCGCTCTTTCAATTGTCTGCTATACTGAAAATGCTCTGCAAATAAGGAGATTGTCAGATGAATTCGCTGATTGTCCGTATTGGGCGGCGAGGGCAGGTAACTCTCCCGCGCGTGCTTCGGCGGCAACTGCGCCTGCGGGCGGGGGATCGGATCGCTTTCATTCCCTTTGGCGACCGGTTCCTCCTGCAGCCTCTGGGGAAGACCCTTTTGGACCTGCGGGGGAGCGTTCCCGTGGAAGGCCCCCAGGACTTTGACGAACTCCGTCAGCAGGCCATCGCAACGCACGCCCAGAGGGTAGCGTCGGATGAACCCTGAACGGTTGTTCGCGGATACCAACCTTTTCCTCCGCTACCTCACCAACGACATCCCCCAACAGGCGGACGCAGTGGAAACGCTGCTGCGCCGGGCGGCCGCAGGCGAGGTTACTTTTGCAGGGCAACTGTGAGCATTTGCCCTACAAAGATGGCCAGCGCCAACAGGAAGAGGCCGATGCCGACATCTATAACCAGGATGACAACTTGCGCTGGTGCCAGGCCGGGCTGGCGGAACATGTAGAACTGGACAGCCGTGAAGGCCAAGGTGGAGCCCGCCAGCACGCCCCACCCGACCAGTTGTCGCAGCCAGCCCCGCGCCCCTAAATGGTCTACCACCAGGCGAAGGTGGTGATGGTGATTCCGGCAATGATGAGGGGCATGGCCACCCGATACGCCCGGCCTGCCAGGCCCACCCGCCGGGCGATCAGGAGCAGCAGGGCCACGTCTATCAACACCAGCATAATGTGCAGGTGAGCGATGATGGCCCGCTGGAAGAGGTTGTGCTCTGTGCGCAGGACATCCTCGGCCAGGAAGGCCTTAAAACCGTTGCCGAAGTAGGCCCCCGTGGCCCCGCCGATGACGGCGGAGAGGAGGGTGTAAAGGGCCATGAGCCAGAAGGCCCAGCGGAGCGCTGGACGCCACTCCGCTTCGCTGCGTGGCTCACTACGAAGGGGGCGCCAGGGGGAGAGGCCCCACTAGAGGACGGCCCCGGCGTAGAAGGTTAAACTCAACCCCACCAGGAACAGCCCGTGCGCGATCCAGCCCGCCCGCAGGTAGGCGAAACTCAGTCCGCCCACGCTGGTCAGGAGATAGCCCGCAGTGATCGCGGGCTGGACCAACTGAGGGATGTGGACCTCAAAGGGGAGCGTGTCCAAGATCAGGTAGACCAGCGCAGCGACGAAAGGGATCGCCAGGGAGTGGTAGAGCATCACGATGCGGCCCACCCGTCCCGCTTCGTCCAGTCCCAACCAGTCCGCCAGGCCCAGCCCCGAAAGGGGCCCGGTGGCGGAAAGAAGGCTCAGCAACACCACCAGCAATGCCTCCCAGGCGGTGACCAGAAGCAAAAGGGATTCGGTAGCAGAGAGAGAGCGGCTCTGTCGCATGGCGTACTCCATATTGCGTATCGCGTACTCCGTATTCCGTTCCGTGCGTTGCTTCACGGCCACTCCGGTGCTCCGCACTCCGGGCACTGGAACTCTATAAAGTCCAGCCAGAGCCGGGTCGTCCAGTTGGGAGCCCGTCCAGGCCACGCACGACGCCCGGTAGCGTCCGGGATGAAGACCACTGGCTGGTCACCTCCGACCGGGACGGGCAGAAGCGCGATGTAAGCCCGCCGGGCCTCACCTTCCGGGACCGCCCGCCGGTTTGAGCCAGCGGGCGGTTTTTGTTTTTATACCTTTTCCAAGCGCACCCAGGTGTCGTAGAAGACGGCCGAACCACCCACCGGGTCCACCAGACAGGTGTTCTTCAGGTACGGGTCCACCCGCATGGCTGCGTTGGCATGTACCCCTGTGGCCCGGCGCGGGTCGCCCTTGATCACCTTCCCGTCCACCACAATGTCGGTGGCGCCGTAGGCCCAGTGGCCGTGGCCCAGGCTGAAGGCCACCACCCCCGGACGCAACCCTTGGATCACTTTCACCTTCCCCACCATCGGCTTCTTCTGCCCGTTGCCCAGGTCCCAGACCCCCTCCGGGTTGTCCGGGGAAACGACCTTTACCAGGTCGCCGTCCTTGAGGCCGAGCCGGGCCGCGTCCTGAGCATTGATGAGGATAAAGTTCTCCGGATAGACGCCCAGGAGCCAGTAGTTGGAGATAGTGCGGCTCTTGGTCTGGAAGATCTCCCGGTAGGTGATGAGCCGGAGGTCGTAGCCGGCCTTCTCGTCCTCCAGCCGATTGCCCAGGACGTCCGTCGGGCCGGGGATGTAGGTAGCGCAGCCGAAGAGGGGTTTGCCCGTCATCGCACTCTTGGTGGTGGCCGTCTTCTCCTGGTAGAGGTTGATGAGTTTTCCATACTTGTTCTTCACCTGGGCGCCCTCGTAGGCTTTGGCGAAGTCCTGGAAGCGGCCGCCCCGGTTGAGCACATAGATAACCTTGCGCCAGAGGGCCTCCCCCACAGTCTCCTTCCAGCGCTCTGGATCAAAGACGCTCTTCGGGAGGTGCCGCCGGGCCTCCAGGAAGATCCGCACCTCCTCATCGTCGGCATCCGGCACAGCGTCGGTGCCGTCTTCCTTCTCCCCGAAGGCCAGGTTGGCCACCATCCGCAGGTAGAAGTGGTCCGGGTGGGTGAAGGGAATGCCCTCGCCAAAGCCGTTGGGGCCGAAGTTGGGCAGGCCCAGCGCCTCCGCCAACCCCAGGATCAGCGCCTCCAGGGAGAGGGGCATCTCCTGGCCGTAGACTTTCACCGTCTCGGTTAGAGGCGGGATGGCCGGCTGACGCACCGGCTGGACCTTCCAAGCTACCGACGGGTGCGACCCGGCAAACTCCCACCGCTCCAGGTAGGAGAGGTCAGGGAAGATGTAGTCGGCGTACATGGAGGTCTCGCCAACCACGATGTCCGAGGCCACGATCAGTGGGATCTTCTTCGGGTCCTTGAGGATTTCAATGTTAGTATGCCCTGCCGGGAGGGCGTATACCGGGGAGCCCATGTAGATGAAGAGGATTTTAACCGGATAGGGGTAGGCGTCCCCAATTGAGGGGATGATCTCCTGGTAGATATCCGAGGAGAGGGGGTACCAGTTCCGCTTTGCTGGATACTTCCCATCGTAGAGGGTGGTGTCCTGCCACTTGACATCGTGGCGGATGATGCTGATGCCGAAGGGAGAGAGAGCACCGGGATTCATCTTGCTCAGTTCAAAGGGGCCCTTAGCCTTGGCGCCCGTGACGTCATAGGTCGTGGCCTTGATCATCCCACCGGCCCAGTCGTAGCTGCCAATGAGGAGGGGCAGGGTGAACCAGGCCAACACATTGTAGAAGCCGTTGGTATGCTGGGAGACACCCCGGTGGACGTCCACTGCGGCCCGCTTGCCGTGGGAGACAAACTCTCGGGCCACCTCTATGATGTCCTCGGGCCGAAGACCAGCCTCAGCGGCGTATTCTTCAATGGTCATCTTCTCCGCCGACTCCTTCAGGATTTGCATCCCGCTCTTGACCGGGATGTCTTTCCCGTCGGGGGCTTTGAGGGTAGTGTCCACGAAGAGGTCCCCAACCACCGGGGTCTCGGCATCGTTGGGGTCAAAGGCCACCGGTTTCCCCTCCACCATCGTCACCAGGAGGTCATAGGTATACTCCTTCCCCTCCGGGGTCACATAGATGGTGACTTTCTTCCCTTCTTTCTCCACCTCCTGCTTCTGGGTCAGGCCGATCTCGGAGGCCCGAAGGAAGGCTCCCGGGATGCCGTCTTTGATTTTCACCAGCCAGACGGCGTTGGTCCAGGTAGGCTCCCCAGCCGCTTTGGCCGCCGCCTTGTTAGCATTGCGGAGGTACTTCTCATCGTAGCGGCCGTTCTCTATGATCCACCGGATCATCGCCATCGCCACGGCCCCTTCGGTTCCGGGTTTAATGGGGAGCCACTTCCAGGCCTGAGAGGAGGTCTTGCCGAAGCGGGGGTCAATCACTACATACTTGAGCCGGCCGGTGGTGATCCCCTCGGTGACTTTGGCCACCCGCAGCGGCGGGCCGTAGTTCCCTTCAAAGATGTTAGCTCCCACGAAGATGACGAACTCGCTGTTGCCCAGGTCCGCCTGCCAGTAGAACTTGGCGCCGCCGGAGAACTTGCCGTCCACAAACTGCTCGGACAGCGCCTTGCAGCCGAAGTAGAGGGAGCCCTGGCAGACGGTGGTGTGGCCGTGGCGGTTGACCGTCCCCAGGCCGCTGCCGAAGAAGCGGTGGAGGAGGTCGCTCCGACCGCCCTTGAGCCGGCCCCACATAAGGACAATCTGGTTGTTCTTGGGCCCCAGGTCCGGATGGTCGGGGTCAATCATCGCATCCAGGTAATCGGCGAACTTGGTCTTGAACTCTTCCACCAGTCCCTTTTTCTTTTCCGGATCCTTCTCGGCCCAGATTTTCTTGACGAAGTCCCCCATCTCCTTCATCACTTTGGGGTCCCGGATGGCCCAGAGGTCCTTGAGGCCGGGGACGGGCCCTTCGCCAAAGAGGTCGCCGCCCTCCACAATCTCCCGGATGGCCTGCTCAAAGGGGATGGTGATCCATTGGTTCTCGCCCCGCTTGGTGCCGGGCTTGCGCTTGAGAACCTTCCGGATGCGGTAGGGGTCGTAGGCAGTCTGAATTCCAGACTGTCCCCTGGGGCAGAGGTAGCCCTCCACGCGGGCCACCTGGGAGACAGGCGTATTGTAAGGGATGTGGGGATAAAGGTTCCACGGAGAGTAAGGGTTGCCATCTATCTTGGCCGCTATGCCGTCCAGCAGTTTCACCTTAATGCCGCACTGGGTGTTGCACTGCTGGCAGACGGTGTAGATCATATTTTCCGGCTCGGCCAGCGGGTAGAGATTATCCCCCTCCGAATCCAGGGCGGCCAGGGAGTCCATTGCTTTGAGGAACAGAGGCGTTCCTCCAACAAAGGCCGAAAGGGTCAGAAATTCCCGTCGGGTCAGCTCCATCGTTCCCTCCTTCTTTCGGTTGGTCGTTTTACACGGGGGCTTCCTCCGCCCGCAGGGGGAGGAGCCAGAAGCCCAGGGCCAGGATGAGCATGCCCACCCCCACGTTGAAGAGGGTCACCCCCCACTCCATCGCGCTGGGGATGTAAAGGCCGTAGATCCAGTGGGGCTCAAAGAAGGACCGACCGATTCCCGGCAGTTCCTCTACAGCGAACCCCGGCAGGACGACGTTCCAGCGGGTGCCCACAAAGCCGATGGTCGCCAGCAGGCCGGCGATGCCGGTCCAGAAGGCGCTGCGGCGGCCGGGGAAGATCAGGATGAGCATCGGGCCCACCAGCGCCATCCCCATCCCCAGAATCCAGAAGATCCACCAGTTGGGGCCGAAGAGTTGCTCGCGAATGGGGATAGCGTGAGCCGGGGCGGTCCCGTAGAGGCTGACCAGAATCTCGGATATCTCCATCAGGAAGTACACGAAGAGGAGCAGGGCCAGCAGCCGTCCCAGGCCAATAACCTCCTCCCGGTGTTCGCCGAGGCCGTTGGGCACAGCGAAGGCCACGATGGTGGTGAGCAGGGCGCCGCCGGAGGCCAGAGCGGCTACCAGGAACATGATAGGAAGGAGGCCCGTGTACCAGTAGGCCCGGGCGACGGTGACAGCGAAAACCGCCCCCACACTTCCATGGAAGGCGATGGCCAGCGGGACACCGATGGTGCCCAGGATGCGCACGATTTTGCGGTCCCGCTCCAGGGCCCGAGGGCTGAGATCCCGCGCACCGAAGGTCAGGAACCGGTAGAGGCCGGCCTTGAATCCTTTCCCCTCCCCGCCGCGGACGAAACTGGGACGCATCACGAACCAGATTTCGGCCAGGAGCAGGAAGAAGTAGAGGGTGTAAAGCCAGACGATCCAGACCAGTAGCGAGGTGAAACTGGGGCGAGTGAAGACAAAGAAGAAGCGCTCCATATGTCCCAGGTCAAACCAGATGAAGAGCAGCGCAGTCAGAAGGCAGACCAGCGCGGTGAAAAGGGCCAGCCGTCCGAGGCGTTCAAACTGCTTCATCCCGAAAGCGTAGACCAGGGAAGAAATGAGGAACGCGCCGGCGGAAAGACCAATGAAATAGACATAGAGCATCACCCACAGGGCCCAGGGAACGGGCGTTCCATAACCCACACTGAGGTGGCCGTGGGTGAGGCGGTCCACCAGGCCCGGCAGGCCTGCCAGTAAGAGTAAAAGGCCGATGATGGCAATGATCAGCGCTCTTTTGCCCATGTTTTCCTCCTACAGCAAGTAATAAACGCTGGGCTCGGTGCCCAGCTCTTCTTTTAAGCGTATTGCGCGGGGAGAAGCTGCCTGCTGAGCAACTAAGCTCTGAGGATCGTTCAGGTCGCCGAAGATCCGGGCTTGACCGATGCATGTGGTCACGCAGGCCGGGAGCATTCCCTTCTCCAGGCGGTGGAGGCAGAAGTGGCACTTGCGGGCGTTGCCGATGGGGGAGCGCCAGTGGTTGCGGGGATCCCGACGCTGTTCCTCCCCGTACTCAAAACTGGGCATCACGTCCCAGGGCATCACCTCCGGCGTCTGCCCCACGGTGTAGAAGTTGCCGAAGTCAAAGGAGCGGGCCCCGTAGGGGCAGGCGGAGATGCAATAGCGGCAGCCGATACAGGCATCGTAGTCAATGACCACGATACCGTCGGGCCGTTTGTAGGTGGCGTTGACCGGGCAGACCCGCACGCAGGGCGGGTTCTGGCACTGCAGGCAGGGACGAGAGATGAAGCGCCGGGCCACGTTGGGATAGGTCCCGAACTCTTCGTCTATGACCACGTTGTAGACCACCCCCGGGGGAAGTTTGTTCTCGGCCTTGCAGGCCACCGTGCAGGCGTTGCAGCCGACGCACTTGCGGGTATCAATCACCATCCCCCAGTGGCGTTCGTGGATGGGCTTCTTCAGAGCCCGATCCAGGTCCTCGTACATCTGCAGAATGACGCTTTTGACCTCCGTTTTTACCTGCATAGGACTTACTCCTTTCTTTATTTGTAGTTACTTACCAAGCATCAAGTGCTCACAAAGGGCGTAAAGAATCATCCTTCCTGCCCTTTGTGTGTCCTTCGCCATGACGGCTCCGCTGGTCCTCATAAGGCACCTCCGTTGGGCCGGATGGATGCTCTCCGGGCGCGAGCCCAACGGGCCAGCCCGAAGGACTGTTGAAGGAGAATACCGCCGCCAAAGCCCAGAGCCAGGTTGCCAGTGGCGAAACCCAGGAGAGCCGTCGTCAGCGCCACCCCGGCCTCTTCCCACCCCCGCAGGTCCCGGGCCAGCAGGCTGTGCTGGATCCCCACAAAGGCCAGCAGGATGCCCAGGACCGGGTAGGGGATAAGAGCCAGGACGGGCAGGGCATTGCCGTCCACGAAGAGGGCCAGGGCCAGGCAGAGGGTGCCCATGATGAGCGGGGCGGCGCCTGTGCGGGCCCCCAGCCGATAATGGGCCGTGAGCCCTCCGGATCCGTGGCAGACCGGCACCCCCCCGAAAAGGGCGGCGACCAGTTGGGAGATCCCCATCGTGGTCAGCAGGTTGCGGGGGGTGACCCGGCGGGCCTGGTAGCCAAAGTAGGCCTGCGCGGTGTCCACCGTGGCGAAGACGGCGTTGCCCAGGGTCAGGGGAATCTGGGGCAGGACCAGGAACAGGAGGGCCGACATCAGCTCGGCGGTGGAGGGCAGGGTCGGCACCGGGAGGGCGATCCCCAGACGGATCCCGCCCAGCACCCGCCCGGCGCCGCCGACGGTGAGGGCTATCAGCCCCCCGAAGGCCAGGAGGAGTAGGGAAGCCAGATACCGGCGGTGGCGGAGCGCCACGCCTAACAGCAAGAACCCAGCCGCCGCTACAAGCCAGCCCAGCGGGAGTGCGCGGGAGGCCAGGTGGATGACCCGCTCCTCCCCGCCAGGCACAACCTGGGGCCGAGAAACCAGCATCAGGCCGCTTTGCACCAGCATCAACCCCACGCCCAACTGGATGCCGCGGATCACAGGCTTAGTGAACAGCCGGTCCAGCCAGCGGTAGAGGCCGGTAAGGACAAAGAGGAGGAGCAACCCGCCCATCCACCAGCCGGCCGCCGCCACTGTCGTGCCAGGAAGACCGCGGGCAATGGCAATGGCCGCAACTGCTTTCAGGGGCTGGACCGGGATGGGGAGCCGGTAGAAAAGGCCGGTCAGAAGGTAGGCCACACCGAGCCCGAAGAAAATGCTGGTGGCTGGGAGTCCGTTCACGGTGATGAGGGCCACAGTCAGTGGAACAAGCGTGCCCAGGTCGCCCAGCGCGCCGCTCAGCTCGCTAATCGCGAATCGCACATCGCGCATCGCATATCGCATATTGCGCCTCGCATATCGCCGAGCGCAACGCCGCCCGCCAGGTCAGTAGCCGGTACAGGCTGACAACCTGTGCTACCATCGCAAATCGGGCAGGCGGTTACAGCTCAATATTATTTTACGGGACACGGGTGGCACTGTCTATCGGGGAATTTTGGGGAAAGGTGTGGGGGAAAGCCCCGTTTTGGGATGTCGGGGAAAACCTGACAGAACTTTGAATACCCATACCATTGGGGCGTTGTATAAAGTGTTTCCTTCCCCCAGGCTCGGGCTCTGGCGATGCGGTTGGAAATTCGTTATATTCCCAAACACAGGAGTTGGTTGAACGTGGCGGAGATTGAACTTTCGGCGCTGATCCGCCAGTGTTTGGATCGCCGAATACAAACCCACCTGCATGAAACGGTGGGGCTGAAAGCCATAGGGGATGCAAGAAAGTTTATCTCCACTCCTCTTTTGTCTCACTTTTGGTTCGCCGTTTCTTCCGGTTGGATTAGCCCCCGTTGGAGGGCATAGCGCACCAGTTCGGCCCTTGTGCGCAAGCCCAGTTTGGCCATCAGCCGCGCCCGGTACGTCTCCACTGTTTTGACGCTAAGATACAGGGCTTCGGCGGCCTGCTGGTTGGTGTACCCCAGGGCAATCAGGCGCAGGACCTCCCGCTCCCGGGGGCTCAGAGGGGGTTCCGGCTCCGGTTCCCGCCTGCGCGCTTCCCGGTCCACCTCCTCCTCCAGCAGCCACCGGGTGTGTTCGGGGTGGAGGTAGACACCGCCGTGGTAGACGGCCCGAATGGCCGAAAGAAGTTCCTCCGCGGCTGCCCGCTTGAGGACATATCCGGCGCTACCGGCCCGCAAGGCCTCCCGCAGGTACTCCTCTTCTTCGTGCATCGTGAGGATTAACACACGGGTCTGGGGCGATACCTCCCGAATCCGTTCCAGCACTTCCAGTCCTCCCTTCCGGGGCATTGCCAAGTCCAGCAGCAGAACATCAGGGGCTGTCTCTCGGACACGCACCAATACCTCCAGACCGTCCTGAGCTTCCCCAACCACCTCTATATCCGGTTCGGCATCCAGGAGCATACGCAACCCGGCGCGAAGGACGGCGTGGTCATCGGCGATGAGCACACGGATTTTGGGCTCTGTCATAAAGGCACCTCCACGACTATCGTCGTGCCAGAGCCTGGGGCTGACTCCACCGTCAGGCGACCGCCCACCAGGGAAGCCCGCTCCTCCATCCCATAGAGCCCCAGACGGCCGCGCTTCTGAGCAGACGCCCGGACCTGTGCCACATCAAACCCTTCCCCATCATCTTCCACGATCAGAAGCGCGCGGTCTCCTCGTTGTTCCAGGATAACGCTGACGTGCTGGGCGCCCGCGTGGCGGGCTGCATTGGTCAGCGCTTCCTGAGCAATGCGGTACAGGGCGGTCTCCACTTCCCAAGGTAATCGGACCTGGTCCAGCCCCACCACTTCCAGGTCAATCTCCATCCCGAAGCGGGACCGGCAACTCTGGATGTAGCGGGCAAGGGCGGGCACCAGCCCCAGGTCGTCCAGGACGCTGGGGCGCAGCTCCCAGGCCAGGGCACGGATTTCGTCCAGGGTCTGGTTCACCACTTCCCGCATGTGAGCCACTTGTGCACGGGCCTCCTCCAGGCTGGAGGCGTTTTCTATTAATCTCAGATTGACTAAAAGTGCGGCCAAAGCCTGGCCGGCCTCGTCGTGGAGTTCCCGGGCGATCCGGCGCCGCTCCTCCTCCTGGGCGGTAAGGGCTTTGTGCAAAAGTTCCCGCCGGACGGCCTCTTTCCGCTGTAGTTCCTCCCACAGGCGTGCGTTCTCTATGCCGACGCCTACTTGCCGCCCGACGGCTTCTAACAGACTCAGGTCCTCCTGGCACACCTCATCCAGGCAAGCCACGTTGAGCAGGCCGACAAGTTCGCCTTTCACCTGCAGCGGAATGGCGATGTGGTACACCTTTTCAGTCCCACTGGTCCCCCCAAGCAGAGGACAGGTAGGGCATTCGGAGGAAGCGGGGACAAGGACCGCCGGGTGAGGGTTGGCACGCACCTTCGCGCAGGCGGTGCAGCACGGGCAGCGGTCTACCGGAAACCAGGGCGCGCTATCCCGCCAGAATGCGGCGTAGGTCCGGCAATCGGAATTCCCGGCATCCACCAGGCAGACCCAGCCCCCGTTCGCACCGACAGCCGTCACCGTCTGGCGGAGGGCAGACTGAAGGGCCGCCTCCAGTTCCAGGGGCCCGGAGAGGGCCTGGGAGACCCCGTAGAGAGTGGAGAGTTCCCGATTGCGCCGGAGGAGGCTCTCGTTGACCGCGGCCATCTCCTGGCGGGCGCGAGCCAGCCGCTCCACCATCGTGTTGAAGGACTCCTGCAGGTAACCGATCTCATCTTTGGCCCAGGGCGTCAGTCGGGGGCTCAGGTCCCCTTCTCCCACCCGACGGGTCGCCTCCGTCAACGCCTGCACAGGCCGGGTGAGCAACCACGTCAGCAGACTGCTCATCCCGATCCCCACCAAGGAAGCGGCCAGCATCGTCACCAACAGCCTGCGGGTCACCCCGGCAACAACCCCGTCCAGCCGACGGTAGGACATGCCGACCCGCGCGATGCCCGCCCGGCCGTCAAACACCGGCACTGCCACGTCCAGAATCAGCCCTTCTTCCGTCTGAATCCTCTGCAACCGATAAGGCTGGCCCCCCTCCGGCTGGTTGACGGAGAGGAGGCCGGTCGGGAACCCGCCCGCAAATGAGTGGGCCAGCACGTTCCCCTTCGGGTCCACCAGGAACGTGTAGCGGACGTCCTCGTTGGTCTGGGCGGTCTCCCGGGCTAGGGTGTAGAGGCCATAGAGGTTGTTGGTCAGGATTAGGTCGGCGCTGCGGAAGGCGAGGTCTCGGGCAATGGAGATTCCCCGTTGCTCCAGTTCCCGCTGGAGATTGCGCACCATCATTGCCCGGGCCTGCCAGGTTATGCCCAGGCCCAGGGAAAAGATGCTGACCAGGGCGATGCCCATAATCTTGACCCGCAGGCTGACGCCACTCAGAATCGGCCAAACTACGCCCCACACCTCTCTCCATCGTCTCTTCATGGCTTTCCTCCCACCGTCAGCACGACCTCCCGGGCCGAATCGTAGAGGCGTTCGTCCGGGAGCACGAACCGGCTTACCCCTAACAAGGCGAGAGTAGCTTGACCTTCTGGGTCCTGGTCCATCTCCAGCAGAATCCGCTGCAGTTGGGCCTTGCGTGCCGGGTCCAGGTCCGGGTGCACCACCACCGGCGGCGTGCCGTAGGGGACGGACCGCCAGATGATGCGAATGTATTCCCGGTAGAAGGAGTTTTGCTGGGCCATCGCCTCGTAGACCAGACTGTCTACCGCCGCGCCGTCCACCCACTTCTCCCCCACCGCCCGGACGGAGTTCTCGTGGCTGTAGGTGAAGAGGGCGCGGGCAAAAAAGCGGTCAGGGGTCTCCCCTACAGAGCGGAGGAGGTACAACACGCTCAGGTAGCCGGAGAGGGAAAGGGGGTCAGTAAAGGCAAAGACCGTTCCCCGCAGGTCTTCCCATTTTCGGGCGGGGCTTTCGGCTGGCACGATAATGTACGAGTGGTACGTCCGCTCGCCGTTAATCTCTGGGACGGCCAGGAGTTCCAGGCCGAATTCCTGATGGCCTTGGATGTACGGCCCCGTGCAAATAAACCCCATGTCTACTTGGCGAGTGCGGAGCAATTCGTTGGTCTCCGCATAGGTGGCAGGCTGGATGATTTCCACAGGCTCCCCAAGGCGTTCTTCAAAGTAAGCGGCTAAGTTCTTGTAGACACGGTAGGTGGTGCGTGGGGAGAGGATGGCGGCGACAGCAATGCGAAGGTGAGTGCGGGTCTGGGAGGAGGTCGGAGTAGTGGTAGGCTGGGGGCTGGCATGCAAACTCACCACTGGATAAGCTGGCTGCGCACAAGCAGCCATGAGCAAAACCGCCAAAAGTAGGAAGAATCCAGGCCAGACTTTTCGCCTCATCATACTGCACCGAACGGTTGGGACAGGGAAAATTTTCAGGCTCATTATAACACCGAAATCTTGTAAGGTGCAAATGAATTGTAAGACAACTGCTCGCAATTGTCCTACGAAGCGGCGAAGCCGCTGGGGATGGGGTGAGGCTGAACAGTTACTGTTTGGTTTGATGAAAACCTCTGTGCTCGTGGCATCCTGAGGTGAGTTTTTTACAGGGCGGGTTCAGTCCGGCAGGTTCCCGACATTTTGGGACTCACCCAGGAGGAAACAAGAGAGCCCCCTGCCAAAACGGCGACGTCCGGGTATAATGTGGATACAATTGCATCCACAATGGGAGGAAACTGGTGCACACCGTAGGAGTCCGGGCACTGAAAGAGCGGACGGGCGAGGTCCTGCGCCGGTGGCCATCACCCGTCACGGCCGGGTCATCGCCCATCTGGTCCCGGCCCGTCCGCCCTCTGGGCCGATCTGGATGCGCTGGCCGCTGAGATCGGGGCCCGCTGGCCCGCCGACCAGACCGCCGTAGAAGTAGTGCGCCAGGGGCAGCGAGACCTATGAGGGTGATGTATGCCAGCGTCTGGGTGAGCCTGTTGGTCCCCCAGGACGTCCACCAGGCCAGCCGCCGCTATCTGGAGGAGCGGGCCGTTGCGGGGGACCCTCTTGTTGCGCCTGTACTTTTGCTGGCAGAGGTGGCCGGGGCCATCGCCCGTCGCACCGGAACTGGGCCGCCGGGCGCTGGAGGAGCTACTGCGGTTCTCGGGCCTGCGCCTGGTGACGGGGGACCGGCATCTGGGGCAGGAGATGGCCCGCCTGGCCGCTGATCTGCAGTTGCGGGGAGCGGATGCGGCGTACGTGGCCGTGGCGACCCGCCTGAGCCTCCCGCTGGTTACCTGGGGCCGGGAACAGGTTCTCTGGGCCGCATCCTGCATTCCCCTCCTCGCCCCCGAGGAAGACCGGTAGTCCTTCTCCTACTCGCAGCCGTGCGGAGGCGCTACCGCCCCCTGCCTTGCGTTCACCCCCTCTCCTCTCCCAGCGCATCGCATTTTGAGGCAAGCAGAACCTCCATTCCCTCCCCGGGTCGGCATGTGCCCGGAGACGTGCATCAGGGTGTCGTTGAAATCGGGGTCTTTGACCATCCCGGCCAAGCAGGGGTACTGGTGATGAAGCATCCCGGCCTGGAACTCCGCCTCGTCCACCGATACCCCACCAGCCCTTGGGCCACGAAGCGCGCACACCCGCAGACCGCGTCCCGCAGGACCTCCACCTCCACAATGGTGCGGGTCTCCGGGCCCACCGTGACCCACATTCTGGCCGCCCGAAGTGGCGGGCGAATTCGGCAGCGGATAGTTTGCTGGCGCCTTCCAGACGTGAATCTCTCAGTCGGCTGGCGCATGAGCGCGGATATTCTCCACGTGCCGCTGGCCGTACTCTCCCGTGATGATGGCCAGGATGCGCGTTCATCCCTCCGGTGGGTCATTGGTCGTTTCCCATTACGCCGAGGTCTCATCCAGCAGACGCCGCTCCCCCTGCAGCGCGCGGATGTCGGTGACGTCCTGGACCACCTCCAGAGTCCCCCGGTACCGGCCCTGCTCGTCCCGCAGGGGAAAGTAGCGGATGTGGATGAACCGCCCCTGCCTCTGAATCCAGAACTCCGCCACGTCCCGCTTCCCCGCCCGGAAGTCGTCCAGGATGCGCTGGACCCGGTGCAAGCTGGCGGGCGGATGACACTTCTGGACCTTCCGGCCGATGACCGCTGGAGGCCGCAAGAAAGTCCGCTCCCGTGCCTTGTTGAAATAGCGGACGGTATCGTCCTCGTCCACGTAGGTGATTTCCACCGGGATCGTGTTCAGGATGAGGTTAACCTCTTCGGGGGAAAGGGTGCCAACATCCAAGTGCAACAGGATGCTGGCCAGGGTCCGGGTCCCCGGTGGTGGCACAACCTCCGTTGGCACGGGGGTGGGAACTGGAGTGGGTGCCACCTGACCCCCCTCTGGCGGCCATTGGTCTCCCGGCTGAACGTAGGCGTAGCCTACCTCCGCCTCCTGCGCCCGAATGGCCCGCCAGTCCTCTTCCGTCAGAAGTTGCAGGGAGGTGGGGAACAGGATGTTCTCTTCCTTGAAAAACATCTCCCTGATGGCGGTCGCCATCGGCCGGAAGAGACCCTCTACTCGCGTCCGGAAGTCCTCCACATCCTCCCCCGGGCCTGCTTCCAACAACGCGGCCAGCGCCTTCCAGCCGCCCCGGATGTCGTCATGGATGGCCCACATCACCGTGGATGGGCCGGGGAAGCCCTTCCGCTCTAGGTACGGGAACAGGAAGAGCTCCTTGCGGCGGTAGTGCTTCTCGTACTCCCGCATCTCCGCCAGGCGCCGCTTGGCCTCCTCAAGGCGGGCAGGGTCAGTGGGAGCCTCCAGGAGCGCTTCTATCGCTTCCTGGAGACGGTCCAGCACCTTGGCTGCGGCTTGGTTCTCCGCCAGGAAGGTGTGGATGGGGTGGCCGGGGATGGTCTCGGGCTTCTGCTGGGCCTCCAGCGACTCTCGGAAGACGGCAACGTGGACGTCGCAGAGCCGCTTGATCTCCATTTCCGGGAGGCCTTCGTCAATCAGCGCCTGCTCTATCTCGGCAATCTCCGTGGGCCCCACGTCCCGCAAGAGCGCGGCGAACTCCGCCTTCACTTCGTCTACCGTCCGGCCCTCGTGCAACTGTCGGATGATGTTCTTCAGAGCTTCCTTTCGCTTCTGTCGGTTGTTGATGTACTCGCTCATGCTCATGCACCTCCTTTCAAATTGAAGTCGTCCCTTTTGGGCGTTTCGCACCCAATGTTGGCCTCCGCCAACGCTCTTTCGCTTGTATCCCGAGAGGGGTCGGCGAAGGCCCACCATTGGCCGCAGGCCCAAGAAGGAGCTACAAACCCTGAACGGTTGTTCGCAGATAACTGCTTATCCATTTGACCACAGAGATTTTCTCCGCATTCCGTTTCTCACAGTCCTTCCGCCGTAGCATACGGGCTGAGAGCTTGAGCTACCTGCTCACGAGTTTCCACCCCTGGCCCAGCACAAAGATGGCCAGTGCCAGCAGGAAGAGGCCGACGCCGGCATCTATGGCCAGAAGGACGGCCCGCGCCGGTGCCAGGCCGGGCTGGCGGAACATGTAGAACTGGACAGCCGTGAAGGCCACGGTAGAGCCCGCCAGCACGCCCCACCCGACCAGTTGTCGCAGCCAGCCCCGCGCCCCTAAATGGTCCACCACCAGCAGAAGCCCCACCGCCGCCGAGAGGGTCGCCAGGACGTGCCAGTGGCCCACGGCGAAGGCTCGCTCCCAAGCGGGGTCACCCGCCCGCACCGCCTCCAGATTCAGCGCCACCCAGACCCCCGGAACCGTCACCACTAAGTTGACGAAGAGCAGATGGAAGAGCATCCCGAAGCGGACGGGGTCGCTCAATAGCGCCCACAGCGCCGGTCGGTCCCGCCGTTCCCGGATCAGGCCTCGCATCCCGTAGAGGGCAACAACGGCAGCCCCGACCAGCAGGACCACCGCGCCCACGTTGATGATTCTGTGGGCGATTTTCTCAATGACCATCACGCTCCAGGTGGCGAAGGTGGTGATGGTGGTTCCGGCAATGATGAGGGGCATGGCCACCCGATACGCCCAGCCCGCCAGGCCCACCCGCCGGGCGATCAGGAGCAGCAGGGCCACGTCTATCAGCACCAGCATAATGTGCAGGTGGGCAATGATGGCCCGTTGAAAGAGGTCGTGCTCTGTGCGCAGGACATCTTCGGCCAGGAAGGCCTTAAAACCGTGGCCGAAGTAAGCACCCACGGCTCCGCCGATGGCGGCAGAAATAAGGGTGTAAAGGGCCATGAGCCAGAAGGCCCAGCGGAGCGCTGACCCGCCTCCTTCCCACAGCTCGCTACGGGCCAGGCGCCAAGGGGAGAGGCCCCACCAGAGGACGATCCCGGCGTAGAAGGTCAGGCTCAACCCCACCAGAAATATCCCATGGGCGATCCAGCCCGCCCGCAGGTAGGCGAAACTCAGCCCGCCCACGCTGGTCAGGAGATAGCCCGCAGTGATCGCGGGCTGGACCAACTGAGGGATGTGGACCTCAAAGGGGAGCGTGTCCAAGATCAGGTAGACCAGCGCAGCGACGAAAGGGATCGCCAGGGAGTGGTAGAGCATCACGATGCGGCCCACCCGCCCAGCCTCGTCCAGCCCCAGGCGGGCCGCCAGGCCCAGCCCGGCCAGGGGGCCGGTAGCGGAAAGAGGGCTCAGCAACACCACCAGCAAGGCTTCCCAGGCGGTGACCAAGACCAGAAGGGATTTGGTAGCAGAAGGAGTGTTTGGCCGTCGCATTCCTTACCTCCGTATCTCTCAATAAGCATAAACGGTAACCAGGGGCCGGACACCCTGTCTTATCCTTTACCCTGAGGCGGCCGGGGTGGGGCGTTTCCGCTCCACCACTAACCCTACGATGGAATCCCAGCCCAGCGTGGCGACCAGGTTAGCTAAGAAGGCCAGGAATCCAATCGTCATCAGGATGCCCCCCAACCACGCCACGTCCAGATAGGCCTGGTAGGGATTGGGCAGTGGGTAAAGCATCCGCCGCAGCATCCCCTGCGTGCCGGCCATACCCATCACGTAGGTCATCAGCACCGATCCGACGATCCAGAACCAGAAATGGGCCAGGGTGAGGGCCCGGCTGCGGATCTCCCGGCCTGTGAGCATCGGCACCAGCGCGTAGATGACGGCGAAAAGCAGCATGCTCAGGCCCGTCAGCAGCATCGTATGGCCGTGGGTCATGATCACCCACTGGGTGTTGTGCAGGATCAGGTTGAGGCCAACGTTGGCCTGGGTGAGGCCCGCCGCGCCGCCGATGATGAACCCGAAGATGGAGCCCAGGATGAAGAGCAGCGGCGGCGTGATCTTCACCGGCCGCGCCAGCCAGATGGTCATCAGCGAGGCAAAAATGGTCAGCCCCATGGTGAAGAACTCACCCCAGGTGATGAACTGGCCCGATAGCAACCGCATCCAGAACGGCTGCACCTGGTCGCCCAGCAGATGGTGGCTCCAGACGCCCAGGGAGACCAGCAGGTCCACCATGATGACCGTTCGCACGACTGGCTCTCCGAACAGCCGTCGGCCCACCAGCATGGGGATCATCAGGTACCAGACGCCGGCGGTATAGATGAGGACGTTCCCGTCGGCCACCATGTCCAGCCCCCACCAGAACCAGTTCTTATAGATCAGCGCGTTCACGGCCATCGGGTTGAGGGGATGACCGAAGAGGGCCGCCAGCCCATAGACCAAGATCAGCGCGCCGGCGGTGAGCAGGACGAAGGCGTTGATGACGGTGTCTATAGACCCCCGTGCCACAGCGACGATGAAGACGGGCATGGCGTTGTAGTCCAAATTGGGCGCGCTCTTGTCCTCTTTGCCCAGCCACTTCATTAAGCGGGAGATGCCGTAAGCCGCCCGCAGGAACTGCCAGAAAGTGTAGGACTGGGGATTGCTCTTGGAGAGGACAGTGCTGAAGATGTTGAAGGAGAAGAGCAGGATGTTGACCATGATCACCGCCGCGCCTATGGTGAAGGGGATGGTGCCAACCAGCGGCACCCGGTCAAAGGAGACCGGCAGGGGCCAGTAGAGGGTGTACAGGGAGTTGAAGAGGCCGACGAAACCGGACAGCCAGCAGAGCATGACGCCCCCCGCCTGGAGCCAGAAGTTGACCGGGACCAGCTTCTTATGGCGGATTTCCTTCTTGAGCAGGTAGGGGACCAGGAAGTAGAAGGCCCCCATGACGCTCATATAGGCGAAGCCGTAGATGCCGAGGATGGGGTGAACTGTCATCATTGAGTAGAACAACTCGGTGGGCGTCGGCTCGCGCTCGGTGATGCGGAAGACACTGAGAATCCGTTCAAACCCTGCCAGCGCCTCCGGCGCGACCATGTACGTGCGCATCAGGACGCCCTCAAAACCGGTCATCGCCAGGAAGATGAGGGCGACGACGGCGAAGCGCAGGGTCCACTTCTCAATCCAGCCCAGCGGTTTCATTTGGTCACCTCCTTATGGGACAACCTTGATAGCGTCGGGGACGAACATCTCCGGATGGCGCGGCCCGGAGTATTCGGTGGAACGGACGTCGTAAGTACCAGGCTGATCAAACCGCCAGATTATGCGGTTCTCATAGCCCGGAACGACCTGCATCTGAAAGAGCATACGGCCGTCCTTCCGGAAGATGCCGAACCCGTAGGTCACGTCGCGGCTGGTAGCGATGAACTCCACGAACTCCCCGGCCTTCACTTGGATGCCCCCAGACGGTAGATAGATTTGGTAATTACCGAACTCCACGCGGACCTGCTGCTGGGGGGTGGGACGGGCCCAGAGCATCCATTTCTGCCAGGGCACCAGCGGGGAAAGAGTGACGGCGTTGACCAGCAGGAAGACGATCACTAGAACTCCCAGCCAGATGCGCTCTTCCCGCTCCATGTTACCCTCCTTTCTGCCGCACTCTGGCGGCGAAATAGAGCATAAAGAGGATCACCGCGACTACGAAGGCCGTATAGGCCCACCAGATGATTTCAGAGATGTACATAGCTGCCACCTCCTTTCTTTCGGATTCTGGATGCTACTCCGCTCCGCTTCGTGGCTGACTACAAACGGAAACCTCGGGGTGTCCGGCCCCGTTGGCCCTACTGCCTCGCGAACACAGTTCCCCCGCGCACTCCGGCGAGCATTCGTAAGAGATGGTGCTGTGGGATGGGAACAGAAGAGCCAGAATCCAGTTCAGCGCCACCCGCAGCCGGTTCTGCCAGCCGACAAGCCCCAGCAGGTAATAGAACTTCCACATCGCCCAGGCGGGGAAGCCCCGCAGGTGGCGGCCGAAGGGGTCTGCCACACCCGAAAAGCGGCCTAAGGATACCAAGTCGCCGATGTAGGTGAAGTCAAAGACGCGGGGTGCTCCACCGGTCAGGTCGGCGGCGATATTGGCCGCCGCGATGGGTGCCTGCCGGTAGGCAACCTGCGCAGTGGGCGGGTAGACCTTTCCAGTCCGGGGGTGTCGGGCGTGGGCGGCATCCCCCAGGACGTAGACATTGGGCCTACCAGGGACCCGAAGATATGGGTCCACAACAATCCGGCCATATTGGTCTTTCTGCAGCGGTAGTGCTGCGACCACCGGGTTGGCCCGCACTCCGGCGACCCAGATGACGGTGTCCGTCGGCAGAGGTGGGCGGTTGTCGGCAAAGATCAACCCATCCTCCGTCCAGTCCCGCACCCTGGTGTTGAGCAGGACCTCTATCCCCATTTTCTGCATCCGCTGCAGAGCCGTCTGGGAGAGAGCACGGTCCATCTGGGGAAGCACCCGGTCCTGCAGTTCCACCAGAACGGTCCGTACCTCCTCAAGGGGTATGGAATTGTACTGCTCCGCGCGCAGGTGAAGCAGGAACCCTCGCAGTTCGGTCACCGTCTCCACCCCGGTGCAACCACCCCCGACAACGGTGAAGGTAAGCAGCCGACGGCGGCGCTGAAGGTCGCTCTCCCGGGTCGCCGCCTCAAAGCGGTTGATGATGTGGCAGTGCAGTCGCTCAGCATCGCTGGCGGTCTTGAGCTCCAGAGCTCGCCCGCGTATTGACTCCAAGTTATAGAAATTGGTCACTGAGCCCAGGGCAATGACCAAAATGTCGTAATTTAAAACCATGCAGCAGAGTTGAACCTCTTGGCGGTCCAGGTCTATTCCATCCACGCGGGCACGCAGGAAGCGGACCCGGCTGCGTCGGAGCAGGCGGCGGATTGGGGTCATTATGAGTCCGGGGTGGATTACCCCGCTGGCCACCTCGTGCAGGAGGGGTGTGAACAGATGGAAATGGTTCCGGTCTACCAATGTGATGTCTACAGGCGCGTCGCGGGGCAGCAAACGATCAAGGTGCAGGGCAGTGTAAAGGCCAGCAAACCCTGCCCCTAAAATCAGGACATGCTTCCGGGGACGGCCCATTTCTCCTGATG
>Ga0197143_1000889_pt1 | contig 27718 bp, 27 predicted proteins | sample GBS70_MetaG_FD_148603 | JGI IMG/M metagenome (GOLD analysis project Ga0197143, IMG submission 148603) | Sediment microbial communities from Great Boiling Springs, Gerlach, Nevada, United States - GBS 70_MetaG | ecosystem: Environmental > Aquatic > Thermal springs > Hot (42-90C) > Sediment... | reverse complement strand
CACACTCAGGACAGCTTACTTTTTTTTCGCCGTAAACAAGAACCTCAAACCTATGCCCACACTTTGTACATTTATACTCAAAGATCGGCATCGCAGCTCAACTCCGGTTACTCGATAATAGTTATGAGTTTTTCTAAAGGTTTTCTGCTAGTAGGTAGCTCCGGTGTTTTTGCCGGCTTGCCAACAGGCACAAGGGCAACTACCCTCTCGCCTGGCGGTATGTTAAGAATTTTATTGACGCTCTCATCATCAAAGGCTCCAACCCAGCAGGCACCTAGACCTCTGTCAGTTGCCGAAAGAAGGATAAGCATGGTCAGGGCAGCCGTATCCTGAATGGCATAAAAATTCTTTCCTCGTTCACCGTAAACTGCAGCTGATTCATCTGTTCTGGCAACTACCGCTATCACCCAGGGAGCCTGAGCGATAAAACGCTGCGCGCCTGCAGCCTGTGTAAGCTGGAACTTTACCTCCTGATTACCAATAATAATAAATCTCCAGGGCTGAATGTTGCCTGCAGATGGAGCATGGATTGCTTCTTCAAGAACTGCAATCACCTCATCAAGCGGCACATCCTCATTCAAAAAGGCTCTTACACTGCGTCTCTTGCGGATTACTTCGGAGAATTCCATAACTGAAATTATAAACCAAAATGAAAAAATGGGCTAAACAATCTTGAAACAATGCAAGCATAAAGATAAGCTTAAATTATTACTGCCTGAGAGGGGGGTAGTTAGTTTTGAACCGTAAACCTGACTTCACCGATGAAGATGTCGGTATCAGGGCTTTTCAGATTCGCAAAGAAAATGCCGCCGAGAGAGCTCTTGAAAAAATACGGGCCGGACTTGGTAAAGAATTTTTAAAACTCCGCAATGACGAAATTGAAATCCTTAAATGGATGCTAGGCGAAATCTGGGCAATGATTGGCTTTTACGAGTGGGAAAACCTGAGATTCAGCCTGCTTACATTTGACGAAGTTGACAGAATAATTCAACTGGCAAATAGTATTCTTCAAAAAGAAAGATTGGGAACCCAGGCAGTAACCGAAGCCTATGAACTAATCAAAAAGGTTTCAGCCCGCGAATCTGAACGTGTACCTGAAAAAAATACCTAAAGCTGACCGGTTCTTTCTTTTTTCCTGCGCTCAAGAGATTTTTTGACTTTTTTAAGTCTGAATATATCTTCTCGCGCTCTTTCTTCCAGCGATTGGGTTATAAACTTCACCTGTTCCTTTAACCTGGGAACCACAATGTAGTCCAGAGCATTTACACGCCGGCGTGTTTTCTGAATCTCAGCTCCCAACCTCTTAAGTTTGGTTTCAATGCCGGCAACCTCCACAATTACATCAATTTCGCTTTCCATTTTTTCTGCGGTTTCATCAATCCGTGAAGAAACACCTAGCATTGACCATTCTCGACCCAGAATTGAACGCCTTACGCTAACCTTATTAACCTCGGGGATGGGAATGCCCATGATGTAAGATCCTTTAATGTCAACAAAAGGTTTTTTCTCAACTGCGAGTCCTGCCGCTTTCAGGGCCACTGTTCCATCCACAGCCCGGGCAATCGAGATAGCATAGGTAGCTTCTTTAGCCACACGCTGCAGCTCTTCGGATGTTTGAAGTGCAACATCCATGATAGACATGAACTCAATTAAAAGTGCGTCTCTCTTCTTTTTTAAAAGATCGGCACCCTGCTCAGCCAGCTGTATTTGCTTCTTTTTTTCGAGAAGCTCCATTCGGGTTACATGAATCTCTTCCAAAGACGCCCACCACCGGCTAACTTACAAACTTAAGCTTTATAGTACTTATCAATATATTCCTGCTTGATTCGCTTGAGCTCGCTCCTGGGAAGCATACTTAATAGTTCCCAGCCCTTATCAAGAGTTTGTTCTATGGTCCTGTTTTCGTTACCCTGACCGATAAATTCTTCTTCGAAGGCATCTGCAAACTTCAGATACTTTCGGTCGGTCTCTGTTAGAGCTTCCTCGCCAATGATTGAAACAAGCCTCCTTAAATCTCTACCTTCAGCATAGGTAGCATAAAGCTGATCAGCTACACCGCGGTGATCCTCCCTAGTCTTTCCAGGTCCTATTCCAAGGTTCATCAGGCGCGAAAGTGACGGCAAAACATCAATAGGCGGATAGATTCCCCGGCGGTGTAGATGCCTCGAAAGGACAATCTGGCCCTCGGTAATGTAACCGGTAAGGTCAGGAATTGGATGGGTAATATCATCGTCGGGCATGGTAAGAATAACCAGCTGTGTGATTGAGCCTGGCTTTCCTTTAATTCTGCCGGCCCGTTCGTAAATAGTAGCAAGGTCTGTATACATATAGCCCGGATAGCCGCGCCTGCCAGGAACTTCTTCGCGCGCCGTAGAAATCTCGCGCAGAGCTTCACAGTAATTTGTCATGTCAGAAAGTATTACCAGCACATGCATATCTTTCTCAAATGCCAGGTATTCGGCCACGGTTAAAGCAGCACGGGGTGTCAGCAACCTCTCAACTGTTGGGTCATCGGCAAGGTTAAGGAAGAAAACAACTTTATTTATAGCACCCGTGGCTGTAAATTCTCTCTTAAAGAAGCTTGCCTCCCTTGAAGTAATTCCCATAGCACCAAACACAATTGCAAATTCTTCGCCGCCGCGCACGGTTGCCTGTCTGATAATCTGAGCTACAAGCTCGTTTGCAGGAAGACCTGCACCTGAAAAGATTGGCAGCTTCTGACCCCTTACCAGCGTATTAAGGCCGTCTATAGCTGAAATGCCGGTCTGAATAAAATCAGAAGGTTGAGCTCTAGCTGCAGGATTAATAGGAGCACCTGTTATTTCAAGTCTGGCTTTGGGGACTATCTCAGGGCCGCCGTCTATGGGCTCGCCCCTTCCATTAAAAATACGGCCAAGCATTTCTTCGCTTACGTTTATCCTTGCAACTTCCTCTTCAAAAATAACCTTTGTAGCCTTAGTATCAATGCCGCTGGTTCCCTCAAATACCTGAATGACAGCATAATTTTCCGTGCATTCAAGTACCTGACCCGTGCGCTGGCTACCATCGGGAAGAATGAGCCTGACCATTTCGTTATAGGCAACTCCGCGCACATTTTCAATAAAGACAAGGGGACCGGTAACATAGCTTATGGTCTGGTACTGCTTTTCAACCAGAGAAAATTTTTTCATTTAAACCACCTCGAGCCGGTCAAAATCATTTTTGATCTGTTCTATAAGCTCGCTGATTTTTTGAACTGCTTCTTCTTTTGGAATTTCCTTCATGCGGGCAATTCTTTCCTTGTGCGGAAAAGCAAATATCTGGGTCATCGTAGCACCACGGTTAAGGGCTTCCCTGGCTTTTTTGTAAAAAGTAATAATAGCCTTTAGCATGTAATACTGCTTCTCAAGAGGGCAATGAGCATCAACATCTGAAAAGGCAGATTGCTGAAGATAATCCTCACGCAGCATCCTGGCTGCTTCCAGCACCAATCTTTCGTTTTCTGGAAGGGCATCAGGCCCGACAAGCTGAACAATCTCCTGAAGTTCTGCTTCGCGCTGAAGGATTGACATTGCCTCTTTTCTCAGCTCAGGAAAATCAGGCGCTATTCGTTCCCTATAAACCTCTTCTATGTTTTGCAAATAAAGCGAATAGCTTTTAATCCACGATATTGCCGGGAAATGGCGACGGTGGGCAAGGCTGGTATCAAGAGCCCAAAAAGCACCTGTAATTCTGAGTGAATTCTGAGTCATTGGCTCAGAAAAGTCTCCGCCCGGCGGAGAAACAGCTCCAATAAGGGTAACAGAACCAACGCGATCATCGCTTCCAAGACAAATAACCCTGCCGGCTCTTTCGTAAAAATTAGCCAGCCGCGAGGCAAGGTAAGCCGGATAACCTTCCTCACCAGGCATTTCTTCAAGCCGGCCTGAAACTTCACGCATAGCCTCGCCCCAGCGCGAAGTTGAATCGGCCATCATGGCAACGTTATAGCCCATGTCACGGTAGTACTCTGCCAGCGTTACACCGGTGTAAATTGATGCTTCGCGGGCAGCAACAGGCATATTTGAAGTATTGGCAATCAATATTGTTCTTTCCATAAGGGGAGCTCCGGTTTTAGGGTCGGAAAGTTCAGGAAATTCTGTTAAAACTTCGGTCATTTCGTTGCCCCGCTCCCCGCAGCCAACGTAAACAATAACATCAGCATCGCTCCACTTGGCAAGCGTTTGCTCGGTCACCGTTTTACCGGTGCCAAAACCGCCGGGAATGATTGCATTGCCGCCTTTAGGAATGGGAAAGAAGGTATCAATTACTCTCTGGCCTGTTATCAGCGGTTCCTGAGGGTCAAGCTTTACTTTGTATGGACGCGCAAGTCTTACCGGCCAGATCTGGTACATTTTTATTTCTCGCCCGTCTTCCAGCACGGCAATTGTCTCGTCAACAGTGTATTCGCCTTCATCTTTTATTTCAGCAATTATTCCCGAATGACCTGGGGGAACCATTATACGGTGAATTATAGAAGTGGTTTCAGGCACCTCTCCTAGAACATCTCCCTCCACCACGCTGTCGCCGCGCTTTTTAACAGGTTTAAAATGCCATTTTCGATCAGAAGGAAGGGCCCTAGCTTCAAGTCCACGGTAAATAAACGGACCCGCCTTTTTAAATAGGACAGGCAGCGGACGCTGGACTCCATCATAAATGGAAGCTAATAATCCCGGTCCAAGTTCAACAGTCAGCGACATGCCTGTGCTAACAACTGGCTCACCAACCATTAATCCTGCCGTTTCTTCATAGACCTGAATAACCGCTAAATCGCGATCAAGCCTGATAATTTCGCCAATCAAGCCTTCTTCGCCAACCTTAACCACAGAATATATTTGGGCACCCTCCATTCCCTTTGCTTCGACAACCGGACCGGTTATGCGGGCAATCTTTCCCACAATCTGTTCAGTAGCAGTGCTCATTTTATTCTCACTCCCGCTCGCCAAGTTTAATATCAAAACCTACCGCCAGGCGTATAAGAGAAGCCAGATAGTCCTGCCTGGCCTCGCTGGCTGAAATTGTCTTCTTTGCAGGGATTGGCACGACAATTGGCCTGTAAATCCGGTCAATCTTTCTTCGGGTTCTCTCGTCAACTTTCTGGAAGAAATCTTCATTGATAATGATGATGCCAATCGTATCATCATTCAGCAAAGCCTTAAGCTTCTCCACAGCCTCCTGTGGGTTTTCAAATGCATATGTCTCCACAGGAGTAAGGTTAAAACCATCTGCAGTATCAGGATCTGTAATAGCAGCTACCTTATACAACGATCATAGCCTCCCTAATTTCCTGCTCATCCATCCCGACCGACTTTCCCCGAACGATTATGCGCAGGTTCGTAACTTCGTTGTGCTTGGTATAGAAAAAAGCAATCAAAAGTGCAGCCGAAAGAGGATTAGCCAGAAAAAGTTTGGCAGCCTGTCGCACAGAGAACTCTTCCAGGGCACGCTGAAAAGAAGAAACATAGCCTGTTTTAAAGTATCGCTTTAATCCTTCCTGTGCAACCTTCACATAAGGCGTTCCAACCAACCTGTCAGCAATCAATTCAATCTCTGGAAGCTCAACAATTTCCTTAAAGAGCTTCAACGACAGCTTTCTTCCGCCCGGCACGAAAAACCGCTCTGCTTCTTTAGAACTAACCTTTTCGTTATTTAACCGTATAGCCGTCATGATGTTTAAAAAATCAATTTCTTGCCTGAGAAACTCGCTTAAAAGAGATGCATCCAGATCCTTCCTGCGGCTCTCCAGAAGCTCCAGAGACCTTCTGTAAAATTCAAAATCCATTGCCAGTTCAACCGGAAGAAGCTTGCCTGTATCCCTATATTCCTCATAGGCATCCCGCAGCACTTTTGCATAAGGAAAATTCCAGATAACCAGTAAGTCAATTACCCCTTTTATGTCTACCGCCTCCGCGAGCGACCTGATCAGTGGCTCTGTAAGGCTGGCAGCAGGCAGAACTGCTTCCATTATTTCTTCGGCGGTTGCGCCAATATGCTTTCCTCTGATGACCGCTTTCACATTCCAGATGTCAAAACGGCCAAGCAGGATTTCTGCGAGATATCTGTTTTCAGGTGCAAAAAAGTGGTTAACCTTTGCAAATGTTCTGGACAGATTGTCCTTAAGACCTCTTTCAATTCCCCTGTAACCAGGATCTAAAATTACGGCTGCTGAGACATCAGAGCCGTAGACCGTTTCATTAAACAGGTTAACCATCTCCTCAGGTGTATTAGCCTGAAGCAAACGGTCGTAAAACTCCGGTGCCAGAAGATCTTTTTTAAGGCTTCTTATTCTTGTGTTTTCGTATTCAAGCTGTGCCATTGGCCAAGCCTGTGAGTTTTTCTGCAATTTCCCTTACGTAAAGCTTCATCAGTCGTTCTGCTGCGAGTTCAGGAGTAAGCCTGACAGTAATTTTTCCGTCATTTAGAATAATGGCAAAACCGCTTTTAATGCCGTTAGTTGCTGATACTGGAAGCTTAAGCCCCATTTCTTTAACGACTTTTTCAACGGTTTGACTGTCTTGAGAAGAAACATCAATCTTTGCTTGAGAAAGCTGGCCGTTCAAAAGGGAAACAGCATCCTCCAGAGCAAGCCTGAAAAAAGCCTCTTTTATTTCGGGCTCCCTAGAAATCAATTCTTCAAGCTTCTTCCTTACAAGTTCAAAGGTTTCTTGCTTTGCCCTTGAAAGAATTTTCCTGGCTTTGGCTTCAGCAGCGCTAACTATGTTCTTAGCTTCCTGCTCAATTTTCTTTTGTTCCTGTTCAAGCAAAAGTTTCTTTGTCTCTTCTGCCTTGACTTTAGATTCTTCGCGAATTCTCTGTGCTTGAGCCAGTGCTCTTTCATGGATCTCCTTTTCAGTTTTTGCTGCCTCCTGCTCTAAAGCTTCAAGAATCTCCTTTAATCCCATAACAACCCGCCTGCCGTAAGGTTATTTTTTGCTTTTCGATGCTAAATTTAAGCTTTGAGCAAAAAAGCAACTGCAAAGCCAAGGATAACAATCAGCTCTGGAAGAGCCATGATAACTACGATCAAGCCAAATGCTTCGGGCTTTTCAACAATACCCCCGACAGCAGCGGCACCGATTTTGGACTGGGCAATAGCAGTCCCGATGCCGGTTAGCCCGATCGCCAGAGCTGATGAGATGTTTTTGATGGCATCCGCCATCGGCTGAACTGTTTCAGGTGCTGCCACCTCTTTCACCTCCTCGTTGTAAATGGTTTATATGGCCGACCGCCCGATTCATAAAACTTGTCAAAAAACTCCAAGATGTTTAAACGGATGGAATGAATGGTCGAACTAAAAGTATGGAGAACTATGTTTAATGTGTGAACAACCATAGCAATCCCTATGCCAAGCACTATATTGTCAAATGTTTTAGCAAAGCTGTTGGCAATAATAGCCAGCACAACACCAGCAAGTCCGAGGGCCATTATTCTCAGATAGCTGAAAAAGTGACCCACAAAGGAAAAAATGTGAATTGCCCCGATCAACCCTCCGCCATAAACAATCATAGCCATGGCAACAAAGATGGCTGCCCAGCCAAAATCTGCAAGAACCGGTGGAAGTTTCTTAAGGGTAGAACCAATGATCATGAACGCAGCAACAAACAAAAGCAAAAAACCAACCTTTTCGATTAAGTGTTTAACTGCTTTTTCCTTAATAGAGTTGATTATTCCTAGAATTAAGCCGAGAAGAAGGTGGCCGGCGCCCAGCCCCAGGGCAAAAACCAGATAGGCAATGGCAACCTCTTCTTTAGCCCTTTCAAAAGGCAGGTGTAGGCCGTCAAGAACAAAAGGATGAAGACCTATTTTTTCCCAGAAATGAAAACCAAAGAACTCATCATAGAGAAAGCCAAAAATCATTGCCATAAAACCAGAAAAGCCAACCATGTATGCTCCAGCTTTAACCGCCCTGTTTGCAGTTTTAAATCCAACATAAGCAGCTAACGTAAGGATTACCACACCATAACCAACATCTCCAAGAATAATTCCAAAGAAAAGAGGATAGAAAATAGCCAGGAAAGGTGTGGGATCTATTGTCCCGTATTTCGGGAGCGAAAAGAGACCTAAAATCATTTCAAATGGCTTAGCCCACCCCGGATTCTCCAGCACCACCGGAGCTTCTTCTTTTTCTTCCTCAGTAACCGGAATCTCTACCACCGTAACTTCGCCTTTAAATTTCTTATTCAGTGCTTTTATAAGCGGCTTTACTTTCTTGGTTGGAACCCATCCGCTAATAATGAACGTAAACGCCGTTTCTCCAAAGCTTTCCACAACCGCCAGCTCTTCCAGCTTGTCGCACAAAGCATCTCTCAGAGCAATCAACTGGTTGCCATATCTATCTGAATACTGCTTTAACTGCTCATCGATCTCTTTAATGCGTTTTGGCAGTTCTATAATCTGTCTTTCCATGACAGCAATGGCATCTGCATAGGAATAGTTTTCGAACTCTTCAGGAAGTTTGATCTGGGTAACATTTTCTGACCATAAGAGCTGATGTACGGGTTCATAGTACTCATTGGGATAAACTATGATGGCAGCTATTGAATCTTTGTCTACTTCAGAGGAAATTACCTCAAACCGATTCCCTGTTATTCTTCCGATTTCTTCTCTGATAATATTGATTACATCAGCATACTTTTTATCAACAATAATGGCTGTTGTATCGTAACCTTCAAGTTTGATTATCTTATCAACCAGGGGTTTTACTTTAGTAATAATGTTTTTATATCTCTGATAAATCGCTAGCTTTTTTTCCAGCTCCTCTTTTTCCTGAGCAAGTCTCTGCGGCTTCTGCTCCACTTCAAGGATTACTTTTTCAGCAATTTCAAGAAGTTCATTAGGGTCCTTTTCAATGTAAGTTTTATAAAGCCGGAAAGTCTCCGGCATTGTTTCATATCGAACCGCTGCATCCCTCAGTGAAAGAGAGATCAGACCGGTTAACCTGGCAATAGCCTGCTCAATTCGCGAACGGATAATTTCAGTAATTGGATCCACTTTAACAGGACTGGCAAATTGCTCAGCCCCTATCGGTTCTTTTCTGATATCAATAATATGAAGGCAGCCCAGCCGATGAATTTCTTTGATGGTTTCAGCAAGGTGTTTCTTTGGTCCTATAATCTGAACCTTTGACATAGGGACTATCATTTTATCTGCGCCCCCTCTTTGTTCCCTTAATAAACGTTTCTATAATCCAGACTGCCAGCCCTTCAGCAGCTTTGGTGGCTCTGCTTACAATTTCTTCAGCTTCCTGATTTGCCTTTTCTATAATTTCCCGCGCAATCTGCTCTGCTTCAGAAATTTTTTGCTGGCGGTAAGTCTCAGCTTCTTTCAAAGCCTCTTTTTTGGCTTTTTCAATTAGTTCCCCGGCGTCTTTTTTTGCAGCCTCGACTATTTTCTCAGCCTCGCGGCGTGCTTCCTCAAGACGGGCCTGAATTTCAAGCTCTTTATTGCGAATTTGAAGCAGGAGGGAGTGCTCTTTCCCATGATCTTTAATGTCCATGACCACCCCCGCCTTTCAAAAGGCTTAAATACTTTTTAATATAAGCATCCCTAAGTGTCAACCTTTTTTGTTTACGATTTCACACATCCGGTGAATAAATAACTAGTATTTTGATTAGATTAATTTATTATTTAAGGTTTTAAAACCATGGTTAAACAGCTAATTTAAAAAATAAATATTGTGCTATACATCACATGAAATCAAGTCTAAATAAGAAGAGCCTGTTATCTAATAACTTTTTCGACTAAACGAAGTGCTTCGCGCCTGTTTCTTCTGGCAAAATAATTTTGAAAAACTGGAAATTCAATTATCCCTAGGACCTGAAGAAATCCTATTTTAAGGAGCTTTTTTTGCTTCTGGGTAAGGCTCTTACTCTGTAGCAATTTTTCGAGAACCCTTACTTTTTTTAACTTTTCTTCCGAAAATTTCGTGTCAAACAAAAAATAATCTACCTTCATGCGATGCAGTTCATAAAAAAAGCGCGAAGGTCTTGTTTGAAAGGCAAAGTTTAAGATATTTTCCCGGAGTCTTTCAGTATCAACACTGCGAAGAAGCACAGCATGCTGTGCGGCTTGCTTATAGACCTCGGGCAAACCGCGAAACTCCCCATCAGCAAGATAAGTAGCAGCCCTCAATATGCGTATGGGATCTTCTTTAAAAGAATTCGGATTGCATGTCCTTAAAAGATTCTTTTTTAAGTCAGCAAATCCGTTTAATGGGTCTATCAGTCTGTCTTTCATTCCTAAACAAAAAAGAGCTATGGAAGAATTGATTTGAACTGCCATAGCATTGATGGTGAAGTCACGATTAAGCAGAAAAGAAGTGAGCTCCTTCACAAATAAAATGTCCACTACACTGGCATCGTCTTCAAAAGGAACCAGCTTCATATAACTGAATTGTTCTTTTACAACAACTACACGGGCATATTGCCTGGCATTTGAAAGTGTTTCTTTAAAATAGTCGCTTCCTGTAAAGACCAGGTCAAAATCTCTAGGCTGCCGTCCACGCAAGGCATCCCGAACGGTACCACCAAAAAGGAAAAGGGAGTCTTTGGGAAGCTTGAGTTTCTCTATGAAAGAATGCAGCCAGTAAAGCTTCTTTAGCAAAAAAGCCTACCTCTTTTACTGCGTTATGACTCGCTTGACTCTTTCCCCGAGGCGCACCAGAACTTCATAGGTAATCGTGCCAGCTTTTCTTGCTATGTCCTCAGCACTTTGACCTTCATAGATAATTTCCACTGCGTCGCCGGGCTGTGGAAAAATCTTTCCAAAATCAACAGCAAACTGATCCATGCAAATTGATCCCACCTGGGCGTATTCTTTGCCCCTATAAAGTACCTTTATATTACCGGAAAGTGTGTGGGGAATACCATCAGCGTAACCAGCAGCAACTATGCCAACAAACCTCTCATCTGGAGATTTCCACCTTAAACCGTAACTGACACCTTCACCTCTGGTAAGTTTTCTTACAGCTATAAGCTTAGCCTTAAGCTTAAGGACAGGCTTCAAATCAAAAAAGCGGGGTGAATTAAAGGAAGGATAGTAACCGTAGCTACCAATACCAATTCTAGCAATATCCAGTCTTGCTTCAGGATAGAAAAGAGCCCCACCTGTATTGGCCGCATGAAGCTTTACCCCGGGAAAAACTTTTTTAACCGTTTCGGCTGCTTCCATAAAAATTTTAAGCTGGAGATTAACAAATTCCGAACCGGGAATTTCTGCAGTAGCAAAATGGGTCCAAAAACCTTCCACTTTTATAAATTTCTCGTTCTTTGCTGCATCAAGCATCGGCTCCAGCTCCTTCAAATCCATACCCAGTCTGTTCATACCTGTGTTGAGCTTTAAGTGAACTCTTGCCTGCTTTCCAAGTTTTGAAGCCGCTTTTTTGACTTTTTTTAACGCTTCGGCTGAAAAAAGGTTAAAAGCAACCCCTCTATCTATAAGAAACTCAGTTTCTTCTTCGTCATCAGGTTCAAAAAAACAAAAAACAAAGGAGGAATTGCCTGCTTTAAGTACCTGCTCTGCTTCCTGAGCCGAGGTAACCCCAAAATAATTAACACCGTTTTTAAGAGCAAGCTGTACAATTTCCTCAATACCGTGCCCGTATGCATTTGCCTTTACAACCTGCATCAAACTAGCTGGCGCAATTAGCTTTTTTAGTTTAGCAAGGTTGCTACTGAACGCAGATGCGCTTATTTCAGCCCAAAGGCGCATTAAAGCTCCCTGGAAATTGACTTCAGGATATCCCTTTTAGTGATAATACCTACAAGCTTTTCGCTTTCAACCACCGGAAGCCTTGAAATACCTCTTTCAACCATCAGGGTAGCAGCTTCTTCTAATGTTGCTTCAGGCGAGATTGTTATAGGGTCTCTGGTCATTACATCTCTGGCCGTAGCACCAATTGCTTTGCGAAGCTCTTCCTCATATTTCTTCAGGCTTTCAAGATAGATAACTGCATCTAAAAGCTGGATATAGGTGGGGAAGTGGAGCTTTACGTTTTTCATGATCAAATCTTCTTCGGTAATTATTCCGACCAGGCGCTCGCCTTCAACTACCGGAACTCCGCCAATTTTGTGTTTGAGCATCAGTTCAGCAATTTGCTTAACAGGAGTTTCGGGGTTAACTGTAATCAGCTTTGTTGTCATTACATCCTTAACCTTCATCAAAAATCACCACACATTCCCTCAAAAATAATTCTAACTGATGCAGCTATTTCTGATGCAGTTGCCGGTGCCCCTCTTAAACTTTGTAAAAGCTCTCTGGATGCGAGCGACTGAGCCGCTACTGATTCCAGAGCTGCTTCAAAAGGACTCAGTCCTTGAGCCAGAAGAGCAGTTATTACACCTGCTAGCACGTCTCCGCTGCCCGCTGTTGCCAGATTGGGAAAACTATCGCTGAAAATGATGGTCTGTTTCCCATCAGAAACCAGCGTGCTGGAAGCTTTATATACACAAACCGACCCGTATTTTTTGGCTATTTCACAGGCACTTTCGAGTGGCGAAGGATTATACCCAAAAAACCGGCGTGCCTCTCCAGGGTGAGGAGTAAGCACAGAGCCAGGCAACCTGAAGTGTTCAGGGTTTGCTGCAAGCGCAAACAGCGCATCTCCATCAACGACGGATGGAAACTGCTTCTCAGACAGGCTTTTGATTACTCTTAAACTGAATTCAAGGCTCTCAGGTCTTCTTGAAAGTCCCGGTCCCAGAGCAACAGCTTTAAAATTGTCCATATATTCCCTGATGCGCTGAAAAGCTGTATCAATATTTTTAAAGTCCAGTGGAAAGTAAACAGCCTCCGGTAGCATTGAACTTAAAGTTTTCACAGCTTTTTCGTCTGTGGCGACAGCCACATAGCCGGCGCCTGCAGCAAAAGCCCCTTTTGCAGTCAGATAAGCAGCTCCCGGCATTTCATGGGAACCGGCAATCACCAGAACACCAGAGGTTTTCTTATGCGCCGTTTTCTGTCTTCTTACAGGAGAAACAGGCTTATCAGCAAGAATAGCTTTAAAAATATTTTTTTCGGGCTTGAAAGCGGTTACCCGATCGGCAAAACCCAGAAAAGATAAATGTACTTTCCCTGAAAACTCTCTGGACCCAGGCAAAAAGTGGGCAGGCTTATATGCAAAAAAGGTTGCAGTTGCATCAGCCCTGTATGTGTTTTCATCAGCCCACCCAGTGTTAGCCTCAACTCCGCTCGGCAGGTCAATAGCAAGCCTGAACGCTGGAAGACTGTTCACATATTTGAAAAAAATTCCGACCTCTTCTGGTAAGGGCGGCTTAAAACCAATGCCAAACATGCCGTCTATTATCGCATCCGGCCTGAACCTACCTATCAGTTTTAGGAACGCGTCCGGTGTCGGTTCCTCAAGTTTGATAACAAACCTAAAATCATCAAGCCTTTTATCAGGGTTTCTCTGGTAGAGGACCAGGCCAACCTGATAGCCGAGAATTTTTAGCCTGAATGCAGCTACGAGCGCATCTTCACCGTTGTTTCCTTTTCCCGCAATAACAAGGATTCTGGCAGGAGATTTGACATAAGCTTTTAAAACATTAACAATAAAAGACGAAGCTCTATCAATTAACTGTTTGAGCTGAACACCTGAAGCCAATAGGTTCTTTTCAAAAAGCCTTACATCTTCTTTCTTCCATACCGGAGCTAAACCCTTAACGAGACTTTTTTCCATCATCAGCAAGACGGTCTTTTCTCATAATTGCAACTGCAGAGGCAACTGCTGTATTTCTTGAAAAAGAAATGGACAGGGCAAACTCCTCTATCCGGAGTGATCGGCAAAGCTCGAGTGCTTTGCCTGTTAATTTCACATAAGGACGTCCTTTTTCATCGTTCAGAATAATAATGTCCTTGAAGGAAAATCCGGAAAAGCCAGTGCCCATAGCTTTTACCACAGCTTCTTTAGCTGCAAACCTGCCAGCAAGATGGCGGGCAAAATTGTTCTTGCTTTTCAGCTGTTCAAGTTCTTCGGAGTGAAAGTAGCGCCAGGCAAACCTGGGTCTTTTCTTCAGAATCTCTTCAAACCGCTCCAGATCAACTACATCAATTCCTATACTGATGGAATCAGCGCCTTTAAGCTTCATATCTATTCAACTGTAACACTTTTAGCAAGGTTGCGGGGTTGGTCAACATTGACACCTCTAATCTTGCCAATATAGTAAGTGAAAAGCTGCAGAGGAACGACAGCCACAAAAGGGGTGTAAACCTCAAATGTCCAGGGTACATAAATTACGTCATCAGCTAGTTCTTTGATTCTCGTATCTCCATCCGTAGCAACGGCAATCACCTTGCCCCGGCGCGCTTTAATTTCCTCAATATTGGAAATAATTTTTTCGTAAACTTCGCTTGCAGTAGCAATCACTACTGAAGGAAAGTTTTCGTCTATCACAGCAATGGGACCGTGCTTCATTTCGCCCGCAGGGTATCCTTCTGCATGAATATAGGTGATTTCCTTAAGCTTTAAGGCTCCTTCGTAGGCGGCAGGAAGTCCGTGGGTTCGCCCTAAATAGAGAAAATTATTGTAATCTGCGTACTTCTCTGCCAACTTTTTTATCTGATCTTTGCGAACGAGTATCTCCTCGATAACCTCAGGAAGCCTTAAGAGCTCATCTATGAACTTTTTCTCCCTATCCGTGGCAATTCTGCCCCTTAGTTGAGCAAGGTAAAGAGCAAACAGGCAAAGCGCGGTCATCTGTGCTGTCATTGTTTTAGTCGCTGCAACACCAATTTCAGGTCCTGCATGCGTGTAGAGGACGCCATCAGCTTCGCGAGCAGCGGTGCTTCCAACAACATTGGGAATAGCAAGAACCGGAAAGCCAACCTGCTTTGCCATTCGCATACTAACAAGGGTGTCAGCTGTTTCACCAGATTGAGTAATAGCCACCATCAGTACATTTCCTTCTGCCAGTATGGGACGGTAGCGAAATTCGGAAGAGATTTCAACTTCAACAGGTATTTTTGCAAAAAGCTCAATGGCGTTTTTCCCGACTAGCCCGGCATAGTAGGATGTTCCACAGGCAACAATAATTATGCGCTCCAGGTTTTTCAGAGTTTCCTCGGGTATTTTAATTTCGCTTAAATCAATGGTGCCGTCTTCGCGCACCCTGCCGCGAAGAGTATTGCGAATAGCATCCGGTTGTTCGTGAATTTCTTTGAGCATGAAGTCTTCAAAGCCGCCTTTTTCGGCTGCTTCAGCATTCCAGGTTACCTTAAGAATTTCCTTTTCCTTTTTATTCCCTTCAAAATCAAAAACCTCAACAGTTTCTGGTGTTATTTTGACTACCTCACCATTGTCTATAACAATTATGTTGCGCGTATGTTTCAAGACAGCTGGAATATCAGAAGCAAGCAGGTTCTCATCCTGACCAATGCCAGCAATAAGGGGGCTGTCCTGTCTTGCTCCAACGATAACCCCGGGTTCATTGCTGGTTATAGCTGCAAATGCAAAAGACCCTTTAAGCTTCCTCACAGTTTTTAAAACTGCCTGCAGGAGATCTCCTTCATAATTCTCTTCAATAAGATGAACAATAACCTCTGTGTCAGTTTTGGACTTAAAATTGTGACCTCGACTTACAAGCTCCTCTTTAAGTTCCTTGTAATTTTCAATAATTCCGTTATGAACAACCGCAAACTCGCCGCTACAATCTGTGTGAGGATGCGAATTTACGTCATTTGGCTCCCCATGGGTTGCCCATCTCGTATGGCCAATACCGGTTGAAGCCTTAAAGACCCTGTTTTCAAGTTCCTTTTCAAGATCCCTGATGAAACCTTTTTTCTTGATAACTTCAATCCTTGCGTCCAGGCAAACAGCAATTCCTGCTGAATCGTAACCCCTATACTCAAGCTTCTTAAGTCCGTCAATCAGAATTTCCTTGATGTTGTCCTGCTTGCCTGTATATGCGACAATCCCGCACATTCTATCCTCCCAGACGCTTTTCGATCAATTCTGCCAGTTTCCTTGCAATCCTCTCTGCCAGATCTCCATCATCGGCCTCAACCATAACCCTTACAAGAGGCTCGGTTCCAGAAGGCCTGACAACCAGCCTGCCACGGTCTTCAAGCTCAGCTTCTGCTGCAGCAATTGCTTTCTGAATTTCTCCGTCATCGGAAAACCTATCTTTATTCCGGACTTTAACGTTTAAAAGAACCCGGGGCACCGGCTCAAAACTAAACAAATCAGCAAAAGACAGCTTTTCTTCTGCCAATGCACTTAAAATCACAGCCGAAACAAGCAGACCATCGCCGGTGCGAGCTTTGTCCAGCAAAATCAGATGACCTGAATCCTCGCCACCTATAACCGCGTCATGCAAGAGCATTTCTTCAAGAACATAGCGATCTCCTACTTTTGACCTGATAAAACGTACACCCTCAGCCAAAAGCTTTTTTTCAAGCCCAAAATTGCTCATAACCGTACCCACTGCTACTGGCTGTCCGAGCAACCCTTTTTGCTTGTAATAGGATATTAAAAACCCAATCAGATGATCGCCGTTAATCTGTTGCCCCTCTGCATCTACGGCAATAACCCTATCGCCATCTCCGTCATAAGCAAAGCCACCATCAAGTCCATTCTTGACCACAAAATGTGCCAGAGCTTCGGGGTGAGTGGCACCACAGTTTAAATTTATGTTTTTCCCGTCCGGCTCTGTATTTATAAACTCTGCTTTTAACCCTGCTTTTTCTGCCATTAATCGGGCCACGATGGAAGTAGCTCCGTTAGCACAATCAAAAGCAACTTTCAGACCGGATTCTTCTTTAATAAAAGATGCAAGGTAATCAGCATAAATATCCTGGGCATCGGCCATTTCAAAGATTCTTCCCACACAACCAGGATCAACATCCCGGAATTCTAGCGAATCTATGTGAACTTCAATTTCATACTCTGTTTCATCTGAAAGCTTATATCCCTGTCCGTCAAAAAACTTGATTCCGTTGTATTCAAAAGGATTATGTGAAGCAGAAACTACGCCCCCGTAAGCCAGACTAAAATGGTTTATGAGATACGAAATTCCAGGCGTAGGTATAACCCCAGCATCAAAAACGTTACCACCAGCAGAGGCTATACCTGCTGCCAGAGCACTTTTAATCAAATCAGTTGATAGCCTAGTATCTCCACCTATAACACATGAACTATCGCTTTGTCCCAGCACATTCTGGGCAGCTTTTCCAATCCGAACTGCAAATTCAGGCGAAAGTTCAAAAGGAACTATCCCCCGTATGCCATCTGTGCCAAAGTACTTTCTTTCCAACCTGCGCTCTCCTCAATAAAAATTTTATAAACTGTTGGCGTTAACCAAGCCTGGAGCAGAGAAAAATAAGTCGGTTTGAAAAATAAAATATTAAGGTTTTCTTTAATTTTACTCAAAACCTGTTCTTCATTGTCTTCAATTAGCAAAACCAGGTGATCGCTTGAACGTCTGGCTTCAACCAAATTTTCTAACACAGGCAACAGCTTGCCGCAACCAACATCTGCCTTGCCCAAAGCAGCAACGACCTGTATTTTACCATACTGCTTCTTCCTTATTTCCAGAGCCTCAGCTGCTATTAAAAACGTTTTGTCTGTCAGGCCAGGCAAAAGCTCATAATTAACAGTTTCATTTCCCAGCAAAATCGCTTCACCTATTCTTAGCTCACCCCTAAAAGAGGGGAGCTCGTTTTGCTTCAAAAGATAAAGGGCGCCTGAATTTCCTGGAGAAGGCAACCCGGCTACCCCAAGGTGATCTTGAGTAAGCTCCACTATCTTCAAAATATCGCTTTTAGAGGGTTTGCTTCGGTTTAAACAGGTGGTGTTGGTCCCAAAGCCAATTATAGTTACTGATCTGCAGTTCTTGCTGATATATGAGATAGCATCCTGGAGCTCAATTTCTAAAAAGCCTTCACGGCTGTCGCCTGTTTCGATCATTAATATTAGCTCTGGCTTGCGATTGATCTTTTGAGCTGCCTCATTAATTCTTAAAGCATGAGATATATCTGAAATGTAAAATCGGTCAAAAAAGGATACTGCTTCGTTAATCTCGCCCAACGACGGTGGCCTGAGAAGACAGGCTTTTACATCTACTCCCCTGCTTTGAGCCCAATTTTTGATCTTTTTGCCCGTTACTACTCTGGAATCGGAAAAAACCCGAATTCCCGCCGCATAAAGAACATCAAGAATTCTCTCGTCGGAAGTAAACCCCTTGGTTACTGCATTTACTGATACACCCAGGGGGTTGAGCTTTCTGACGAGAGCCGACGCATTTGACTCAATAGCTTTCAGGTTTACAAATAATGCAGGTAGCTTAAAAGACGTGGCTCTGGCCCTCCAAACAGCCGATTGCAAATTCTGGCAACACTATCTCTTGGAGAACTGAGGAGCCCTTCTAGCTTTCTTGAGACCGTATTTCTTTCTTTCGACTTCTCTCGGATCTCTCGTCAGGAGGTCTTCTTTTCTTAAAATCGGGCGTAGAGATTCATCATACTCTACAAGAGCACGAGCAATACCAAGGCGAATAGCTTCGACCTGACCCGTAGTTCCACCGCCTTCTACCTTAGCTATAATGTCGAACCTGTCTTTAGTTCCAGTAATTTCAAGGGGAAGCATTAGTGATTTTAAATAAGTTATACGACCACCAAAGTATTCTTCAGGCGTTTTTCCGTTAATGATAATTTTGCCGGTACCGGGTAAAAGCCTTACCCTTGCCACAGATTCTTTTCTTCTGCCTGTTGCCATAATGTGTGTTGCCATAGCTGATCACCTACTTTTTAAGTTCTTCAATATTTATTGGAATAGGATTTTGAGGACCGTGTGGATGTTCGGAACCACGATAAACTTTAAGTTTCTTCAGCATTTTGCGCCCAAGTCTGTTTTTGGGAAGCATGCGCTTTACTGCAAGCTCAATAGCTTTTTCCGGTTTTTTCTCAAGTAATTCACCATAACTCATCTGCTTTAATCCACCGGCATATCCTGTGTGCCAGTAATGTATTTTGTTTTCATATTTTTTGCCCGTAAGTCTAACCTTGTCGGCGTTAACAACAATTACATAATCCCCGCAGTCAACATTCGGTGTATAGTAGGGTTTGTGCTTGCCCATTAGCACATAGGCAATCCTCGCCGCCAGGCGACCTAAAACCTGGTCAGTTGCATCAACAACGTACCAGTTGCGTTCTACCTCTTCTTTTTTGATAAACTTTGTCACCTTTTCCATAATCTGCCTCCATTGAGCTTGAGGATTGCTCAGGTATTAAAAAAGCCAAATGATGAAACAACGCAAGCCGTTATTTTCCTATTCTTCCGTATTCTTGTCAAGCTATTTTCTCTCTGGTTCTGGTTCCTAAAAGACCCTGCTTCTTCTTAACAAATTATAACTCTAATGCTTGACGGCTTTTGCTTTTTATTTTTATAGTTATCAAATCTAAAAAACAGCTGGAGGTGAAGCTCTTCAATGGAATCCTTAATTTATGTTGCCCTGGGCGCTGGTATTGCCTCCGTCCTTGTAGCGCTCTATCTATCTGTATGGGTAAAGCGCCAGCCACCTGGCAACGAACGCATGGTAAAAATTCAGAGCCTGATCCAAAAAGGCGCAATGGCTTTCTTGTCTCGTGAATACAGGACGGTTATTCCGTTTGTTGTCATCGTGGCAACTGTTATTGGCTTTGCCCTTAACTGGTATACCGCCATAGCCTACATTGTGGGCGCTGCCTGTTCACTGGCAGCCGGATACCTCGGTATGCTGGCTGCAACCAACGCCAATGCCAGAACCGCCCAGGCTGCCGCTGAATCCGGCCAGGCAAAGGCCTTGAGAGTTGCCTTTTACGGCGGTGCAGTAATGGGTCTTACAGTTGCTGGACTTGGAGCCATAGGCGTAAGTCTTGTTTACCTTATCTACCGTCCTTTCTTTGCTGACCTTACCAGGCTGGCAGAGGTAATATCAGGCTTTTCAATGGGAGCCAGCTCAGTTGCACTTTTTGCCAGAGTTGGTGGAGGTATTTACACAAAATCCGCCGACGTAGGAGCCGATCTTGTTGGCAAGGTAGAGGCAGGCATTCCTGAGGACGACCCACGCAACCCGGCGGTGATTGCCGACAATGTAGGAGATAACGTTGGAGACACTGCCGGTATGGGTGCTGACCTTTTTGAGTCCTATGTTGGTGCCGTAATTTCAGCCATAGCCATTGGAGCTTCTATAAAAGCTAACACTATTGAACTTGTGGTTCTGCCAGTCCTGCTCATCGGTCTTGGTACACTGGCTTCAATTCTGGCTGTTGCCCTCTTCAAAACCTTTGAAAACCTCAACCCCCAGCTCGCGCTCCGCTATGCTACCTATCTTGCCGGCGTTGTTTTTCTCCTGGCAGCATTTGGAGCGGTATCCTATCTTTCTCTTCCTGTTAAGTATTTTTATGCTGTTCTTACCGGTGTAATTGTTGGAGTCCTTATTGGTTTTGTATCCGAATACTACACTTCAGGTAAACCTATAGTGGCCATAGCCGAATCATCACAAACGGGAGCTGCTACTAACATTATTTCAGGTCTTGCAGTTGGCATGCTTTCGACAATCATACCGGTGGTTGCAATAGGCATTGCTGTCCTCATAGTTGCCAAGGCTGCTGGACTCTATGGAATTGCAATTGCAGGAGTAGGTATGCTCGCTACCGTTGGTATAACAATGAGCGTCGATGCTTATGGACCCATTGCTGATAACGCTGGTGGCATTGCTGAAATGAGCCACCTTGGTGAGAATGTTCGTAAAATAACAGACAGTCTGGATGCCCTTGGTAATACTACCGCAGCCATTGGTAAGGGATTTGCCATAGGTTCAGCTGCACTTACAGCACTTGCTTTCCTGGCAGCATACAAGACTGTGGCTGGATTAAAGATAATAGATATCACCAATCCAATCGTGGTTGCCGGCTTCCTGATTGGCGGCGCAATACCGTTCCTTTTTGCCGCTCTCACCATGCAGGCTGTCGGTAGGGCCGCCTATAAAATGGTTGAAGAGGTGAGAAGGCAGTTCCGCGAAATTAAAGGCCTTCTTGAAGGAAAGGCTGATCCCGATACGGCTCGTTGCGTAGATATTGCAACTGCCGGAGCAATCAAAGAAATGATTGTGCCTGGTATTGCAGCAGTCATAATTCCGCTCATCATCGGATTTACCATGGGAACAGAAGCACTTGGCGGTTTTCTCGCCGGTGCCATAGTCTCCGGAGTTGCGCTGGCCCTAATGATGGCCAATGCAGGAGGAGCCTGGGACAACGCTAAGAAGTACATCGAAGCCGGAAATCTCGGTGGTAAGGGAAGCGATGCTCATAAGGCAGCAGTTGTCGGTGATACTGTTGGAGATCCTTTCAAGGACACATCCGGACCCTCAATGAATATCCTTATAAAACTCATGTCCGTTGTGTCGCTCGTATTTGCTCCACTATTGAGAAGCCTGGGTTCTTAAATTCAGTCGAAATTTGGTTTCGTTCTGCCCCTGGCTGTTTTGATTAAAAAAACGGCCAGGGGCTTATTTTTTTGAGGCTTCAAAAAGAGATGGCAGAACTATCATTTCCACAAGGTCTTCGTAGGATAAACCAAGGGCGGCAGCTTCTTTAGGCACAAGACTGTTTGAAGTCATACCAGGAATCGTGTTTACCTCACTGACATAAAATTCTCCACTTTCCAGCAAAAACATATCAACGCGGGCAAAATCACGACACCCCAGAACTTTAAAAGCTTTAAGTGCAAGTTCCTTTCCTTTTAATTCAAGTTTTTCCGGTATGGGAGCTGGACTAATTTCATCGGCCGCACCGGGGGTGTACTTTGCTTCGTAATCAAAGAACTCTCTTTTTGTTCTGATCTCTATGGAAGGAAGCACCAAAGGTTCTTTCCTGCCTATAACACCAAATTGAATTTCCCTAGCTTTTAGATACTCTTCAATTATCACGCAGCAATCTAGCTTTGAGGCAATCTGAACGGCCTGTTCAAGCTCACCAACATTTTTCGCAATAGAAACTCCGACGCTTGAACCAAGACTTGCAGGCTTCACCACAAGCGGCAGCAACTCAGCAAAAACAGAAAGATTGGTAAAAGCTTCTTCCGGTTCGTAATCAAGCAACCTACGGTTTAAAACCCTGAACTTATGCTTTTTCTCAAAGCAATAGCTTTCGAACCTGCCAACCGGCAACCCATTGGCAGAAAACAATGCTTTTGTTAAAAGTTTGCTCATTCCCACCGCAGAAGCAGCTACACCGGAACCTGCATATGGAATTCCCAAAAGGTCCAGAAAACCCTGCACAGAGCCATCTTCGCCTGGGATACCATGGAGCAAAATAAAAACGGCATCAAACCTACGGTTAATTGCATCATTATAAAAGCGCTCGTCAAGGTCATATAGTTCTGCCTGGTAACCTTTTTTAATAAGGGCGCTGTAAACGTTCCTTCCAGAACTTAAGGAAACTTCTCGCTCAGGCGACCTGCCGCCGCAAAGGACAGCCAGCTTTAACTTTTTAAACTGATTCGGGTCGTCTGTTCCTATCTCCTTTAAAAGGTAATCCCTGTAAATCTCATTCATAAAAGTCAATCTCCTTCGTATTTTAATTCCATCAATTCAGCTACGAAAATCATCATCGGATAAATGAGCATAGTTGCTGCAGCAACCACACCTGAATCGTTAAAAATAAAGGCGGTAATAGCGCCAAAAGCAGTACCGGTAAGCAAACTTTCTCCCCAGGTGTCCTTCCTGAAAAACCTGCTTAATATTCCACCGGGGTTCGTAACTAAAATAAGAAGGCTTATGAGTATTGCTATTAAGTATTTATTCCAAACAGTATACCAGAGGAGGTTAAGGTTAAGATTAAGCTTGCGGTAGATGATGGCAGTTGCCGATGTATAGTTGCTAAAGATCAGGCTTTTAATGAATTTTGATAAGTGAAAGCCTGGAAAAGAAAAGGTTATTATAGCAAAAGCAAGAAAAAGAATAGAAATTGCTATTAAAAGATAAATAAACAATCTGGTATCGAGCTTTCGTGCTACAGCATGATAAGAAGCAAAAACAGAGCCAATAAGTACGGCAAGGCTCCCTCCAACATTAGCCCCGCCAAAGGGCATCAGAATCCAGAGGGATCCAAGAATGATAAGGCTGCAGTAAATAAATAAAGCCAGGAACTTGTTTTTTTCTTTCAGTGACTTAAAGTAGCGATCTCCAAAAAATGCCAGCAAAAGAAATATGCCGGCGGCATAAAAACCCATGTGCTCGTTCCCGATGCCGTAAAATCTTGCTCCTGTATTAAATGAATAACCAAGCACAGAATAGCTATTGAGGTAAGAAAAGGGTGCGTCTAAAGCAATGAGGGCACTTAACACAAGCAGTGACGAGGCTATAACCCGTACAGCTTTAACATTTTTCTTGAAAATTAAGTAAACCAGAATAGAGTTTAAAACAAGGGTCAGGGGAACAAAAACAGATGGATTGATCGCCATTAGCGGTCCGGCAACCGCGAAAAACAACGGCATGGTAACGGCTGCATATATAAGAATTACCGCTATTTTGCGCATGGCATCGGAGATTGAAGCTAAAATAGCAAGAATAGAAGTAAAAAGCGCAGCAACAATAAGAAAAACATAAAACTTAATCAGGGAGGCTCTAATCATATCAATGTTAAAAGACAGCTCGTTAAGCTTTTTTAAGTAGCCAAGCGAAAGTGCTTCGTCTGTTTCTTTTATTAGATTTCCTTTAAAACCATTTCTACCAGCCCCAAAATAAGAGGCAATCGTATTGGTAACATCACTTAAGAAAAGTCTGCCCGTTTTACGAGTGGTAGCACTCGTAAGCAGTTTGCCCCCGACATAGTTCGGACCTCTTATAAATAAAAAGCCTGTTACTGAACCGGCAGTCATTTTTTCCGCTGGTGGACTTACAGACATGAGCATCACCAAATCCTGTGGACGGCAAAGCATTTTCAATTCTTTAAACAGAGAAAGATGTTCTTTTATAATTGTTGCTTTAATTTGCTCGTATCGACTTTTATCATACAACCGCGAGTAATTTTCAAGACGATTCAAGTCTCCCGGGTAAATCACTATGATACCCGACCTATTTTGCCCGTTTAGCCGCTTGATACTTTCGCGAACTTTTTCTTTCACGGCAGCGTAATTAAAGCCTATGCCTTGAATAAGCTCATCATTACCACACAAAACTTCTGTACTGACATCACCTCCATCAATTACTCCGCTTTCATCAACGATTAAAAGGGTAAATGAACGATCTAATTCGCCGGGAGCGTTATCGCCGTTACCAAAGACGATCCTTTCGACCTGCAATTTTTTTAACGAAGAGCCCAGCAAACCCAAGCCAGTAGATTCTGCTGAATCGAGATAATTTTTAGCAGCGCTTATTTCCGGGTAAACTATTCCTGCGATAGCTGCACAGCCATTAAGGCGGCGGTAATAATCACCAAACGAAATCTTTTCCGGCAAAATAATTTCTGTTGAATTGCCAATTCTTCTGGCAATTTCGGCAGGCAAATAAATTCTGTCTCCAGCACTTAAAGAAGCATAAACGGACACCACGCTTGTATTTTTCAAAGAAGCACCTGACCTAAATGAAACAAGAGCTCCATCGGTATCGGTAAATACATTTTCAGAGCCGCTAACGGCCACCAGATCATCTATCGAGCAATAATCCATGACCAGGATCACTGCGATTTTGTTTGAGCTGGGCTCAGCACAAGCAGCCACCGATACTGCTGACATAAGTATGGACATAAAAAGTAAAGCTAAGAAGAACAATGAAAAGAGCCGGTTGCTTTTATTGCAGATCAGAATCAGAGTTTTCATTCCGCTTTAACTCCAAGCTTTTCCGCAAATCTTTCAAGTTCTTCAAGGGAAGCTGCTTTAAAAACTGCTTCTATGCCGTTTTTTTTCACTTTTATTTTTACTTTCAGACCGGAAAAAAACGAAAGCCTCTTTTCGATTTCGCCCAGCACAGGCACTTTTCTCGTTGCCTTTTTGCTGTTCTTTTTGGTGGGCAGCCCTTTTAGAAGGTTTACAAGCCTTTCTGTTTCCCTTACTGAAAGGCCGTTTTTAACTGTAATTTCTGCTGCTTTTAGCTGAAGTTCTTCTGTGGGTAGCCCTGATATTGCCACAGCATGACCCCGTGCCAGCTTATTATCTCTGATAAGCTCTTTTACCGGCTCAGGCAAATTTAAAATCCTGAGGGTGTTAGCAACTGTAGATCTGGATAGACCTAGCTTGTCGGCAATTTCTTCCTGAGTAAGGTTAAATTTTTCCTGGATATTTTTACAGGCAACTGCCTCCTCTAGAGGGTTTAGATTTTCTCTCTGAATATTCTCAACGAGGGCAACAAGAGCGCATTCTTCATCGTCAAGCTCTTTAATCACTGCAGGAATACGGGACAGACCTGCTTTCAGCGCAGCCTGCCAGCGCCTCTCTCCAGCAACGATCTCATATCTGCTTTCCTTTTTTCTGACAATAATCGGCTGAATGAGACCATGCTTTTTAATCGATTCAGCCAGTTCATAAATTGTTTTTTCGTCATGGTGAAGGCGCGGCTGATAGGGATTAGGATCAAGCAAATCAATATCAATCTCTACAATTTGAGATTTGTCTGCGTTTTGTAATCCGGGAATAAGTGCTCCCAGCCCTCTACCCAAGCTCCTTTTCGGCACGTTCAATCACTTCCTTTGCCAGTTGATTATAAGCCTCTGCTCCTTTTGAATTCGGAGCAAATTCCTGTATAGGCTTGGAAAAACCTGGAGCTTCTGAAATTCTTACGCTGCGAGGAATAACTGTTTTAAATACTTTTTCGCCAAAGTATTTTCGAACCTCCTCAGCTACTTCAGCGCTAAGCCGTGTCCTGACGTCATACATCGTCAGCAAAAACCCAAAAATTGTGAGCCCTGGATTCAGGTTTTCCTTAACGATCTCATAAGTTTCCAGCAGCTTGCTCAAACCCTCGAGAGCAAAGTACTCGCACTGAATTGGCACAATAAGATTGTCTGCGGCAGCCATTGCATTTAAAGTCAACAGGCCAAGCGAGGGTGGGCAATCAATCAAGATAAAGTCGAACTCATTTCTAACCGCTTCAAGCGCCCTTTTCAGTCTCATCTCTCTTGAAATAGCAGAAACAAGTTCAATTTCAGCACCCGCAAGGTCAATATTTGAAGGCAGTAAAAAAAGGTTTTCTACGGATGTTTGAACAAATGCTTCGCGCACCTTCTTCCAATCGTCCAGAACATCATAAACAGTAAGGCTATCTGCCGGGGGTTTGCCCAGTAAAGTGCTGGTCGTATTTGATTGAGGATCCATGTCAACCAGAGCAACTTTTCTATTTAGGTGGGCTAGTCCAACACCAAGATTTACAGCTGTTGTAGATTTTCCTACTCCTCCTTTTTGATTAACAATTGCAGTTATCAACTTTACAGTCCTTTCTTTTTTTAATTTTTTTAAATCTTTTCAACAACCAACAAAGCCGTTCTGTTAGCCCGGTGTAACTGCAGCTCATAATCTGGCTCGACCACAGAAACCTTGCAACCATACCCGACCATGATTTCTTTAATTACTGTTTCCTGCTTTTTAAGCTGGTCCATTGAGCTCCAGACTACAAGCTTCCCCATTTTACCTAAAAGGGGAAGGCTTAGCTTTATTGCTTTGTTTATTCTTGCTGCAGCCCTTGAAAAAATAATATCAAAAGGCTTTTCTTCTTTCCTTTCGATTAATCTCGAAAATTCCTCCACCCTTCCCCTAAAAACCCTTACATTTTCAAGACCAAGTTCAGCAGCAACAAAACTTAAAAAGGCCGCTTTTTTATGAGTAGCTTCAATTAATGTAAAGTCAACTGCTGGTTTGACAACCGCAAGCGGGATTCCCGGGAAACCTGCTCCTGAGCCAAAGTCAGCGGCCTGATTATGTTCTGTAAGTTGAACCAATCTGTTTACTCTAGGATTCAATACAATCAGCGAATCAATGATTCCTCTGACCAATATTTCTTCTTTTGATTTAAAGGCCGTTAAGTTATGAACCCTGTTCCATGCCATTAGCAAATCCGCATATCTTTCAAAAGCGGCAATTATCTCATCAATGCGCCTGAAGATATCAGGATATCCGCTTAGCAGGGACATTAAATATTCTTTTGCACCTCCACTCTCAGACATAGCCAACTGTCCTTTCATTGCTTCATAAATCACGCAGTATTTTCTTTTTTGTTGCCGCCTATTTCCAGATATGTAATCAAATTGAGGATATCTGAAAACGACACATTGGAAAGCTGAGCTGCTTCTTCGATTGTACGCGGGCGGCGAGAAGCAAGAATGGCGCGCGATCTGTAGCTAAGGTTGGGAACTTTCTCATAGTCCAATTCTTCAGGAATTACCATGCTCTGCACTCTCTTTAACGTTTCAGCCAGCCTTTTCTGACGCTCAGCATAACCTTCGTATTTTATTTCCGCATCCACCGTTTCAAAAATCTCCATTTCCGGATCAGGGACAGCCAGAATGTATTTCTCCATCAAATATTTATATAGAACACTTACACTGACTTCGGGCCTTTTTAAATAGCTAATTGCTGCTATTTTTTCAGTTAATTCGGGCAATCCATACATTAATGCCAGGCGGTTAAAATCACCGGGGTCAATTTTGGCTTCATATAGAACTTTAATTACCTCCTCCACCATTCTCCTTCTTTTCTCAAAGATAGCCCAATCTTCATCTGAAATCATTCCTATTT
>Ga0197143_1000888_pt1 | contig 27727 bp, 28 predicted proteins | sample GBS70_MetaG_FD_148603 | JGI IMG/M metagenome (GOLD analysis project Ga0197143, IMG submission 148603) | Sediment microbial communities from Great Boiling Springs, Gerlach, Nevada, United States - GBS 70_MetaG | ecosystem: Environmental > Aquatic > Thermal springs > Hot (42-90C) > Sediment... | reverse complement strand
CCACCGCTTCGTGAGAGAACCCCCGTGAGCGCGCGGCTCGGTTCCCCCCCTGCTTGCAGGGGGAACCTCAAGAAGGGGGTCGTCAACTGCCGTTTCTTGTAAACTCTGGTTAGGAAAGGGGTCAACTGACGCACCTCAGTGGCTTGGCTCGTAAAGCGGAAAGCGGGTTCCGTATGAGCAGGAACTCTGCAAGCAGGAACGAATTCCCCCTATCATGCATCTCATCTACGGCGCACCAATCTACACCTTTTGGGACGAGCAGCCACTGGCGGAGGCGATGGTGGTGCGTGAGGGGCGCATCGTGGCGGTGGGCGCAAGAGACGACCTTGCCGCGCGCTACCCCGACGCGAAGCGCATTGCCGTAGACGGCAGAGCCATCACGCCCGCTTTCAACGACTGCCACATGCATATTCTGCCGCTGGGGATTGACCTCGGCAAGGCGGACTTACGCGGCTGCACGAGCGTCGCCGAGATTCAAGCGCGGCTTCGCGCGTGGATGGACGCCCACCCTGATGCACCGTGGATTCTGGGGCGCGCCTACGACCAGAACCTGCTGCCCGACGGCAAGCACCTCACGCGCCACGACCTGGACGCGGTGTGCGCCGACCGCCCGATTTACCTCAACCATGTGAGCAAGCACGGCGCGGCGGTCAATTCGCGCGCGCTGGAGATTGCGGGGATCACGCGCGACACGCCCGACCCCGACGACGGCGTGATTGTGCGCGACGCTAACGGCGAGCCGACAGGCATCCTGCTGGAGAGTGCGGCGAACCTCGTCTCGCGCCATATGCCCAAGCCCACGCAGGCGGAGTTGGTGCAAGCAGTTCATCGCGCCTGCGAGGACTTGGCGCGGCGCGGCATCTTGGCAGCCAGCGACGCCGCCACAGGGTGGCACGACTTGGAGGCGGAAGTCGCCGCCTACGCGCAAGCCCTTGAGGAGGGTGCGCCTGTGCGCATGACGCTGATGCCCCTATACGGCGCGGCGCAACGCGCAGGCTGGCTGGAACAGCATGAGCAAGCAGGCGAAGCGACAGGATTCACCCCTCAGCCACCCAGCCCGCACCCTGACCTGCGCTGGGGCGCGGTCAAACTCTTCGCTGACGGCGCGTTCACCACGCGCACCGCCGCGCTGCGCCAACCCTATGCCGATACGCCCACCACAGGCGTATTGATGTACGAACCCGAAGAGCTTATCGAACGCATCGTGACCGTCCACCGCGCAGGCTGGCAGTGTGCCGTGCATGCGATTGGCGACCGCGCGATTGAGCTCGTGCTGCAGGGCTATCGGCGCGCGCTGGAGGCGTACCCGCGCCCACACCACCGCCACCGCATCGAACACGCGATGCTGATGGCGGACGACCTGCTGGCGGAGATGCAGGCGTTGGGCGTAGTGGTCGTGCCGCAGCCCGAATTTTTGTGGTGGCTGACGAGCGCGTATCTGAAGGGGCTGGGCGAGCGCGCCGTGTCGCTGATGCCGTTCCGCAGTTGGCTGCGGGCGGGCGTCGCATTGGGCTTCAGTTCCGACCAGCCTGTCGTGCCGGGCGAGCCGATTCTGGGCTGGCGCGCCGCCGTGACGCGCACCAGCCGCGACGGAACATGCCTCAACCCCAACGAGACATTAGACCCGCTGACCGCGCTGCAGATGTTCACCGTCGGCGCAGCATATGCGACCTGCGACGACTCCATCGGCAGCCTCGCACCCGGCAAGCAGGCACGCTTTATGGTGCTGTCTCATCCCCCCGAACACATCGCTGACGCCGACATGCAGGTCGTCGCGACCAGTTGGGAACTGCTGCGGGGGTGAAGGAGGCTACCATGCAACCGCTGGAGTTCGACGCGGAAACGATGCGTCAGATGGGCTACCGCGTGATTGACCTGCTGGTGGACTACTGGCAGAATCTGCCCGACCGCCCGATAGGCAAGCGTGCGGAACTTACGACGCTGGAGCCGCTGCTCGCCGAACCGACTCCTACCGCGCCCCAGCCCTTCGAGCAGGTGCTGGATGAGTTTTTGCAGAAGGTGCTGCCCAACATCATCAAGGTAGACCACCCGCGCTACTTTGCGTTTGTGCCTGCGCCGAACGAGTATGTCGGCGTGTTGGCGGACTTGCTGTCGGCGGGGATGAACATCTTTGTGGGCACTTGGATGGTGGGCGCGGGCGCGACGCAGGTCGAGCGCGTGGTCATCCGCTGGCTGTGCGATTGGTTTGGGCTGCCCGACACAGCGGGCGGACTGTTTGTGAGCGGCGGGTCGGTCGCGAACTTGGTGTGCCTTGCTGCCGCTCGTCATCGCTATCCCGACGCCCTCGTGCGTGGTAGGGTTTACTGCTCCGACCAGACGCACTCGTGCGTCGCCCGCGCGTGGCGCATTTTGGGGCTGCGCGAGGAGCAGATGTGCGTTCTGCCCGCCGACGAGCGGTTCCAAATCCCGCTCGATGCGCTGCGGGCACAGATTCGGCGCGACCGCGAAGCAGGCTGGCTTCCGTTTTGCGTTGTGGCGAACGCAGGCACAACTAACACAGGCGCGGTTGACCCTCTCGACGCGCTGGCAGACCTGTGCGCAGAGGAGGGGCTGTGGCTGCATGCGGACGGCGCGTATGGCGCGGCGGCAATCCTCACTGAGGAAGGCAAGCAGCGATTGCGAGGTATCGAGCGGCTCGACTCGCTGGCAGTAGACCCGCACAAGTGGCTGTACCAGCCGATGATGGCGGGTTGCGCAATTGTGCGCAACTTTGAACACCTGCGCGACGCCTTCCGCATCCTGCCGCCGTATTTGCAGGACAAGGAGCGCGGCGCAGTCGGCGTTGACCTCTGCGACTATGGGGTCGAACTCTCGCGCAACTTCCGTGCGCTGAAGGTGTGGATGTCGCTTAAAACGCACGGCGTCGAAGCGTTCCGCCAAGCGATGGAGCACAACCTGCGCTTGGCGCGGCTTGCCGAGCAGGAGCTACGCGCGCGCCCCCACTGGGAGATAGTCTCGCCTGCGACGATGGGCATCGTAGCGTTCCGCTATGTGCCATCAGGCTGGGACGCCGCGCAGGTGGACGCCCTCAACCGCGCACTGGTGGATGCTATGATTGCTGACGGCTACGCGATGGTCAGCTCCACCATCCTGCGCGGGCGCGTCGCGTTGCGCATGTGCACGCTCAGCTACCGCGCCACCGACGCCGATGTGCGCGAGACAGTGCGGCGACTCAGCGCGTTCGCCGAGTCGCTTACTCGCGCGGCGAGATAACGACATACCGATTCGGCTCTTCCCCTTCGCTGTAGGTGAACACTTCGGGGTCGTCTTTCAGGGTTTGATGCACAATGCGTCGCTCGTGGGGAGGCATCGGGGGAAGTACGGCTTCTTCGCCTCGCGCCTTGACCTCTCTGGCTATGGCAATGACTTGGTTGCGCAGCCGTTCGGTGCGCCGTCGTCGCCAGCCTGCACTGTCAAGGACGATTCGCACCTGTGGGTCGATTACTCGCGGCACGATGCTGTTGAGCAAGTATTGTAGCTGGTTCAACACTTCGCCGTTTCTGCCCACCAGCACGCTCGCGTCGCGCCCAACCAGCTCCACCTCTACATACTGCCCGTGTGAACCGCGCAGCACCGCTTGCACCTGTAGCGGCAGACGGCGCACAAAGTGGTTGATGTAGTCTGCGACCTTACGCGCCATCTGCGGCGTCACGACATAGGGTGGCTCCTCCTCAATTAGCGTCGCACGCACGCGAGCAGGATGCTCCGATAGCACCTCGAACTCCACTCGCGCTTTGCGCCCAACACCCAGCATCCCCAATGCCCGATTCTTTGCATCCTCAATCGTGCTCCCTGTCGCTTCGACAGTCGTCATTGCCTTGCTCGCCCTCCTTGCTTGAATTATTTCTGCTTCTTCGAGCGTTTTTTAGGCGGTTGGTAGCCCCCGCTCGGCTTGGGTTTCTCCGCTGCGCCGTTGCGTCCCTCGCTCGATTCGTCGACAGGAACCAACTCGGGCGCAGGCGTGCGCATATACAGTTTGTAATGCACCGTGTAGAACACATTCGTCAGCAGCCAGTACAGGATAAACGCAGCGGGAAAACGGAACTGCCACGAAATGACCACCAGCATCAGCGTGGTGAAAATCGCCATCGTTTTTTGCATCTGCGCTTGCGACGGGTCGGTGATGGTCAAGCGGCTGGTGAGATACATACTCAGCGCGTAAATCAGCACCAGCGGCGCGTCGAACTGCCCTAAGTGCGCGCCAATCAGTCCTGGAAACCGCGCCGCCACATCGGGGTTCACCCACAGAAAGTGCCCCTCGCGAAACTGCACCTGATAGACCAGAAAGGCGTTGTAGACCAGAATCAAGAACGGAACAGGCAGCAGTGCGTACAGACAGCCGCTCATAGGATTCACGCCGTACTTTCTGTAGAGCGCCATCTGTCGCTGCACCAGCTCCTGTCCCGTGTATTTCTCTTGCAGTTCGAGCAGCTTGGGCTGCAGTTGGAGCATCTTGCGCATGCTGGCGAACTGGCGGTTGACCAGCGGCACCTGAATCAGGCGCACCACCGCCGCAATAAACAGGATGCCCAAAATAAACCGCGCGTCGCCCGCGAACCCAAAAAGGCGCATCGTGGCGTCAATCACTCGGTAGCTGGGCAGTTGGCGGTTCTCCTGGTCAATTTGCATCGCGACTTTGTCCAGTAGCGGGCGTCCCTGCTCCTGATAGACTTTCGTGTGTGGGTACAGCTCCTCGAGTTGGCGCAGGCGACTGTAAGCTTCCCGCGCGTCTTGTTTGTCTTCGTAGAAGATTTTCGCTTCCAGCAGGATGCCCAGCGCGCCGTACTCTGAGCCGCGGTAGCGGCTCGCCAGTTCCTGCGCGCGGCGTGTAGCTTCAACATAGTCTTTCTCCGCACGCAGTTTTTCGATCTCGCGTACAATCTCGTCGGGCGGCTTGTCGCTCATGGGCGGGCGCGAAAAATAGCTCCAGCCCATCAGCACCAACAGCCAGATAATCATCGAGATGATTAGCGTCTGCGTAAAGAGTTTCCTCTGATCAATTGGTTCTTGTTGTGCCATAGTACTTGCCTCGTTTAGTTAGGTTGTCAGGTACGGGGTCGTAGCCACCTTCTGCGAACGGGTGGCAGCGTAGGATGCGCTTTAGCCCCAGCCATGTGCCATGCAGTGCGCCGTATCGCTGAATGGCTTCCAGCGTATATTGCGAGCAGGTCGGGTAGTAGCGGCAGGTGGGGGGCGTCAGGCGCGAGACGCGCTGGTAAAGACGAATTGCCGCCACGAGTAGCCGCGCCATAAGACTCATCGTATACCTCCTTGCTGCAGGGCATGCTGGAACTGCTCGCGTAGGGCGTCCATCGGCGCAGTTGCAGCGGGCGATCGGGCGACGCACACAATATCGTAGCCGCGCGGGAGACGCGGCCATAGCGCACGCGCCACTGCGCGCAGCCGTCGCTTGACCCGATTGCGCGCCACTTGCGTCCCAAATCGCCGCCCAACCACAAAGCCAATTCGGGTCGGCGCGTCGTCTCCGCGCGGATAGACATATATCGTGAACGATTCCATACTTACCCGTCGCCCGTTCTGATAGACTCGCTCAAAATCGCGTGTGTGGCGCAGTCGCCCTGCGCGCGGCAGCATCTTAGTCCACGGTCAGCCGCCAGCGCCCTTTCAGCCGACGCCGCTTCAACACATTCCGCCCATCTTTGGTGCGCATCCGACGGCGGAACCCATGCACCTTGTGCCGATGACGATTATTGGGTTGATAGGTTCGCTTCATCGTGTCGTTCCTCCAACGCCAAAGAGTGTACCCAATCGCGAGAGGAATTCGCGCAACAGCCGTCGAAACCTACATGTTCGGAAGGAGGTCAGCCAATGCGTTATTCTCGTGGGTTTTTAGGGCTAATGCTTGTGGCGGGCGTGCTTGCTTTGGCGCAGGCGCAATCGCTGGAAGCACGGCAAGTGCAAGCCGAGTTGACGCAACAACTTCAGCGCGAGTATCCAGGCGTTCTGATTTACACCGAGGGCGACCAAGTGCGCCGCGTATGGGGCAAGCCGTTCGGCTATGGCAGCTCCGCCATCGATTCGGCGCAGGCATTTGTGAACCGCTATGCGGACCTGTTTGCGCCTGGCGCAAGCACACTGGTGCTGAACGGCATCCAGGATGTGATGCGTGGCAAGTTCACTGTCGTCTACTTCCAGCAGGTGGTGGACGGCATCCCTGTGGATAAGGGCGAGTTGACGCTGCTGGTGCGCGAGGTGGAGGGGCATCCGCTGGTGCTTGCCAGCAGCGCCGTGCGTTTCGTTGCACCTGTGGACACCACTCCGAAACTGGACGCCGACGCTGCCGTGCAAATCGTGCAGAAGCTCCGCCCCGATCTGCATCTCGACACGAAGCCTGAACTGGTCATCTACCCCGCCGAGGAGGCGACTCATCTGGCGTGGGCGTTCTCGGTAGACCGCCACTCATTGGAGAAGCCTGAACGGTATCGCGTGTTCGTGGACGCGCACACGGGCAAACTGCTGGAGTGGCGCTCCGAAGTCTACTACGCCGACATCACAGGTCAAACGCGCGGCTACGCGACGCCTGGCTTACGCCCCGATACTTGGGCGAATCCACCGCAACTACGCACAATCCCGAAACTGCGCGTGAGCGTGGTCGGGGGCAACAGCATCTTCAGCGGCATTGATGGTGCGTTCACGCTGCCGTTCACGGGAACAGGCAGCGCAACCGTGCGTGCGGAACTAATCGGTCCTGCCGTGCGCGTGAGCAACCAAGCGGGCAGCACGCTCGTGCTGGAACAGACCGTTACCCCGCCCGCCTTCGTCGACTTCGTATTCAACAGCACACCCACCGAGTTCAATACGGCGCAGGTGAACGGGCTTATCCACACGCAACTTGTGTACGACTTCGTCAAGTCCATCAACCCGAACTACCCTGGCGTGGACTATCAGATCCCGTGTAATGTGAACATCAACAACACCTGCAACGCCTACTACAGCAATCGCACGATTAACTTTTACCGCGCGGGTGGCGGCTGCGTGAACACCTGCTACTCGACGGTGGTGTACCACGAGTATGGGCACTTCGTGATTGCGATGGGGCATCCCAACGCCAGCGGCGACTACCACGAAGGCATGGCAGATGTGACCGCCGCGTTCCTAACGGTAGACCCCTGCTTAGGGATTGAGTTTCGCGGCGTCGGCACGGGCTGTATCCGCAACGCAGTAAATGACCGCCAGTATCCGTGTTCAGGTGGGGTACATTACTGCGGGCAAGTGCTTAGCGGTGCGTTCTGGCAGACCTGGCTGGAGATGCGCAATCGCTACGCGAGCAACCCGCAGTACGCACTGGAGCGTGTGCGCGAGTGGTATCTGAATAGCATCCTGCTGCGCCCGACGGGCATCTCGCCGCAGATTACCATCGATGTGCTGACGCTGGACGATGACGACGGCGACATCTACAACGGCACGCCGCACTACCCGCAAATAGCGACGGGCTTCGCGCGGCACAACCTGCCTGCACCGCAGATCGACTGGGTGCGCATCGAGCCTGTGTCGCTGCCGAGCGGGGTTATAAGCCCGCCTGTGCCTGGCAGTTTCGCGCTGCCGCTGATGCGTTTCGTCGTGCGCATCAACGACCTCGTGGGGCAGCGCGATATGAACGCCGTATTCCTGCACTATCGGGTCAATCGTGGCGCGTGGCAGACCGTGCGCATGAACCGCGTTGGCACGAACGGCGCGATAACGGCGGTTCCCGTGCCCGCCTGCGGGAGCAGCTTCGAGTACTACATCGAGGCGCGCGACACGCAGGCACGCGCAACCTTCTACCCCCGCAACGGAGCAAACGCGCCAATCAGGGTGCTCGTCGCACAGGGGCTGGAGGTTATCTTCGAGGACACTTTCGAGACCAATCTCGGCTGGAGCGTGCAGAACGACCCGTCGCTAACGGCGGGCGCATGGGTGCGCGACATCCCGCGCGGCACGACCCAGAATGGTCTCCAAGCGAACCCGAACGCCGACTCGCCCGATGCGGGCAGTCGCTGCTTCTTCACGGGGCAGGGCAGTGTCAACGGCTCGGTCGGCGAGGCGGATGTCGACGGCGGACCGACCTACCTCATCTCGCCCGTCATCAACCTCGCGGGCAGCGACGCCATCGTCGAGTACTATTGCTGGTTCTACAACGGCACGACCCTCAACGACACCTTCTGGGTGGAGGTCTCCAACGACAACGGAGCCACCTGGGTGCGCGTGGAAACGGTCAACTTTGCGAATGCGGAGAACCGCTGGGTGCAGCGCAGTTTCCGCGTCGGCGACTATGTCACGCCCACTGGTCAGGTTCGCGTGCGCTTTGGAACCAGCGATAACCCTAACGACTCCATCGTGGAGGCAGGAGTAGACCACTTTGTCGTGCGACGGATTGTGTGCCCATAGCCTCGATCGCACGGTCGGAGTTCATTAGCAATTAGGTTCCCCCTCGCAAAGCGGGGGGAACCAAGCCTTTTCAGCGCCCCCTTCTTGCAGGGGAACCGTGAAGGAATTACGCCTGCACAGGGTTCACGCTCACGCGGCGGCGGTGGCGCGGACCCTCGAACTGCACATAGCCGTCCACCAGCGCAAACAGCGTGTCGTCGCTGCCGCGCCCGACATTGCGCCCAGGATGGAACTTTGTGCCGCGCTGACGCACAATCACATTGCCCGCACGCACAAATTGCCCACCGTAGGCTTTAACGCCCAGAAACTTCGGGTTGCTGTCCCGACCGTTCCGCGTACTGCCAACGCCTTTTTTGCTTGCCATATCGCTCGCCTCCTCATACAGGTGAGCGGGGATGGTCTACCCCGCCCACCAGATTATACCCTACTCGGATAGCTGATTGCTCCCGCCGAACAAGATTCGGTAGAAGCAGTAGACGAAAAGCCCAATCACAAAGGTCCAGGCGAGCCCCATGAACACCCAACCGCTTGCACTCATACCGTTGCCTCCTCCTGTCTACGCTTGAACGCCACACGCACCATCACGCACATGCCCACAAAGAGCGCGAGCAGGAACACACGCGTAACCCACACGGTCCAGCCCGTGCCTTGCCCCTCGACGCCTTGCTGAAGAATCGAACCGTTCAGTACGGGCGTGATGATATTCAGCCAGACCCAGAAGCCCAATACGAACGCCAGAATGAGCGGGGCGATATACTTCGCGCTGTAGTAGAAGAACCGCCACGGGCGCAACTGCGCGCCGCGTTGCACCTCCGCCCAGATACGATCTGCGCCGAAGATCCACATCATCAGGATAATCTCAATCAGCGCGAACAAGGGCGGACCGAAGGTGCCAGCCCAGAAATCCATCACATCGAGGGCGCCGTTGAGGAAGATGCACAGGTGCGTGCTGGGGAACCACAACGCGCCCAGAATAGCGACTGCTCGCCCGCGCGGCAGCCCGAACTCGTCCTCTAAAAAGGCAATCATCGGCTGCGCCAGCGCCATCACGGAGGTTATCGCCGCGATAAAAAGCAGGAAGAACCATAGCGCGCCCAGCACCTGCCCTAACGGGATAAACTCGAACACAGGCGGCATCGAGGCGAACCCTAAGTAGAAAGTGCCCTGCGAGGCGATAATCTGTGTGGCTGTGATGCCGAAAAAGGTCGCTGCTGCAGGAATGGCGACCGAGCCGCCCAACACCACTTCCGCAAACTCGTTCGCCGAGGTCGTCGAAAGTCCTGTCAGCGCAACATCATCCTTTTCGCGCAGATACGATGCATAGCACTGGATCGCGCCCATCCCCAGACTGAGCGAGAAGAAAATCTGCCCTGCCGCCGCCAGCCATACCTGCGGATCCAACAGCACGAACACCTCGCGCCCGTTGCGCTCTATCGTCCACTGCGGCTCCCACAAAAATGCCAGCCCATTCAGCGGACCCATCGTCTCGGAAATCGGATGCCCCAAAGTGAACACGCGAATGACCAAAATAACCGCCAGCACAAACAGCAGCGGCATCCCCACCTTCGCCAACACCTCGATGCCGCCTGAAACACCACGCGCCAACACAAACAGGCTAAACGCAAACACTCCTAAAAAGACCAAGTATGTGAACATCGGCACTTGGAAAATGTCTCCCACTGGCTTTCCGTCTGGGGTGACCGCACCGATGTATGCCTTGCGGGCGTTGTCAAACGGTTTGACAATCTTTTCTTTGACAATCGCCGCCTCCAAGTTCTCCAGCCGCTCTTCAGGAGTCAGCTGGGCAATCTTCTCTTCGGAAAGGTTTATTGCCTTGAGAAACTCCACCATCGGCGGGGTAGCCACTCCCTGAGTGAGAAAAGCATCCACATCCGCGCGGGTGATGGGCAGTCCTTCCAGCAACTTGTCGCGAATTTCGCCGCGGGCTAACGCAGCTAAGTCCTCTTTGGTGATTCCTGCCTCCTGCACCTTCGGCAGCTGATTGAACACAGTGTAGATGCTGTAGCCAATCGTCCAGCTGGCGAGGTAGGAGTAGTAGATGAGGATTACTGTGGGCAGAAACAGCCCCAGCACACCGAGATATTTGCTAAAGCGGCTACGCCACATTAGGTGGAACATGCCAGGCGTGGTGCCGTGCCCGCGCACGCCACCGTAGCGTCCCTGCGCCCACTCCAGCCACATCAGCGGAATCGCCAGAAAGATAAGCGCGATAAAATAAGGAATCATAAATGCGCCGCCGCCGTTTGCGGCAGCTTGGCCTGGAAAGCGCAAAAAGTTGCCGATGCCGATGGCGTTGCCCGCCATCGCCAGCACAAGTCCTATCCGTGTACCCCAACGCTCGCGTCCGCCATTACCTTGCTTCGCCATGATTCCAAATCCACCTCCGTGTAGAGTTGCGCCCATGAGCGGGCATGTGAAGAGTTTTTCGGCACAGCGACCTATTCTCCTGCTGGAGCAACGGGGAACATCGTCAATCACGCATTCGTAGCTTTCCGTAGGAGGGATATTACTCCTACACAGGCAGGTATGCTTAAACTGTTAGGAGGGATGTGATGAGACGCTTTCGTCGTCGAGCTTATTTTGTGGCGCTGCTCGGCGCGGTAGGGCTGGCAGTTGCCATATGGTGGACGCTGGAGTATCAGAACCGTCGGATGCCCGCAACGCAAGGGCTGCTGGAGGAAGCCACGCAGACCTTCCTTGCCGTTGACGAATCCCGCCCCGTGCCAATACCCGATTACCTCAGCGATGCGCTGTTTCTTGCCGATGTGTGGATTCGTCAGGGGCAACCTGAACGCGCCAAAGCCGTGCTTGAAAAGATTCTCCGCGTCGCAAAGAACTTTGGGTGCAATTTTTACACGATTGCCCGCCTCGAGGTCGCGCGGCGGTATCTGCAGATGGGTGATGTGGCGTTCGCAGAGCGGCTGGTAACGGAGTCTCTGACGGATGCCGTTGACTATTTCTCTCTTTCCACCCAGCCAGAGCCGCTGGTGGCGTTTTTCCAGCACTATTTGAAGGTCAAGTCGCTTGCGGAGGCGCGGCGGCTTGCGGCGCGTGCATCCGAATTGCCCGAAATTGCGCTCTCTGCGCTGGCAACGGCGTTGATGCTCAACGGGCGGTACGACGAGGCGCGGCAACTTGGGCGGGAAGTACGGCAACGATTGGCTGCAGCGATGCCCGACGCCACGACACCCGCACCCCAGCCGCGTAGACCCGAACTGCCCACACTGCTTCCCTACGACATGCTGCAGTACTATCTGCAGATGGGCGATATCGAGGCTGCCGTTCAGCTTTTCGAGAGCGTCCCTGACAATGGCGACTGGACGATGCTTGCTGAAAAGCTGCTGGAGGCGGAGAAGCCTGAGCGCGTGTTGGAGCTGCTTGCGACCAATCGGATTGTTGGCACGCGCGTGCGGATGCTGGTCGCCAAGCACTATGCCAAGCAAGGGCGCGTTGACAAGGCAATCACCGTGCTGGAGCAGATTCCCAGCCTCAAAGACGACTACGCGCTTGCTGACCTTGCTGGTGCGGCGGCAGAGGGCGGCAGGTTTCGTCAGGCGCTTGCCTTGGCGCGTGGACTCTCAGAGGTAGAGGCGCGCAACCAAGCGTTGCAGCGGGTTGCGCTCCAAATGGCGAGGCACGGCTACTACGGCTCCGCCTACCGCCTCTCGCGTGAGATACAGCCCGAGCTTCTGCGCCTTAGTGTATTGACTGCGCCTCTACGCAAAGCGGTTGGGTAGGTTGGGCGTGTTGCGGGTATCCTATAGCCGCTATGCGCACGCGCTGGGCGGTTGGATGGCGGTCTTGGGCAGGATTCAGCGAGCGGCTGCAGATTGCGCACTGCTGGGATCGGGTGCTTTTTTGTCCTTACCCCCAGCCCCTCCCCCCTGATACGGGAGAGGGGTGTAGGGGCGAACGGCGGTTCGCCCCGCGCCCTCTTCGCCCCTGTGCGGGAGAGGGGGACATAGGGGGTGAGGGCGACAAGCGTTTACTACCCCGCGTGTTGGCTGCCTGCGTGATAACAGTCGCCCTCTCCGCCTGCCAGCCCAACAACGCCAGCCCCTCGTCCAGTGCGACAACCCCACCGCCCACTCCACCCTTGTCCACTACCGAAGCGCCCCCAGAGCCTGATATTCCCACTTACCGCTACAAAATCGTCAACACCTACCCGCACGACCCGCAGGCGTTCACGCAAGGGCTGGAGTTCCACGATGGCGACCTCTACGAAAGCACAGGGCTGAAGGGCAAGTCCTCGCTGCGGCGGGTGGAGCTACGCACAGGACGCATCCTGCAAATCCACCGCCTGCCCAGCGAATACTTCGGCGAGGGCATCACGATTCTGGGCGACAAAATCTACCAGCTCACATGGCAAAACGGCGTCTGCTTTGTGTACGACAAGCGCACCTTCCGCCAAATCACCCAGTTCCGCTACGACGGCGAGGGATGGGGGCTGACCAACGACGGCAAACACCTCATCATGAGCGACGGCTCCGAGGTCATCACCTTCCGCGACCCCGATACCTTCGCCGAAGTGCGCCGAATTACCGTCCGCGCACAGGGCAAGCCCGTGAAAAACCTCAACGAGCTGGAATACATCGAGGGCGAGATCTGGGCGAACATCTGGTACAGCGACATCATCGCGCGGATTGACCCCAGCACGGGCATCGTGAAGGCGTGGGTAGATATGGAGGGGCTACCCGTGCCAAATCGCGACATCGAGGCGGTGCTGAACGGAATCGCCTACGACCGCCAGAACAAGCGCATCTTTGTGACGGGCAAAAACTGGAGCAAGCTGTTCGAAATCGAGCTGGTTCCGCCGCAGGGGTCTGCCCCACGCTAAGACGATGCGACGCGCCGAGAGCAAGATTCTGTCGTGGGACACGCTTGGGCAACTCGCTGCGCAGTGGCGCGAGGCGGGCTTGCAAGTCGTGCTGACCAACGGCTGCTTCGACCTGCTGCATGTGGGGCATCTGCGCTATCTGCAGGCAGCGCGGGAACTCGGCGATCTGCTGGTGGTGGGCATCAACAGCGACGAGTCGGTGCGCCAACTCAAGGGCGCGCCCCGCCCCTACCGCCCTGAAACCGAACGCGCCGAACTCGTCGCAGGGCTGGAGTGCGTCGACTATGTGGTCATCTTCCCGCAGCCCACTGCCGTCGAGCTGGTCAGGTTGGTGCAGCCGACCTACTACGCCAAAGGTGGCGACTACACCGAGCAAGACCTGCCCGAATCGGAGGCGGTGGTCGAGCAGGGCGGGTTCGTGGTGATTCTGCCGCTGGAGGCGGGACAATCAACCACACAACTCGCCAAGAAGATTGCCTCTGCGGAGCGATGATGCTTGTGCTATGCGCCTGTGGGAAACCCCACTTTGCCGTGTGCGTCTAACAGCAGGTACACTTTGCGGAACCATGATGCGACGAGGCGCGCTTCGAGGGTTTGGCTTGTTGGCGTTGCTGGCGCTGCTGTTGGCGGGATGCGGCGGGTTTGGTAGATCGACCCCTAATCCCCCACCCGGTGGGCGCGGCACGCTCAAATGGACCGTCATGGTGTTCCTAAACGCGGCGAACGACCTCGACGACTACAGCGAGCTGAACATCAACCAGATGGAGCAGATTCAGACGAACCCGAATGTGCGCGTGGTGGTACAGTGGAAGCGCGCAGCGCGTTTCGCACCGCCAGGTAGCTGGACGGGCACACGCCGCTACTTGATTCAGTACGACACCGACGCCCAGCGGATCAACTCCCGCTTACTCGAAGACTTAGGCGAGGGTGTCGATATGGGTAGCGCGGACACCTTGCGCGAATTCGTGCGCTGGGCACGAACGAATTACCCTGCTGACCGCTACGCGCTGGTGATTTGGAATCACGGTTCGGGCTGGCGTTCGCGTGCGGCATTTCGTGGGCGCGCCGTCTCGTTCGACGACGAGTTGGGTACCAGCATCAAAATCTGGGAACTGCCGACCGCCATCCGCCCCAGCTCCGCAGACCCTGTGCTGGATGTGCTTCTATTCGACGCCTCGCTGATGCAGATGGTGGAGGTCGCTTACGAATGCCGCAACATTGCCCGCTACATCGTCGGCTCGGAGGAAAGCCCTCCAGGCGAGGGCTATCCCTATCACGAGATCCTCAAGCCGTTGATGGACAACTCGGATATCGCGCCTGCGCAGTGGGCATCGGCGATTCCGCACATCTTCGTGAGCTGGTACAACCAGAACTTCCCGTTCTACCGCAACATCACGCAATCGGCGGTGGACGCCGCGCGCTTGGAGTCGGTCGCGGACGCGCTGGACGCGCTGGCGGGCAGTCTCATCGCTAAGCGCACGCTCTATGTGAACGCGCTCGCCCGCGCCCGCCAAGACGCGCAAAACTACTCCACCTACCCCGAATATCGCGATTTGTGGCATGCGGCGGAACTCATCAGGCAATACACTGCAGATGCCGAACTTACCCAGCGGGTGAACGCGCTTCAATCGGCAATTCGACAGGCGGTGATTGCCAACGACCGTGACACGCGGCCAGGTTCGCGTGTGTTCCACTCCTATGGGCTGTCAATCTACTACCCCGATTCAGGCAGCTATCTGGGGCGATACAGCAACACCGCGCTTGCACGCGCCACCCGCTGGGACGAGTGGCTGCAGGTCGCACCTTGAGCTATCGGGACGGATTAGGCACGCGCCGCAAGGACCGTACCCCCTACCTGACTCGCGGTACGGGCGCGATCCTCATTAAGCACCCACACTCGTAAAGGGACTGGGACTGCGCCTGACTTTGTGCCCTGGCTAATCTTCTACCTTGCACAGCGGCTCAATCCCCCGTAAGCTGTGAGACAGGTACACTCATAGTGCGGTTCGCGCTGGGAGAAACTATAGGTGCGTTGTGGGCAGCACCTGCGCGACCAGCACACCCTACGGAGGCGGAGAGGCATGAGTCTACTGCAAACGGCGGATGTGGAGCGCATCCTCGCGGAACTGAGCAGCGAGCGACCTGTGTTCCATTCGGAAGCGGACTTCCAGCTCGCGCTCGCGTTCAAGATGCAGCGAATGCATCCCCAACTCGTCATTCGGTTGGAGAGAACGGAAATTATCGACAACAAAAAGCTTCGCATCGATGTGCTTGCCCACCAAGACGGGCAGACGATGCTGATGGAACTCAAGTATTCCACACGCAGGCTGCGCGTCCGAGTTCACCTTACTGAGGATGAGTACGAGACCTACAACATTCTGGATCAGGCGGCTCACGACTTGTGCCGATACGATCTTCTCAAGGACATCCAGCGGCTCGAAATGCTCGTAGAGCGGTACACGCACAAGGGGCACGACGCTGTGGGATACGCGATTCTGCTCACCAACGACTCCGCGTATTGGAAAGAGCCAGCCCGCGACGAGGTCATCGACTATGCGTTTAGACTGCACGAAGGCAGGACGATTGCGGCAGGGGAAGTGCTTCAGTGGGACGAGCGGGCAGGACACGGCACGAAAAAGTACCGCGAGGAGCCAATCGTGCTGCGCGGGGACTACACCTTCCGATGGCGTCGCTATTCCAACTGCCTGACCCATCCGCGCGTGAAGCCCTTTGAGGACGAGCTGACCCGCTACGCCGAGTTCCGCTACCTGCTGGTGCGCGTGCCGCCGAGGGAGTAGAAGAGGCGGGAACTTCTGACGAGGCATGTTCGGGTTGACCTGTAGGGGCGACGGGCCCATCGCCCCTACAAGCCTGCGCCTCGTTTTTGAACACCCTCACTCGCAAAGGGACTGGAGATAGTGCTATTATTGACACTGCACCCAGATTCTACGCCCAGCAGCGGTTCGAGGCATGCGTCGGGTTGCGTTTCCCCTTGCTCCGCCGCTGCAGGCTCGAAGGTGTAGTAGTAGATTGTGCGTCCGTCGGGCTTGGTCTCGACGCGCTTGTGCATGCGGTACTTCATCGGCGCGCCTCCACCGCTTGCCATGCGAGCGCGGCGCCCCCCAGAATGCCCGCGTCTTCAATCCGCTCGGCGGGCACGACGCGGCAGTCTTCCAGTAGGGTCGGTAGTGCGTAGTCGCGCACGGCGGCGTGAATTGCCTCAAAGAGCGGCGCGCCCGCTTTGGCAATCTGCCCCCCGATGGCGACGATTTCGGGGTTGAATATGCTGATGAGGCTCGCAATGGCGACCCCCAGATAGTAGCCCACTTCGCGCCAGATATCGAGCGCGGTCGGGTCTCCTTGTGCGGCGGCTTCGCTGACCAGCGCGGGGGTGATTTTGGCGGGATCGCCTTCGGTGAGGCGGTTCAGCAGGCTATCGGGGTTGCGCCGCGCCCACTCGCGGGCGAGTTCGACAATCGCGTCGCGCTTGGCGTATGCCTCGATGCAGCCGCGTGCGCCGCACCCGCAGCGCGGTCCCGCGAAGTTGATAATGGTGTGCCCCAGTTCGCCCGCGCCGCCGCTTATGCCCACCAGCAGCACACCACCCTCCCAATGCGCGTTGCCTTGAATCTGATGGCGGGTCAGCACCACGCCGCCGCCGATGCCTGTGCCGAGCGTGAGCATCACCAGCCCGCGCGCCGTGCCGCGCCCGACACCGTAATAGTATTCGCCCAGCGCGGCGAGGTTCGCGTCGTTGCCCATCACCACGGGCAGGTTCAGCCGCGCCTGCACCGCGTCCGCCAGCGGCACATCGCGCCACACCTCGAACACCTCGCCGCGCATCTCGCCAAAGTTCGGCGCCCAGCGCACCACGCCACGCGTCGCATCGATGTGTCCTGGCACCGCCATGCCAATCGCGGCGGGGCTGACACCTGCCGCCGCAATCGCCTCGCGGATGGCAAGCGTGATTTGTTCCAGCGTGAGTGCGAAGCCCTCCTGCGCGCGAGAGGGGTACTGCACAGGCGGGGCAAGCAGCGCTCCGTCGCGCCCAACCACCGCCGCACGCACATTCGTGCCGCCCAGGTCCACGCCCACAACTGCCGTCGCCATCGGCGGGGAGTATACCTCACCGCATCAGTAGCAGCGTGCTGAGCGGCAACGCCACAATGTGCGGGTCTGGGATTTCCGCGCCGTCCTGAAGCGTGACCAGCACGCCAAACGGCGCATCGTTGGCGGTCTTTTCAAGGGAGGTGCGTAGCCCCAGCGTGTCGCAATGTCGGCTAATGGGTTCGCTATGGGCAGGGAGCGCACGCTTCTTTGCCCTCACCCTCAGCCCCTCTCCTACGCTGTGGGAAGGGGGATAGGGGCGCATGGCGGTGCGCCCTGAATGCGCGTTCCCCCCTCGCCCGCCTTGCGGGCGAGGGGGAACACAGGGGGTGAGGGCGAACGGCTAACCCTTCACCTGTTCCGCCAAGCGTTGCGCTTCGTTCACATCGACCTGCACGCCGGGACCCATCGTGCTGGAGAGGGTGATCTTCTGCAGGTAGCGTCCCTTGGAGGTTGCGGGCTTCGCTCTCAGCAAGGCGTTCAGCGCGACCAGCATGTTCTCCAGCAGTTGCTCCTCGCTGAAGGAGGCGCGTCCGATGGGCATATGCACGATGCCTCCTTTATCGACGCGGAACTCCACGCGCGAGGCTTGCTTGATGTCTCGCACTACTTTGGCGGGATCAGGCGAGACCGTGCCCGATTTGGGATTCGGCATTCGCGCTTTGAGAATGCCGCCGATACGGCTGATGATGGGCATCATGTCTTGCCCAGCGACGATGAGATCAAAGTTTTTCCAGCCCTTCCAGCCTTTTTGGATCTGTTCGACGATGTCCTCTGCGCCGACCAAGTCTGCGCCGGCTTCGCGCGCGGCGTCTGCCTGCTCGCCTTTGGCGAATACAAGCACTTTTTGCTTCTTGCCCGTGCCGTGCGGCAGGTTCACCACGCCGCGCACCATCTGGTCGCTCTTGCGCGGGTCGACACCCAAGTTCACCGCCATATCGACCGACTCGTCGAACTTGGCAGTTGCGGTCTGCTTCACTTTACGAATCGCCTCAATTGGCGAGTAGATCTGCTGTCCGTTGCCGAGCATCTGAACCGCTTGTAGGTAGCGGTTGCTGTGTCGCTGCTTCTTCTTGATTGTGCGTCCTCTCATAGTTGCCTCCTGTGGTCGTAGCGGGGCGTTCGCCCCTGCCACTGAGTTGTGTTAGTCGACGATTTCGACGCCCATCGAGCGTGCCGTGCCTGCGATGATGCGCATTGCGGCTTCGATATCGTCAGTATTCAGGTCGGGCATCTTGCGTTCGGCGATTTCGCGCAGTTGCTGTCGCGTGATTCTGCCCACCTTGTTGCGTAGGGGGTTCGCCGAGCCAGATTCGATGCCCGCTGCCCGCTTAATCAAGTCCGACGCCAGCGGCTGCTTGACGACGAAGGTGAAGGAGCGGTCTTTGTAGACCGTAATCTCCACGGGTAGCGTGAAGCCTTTCATGCTGGCGGTGCGCTCGTTGAACGCTTTAACGAACTCCATAATGTTGACGCCTGCCTGTCCGAGTGCGGGACCCACGGGGGGCGCGGGTGTCGCCGCGCCTGCAGGCAGGTTTAACTTTATCACACTAACTACCTCTTTCGCCATGGATGCGCCTCCTAACTGATTTTCTCTACCTGATCGACTTCCAGTTCTACGGGCGTTTCGCGCCCGAAGATGTTGATCAGAATCTTCACTTTATTGCGTTCGGGGTCAACGCTCTCCACTTTGCCGTTGAAGTCGGCGAATGCGCCTTCGATCACGCGCACGGTATCGCCTGGTGAGAACGCGATGCGCGGGCGCTCTTTGCTCTCCAGAATCGAGCGCTTAATCTCCTCCACCTCTTCGGGCGAGAGGGGCACAGGTTTGCCGCCCGATTCGACAAAGCCCGTCACGCCCGGCGTCGTGCGGATGAGCGTCCAAGTCTCGTCGTCCAACACCATCTCGACCAGCACATAGCCGGGGAACACTCGGCGCGTGATGGTTTGCTTCTTGCCACCTTTGGTGCGCACCTCCTGCTCGGTTGGGACGAGCACCTGGAAGATGCGGTCGCTTAGCCCCTTCGCCGCTGCACGCTTCTCGATGGCAAACTTCACCTTATTTTCGTGCCCTACCAGTGTGCGCACGACATACCACGCTGTTCGTGTCGTTCCTATCATGACGGTACCCCTTTAGGGACTGATGTTCTCGACCCACGCTTCGATGCGTTGCGTCACATAGGTCAGCACAGCGTCCCAGACCGCGAACCAGATGGCGACCACCAGCACGAAGCCGATGACCACCAGCATCATCTGCGTCGTCTCTTCGGGTGTGGGCTTGGTGACGCGGCGCAGCTCTGCCACAACATCGTGGAACCAGTTGCGCAGCCGCGCGACCAATCCTGGGCGTTCCGTTTGCGTTTTCGTCGATGCCATCGCTTGTTGCCTCTCCGTCAGCGTCGGAGGTAAGTATACCCTACTACGCGCCGAATTTCTCCTGTACACCCATCAGTTGGGTCAGGATAGGGATAAGGTCGCTTCCGCGCAGGCGTCCGAGTGCGCCGCGCGCGCAGGCGTACTCGTGGAAGCGCAGCACCTCGTCGCCGCGCAGGTCAGGTCCGTGCAGTAGCACAGGCACGGGGTCGCCCGAATGGTCGCCCACCGAGCATGGCGTCGAGTGGTCGCCCGTGACGATTAGATAAAACGGCTCGCGATAGGTCTCCAGCAGCCGCGCGACCAAGCCGTCGATTTGCTCAATCACCTGCGCTTTGAGATGCGGGTTGCGGTCGTGCCCGCACAGGTCGGGCGCCTTCACATTGCACAACACGAAGTCGTACTGCTGCAGGGCGCGCACGAGCGTGTCGGCGATGCTGGCGTAGTCGGTGTCGACGCCGCCTGTTGCGCCTGGCGCGTCGAGCGTGTCCATCCCGACAAACCGCGCGATGCCGCGAATCAGCCCCGTCTCCACCACGGCGACGGCGGTCATGCCGTGCTTTTGGGGGAACGGCTCGAGGTGAGGCGCGACGCCCGCCCCGCGCGGCAGAATGATGTTCGCGGGGGGCAGCCCCTGCTCTCGACGCGCACGGTTCACGGGGTGGTCGTTCAGCCGCTCGTAACTCAGGCGCACAAAGGCGTTCACCACCCGCGCCGTGCGCACCGCGGCGGGGTCGTTGGGGTCTATCGGACGCGCCTCGTGAATCGGCTCGCCTTCCGCGTGCGGGTCAACATCGGTGATGCGAGGGCTCAGCCCCTCGCCACGCAGCACCAGCGCGCCCCGATGCGCCACCGACTCCTTGAAAAAGCACTGCACGCCGTCGATTTCGACGCCGTTTACGGCTTCTGCCAGTTCGCGCGTGCCCTCCGTAATGCGCCCCGCGCGACGGTCAATCACGCGCATTTCGGAGTCCACTGTGCTGAAGTTGCAGCGCAGCGCGACATCGCCCCCGCGCACTTCCATGCCAATCCCCAGCGCCTCAAACGGTCCGCGCCCCTGATACACCCGATACGGGTCGTAGCCCAGAATCGCCAAGTGCGCCGTGTCGGAGCCGGCGCGAATGCCCGGCGCAATCGGATCCATCAGCCCGCACTCGCCCTCGCGCGCCAGCCGATCCAGCGTCGGCGTCGCCGCGTACTCCAACGGCGTCTTGCTGCCCATCTCAGGCACAGGACGGTCGCCCAGACCGTCCGCAATCAACAGCAGTCCCTTGTATAACGCACGCGCCATAGCACCTGCAAGTATACCTACAGCCCCAGCAGCAACTCCCCAAAGAACTTGTACATCGGCGATAAAATATAACGCAGCGGATTTGGCAGCCCAATCAACGGGAGGATTAAAATCGAACCAAACAAGATAATCGGTCCGTATACCATCTGAAAGCCCCAGTAGCGACGGTCAAACACATCGGGCAGAAATCCCGACAACACTTTCGATCCGTCTAACGGATGAAGCGGAATCATGTTGAACAGCGCCAGCCCGATGTTTGCCAGCACCATCGCCAGCAGGAAATCCACGAAGATGCTGAGGAAGGGCGCCGCTCCTGAAAGCAGCAGCCCGCGCAACAATATGGCGCTTAGCACAGCCAGAATGACATTGGAGAGCGGTCCGACGAACGCGCACAGCACCCAGTCGCGGCGCGGGCTGCGAAAATAGCCCGGATTGACAGGCACGGGCTTGCCCCAGCCGATGCCGTAGCCCGAAAACGCCACGATGATGATGATCAGCGTGCCCAGCGGGTCTAAGTGCGCCAGCGGGTTCAGCGTCACGCGCCCTTGGCTGCGCGGCGTCGGGTCGCCCGCCCAGTCGGCGTATTTGGCGTGCGCATACTCATGCACCGCCAGGCTGAGCAGGATCGCCATAATCCAGATGACCGCGCGGATAAGCGTCTCCAAGTCGAACATCGGGCGGGAGTATACCCTGTGAGGTATACTTACCGCGCCTATGACCTTTCAGGAGCTGCTGTTTCGGCTGGAGCAGTTTTGGGCGGACTACGGGTGCTTGATTCTGCAGCCGTATGATGTGGAGGTCGGCGCGGGTACGATGGCGCCCGCCACGACGCTGCGCGCGCTGGGACCCGAGCCGTGGTATGTGGCATATGTGCAGCCCAGCCGTCGACCCGCCGACGGACGCTACGCCCGCAATCCGATGCGCTTGCAGCACTACTACCAGTATCAGGTCATCCTCAAGCCGTCGCCCGACGATGTGGTCGATGTCTACTTGGAGAGCCTGCGCGCGATTGGAATCGACCCCAGCGAACACGATATCCGCTTCGTGGAGGACGACTGGGAAGCCCCTACGCTCGGCGCGTCGGGCGTCGGCTGGGAAGTGTGGCTCAACGGCACAGAGATCACCCAGTTCACCTACTTCCAGCAGGTCGGCGGTATCGAGTGCGACCCCGTGTGCGCCGAAATCACCTACGGTCCCGAACGGCTCGCGATGCTCTTGCAAAAGAAAAACAGCGTCTGGGAACTGGAGTGGAGCCGCGGCATCTCCTACGCCGATGTGGACTACCAAGCCGAACTGGAGCATAACTACTACAACTTCGAGCATGCCGACACCGAGATGCTCTTCAAACTGTTCGAGATGTACGAGGCGGAGAGCGCACGGATTGCCGAGTTGGGCTATGTGCATCCTGCGTTTGACCTTGCGCTGAAGTGTTCGCATATCTTCAACCTGCTTGATGCGCGGGGTAGTATCTCGGTTACGGAGCGGGCGAGTTATATTCAGCGTGTTCGCGCCCTCTCGCGGGCGTGCTGTCTCAAGTACCTCGAGAAGCGCGAGGCAGAGGGCTTCCCGCTGCTGCAGAAAGAGTGGCGGGTTGGGCTGAAGGGGAAGTAGGCACAACAAGCCCCGACTGTGTTCGGGGGAGATGAACCAAAATAACGGACGCCCGCGCCCTGCATTTGTGCGTCGCCACGCAGTAGACGGCACGGCGCTGTGGATGCGCCTGCTGGCAAACCGCAAGGCGAACGAGTGCGGACAGGAACCTGCAAGAGCAACCCGTCTTTGCTGCCGATTGCCGTGAGGTGTCGAGCGTACCTGCGCTATGCACACGCAGGGTGCTGAAGCGGCTACGCCTCCATACACGCCTTGAGTTCACCCAGTATTAGCATCAGCGTCTCCAGCGGGTGGTCACCGAGGGGCGCACTGATCTCGTCGGGCTGGGTGCGGATGCCGCGAACCGCTTGCTGCAGCGCGAGTTGCCAGCGCGCCTTGAGTTTACGGTCAGGCTTGAAGCGCAGCACCAGCCGCTTGCCTTCAACGCCGATACTTTGCACGCCCAGTGCGTGCGCCAGAATGCGCTGTTCCATTAGCCGAATCAGGTTCTTCAGCGGGGTGGGCAGCTCACCGTAGCGGTCGCGCAGCTCGCGCACGAGTGACTTGAGTTCCTCGCGCGTGCGGCTGCCCGCGATGCGCTTGTAGTAGCCCAGCCGCTGCGCCACATCCTGAATGTAGTCGTGCGGGATATAGGCGTCCACGGGCAACTTGCTGGCGTCGGGCAGCTCCTCCTCGACGGGCGCGTCGAGGCTCCACTGCGTTTCGCCGTGGCGCAGGCGGCGGATGGCGTCGCGCAGCATCGCCTGATACAGCTCCAGCCCGACGGAGCGCATCGCGCCATGCTGTTCCTCGCCCAGCAAGTTGCCCGCGCCGCGAATCTCCAGGTCGCGCATCGCCAGTGCAAAGCCCGACCCCAAGTGCGAGAACTCGCGCAGTGCCTGCAGGCGGTCTTCCGCTTTTTCCGTGAGTTTGCCCGCGCGGTACAGGAAGTAGGCGTATGCCTGTCGGTCCGACCGCCCCACGCGCCCGCGCAACTGATACAACTGCGCCAGCCCAAACCGCTCCGCGCCTTCCACAATCAGCGTGTTCACATTCGGCATGTCCAGCCCGTTTTCGATGATCGTCGTGCTGACCAACACATCGTACTCGCGATTGTAAAACGCCAGCACGGTCGCCTCCACCTCCCGCGCGGGCATCTGCCCGTGCGCGACGGCGATTCGCGCGTGCGGCACCAGTTTCTGCAGTCGTTCGGCAACATGCGTGATGCCCTGAATGCGCGGCACGACATAGAACACCTGCCCATCGCGCTGCAACTCGCGCAGAATCGCCTCGCGCGTCATCCAGTCGGTGTAGGGCGCGACGATGGTGCGTATCGGCAGCCTGCCTGGGGGCGGGTCGGTAATCATGCTCATGTCGCGGATTTCGGTCAGCGCCATATACAGCGTGCGCGGGATGGGCGTCGCACTCATGGACAGCACATCGACCGTGCCGCGCAGTTTTTTGAACTTCTCTTTCTGCATCACGCCGAAGCGCTGCTCCTCGTCAATAATCACCAGCCCCAAGTTTTTGAAGGCGACATCGTTAGAGAGCAGGCGGTGCGTGCCGATGACCATGTCGACCGCGCCCGTTTTCAGCCCGTGCAGGATGCGCTTTTGCTCGGCGGGGCTAATCAGGCGGCTCAGCAGCGCGACCTGCACGCCGAACGGCTCGAACCGCTCCTTGAAGGTCTGGTAGTGCTGGTACGCCAGAATCGTGGTGGGGCACATCAGCGCGACCTGTCTGCCTGCCATAATCGCTTTGAAGGCGGCGCGCAGGGCGACCTCCGTCTTGCCGAAGCCGACATCGCCAATCAACAGCCTGTCCATCGGGTGGGGCGATTCCATGTCCGCTTTGACTTCGGCAATCGCGCGCAGTTGCCCCTCGGTCTCGATGTAGGGGAACATCGCCTCCATCTCGGCTTGCCATGGGGTGTCCTCGCCGTAGGGTGGGCGGGTGGCTTTCTCGCGCAGGGCGTAGATGCGCACCAGCTCTTCGGCGACCTCTTTGGCTTTTTGGCGGGCGCGGGCGACCGTGCGCGCCCATACCATGCTGTTCAGCCGCTTGATTTCGGGCGGCTTGTCATCGGGCGCAAGGTACTTCTGGATGCGGTCCAACTGGTCTACAGGCACAAAGATGCGATCAGGGTGCGCGTATTCGATCAAAAGGTACTCGCGCTTGACGCCGTCGCGCTCCAGCGTCGTTAGCCCGCGGAACACCCCGACGCCGTGATAGAGATGCACCACATAGTCGCCCGGCTGCAAGTCCATAATGGAGGTGATGGGCACGCCTTCGGTGAATCGGCGCGGGGGCAGGCGCAGGCGACGGTTCTCGAACAGCTCGGCGTCCGTGATGAGCGCGAACTTCTGGGCGTCCCACACGAACCCGCCGCCGAGATTGCCCTGAAATAGCTCGACGCTGCCTTCCAGCGACGCTTCTTGCAAGGCTTTGCGCACTTGGGTGGGGCGGTCGGTGGCGATCACGATTCGGTAGCCCGCTTGCTGCCAGCGGTAGACACGCTGCCACAGGTCGGCGACAGTGCCCGTTGCGGTGCGCAGCGTGCGCGTGCCCAGTTCGTACTCCTGCGCGACGGGGAACGGCTTGCCCCCCGCCACAATCGGGTCGCCCAGCAGCAGGCTTGTGCGATGGCGCATCACGCGCTCGAACGGCTCCATATACTCATCGGGCTGCAGGGGTGGGATGTCGCCGCGCTCGGCGCGTGAGGTCAGCGACTGCGCCAGCTCCTCGACGGCGCGGTCGTAGGCGGTGTTGAGCATCAGCGGCTCGTCCAGCACCAGCCAGCTGCCTTCGGGCAGATAGTCCAGTATGCATGCGCGGTCGGGCAGCAGCCACGGCAGGTAGAGTTCGAGTCTGTCGAATGGCGCGCCTTGCATCAGCGGGCGCAGGTCGTCTTCCAGATTCTGGCGCATACTCGGTTGCAGCGTGGCGGGCTGACGGGCGATGCGTGCCTCCCACTCGGCGCGGATGCGCTCGGCGACTTCGGGCGTGCCCATCGGCACCTCGCGCGCGGGTGGCAGCACGGCGTGCTTGACCTGCTTGATGGAACGCTGCGTCGCAGGCTCAAACAGGCGCAGGCTGGCGATTTCGTCGCCCCAGAACTCGATGCGCACGGGCAACTCCGCGCCCATCGGGAACACATCCACAATCCCGCCGCGCCGTGCGAAGTGTCCAGGCAGGCGCACAGGCTCTTGGTACTCGTAGCCGTCTTCGGCGAGGCGGCGCAGCAGCGCGTCGGGCGCGATTTGGCAGAGCCACTCGTGCGCGTCGGGCGGCTCGGCGTCGGGCAGGCGCAGGCGCACTAGCTCCGCCTCGAACAGCGTGGGGGGCATCGTGCGCTGCAGCGCAGCGGTAATCGGCGCGAGGATGCACACCGCCTCGCCACGATGCAACGCATAAAGCGCGCGCAGACGCTCGTGTAGCGTCTCCAGCTCCACCCCTGTCGGCTCCAGCAGGGGGGTCAAGCTACTGGGCAGGCGTAGCAGACGGTTCTCGGGCAATCCCAAACGCAGCAGCACCGCCAGCCACTGCTCCGCGCGCGACAGCGAGGGCGTCAGCACCACCACAGGCTGGGATTGCTCGGCAAGCCACGAAGCCAGCAGCACGGGACGCGACTCAAGGCACGCCTCGCGCCAGACGGTGGGGGTGCCGTGCGTCGGCGCGGGCGTCGCCTCGCCCACTTGAAGCAGCCACTCAGGCAGCATGCGCGGGAATTGTACCTACTGGGGATGTTAAAACAAGAATGGTTGCGGGGGTGGGATTTGAACCCACGACCTTCGGGTTATGAGCCCGACGAGCTACCAGACTGCTCCACCCCGCGTCGTTGGCGCTATTAATATACCATGCCGCAGGGGGAGTTTGTCAAGGGGGGGTGGCGCATGCGCCCGAAGCAGTGCTGGGCTACCCGTATATCGTGCTGCACTGCCCTGCCTATCGGGCGCGCTATGCCGAGTTCCTCAAGCGGGACTTCCCGCGCGTGCCGTTGCCGCCCGACAAGGCGACCTTCGACGCCCTGGCGCAGTGGGGGCGTGCGCTGATTGACTTGCACCTGCTGCGCGACCCTGCGCTAAACGCGCCGTCGTGCAAGTATCCCGTCGCGGGCGACCATCGCGTCGAGCGCGTGGCATACGACGAATCGGAGCAGCGCGTGTGGATTAACGGGGCGCAGTATTTCGAGCCTGTGCCGCCCGAGGTGTGGGAATATCGGGTGGGCGGCTATCAGGTGTGCCACAAGTGGCTGGACGATCGTAAGGGCGCCGTGCTATCCCTCGACGAGCGGCTGACCTACCAGCGGATGGTCACCGCACTGGAGCGCACGCTGGCGCTGCAGGCGCAGATTGACGCGCTGGCGCGTAGGGCGTGGGGGTGGTGAGATATCCCACCCGCGTGAGGCGTGGGGTACACTATGACAGGTGAGACTGCGATGAGCATTATCGTAGAGGCACGATACAAGGCGCGCCAACTGCTACTGGAACAGCCGCTGAACCTGCCTGATGGACAGCGCGTGCGCGTCACCATTGAGCCGATTGACAACGCGCCTGTCGGAGAGCAAATCGTTGCCCACTGGCATGCGACAGGTGTCATCGGCGCGTGGGCAAACCGCCGCGCGTCGGTTCCCAGCACGCGCTGGGCGCGTCAACTGCGCCAGCGCGCCTCCCGTCGCACGCGATGAAATATCTGCTGGACACGGACATCCTCATCGATGTGCTACGGGGGTATCTGCCCGCTGTAGAATGGATGGCGACCCTGACCGAGACGCCCGCCGTTGTCTCCGTCTGCGTGATGGAACTGATTCAAGGCTGTCGCAGCAAGGCGGACCTCAAAGCAGTGGAGCAACTGATTGCACCGCTAAGGCGCGAATGAGCGTAATAGATGCGATCGTTGGCGCGGTCGCCCACGCGCGTGCGACCCCCCTCTGCACCTTCAATACCCGCCATCACAAGCCCCTCAACATAGAGCTTTACCACCCATACCCGAAAGCACATACACCCTGAGGTGTTCGCGTTTAACAAGGCGGGCAGCAACTTGGGACGCGAAGACACCCACTGCGACGGCACTGTGGACGACGCCGACCTGCTGCAGGT
>Ga0197143_1000887_pt1 | contig 27750 bp, 25 predicted proteins | sample GBS70_MetaG_FD_148603 | JGI IMG/M metagenome (GOLD analysis project Ga0197143, IMG submission 148603) | Sediment microbial communities from Great Boiling Springs, Gerlach, Nevada, United States - GBS 70_MetaG | ecosystem: Environmental > Aquatic > Thermal springs > Hot (42-90C) > Sediment... | reverse complement strand
GTCGCATCCCCAAGGGCTGGGGTGTCGGGGTCATCACTCACAATGCTTCCTACACCAGGAATGTTGACGAGCGCTTGATTGGAGATATGGGTGATGCTCGACGGCAGAGAGTCTTTGATAGTCACGTCGAACGAGACGGAAGCCGTACTCCCTGGAGTGATTCTGTCTATCAGAACCCCAATAGAGCTATCCCCGACGGTGTTGCCCGACTGGATAGTTCCCAAAGAAGTCCGCACGCTCCCCACAACAAGCTGGGTATTGAGATCGGGGGTATCGCTCACAAAGACGTTCGTAGCGTCAGCGTTCCCAATGTTGATGAGCAAGATGTGATAGCCCAAAGTATCGCCGGGGCTGGGCAGGCCGTCATTGTTGGTGTCGCTCTTTAAGAAAGCTCTCATAGTCACCAAGAGATGGGGCTGATTGGTGACAACAGTGAGAGTCGGGTCATCGAGGGCCGGCGTGATGGGATCGTCGCTGGCGAAACTTGGGAAGTTTTCGCTGCTCACGAGAGCGCGATTGGCGATGGCTGTGACGCCGCCGGGCAGTGGAGCGTTCACCCCGACGCGGAACGTGACTGTCACGGTCTCACTGTTCGCCGTCAGCGTGCCCAGGTTGACTTGGACGAATCGGTCGTGCTCGGCGTTGCCGGAGAGCACGGCCCCTTGGGTTGTCGTCACGCTGCCGATGACGAGCGTGACGTTGGGGTCGAGTCCGTCAGAGAGCACGACCGAGCCGAGGTTCTGGCGACCGAGATTTTTCACAGTGATCGTATATTTGAGGATATCGCCGGGGCTGGGCTGGCCGTTCCCGTCCAGATCGTTGAAGATTGAGTATGTCTTATACACTCTCAGCAACGGCGCGGAGCTGATGACGATCTCCGTGGGATCGTTTGGGGCGGGCGTGGTGGGATCGTCGGTGGGCTCATCGGGGCGCTCGTTGCTGGAGACGATCCCCTGGGCGCGAATGCTGACCACTCCCGGAGGCAGCGGGCTCTTGATGCGCACCCGGAACTGAATCGTCTCGGACGCGTTGGGAGCTACTGTGCCGAGATCAGCTTGGACTTGAGAGCGTGCCGTGACTGTTCCGGTCGTCGTGATGACGCTGCCTTCAATAAGTAGAGTAGTAGGGTCCGGCGTGAATCGAAAGACGACCCCAGTAGCCGGGGCTGGACCGATGTTCTCAATAGTAGCGCTGTACTCGATCGTATCGCCGGGGCTGACCCCTAGCGGTGGCGTGTCTTCGACGAGAGTCGCTGTGAGAATGGCTCGCAGCTGTGGGCTGTGGGTGGCTGTCCCCACGGTCGTCGCTAGAGAAGCCGAGTTATTCGCGGTATTGGTCTCCGCGGAGTTCGTCTTCGCTTGGGCAATGATCGTCAAGACCGTTCCGGTGGGGACGGAGCTGAGTACTGAGATCTGGGCGCTGAGGGAGCCACCCTTCCCCGGTGCCAGCGAGCCGATCAGAAACGTCAGTATCTGTCCGGAATTGTTCGTGGGTGGTGGACTGGCGCTCACGAACTGCGTGCTCTCAGGAAGCGTCAGCGTGATCTGGACGTCCTCGGCGACCGACGGCCCGGCATTGTGATAGCTCACGATGATGTTGAGAGAACTTCCGGGCAGCACCGTCGTCGGGCCGGAGAGAGTAAGCCCTATATCTGTGGAGCTGTTGGCGCACGCGGTGTCGGAAGCGACAACTGAGCTTGAATTGATAGTCCCTTGAGCAGTGTTGCAGATGATATCAGCTGAATTTGCTGTAGCTTGGAAGCCCACGGTGCCCGCGGGGTTCTGCCCCGCGGGGATGGGATCGAGCAGAACCCAGCGCAGCGCGTTCACACTTGCTGCTGCTGATGGCTCTGTGGCGCTGAAGGTCGCGCCTCCGTCGGTGGACCAGAGCTTCAGACATTGCGTGCTACAGGTCGAGCTGCCCTTTATATACGTGACTTCATTGGGCAAAATATCCGTGATAATGATGCTGTTTCCGGAGGCAGGGTCACCGAGGGGTGCTCCGCCGGTATTGCTGTAGGCGATCGAATATGTGAGGGTTGTCCCTGGGGTTGCCGCGGTGGGCGTGACAGATTTATCTAAAAGGAGCTTGCCCACAGAGTCGCTGACTTGGATGGTGAGCGTGATCGCGCCGATGTCAGCGTTGAACTTATGCCCGCTCCCAAACGCTGCTTGCTGGTAGGGCACGAGGGTCGTCGAACAATTTCTCAGCCCAATGAACGTGTACGTCACGTAATCTGCGGGATTGCGACTATAGTTGGGCGGGGGGTTATTCGTGGCGATCCCCGAAAAATAGAGCTGATCGGTGTATGGCGTCGCTTTGATGCTGTGGAGCGCGACTTCAGTGCGGATCAATCTCAGACACGTTGGGTCGAAGCTGGGGTTGCTGATGGGTTGGAACCATGCGTCTTCGACGGCCTCTGGGCCTGGCCCCACCGCTCCCAGATCGAATCCCCGGATGGTCACGGTGACGAGCTGCCCGATCCCAATCTGTTGGGAGCTGGGCTCGACGGTGATCGAGCCATCGGTGGGCAGAATTCTGTTAGAATTTGTTGGAGAAGAGCTTGTAGTGCGGAGGATGGCACTTGCTGCGGGGCTACAGTCCCCTTCAGCCGTTGCCCAGACGACGTACGGGTATGAATCTATTGTGTTGGGATAGACCACGTGCCAGTAGACAGTTCGGCTCGCTCCAGGAAGAAGGTTCCCCAAGAATCGGGTCGCTTCACTTGGAGAGCCGAGCATCTGGAGGCTGTGGCCGCCGACGTCGTCGAATGTGCCAGGGGTTGTGCCGTTGCCTATGAAGAGCGTGACGTTCTTGATGGGGTTTGACCCAGTGTTCTGTACCCTGACGGAGAGCGTAGCTACCCTCGGTCCATCTGAAGCGACTACAGCAAACGGGCTAGACGTGATTGTGAGAGCGAGCGGGCAACTGGCGGAAGTTCCGAGTTCAGAGTTCCAAATTCCAAGTTGGAGGAGAACAATAATAGTAAGAAGCGCGCTCTTCAAACTTGGAACCAGGGGCTTAGGAATTGTTCTTGTCTTCATAGCACCTCACCAGGCTCCGCCTGGACCATTCATCTTGCCGCGAAGCGGCAAGGTGAACGTCAAGCGAAGCTTGCGCTATGAATTGTAAACGGTCTTGGGGAGGGATGGGGGTGTCTGAAGTCTAGGCGAGAGAGCGACTTCTTCCATTGGGGCGTGGACGTGTGGGGCATCCTGGCGCAGACAGGCGACACATAGTAAAATAACTCTGAATGAGGCCCTCACCCCCGGCCCCTCTCCCGTCGCCAGGACGGGAGAGGGGTGGCCGCAGGCCGGGGTGAGGGCCAGAGAATGAGAGAGCTGAGGAGAGAGCGCATCATGGGTGAGCTGATCTTTGCTATAGTAATTTTGCTGAGCGGGGTAGTGGGTTTTATCGGGTTGGGGTATATGGTCTTTTCGCCGCCCACGGCGCCGAAGGTCTTCCTGATCGCCGGGATTTTAGGAATGATCGGGTTTTTCGGATATGCGGTGCAGCGGGTGCGTGCGGAAAAACACGCCCAAAGCCCAAGCAACCCCGGGGAACGCAAGAGCTAAGCGTTCAGCTCCCTCGGAGCACGTACTTTTGGATCTTCCCTGAGGCCGTCTTGGGGAGCTCTTTCACAAACTCGATCTCCCGCGGATGCTTATACGCAGCTAATTCTCTGAGACAGTGCTGCCGGATCTCTTCGGCGAGCGCCTCCGACGGCTCGTACCCCGCTCTGAGGACGATGTACGCTTTGACCGTCTCCCCCTTGCGCTCGTCGGGAATCCCGACGACCGCGCACTCCGCCACCGCCGGATGCTCATAAAGTACGTGCTCGACTTCTTTGGGGAAGACCTTCACCCCGCCTACGTTGATCATATCTTTGACGCGATCCACGATATAGTAGTAGCCCTCTTCATCGACGTAGGCCAAATCGCCCGTATGGAAGAAGCCCTCGTCATCGATCGCTTGCCGGGTCGCTTCGGGGTTGTTGTGATAGCCCTTCATCACCATGGGGCCGCGCACGCAGAGCTCTCCGATCTGGCCCACGGGAAGTCTTCTATTGTGTTCGTCCACGATCTTGCACTCGGCTCCCTCGATGGGCCAGCCGATCGAGCCCACTTTGGGCTGGGGCGCCGCTAAATTCGTATGGGTGACCGGGGAGGTCTCCGTCAGCCCGTAGCCCTCATAGACAGTTATCCCAAGCTTCTGTTGCATCGCTTCGATAACTGGCACAGGCATCTTCGCGCCCCCAGAGCTGCAGAGCTTCAGCGAGCTCAGATCGTACTGGGTGACTTTGGGGTGATTGAGCAGATCAATATAGAGCGTGGGGACGCAGACCATGCTCGTGATCTTGTGCTCTTGGATGAGCTGCATGGCGTATTCCGCGTCCCATCGAAGCATGGGGTAGATCGTCACGCCCATGGAGAGCGGGGAGAGCATCAGCACAGTCATTCCCGTGATGTGGAACATTGGGACCGGCACGAGGAGTCTTTCGCCAGCGCCCTTGGCCTGCATGAGTTTCATTACGGCTTGAATATTGCTGCTGAGATTCTTATGGGTGAGCAGGACGCCCTTGGGCTGGCCCGTCGTCCCTGAAGTGTAGGGCATGAGCGCGATATCGTCGTCCTCGCGCTCGACGAAGTGCTGGGGATGCTTAAGCAATTCATCGAAGTTCGGGTAATTCGACCCAGGGCCGACGACGAAGACTTTCAGATCGGGGAGTTCTTCTTTGGCTTTCTCGACCTCTTCGAGCATAAACGTCGGGGCGATGATGAGCTTCGCCCCAGAGTCTGTGATCTGATGGATGATCTCGCGCTTTTTGAGCGTAGGGTTCATGGGGGTGGGGACGCAGCCGGCCTTAAACCCGCCCCAGATCGCGATCACAAATTGGGGCAGATTGGGCAGATAGACAGCGAAACGATCCCCAGGCTCAAGCCCCAACGCTTTCAGCCCCCCGGCAAAGCGGCTCGTCCACTCCGCAAGCTCTCGGTAGGAGATCGTCCGTGAGGGCACAGCATTGGGAATCCCCGGGAAGTAGACGGCCGTTCTCTCTGGGTGCTGCTGGGCGGCGCGGTCGAGCAGATGGGCGACGTTCATCGTCAGATCCTCCCTTCTTCTATTTAATCTTTATCTTCGATGCGCTGAGCGCGGCGCTCCGTCTCGTCCAACTCAAAGTGGAGCTCTGGGGTGTGCCGAACGTGAAGTCGTTTGGCAAGCGCCGAGCGTAAAAACCCCTGATGCTCCTGGAGCGCATCGAGCGACTCCATCTCGTCGTGGAAGTCTCCCAACACCCCCACTGTGACCCACGCGTGGCGGAGATCCTGAGAGAGTCTGACAGTGAAGATCGTCACGCGCTCCAGCCGCGGGTCGCGCGCCTCAAACTGCAAGATCTCGCTCAGCCTCTCGTGGATCTCTGACTGCAATCGCTCTCGTCCCCAGCGGCTCATATTAGAGAATCTCTATCTCGTAGTCTTCCACGGTGATATCTTTATAGTGTCCGATAGCTTCGACGAGCCTTCCCAAGAGCGCATTGTTGACCCGCCCGTCGTTGCAGACGATTGCAGCCCCAAGCACCGCGCTCTTCCAATCGTCCAGGCGATCGACCTCCGCAATGGAGACGTTAAATCTTCGGCGCAGGTGCGCGATGAGGCTCTGAAGGACTTGGCGCTTCTCCTTGAGGGAGGTGGGCTCATGGAGGCGTAGACTCAAGCGCACTACCCCGATCCGCATCTCAGACTCCCTCCCCGGCTCACGTCACGCGAAGCTCATGACAGCTTCGCGCACATAGAACTCTAAGATATCCCCCTCCTCGATCTTCTCAAACCCAGCGATCTTGATCCCACACTCCTTGCCCTTCTCGATCTTCCTTACGTCTTGAGCAAAGTGCTTCAAGCTGGCTATGGTCCCATCGAAGATCACCGTCTCATTGCGCTTGACGCGCACGCGCGCCTCGCGCAACACATGTCCGTCGCGCACGTAGCAGCCTGCTACTGCCCCTACGGCGGGGATCTTGAAGACGTGGCGGACCTCGGCCTCGCCGATCTTCGTCTCGCGGATCTGGGGCGCGACCAGCCCTTGCAGGGCCCTCTTGACGTCATCCGTCAACTGATAGATGACATCGTAGAGCCGGATGGGCACGCCCTCCTGGTCGGCGAGCTTGGCGGCTTTGTCGTCGACTTCTACCCGGAAGCCGATGATCACGGCATCTTTTGTGGTCGAAGCCAGCAAGACGTCGCTCTCGTTGACGTTCCCCACCCCTTCATGGAGGAACTCCAGCTGCACTGACTCCACTTTGATGTTTTTCAGTTCATTGCGTACCGCTTCCAGACAGCCGACGCTATCGGCCTTCAGAATGATCTCTAAGACTCGTCTCTTGGCCTGGGCTTGTTGCTGGAGGATCTCTTGGATAGTCCGTCGAGGCCTCTCGAAGCGCTTGCGGCGCAGTTCCTCGAGGCGAGCTTCGACGAGGCGTTTGGCTTCCATCAGATCCGTCATGACTTCGAAGCGCTCCCCCGCGCCGGGGACGCTGGAGAGCCCCAGGACTTGGACAGCTGAGCCTGGACCGGCCTCACTGACCCGTCGTCCGCGATCGTCTAAGAGCGCGCGGATGCGCCCGTAGGCCGTGTGACAGACTATAATATCGCGCTCCCGTAGGGTTCCATCTTGGACGATCACGGTGGCGATGGGGCCGCGGCTCGCGTCCAGCGAGCTCTCGATGACCACGCCGCGCGGGGTCGCTTGAGGATCGGCCTTCAGCTCTTGGAGTTCCGCGACTAATAAGATCATCTCTAGGAGTTCGTCCACCCCTTGCCCCGTCAGCGCGGAGATGGGCACGGTGATCGTCTCGCCGCCCCAGTCTTCCGGGGTAAGCCCCTCTCGGGCTAATTGCTCTTTGACGCGCTGCACGCTCGCCGTGGGTTTATCTATTTTATTAATAGCGACGATGATGGGGACTTTGGCCGCGCGGGCGTGGCTGATCGCTTCGCGGGTCTGTTCCATGATGCCATCATCTGCAGCCACGACGAGCACGGCGATATCTGTGACTTGGGCGCCGCGGGCGCGCATGTTCGCGAACGCTTTGTGTCCGGGGGTATCTATGAACGTGATCTTCTTGCCCTTATACTCGACTTGATAGGCCCCGATGGACTGGGTAATTCCGCCGGCCTCGCTGGCGGCCACGTGGGTCTTGCGGATGTAATCTAAGAGCGTAGTCTTGCCGTGGTCGACGTGGCCCAAGATCGTGACGACCGGGGGCCGGCTGACCAAGTGCCGGACGGGAGGAGGGGGCGAGGGCTTCTCGAGCACTTGTTGAGCCGGTTGAGGCTCTGGTTTCGCAGGGGCGGGAGTGGGCTGAGGAGCGACTGGTGGAGCTTGGGGCACGGGAGCGGGAGTGGGCTGTGCGCTTCTCGAGGGAGAAGGAGCTGGCTCCGGTTTTGGCGAACTAGTCTCTGCTCTTGTGGGCTGAGGAGAGGGAGGCGGTGGTGGAGGTGGCGGCGGAGCTGGGGGTTGGGGCTGGGGTTGTGCGAAGAGTTCTTGAGCGATCTTGTACTCCTCCTCGGTGAGATTTTCAAAGCTATGCTTGCGCTTCTTGATCCCCCGGCTCTCCAAGCGTTCCACAAGCTCCGCTATGGTCGTGTTCAGTTCCTTGGCGACTTTATACAGCTGCATAATCGAAATTGACGCTCCCGCGAAAACGCTAATAAGATCAGGTAAATTACACTATACCGTCTTTGGGGGGATTTGTCAACCCTAGGCGACGATGAAGTGGATCACGTCGCCGTCTTGGACTTCGTAGCGTTCGCCGTGGCGGTGGAGATGGCCTAACTCGCGCAAGCGCGCGAGCGATCTCTCTTTGATGAGTTCATCCCAGCGGGCGACCTCGCACTGCACGAAGCGTTCGGCGAAATCCGTGTGGATCTTGGCACCGGCTTGGGGGGCGTGGGTGCCCTTGGGCACCGTCCAGGCGCGCACCTCCGGGCCGTCGATCGTATAGAAAGTCACCAAGTTCAGGATCTCGTACCCAGCGCGCACCAGGGCGTCGAGCCCCGATTCTTCAATGCCCAGCTCCTTTCTGAAGGCGCGGCGCTCTTCATCTGTGTCAGCGGCCTCGAAGACTTCGGACTCTAGGCGCCCTCGAATGGTCACAGATCGAGTTCCGCGCTCTGCGGCAAGACGTGCAACTGCTCGAGAGTATTCGTTCTCGCCCTCATCCCCCACGTTGGCCACAAAGAGCACTGGCTTGAGCGTGAGGGGATTGAGATCTCTTAAGAATGGGCGCTCGTGCTCATGAATGGGGATATCGCGGATGCGCTGCCCTTGGGCGAGCCCCTGACGGAGCCGCTCGAAGAACTCGTACTCGGCTTTCGCGGCTTTATCACCGACCTTCACCCGCGAAGCGAGCGATTTGACGCGCTTCTCGACGGTCTCTAAGTCCTTCAGTAAGAGTTCGGTCTCGATGACTTCGATGTCGCGCTTGGGGTCGAGCGTGCCGTCAACGTGCACCACCTCAGGGGCTTCAAAGCACCTCACGACGTGCACGATCGCGTCAACGTTTCGGATCTCGGCTAAAAATTGATTGCCCAGGCCTTGGCCCTCGCTCGCGCCCTTGACCAGACCCGCTATGTCAATAAACTGCAGAGTTGTTGGGACTTTTTTCTTCTCAGGGAAGAGCTGATGGAGCGCGTCGAGCCTTGGGTCGGGGACAGGGACGACACCCACGTTGGGCTCGATCGTCGTGAACGGGTAGTTATCGACTTTGGCGCCGGCAGCGGTGAGGGCATTAAAGATCGTGCTCTTGCCGACGTTGGGCAAGCCCACCAGCCCGCAGCTGAAGCCCATACTCACCCCTTCATGCTCTTCAGTTGAGCGAGAAAGTTCTCGCGATCGGAGACGAAGCGATCAATAGCTCTGCTGGCAACTTTGAGGGGCAGTTCTTCTAAACGTGTGTAGTGTGTCCCCATCATGGTATTGATATACTCTAAGAGTTTGCTCTCTTTGAGATTGGCAGAGCGCAGTTCTTTCCGCAGCCGGGCCACTTGGGCTTCGGTGGCCAGGGGCACCGCGGGAGCCTCCTCTGGCTCGTGCTTCTTATAGAGACTCAAGCCAAACTGATCCCCCAGCGCCCGGAAGCACCGCTTGAGCGCATCAGAAACTGCGCCCTTGAGGGCCGTCTCATACGCCCGCGCGGGGTCCGTCGAAGAGATACCAGAGCCAAAGCCCACGTCTTCGTGGACGACGTCGCCAATGCGAATCCGACACTCGCAGAGATACCCAACAGAGTATGTCCCGTCGCTTGTGTCTTCGTAGATCTTCTCTAATCGTTTGATCTCGCGCTGCCAGCCCCCATACCCGAAGATTCTGTTGGCGGTCTCGATGACATCGTAGGTGGGCAGGTAGGTCAGGCCGTCGGGGCGGCGCTGGACGCGCGCCTCATCGAGGGGTTTTTGGAGTTCGGCGATCTGTTCTGGGGAGAACGGGGACGCTCTTGACTTTCCTTCTTTGAAGAGATCGGGCATGGGCCTCAGCTCCTTTCTTGGTCCTCACCCCCGACCCCTCTCCCGTGGCTCACCCACGGGAGAGGGGCTAGGGGTGAGGGCCCTTCCATAGTATGGAGCTTTTTGTAAAGCTCTGCAAGTCGCGTCCCAGGCTCCGCTCCAGACTTCGTCTGGACTGTACACCTTGCCGCCGAAGGCGGCAAGACTAACGGCCCAGGCGAAGCCTGGCTTGCACGAGCGTCACGACTTGCTGGGGCGTTCTGGCCACGGGGATGCCGTGGGCTGTGAGAGCCTCTGCTTTGGCTTCGGCGGTGCCTTCACTTCCGGAGATGATCGCTCCGGCGTGGCCCATGCGCTTGCCCGGCGGCGCCGAAAACCCCGCAATATACGCTACAACGGGCTTGGTCATCTTCTGGGCGATAAATTCCGCAGCCCTCTCTTCGTCGGTGCCCCCGATCTCCCCGACCAAGACAACAGCTTTCGTCTGGCGGTCCTTCTGAAAGAGTTCTAAGATATCAATAAACGAACTCCCGATGATGGGGTCGCCGCCGATGCCCACGACGGTGGACTGCCCGATCCCCGCGCGCGAGAGCTGATCAGCGATCTCGTACGTTAGCGTGCCGCTGCGGCTGACGATCCCCACCGGGCCGGGGCGAAAGACGTGATTGGGCAAGATCCCAACTTTTGACTTCTTAGGGGAGATCACGCCGGGGCAGTTGGGCCCGATCAGCCGACTCCCCTTCTGAGAGATGATTTGAACGACTTTGAGCATTTGATGGACGGGGATGTGCTCGGTGATGCAGACGATGAGGGGAATCCCAGCGTCGGCGGCTTCGAGGATCGCATCCGCGGCGAACTGGGCGGGCACGAAGATCGCGCTCGCGTCAATGTTGTGATTTTTAACGGCTTCGGCGACGGTGTCGTAGATGGGGATGCCCTCAAAATCCGAGCCACCCTTGCCTGGGGTCACGCCGGCGACGATCTGGGTGCCGTACTCGCGCATCCGTCGGGTGTGGAAGCTTCCTTCGCTGCCCGTGATCCCCTGCACCAAGACCTTCGTGTTGGAATTGATGAGGATGCTCATGATGATTTGAAGTATAAAAGAAGCCTGAGTGCTTTGCAACAGAGTTGTAGGCAGACAGATTTCTTGCTAGCGTGAAGGGGATGGACAGAGATCGAGTGATTCTTGAGCAGCAGCTTGGCCGGCCCCCGCGCGGCTTACTAAATATTGAAGTGCGTTGCCCCTGGGGGTATCCCGCGGTCATTCGCGTTGCTCCAGTATTAGATAACAAAGAGCCCTTCCCCACGCTCTTCTGGCTGACCTGCCCCATCTTGCGCGAGCAGCTCTCTCGATTAGAAGAACGCGGGGTCATCGAGCAGCTTGAGGAAGAGATCGCGCGAAACCCAGAGCTTCGCGAACGCTACGCCGAAGACCATCGGCGCTATGCCCACGAGCGTCTCTCGTTGCTCAACCCAGAAGAGAGGAAGCTCTTAGAAGAGCGCGGTTGGCTGAAAGCTCTCACGGAGCGCGGGATCGCGGGGATCGCTAATTTTCGCACCGTAAAATGCCTTCACGCCCACTACGCCCACCACTTGGCGCGCGGGAGCACCATCGGGCGCTGGCTCGAAGAGCGCTTTCAGTTTGTCTGGTGCCCCCCTGACGACATACGCTGTGCGTCCTCAGCCGACAAGCTGAGCCCCGATCGCTGAGTGTTTTTCTATAGCTGTCAGGAGCATTCGTTCGACGAGCTCGTCGAAGCTGATGCCCATTGCCGCCGCGGCTTTGGGGAGATCGCTCGTGTCCGTCATCCCCGGAAGCGTGTTGACTTCGAGCAGATACGGCTCATTCTCTGGGGTGACGCGCAGGTCTACTCGTGAGAACCCAAAACATCCCAGCGCCCTGTGCGCGTGGAGGGCCAGCTCTTGAACGCGCGCGGTCGTCTGTTCGTCAAGCTCCGCGGGGATGATAAACTCACACTCCCCTGGGGTGTATTTCGCGATATAGTCATAAAACTCGCGATGGGGCCGAAGCTCTATGAGCGGGAGCGCGCGATCTTCCCCGTCTATGCGCAAGATCCCCGCGGTGATCTCTTTGCCGGGGATGAATTTTTCCACGAAAAAAGCCCCAAATTCCGAGTGAGTCGCCTGGCAGGCAGGGATGAGCCCTTCGGGAGTATGCACGATGCGAACGCCCACGCTGGAGCCCTCGCGCACGGGCTTGACGACGCACGGGAACCCGATCTCAGCGGCGACGCGCTCCTGCCAGGCGGGCCCGAGCTCTTCGGGGGGCTCAAGCCACGGGGCCGTGGGCAGAGTATAACTTGCGAAGATGCGCTTGGCGTGCAGTTTATTCATAGCTACGGCACACGCCAAGACCCCCGACCCCACATAGGGGATTTCTAAGATTTCTAAAAGGGCTTGGAGCGTGCCGTCCTCGCCCATGCCCCCGTGCAGACAGAGAAACGCGATATCGATCTGGGAGAGCGCCGGGACGATCTGATCGGGATGATCGAGGACGATCGCCTGAGCGCGATAGCCCAGCCGCACGAGGGCTTCGTAGACGTTTTGCCCAGAGCGCAATGAAACTTCACGTTCTGGGGAGAGCCCCCCCATCAGCACGCCGATCCGCTTCCGTCGTAAGTCCATAAAATAGACTTTAGCCCCTGGCATTGGATTTGGCAAGGAGCCCTGTCTCCCCGGCAACTCCCAAGGCGCACCGTTTGCTAAAAACCCCGAACTGCTCTTGACAATGGCGCCTTGGGGAGATATAATAAGAGCACCTTGGTCCGAGCAATTTTAGGCATCAACGTCCTCTGGCAAGAGCCAGAGGCTTCTTTGTGTCCAAACTCCCAGGATTGCGGGTAGAATGGAGGCGAGGAGGGTCTCTCCTATGCGCACCGATGAGGAGACGGAGATCTTTGAGATGAACAATGAAGAAGAGCTTGAGGAAGAGTTCGAGGAGGAGCTCGAGCCCGAATTAGCCAGTGAAGAGGAGCTTGAGGGCGACCTCTCGGAGGACTTAGTCAAGCTCTATTTGCAGGAGATCGGGAAGGTGCCGCTCCTGACGCGCGAGGAGGAAGTGAAGTTGGCCAAGCGCGTCGCCCGCGGCGACAAGAAAGCCAAAGAGCAATTAGCTTTGGCGAATTTACGTCTCGTCGTCTCTATCGCCAAGAAGCATCAGGGCAGTGGGCTTTCTCTATTGGATTTGATCCAAGAGGGCAACATTGGCCTGATGAAAGCCATCGAAAAATTCGACTATCGCAAGGGATATAAATTCAGTACGTATGCGACGTGGTGGATTCGCCAGGCGATCAGCCGCGCGATCGCCGATAAGGCCCGCACGATTCGTATCCCCACGCACGTGTTGGAGCTGATGCGGCGCATCTACAAAGCCGAAGAGGAGTACGTGCAAGAGAAGGGGGAGCCGCCCAGCAGCCAGGAGCTTTCTCGGATGCTCGGCGTGCCCGTGGAGGAGATCGAGCGGGTGAAGAAGATCAGCCCGTATACGCGCTCGTTTGAGGAGCCCATCGGGGACGAAGAAGAGGGCTCGGTGCTTGGGGATTTCATCGGGCGGACGAAGTCCTCCCCGCTGCAAGAGGCGTTCTCGGAGATGCAGCGCGAGGAGCTGCGTCGGGCTATCTCAGAGCTGGACGAGCGCCAGCGCAAGGTGTTAGATCTACGATTTGGGCTGAGCGGGCAGCAGCCCATGACCCTGGAGGAAGTGGGCAAGGTCTTTGGGCTGAGCCGCGAGCGCATCCGCCAAATCGAGAAAGAGGCCCTTGAGCGCCTCAAAGCGATGAAGCTCCGTCAGAAGCTCATCTCGTTTGAGAACCTCATTCAAGAGGGCGAGATGCACATGAACTAGGTCGATCCTTCGCTACTTACATCCACAACCCCCCTGGGAGGAGAACTTGGGGTTATCAATGAAAAAGCCCGGGTGTGGGTCGTCCTGGAAGTCTAGGGTGGCATCGTCAAGGAGCGCGCGGCTCATCTGATCTAGGAAGATCCTGACCGGCCCGGCATGGATGATCGTATCCCCAGGAGCGCTCTCCTTCTCTAAGAAGAGCCCGTAGGCCGGGCCGCAGCAGCTACAGCCGCCCTCTTGAGCGACGATGCGCAGCGCGTAGTCGGTCTTGCCCTCGCTCTGCAAGAACTGATAGAGCTCTTGTGCGGCCCTCTCTGTCACCGTGAACATGACGATCACTCCCCTTGAGTATCGAGATGATGTTCATTATAGCAATATTGGGGCGCAGAGCAACCTTGCAAAACTCGGACTATTTTAGTATACTTTTGAGGCTATGAAAGATACTGCTGAAGGCATCGTCATTGGACAGAGCGAGGATCGGGTGCGCGTCCGGGTCTATCGTCGCGGAACGTGTGAAAATTGCACATGTGTGCTGAGTACCGCGTGTTCCCCTGAAGAAGTCGAGCAGCGCCGAGGAGTCTTGGGCAGCCTCTTTCGACAGACTCCCGTGATCGAGATCGAAGCGCTCAACGAGATCGGCGCGACTGAGGGGGATCGCGTCGAGCTTCAACTCAAATCGAATGCTTCGGTGGTGAAGGCCTCCGCGCTGCTCTATCTCATCCCGACTGTAATGTTTGTCATAGGGGTTGTGCTTGGGGGGTGGTGGAGCTCCACGCGCTGGGGTTTTACTGGAGACGCCGTCATCCTCACCCAGGTCGCCTTCGGCTTTGGCTTGATGATGCTAAGCTTTGCGTTCGCGGCCCTCTACGCGAAGCGGCGCGAGCGCGCGGAGTTCACCCCTATAGCGACGAAGATTCTCTTCAAAGCTGAGGATCAACGTTCACGGTCACTGAGTCGGCCAGCCTCAGCTCTGTGAGAGCCCCCCAGACGGCTCTCTGTATAGATTCTTCGGTGCTCTTGAGCACGATCTGCCACCGATAGTGCCCGCGCAGGCGATAGGGCAAGGCGCGTGCGGGGCCGAGCACCTCTGCGAGCTTGAGCTCTTCTAAGCGCTTCTTCAGGGTGTCCGCACGGTGATGGGCTTGGGCGTCATCGCTGTGCTCAACGATGAGCGAGATCAATCTTGTGAAGGGCGGATACCGGAGCGCTCGGCGCAGCTCGATCTCGTGTTCATAAAACGCGCGATAGTCTTGGGAGGCTGCCAGACGGATGATCTCATGGTCGGGGTGTCGAGTTTGGATGATCACTTCGCCGGGGCGCTCGCCACGGCCGGCCCGCCCGATCGCTTGAGAGATGAGCTGAAACGTCCGCTCCCCCGCGCGAAAGTCCGGGAAGTCGAGCAGCGTATCTGCAGAGACAATCCCTACGAGCGTCACGTTGGGGAAATCCAATCCCAACCCGATCATCTGCGTTCCTAAGAGAATCTGAATCTGCCCTTGGCGGAAGGCTTCTAAGATCGCAGCGTGCTCACCGCGGCGCACGCTCTCAGAATCCATGCGACGGAAGCTCACATCTGGAAAGCTCTCACGGACTTCGAGCTCGAGGCGCTCTGTGCCAGCTCCCTCAAAGAGCAACTCGTGTGAGCCGCACGCGCGGCACCGCGGCATCCTCAGACGATACTGACAATAGCGGCAGCGCAGCTCGTGCTCGCGCATGTGCACCGTGAGGGCGATCTGGCACGTCGGGCACTTGATCGTCTGGCGGCAGCGCCGACAGATCGCGATGGAGTAGCCGAGTCTATTGAGCAGAAGCATCACTTGTTCGTTATTGGTGAGCCTCTGTTCGATCTTGGCGCGCAGGATGGGGCTGAGCAGCTCTTTGCGATTGCTCATATCTATAATTTTGATAGTCGGCGGCTGAGTAGGGAGGACGCGCTCAGGAAGTTCGAGGAGCTGATAGCGCCCCTGCTGCGCGTGAAAATAGCTCTCGAGGCTTGGGGTGGCGCTGCCCAGGACGATGGTCGCTCCGGTGAGCTCCGCGCGCTTGAGGGCGACATCCCGAACGTGATATCTGGGCGCAAGGTCGTCTTGTTTATAGGTGCTCTCGTGCTCTTCATCAATAATAATGAGCTGGAGGTTTGGGCAGGGGGCGAAGATCGCGGCGCGCACGCCGATGGCGATCTGGGCTGCCTTCTCGTGAAGGCGGTGCCAGGTGCGGGCGCGCTCGGAGTCCGTCATCCCGCTGTGATAGACGGCAATGCGATCCCCAAAGAGATTGCGAAACCGCGCGATGAGCTGTGGCGTGAGCGAGATTTCCGGGACGAGCACGATCGCTTGGCCGCCCCGCTCAAGAGTATGCTGACATGCGCGCAGATAGACTTCAGTCTTGCCGCTGTTGTTGACCCCGTGCAGCAAGAAGACGTTTCCCTGGGCTTGGGTAATAGCTTTGATGGCGCGCTGTTGCCCTGCATTCAGAGTGACTGTCTTTGGCGCTTCGTAAAACTCTCTACGCGCGCGCGGCTTCTCTGTGATAGCGACTAAGCCCGCTTGAGCGAGGGCGCGCAGCGACCCTGGGCTGCAACCAACCCGCGCTAAAAGCTCTCTTTCTGGAATTGTTTCACTGCCCAGCAGAGTACGAAGTATGGCCGCTTGCTGGGGAGCGCGCCTGGCCCGGTGCTCGATCTGAGCGAGGAGCTCCCCAAGCGGGATATTGAGTTTGACGTATCTGACGGTGTTCTCGCGCTTCGGCAGCTCCTGGCCTGGGGCTATCGTTTGCAAGACGATGCCCAAGGGGGCAAGGTAATACTCGGCGATCCAGCGCGCCAGCGCCAGATCGAGCGCGCTGAGCTGTGGCTTCGTTGTGACGATAGCCGTGATCTCGCGGAGAGGGCCTGCAAACGAGCTGTGCTCTTTCAGAGCGATGACGAACCCCTCGAGCTTGTCGCGCTCGCGAAACGGCACGAGCACCCGCTGGCCCACGGCGATCTGTCCGCGCAGCCCTTCGGGGATTTTATAGTCGAACGTCTGTTCCACAGCAAGCGGGATGGCGACTTCAGCTATACTCATGGCACAAGCTCGATCTGCCAGGGAGACCGCACGATGATTTGCGGCTGGCCCTGATATTGAGAGAACTCCCCGGTCACGCGGATCTTCTTCTTCGTATAGAACGATCTGGGGTCAATGCCAAGGCCACGGAAGCGCGGCTCATAACCCGTGAAGATGATCGCCGAAAGATGCTGTGCAAAATCTCGGTCGGACTGTAGTCTGATGACGCTGCTGGAAGCTGAAGTCGCCACAACGGTGAACTCCGTCGTGACGAGCTTTTCTAAGAAGCGTTCGGAGTGAGATTCGAGGTCTTGGCGGGGGGTGAGCCCGAGCACGACGCGCTCGCGCGTGCTCTCACGCCATTGTGGGCCGAGGCACTTCGTCGCGGCTTTGCAGTCCAAATCGTCGCAGTCTATAGAACGATCGCCGTCGTTGTCTATCGCGTCATCGCAGTCGCACTCCTCGCGCGCCCCGACGATAGGGCAGAAGGGCGGTCGCACCGTAAGCGCAAACTCATTCGACCAATCCGTAGGTTGATTGTTGACGAAACCGCGCATCCGGTAGAACCAGCGCTGTCCGGGCTGGACAGCTTCATCTATGAAGTACCGATGATTGGCGGGGATCTGCGAGTAGACGCGCTCGCAGGGGCCAAACGACTCTTTGGCGCGGCAGAGCTCATAGAAATCTACAGAACGAACAAGATGGGGTCGCCACTCTATGCGCGCTAATATATCTTGAGTGTTATAGTGACGCAGGGTGACGCGCGGCGGCAGCGTCGGCGTTCGATCGTACTGAAGGGCGTCGCGCTTGAGGCGCTCAAAGTGTTCTGAGTACTTTTGAGCGAGCTGGGGGCTCTCGATCACGAAGAGATTCTCATCGTTCTCGAAGAACCCGCTGTCGGACCAGTTCGCTGAGCCGGTGATCACAATCTTACGGTCAATGACGGCAAACTTATGGTGGACTAACCCAGGGAGGGCATCGACGACGCCGATTCCCAGACGAAGCGCGTCGTCTATCTCTGAATCTTCGAAGCGCTCCCAGCCGCGAAAGTCCCAGACGGCCTCGATCGTAACTCCGCGCGCGTGCGCGGCGGCCAGCTCGGCCATGATCAAATCGTCCGTAAAATAGAACATCGCGATCTGAATGGACTCGTTGGCTTGGCGGATGAGATCGCGCACGATCTTCTGCGGGGCGCCGCTGGGGGTAAAATAGAGCCCGACCGTCGCCGAGCCGATCGTGTACGTGCGTAGTTGTGTAAAGATCTTTCCGTCGTATTTCTGCTGCCCGAAGCGATCTTTAAGAAACATCTCGTCGAACTCTGTTGTGAAGAGTCGCGCGAGGCGTCCATCACGAATGACGAGCGCGTTGTTGGCGTCGAAGAAGATCTCTCTCTCGGTCCAATTGAGCGAGCCCGTCCACACCATAGCCCCATCAATGACCGCGAACTTGTGGTGCATCGTGTGGTCGAAGCGCCCGCGAGCATCAGCGTTGACATCGGTCTTGAGAGTCACGCACGAGAGATTCTGAAGCTGTCTGTACTCAGCGGAATACTCTTCCACGGAAGACTGATCAGTGACAAGCCGCACGGTGACACCACGAGCACACGCGCGCCCCAGCGCCGCGATCATGGGCTGATAAGTCAGCCGATAGAGCGCAGCATCAATGGTCTTTTGTGCTGAATCAATGAGCACAATCAACGCGCTGTCTAGGCCGTTGGCTTGGGCGCTGGGCTTGTCCATCCGGGGCAACCCCGCTAGCGGATCAGTGAAATAGACCGCTATGGGATCATCATGGGGATGCACAGAGGAGGCCCATCCCATGCTCAAGACGAGCAAGATCCCCGCAAGCACAAGCTTCCTCATGCCCTCTTCACTCCCTTGGTGCATAGCTCTGAGAATAGTCTAACTCCCTTCTTCCACCGAGACAAGTTCGGGATTCCAAGTGACGAAAACGGCCATTCCAAGAGGACTTGGTGCTCTAGAGGACCTGCATGGGTGATCGAGATCACTCGCGCGCATCTTGACATAAAAAAACTTTTGCTCTATACTCACGTAGGATAACTCGCAAATGGTGGTGTATCGGACAGATGGAAGGGGTGTCAGAAAAGCCCGGAGAGATCGGAGAAAGATCTCTCGATGGGGGACTTTCGGATACCTCACGATCGGCCCCCGGTCACCTTCTCCTCCCTCACCCTTGGAACATCTCTCGAACTCTGAACATTCCCTACGCAGACAACCCATGAACTTTATGCCCCATCAACTCTGCAAGGAGGAGGTGATATAGAAATGCCGGCGAAGAAGAAAGCCACCAAGAAGACGACGGCGAAGAAGACGACGGCGAAGAAGACGACGGCCAAGAAGAAGACGGCCAAGAAGAAGTAAGAGAGCAGCCCTCGACAAAGCTCTCCACCCCTTGTCGAGGGCCGGTGAGTTGGGGCGACCGGCCGGTCGCCCCAACTTTTATTGTACCCCCTCTAGGGGTGTAAGAGCAACTTTCCGAACTGTTCGCGCTTTTCGAGCATCTGTTGGGCGCGGGCCGCCTCCGCCAGCGGCAAGACCCCGGCGATCACCGGGCGGAGCTTCCCCGCCCAGACCAAGTTCAGCACCGTGTGGAGCTCGTGCCGCGTCCCCATCGTCGAACCCAAAATCTGCAGCTGCCTCCAGAAGACCAGACGAATATCGGTCTCGCCGATGGGGCCAGTCGTCGCGCCACACGTGACTAACCGTCCGTTGCGCGCCAGAGCTCGCAAGCTCTTCCCCCACGTCGCCTGCCCCACACTCTCAATGACGACGTCCACGCCGCGCTTGTTGGTGAGCTTCCAGACTTCTTTGTCGAAGTCCGTCTTGGCGTAATTGATGAGGATATCCGCGCCGAGCTCCTTGGCTTTAGCGAGCTTCTCGTCGGTGCTCGCGGTGGCGAAGACCCGCGCGCCGCAGAGCTTGGCGATCTGAATGGCCGCGCTCCCCACGCCGCTGCCCGCGGCTAAGACCAAGACATCTTCGCCGGGGCGGACCTTCGCTCTCGTGACCACCATGCGCCACGCCGTCATGAACGTCAAGGGCACGGCCGCGGCCTCGTCGAACGAGACGTGCTCAGGAATCTTGATCACATTGCGCGCGGGAATCTTCACAAACTCCGCGTAGCCGCCGGGGGCGTGCTCCCCCAAAATCCCATAGTTCACACAAAGACTATCTTCGCCCATCTGGCAGTACTCGCACTCCCCGCAGGTTAAGTTGGGGTTGAGCACGACGCGATCCCCGACTTTTATCTCTTTGACGGCTGAGCCGACCCTCTCTACGACGCCGGCGACGTCCGCGCCGGGGATATGGGGCGGCTCGATGCCGGGGATGCCCCGGCGCACCCAGATATCTAAGTGATTGAGCGCGCACGCTTTGACGCGCACCAGCACTTCCGTATCGGAGATCTCCGGCGTGGGGATCTCCTCGAGCTTCAGCTTCTCTGGCCCACCGTGTTCGCGAATGACGATGGCTTTCATGGCTTTTCTACTTTCACCCCATGTTCCAGGGCAAACTCAAGCGTGTCATTTCCCTTCTTGAATCTTGACTTGAATGTCTATTCCTTGAAGGACTACAGGAAGCCTTACAGGTTGCTTACGCTTCGCGAAATTGAGGATGATAAACCCTCGCGGGACTCCCTTAAGAACATCTACCTTCAGCCACACATCGTCCCCGATATCCTGAGCAATAGTTGCAGTATACTCATCGGTTGATGCTTCCAAGATATCGCCTTCGCGGTCATATTCTAATATCAGCTGCGCCATAATAAACCTCCTTGCTTGATGCGATCAGTGATATACGCTGTGAGAATGAAACTACCCTGAGGGTCTTGTTTGACAACCACCACAGACCATCGGCTCCCATAAGCTCGATAGTAAAGATGCACCTCAGGATCGTGGTTGCTTGCTCTTACTTCGTCAGGCTGTTGGAGCGTTTGCATGATCTCGTCTAGGCTAGGCCTTAATTCTCCTTGCCGTCTCTTCTCTTCGATATGTTCCCAGCGCTCTTGCGTGAGTCGAACTACCCCATTGAGGTGACTCTGCAGAAGCAATGGGAACTTCATATTATATCCTAAGAGTGGCTCTTACGCTAAAGCTGCACCCTCCCTGCGAGCGCCCGCGAGAGCGTCACCTCGTCGGCAAACTCGAGGTCGCGCCCCACCGGCACCCCGTGCGCAATCTGCGTGATTTTTATCCCTAACGGCTTGATCTTGCGCGCAAGGTACATCGCGGTGGCTTCGCCCTCGACCTTGGGATCGAGCGCGAGGATCACTTCTTGAATCTTCTGTTTGCTGAGGCGCACTAGGAGCTCTTCGATGTGGAGCTGCTCCGGCCCGATGCCGTTCACCGGCGAGAGCAGTCCTCCCAAGACGTGATAGAGCCCGTGGTACTCCCGGGTCTTCTCTAGCTTCAGGAGCTCTTGGGGGTGGCTCACCACGCAGATGACGGACGTATCGCGCTTGGGGTCGCGACAGACTTCGCAGAGTTCGTTCTCGATCTCCGTGAAATTGAAGCATTCGCGGCAGGGGCGAATCTTCTCCTTCACTTGGATGACCGCCTGGCTGAGAGCTTCGAGCTCCTGTGGGGGCTGAGCGAGCAGATAGAACGCCAATCTCTCGGCGGTCTTACGCCCGATGCTGGGGAGCTTCTGAAACTCCTTGATAAGATGCTCCAGCGGCTCAGGGTACTTGTCCATAGCTCTCTAGAAGCCAAGGCCAGGGATAGTGGGCAGCCCCATCTGGCCCATGAGGCTGGCCATCTCGCGCTGCGCCAGCTCTTTCGATTTCGCTTGGGCCTCCTTGATCGCCGCCAAGATCAAATCTTCTAACATATCGACGTCGTTGGGGTCAACGACGTCCTTGGAGATCTCTATGTCAATGATCTCTTCTTTGCCGTTGGCGACCACCTTGACCATGCCGCCTCCTGCGGAGGCTTCGACCCGCAGGTTCGCAAGCTCCTGCTGCTTCTGCTCCACGAGCTCCTGCATCTTCTTGATCTGCTTCATGGCCTCTTTCATGCCGCTGGGGAATTGCATATCTCCTCCTTTATGAGCTGATAATTACGAAACGATTTCGCCGCCGAACGTCTTTGTGAGCAGCTCAGCTTTTTCGCGGACTTCCGCGCCCTTGCTCTTGCGACGCGTTGGGTCCGCTGGCGCTTGAGCAAAGGCGATCTCGACGCGCGGCAGCCCGTAGACCCGTGCTACGACCTCTTCGAGATATTTGCGGTGCTTCTCTAAGCTCTCCTTGTGGAACGTATGTTGGGGATCGTATTCGATGCGCAGCGCCTCCGCGAGCTCCACGGGGTGGCCCTCTAACAGGAGAGCGTGGACGGTGCCGCGCCGGTCACGCTTGACCTCGTCGAGCAGTTGGGCCCATTTGTCTTCGTGGGCTTTTTTTGCGGGCTTCTCCGCAGAGGGCTTAGGCTGCGGGCTTGCGGTGAGCACGGCAGGCTGAGGCTGAGGGAGAGGAGCACCTCGCCTGTGAGCGATCTCGAGCGCTTTGACTTCGAGCAAGATGCGCTTCTCCCAGGCGCGACCGAGCTCTCGCTTCAAAGCTAATAATTGCGTGCTCAGCTCAATGAGCCTGGACAAGTCAGCTTCGGTGGGCACGGCTTGTCCATCAATGGTAGCGATGATCCAATCGCGTGTCTGCTCGATCAGTTCGTCCACAAACAGCTCCAAGTCCTTGCCGCGATCGGCCAAATCCGCAATGATCTCTAAAGCCCTCTTGCCCTGATGCCCTAGCAGAGCTTTTAAGAATTCTACGACGGTCTCTTCGCTGGCCAGCCCCATGATCTCATAGAGATCGTGCTCCTCGATGCGCGAAGGCCCTTTGTATGAGGCGAGCTGCTCCAGCATCACGATGGCGTCGCGCAACGCCCCGCGCGCCCGATGGGCGATCGCCGTGAGGACCTTGGGGCTGGCGTTGATCTTCTCGACTTCACAGATCTCTTTGAGGCGCTTCTCGATGAGCTCTGGGGGCAAAAGCTTCAGCTCGAACGCTTGGCACCGACTGATGATCGTCAAGGGGACTTTATGAGGCTCCGTCGTCGCAAAGATGAAGATGACGTGGCGCGGCGGCTCCTCCAACGTCTTCAGAAGAGCGTTGAACGCCTCGTTAGTCAGCATGTGCACTTCATCAATGATGTAGACTTTATAGCGGGCTTCGGCGGGGACGAAGTTGACCTCCTCGCGGAGCTGCCGGATCTGATCGATGCCGCGGTTGCTGGCGCCGTCAATCTCGATGACGTCGAGGGCGGTGCCGCGCGTGATTTTTTTACACATATCGCACTGGTTGCACGGCTCCCCCTGGGTGGGGTTTGTGCAGTTGACGGCTTTGGCGAAGATGCGGGCGATAGAGGTCTTGCCCACGCCGCGGGGGCCAGCCAGAAGGTACGCGTGGGCGATCTGGCCGCTCTGCACGGCGTTGCGCAGGGTGCGCACCGTGTACTCTTGGTGGACGACCTCGGCAAAGCGTTGGGGGCGCCACTTCCGATAGAGCGCTTGGTACTCGTGGGCTTCGGTCATAATAATAGTAGAAGTGGTCGGAGAGGCCGGATTTGAACCGGCGACCTCTTGGTCCCAAACCAAGCGCGCTGCCACTGCGCCACTCTCCGCGCGCAAATTATTATAGATTCTCTAGAGGGTCGCGTCAACCCTTGGGCGGTTGCCGCGGGGGTGGGGAGGGTGTAGGATCAAGGCGATGGCCCTTGAAAGAAAGCTGAAAGCTCTGCCGGCGGAGCCCGGGGTGTATATCTTCAAAGGGGCTCGTGGGGAGATTCTTTACGTGGGCAAGGCGGCGTCGCTGCGCGAGCGCGTCCGCTCGTACTTCCAGACGACGGATAACGCAAAAATTCAGCTTCTAATGCGCGAAGTTGTGGATTTTGAGTATATCGTCACGGGGAGCGAGCGCGACGCCCTGCTGTTGGAAGCGACGCTGATTAAGAAGCATCAGCCGCGCTATAATGTGCGCCTGAAGGATGACAAGCGCTATCCGTACATAAAGATCACGGACGAGCCCTTCCCCAGGGTGGAGATCGCGCGGCGCGCCTTGGGCGATGGGAAGTACTTTGGCCCGTATCCTCAGGGGGAGTCCGCGCGCGAGACCCTCAAACTCTTACAGAAGATCTTTCGTTTGCGCACGTGCGCGCTAGAGATTAAGAGCCCGCCGGTGCGCCAGCGCCCCTGCTTGGATCACTATATTGGGCTGTGCGATGCCCCCTGCGTGGGGGCGATCTCTCAAGAAGAATATCAGAAGCTTGTCGAAGAAGCTGCGCTCTTTCTACGGGGGCGCCGCAGCGATCTTATCGCCGAGCTGCGCGCGCGCATGGAGGAGGCCGCGGAGCGCTTGGAGTTTGAGCGCGCGGCCCGCCTGCGCGATCAGATCCGCGCTTTAGAGCAGATTGCCGCGGGGCAGAATATACAGCCCTCGCGCCGGCCCCAGCGCGACCTCATCGGCTATGCTCTTGGAGAGGGGACGGCGTGCGTGCAGGTCTTCTTCGTGAGAGGGGGGCAGATCGTCGGTCGGGAGAGCTTCTTCTTGGAGATCCCCCCGGGGGCGTCAGCGTCGGAGATCGTGACGGCGTTTCTCAAGCAGTATTATGAGAAAGCCGAGCGGATCCCCAGGGAGATCATCGTGCCCTGCGCGCTTGAGGAGTCTTTGGAGCAGTGGCTGGCAGAGCGTCGTGGCGGGCCGGTTCAGATTAAGACGATCTCTCGCGGGCCGACGCGCAGGCTCTTGGAGCTTGTGGCGCACAACGCCGAGCTGGCCCTGCGCGAGCGCGCCGTCGCGTCTCTGGAGCACGAGCAACCTCTGCACGAGCTGCAGGAGCTCTTGGGGCTAGCGGCCCTGCCGCGGCGCATCGAAGCGTATGACATCTCGAATCTCTTTGGGCAGCACGCCGTGGGCTCGATGGTCGTCTTCGTGGATGGAGTGGCGAAGAAGTCCGAGTATCGGCGCTTTCGCATTGAGAGCGTTTCGGGGGCAGATGATTTCGCGATGATCGCCGAGGTGATGCGGCGGCGGCTGGAGCGGGCGCTCCGGGGCGATGAGCGCTTTCTCCCTCTGCCCGATCTCATCCTCATAGATGGGGGCAAGGGGCAGCTCGGTGCGGCCCGCGCGGTGCTGCGCGCGCTGGGATTAGAACGCATCCCCACTGTCGCTTTGGCCAAGCACCACGAGCATCTCTTCGTCGAGGATCGCGCGGGGCCCATCGTGCTGGCGCGCTCTTCCCCGGCGTTGCAGCTCCTGCAGCGCGTGCGCGATGAAGCCCATCGCTTTGCGATCAGCTATCATCGGGTGGTGCGGCGGCGCAAGCTCTTGGAGTCCGTGCTCGATCATATCGCTGGGATTGGGCCCGCGCGCAAGCGTCGGCTCCTGGAGCGCTTTGGCTCCGTCGAGGGCATACGCAGGGCAAGCCTCGAGCAGTTGTGCGAAGTCCTTCCTGAGCCTCTGGCGCGCCGGCTCTCTGAGGCGGTGCGCGTCCCCTCGGAAGTGTATGCTAAATCACTCTTTGAGCGGACAGATGGCTCTCCCTCAGAAGACCCATCCCCTTGAGGGTTTTGCTCTCTCTTGAGTAGACTGAGGCGCTATGACGACCGCAAGGATGTTGCAGAGGGCGGAGCCATTCCATCTGGAGGTGCTTGAGAAGGGCGATTCTCTCTTTGGGTGGATGGAGGAGCTTGGAGAGACCGTGCGCTATGGGCGAGGGGAGTGGATTCACGCTGGGCACGACGCACCGGATGCGATCTATCTCATTCGGCGTGGGCGGGTGGGGGTCTCGGCTGGGGAGAGTGGGGCGATCTTGCGCGCTGGGGAGCTCTTTGGGGAGCTCTTCTTTGACGAAGAGTGTCGAGGGAGCTATCTGGCGCGGGCGCTGGAAGAAAGCGAAGTCTTAGTAGTGCGTCGGGAGCGGGTGCGCCAGCTCTTTGGCGAGAAGGGGGTCTGTGCCGTGCGGGGGCTGATCGCGTACAAGAGAGATTTGGTCTTTCTGTTCTCTGGGCGTGCCGGATGCTGAAGCTATCTGACTTCCCCTCCCCTCATTGACAGTCAGCCAAGGATCTGCTATAAACTCCCAGGTGGCAAGGAGGCGCCATGAGGGAGTTTCTGTTCCACGGCGAGCCCACGCCCAACATTCGAGAATTTTGGGAGGGGTTGAAAGAAGCTCTACAGAGGCGGGGCTATCTCTTCCATCCCAAGGCCGAGGCCCCTCAGTTGGTCCTCAATGCTATTACCCCAGAAAACCCCCGGCCCTACCGCCGTAGGGCCCAGGCCACCTTCGTGGCCTCGACGATGGAGCTGCCCCGGTTCCCTGAAAATCCCATTCAAAGCCTTTATCTATACTTGGTCCGGGCTCTCTCCAACGTGCTCATGGTCTACGTGCCCTCTGAGGGGGTAAAGTTCCTCACCTTGGAGCTTGGACACTACAACGAGCCGGCAGGGGATGGCTTCTTTGATCGGGTGGCGGCTCGCCTTGCCCCCCTGGCCGACAGCCGCTTGGTCATCAATAACATCTTTGAGCCCGATCTGGAGCCCGAGCTGTGGCACGGGGACGAGCTCACCGAGAGCATGTACCGGGCCGGCAAGAAGCTCAAAGAATGGGACCTGCTGCCTGCTCCCTTCCCCCTCGAAGAGATCCTTCCTCCTGAGGATCTGCGCCACGTGAAGCGGCTCTACGGCATCGGAGGGCTCTCTTACGGAAATCTCTCAGTGCGGAAGGACGAACGGCGCTTCTGGATGTCGGCCAGCGGGGTAGATAAGTCTCATCTGCGGGAGATCGGCCGGGAGATCTTGATGGTGAAGGGCTACGACCCCATCAGGAACGCGATCATCCTCTCCGTGCCTCCTCACGTGGAGCCCCGGCGGGTGAGCGTGGACGCCATTGAGCACTGGATGATCTACCGAGAGCACCCTGGGGTAGGGGCCATCTTGCACGTACATGCTTGGATGGAAGGGGTACCCGCTACCTCCTTCAACTATCCCTGCGGCACCTACGAGCTCGCCCAAGCAGTAGCAGAGAAGATTCGCGCGGCTCCCGACCCCACCCGGGCGGTCGTGGGCCTGAAGAACCACGGCCTGACCATCGTGGGGCACAGCCTGGACGAGATCATGGAGCGGATTGAGGGAAGGCTCATCCGCACCGTGCCCATGACATGAAGGCGCTGCTCTACTCCCCTTCTCTCCCTCGCTTTCTTGCGGCGCGGCTTTTGGGGAAGCGCTTTCCTAAGAGGCTCTTGCCCCTCAGCCTCCAGGAGGTCCCCTTGCCGGAGCGGCCGGGCTTTGTGCGGGTGAAGGTGCGGCTCTCTGGGGTCTGCGGCTCGGATCTGGCTCTCCTCTACGGCAAAAGCTCCCCTGCTCTCAGCCCATTCTTCTCCTTCCCGGCTGTCCTGGGGCACGAGATCCTCGGAGAGATAGATGGGACGAGGGTGGCGGTGAACCCCCTCTTGGCTTGTGCAGATCGTGGCCTTCCCCTGTGTGAGAGGTGTGCTGCAGGGGAAGAGGGGCTCTGTCAGAGTGTGGCCGAGGGCAGCCTCGCCCCCGGCATGGTAGGCTATCATCGCGACTTGCCTGGGGGATGGGGGGAGTGGGTTCTGGCCCGGCCGGAGCGGCTTTCTCCCATCCCGGCGGGAGTCCCAGATGAGCGAGCGGTGCTGGCCGAACCCCTCGCGGTAGTTCTCCGGGGGCTGAAGAAGCTGAGCCCCTTCCCCAGGGAGGTGCTCGTTGTGGGCGTGGGCACTCTGGGCCTTCTAGCTGTGCGACTCCTTCGGGTTCTGGGTTTTTCTGGGAAGATCTTTGCCGTGGCCAAGCATCCGTACCAAGCAGAAAGGGCTCGAGCTTTTGGGGTAGAGGCAGTTTACCCAAGCGCCAAGGAGGCCCTTTCGGTCAGGGCCAAACGATACCGTTCTCTTCTCTTTGAGGGATGGCGAGGTGGGTACGAAGCGGTGGTAGAGGCTTCGGGCAGCGGTCGGGGCTTTCGCGAGGCTCTCAATCTCACCAGGGAAGGGGGCAGGGTGCTTCTGTTGGGAGCCCCAGGGGTGGAGCTTGTGGACCTCTCCCCGTTCTGGTTCAAGGAGGTCGAGCTTCTGGGAAGCTATACCTACACCCCAAGAGAATTTCAGGAGGCGGTGGGGATGCTGTCGCATCTTGCGGGCTTAGAGGGCGTGGTAGGGGGGATCTTTCCTCTTGAGGCCTACAGGGAAGCTCTTTCTTCGAGGGGCAAGGCCCTCTTCTGTCCGTTGTGAAGAACTACAAAGAGCGATAGTATCCGCGTCCAGCTCCAAACACCCCCTGCCGTGTTTCAATACCACACTGGTCCAATTAAAAG
>Ga0197143_1000886_pt1 | contig 27758 bp, 32 predicted proteins | sample GBS70_MetaG_FD_148603 | JGI IMG/M metagenome (GOLD analysis project Ga0197143, IMG submission 148603) | Sediment microbial communities from Great Boiling Springs, Gerlach, Nevada, United States - GBS 70_MetaG | ecosystem: Environmental > Aquatic > Thermal springs > Hot (42-90C) > Sediment... | reverse complement strand
AAAACATACCTGCTTGTGTGAAAAATAATGTAAATAGATTTACTGAAGAAGAGTTTTCTCGGGGTATGTTAGGACATATCTATATGACAAAAATTATTCTTTTAGCAATGGCATACTCGTCTAAACTTGATAAATACGGAGCATAAAAGTTTGAACGGCGCAATCTTTAATTTTAGTCCTTCGTTAAAAGGTAGTTCTTCTTTTATAACTAGTTATATATACGAACAATTATTATCAAATAAAATTCGTGTTGAGGTTATAAATGTGTGTAAATTTAAAATTTTACCTTGTAACGATTGCAGCAATTATTGTTTTAGATATGGCAGATGTAAGATTAAAGATGACGAAATGTATAAAATTTATGAAATTTTGATAAAAAAAGAATTTTTTATTTTTGTGACACCAGTATATTTTTATCATCTACCCGGCTATGCAAAAATTATGATAGACCGTTGTCAACCCTACTGGGTTAGGAAATATGTTTTAAAAATTTTCGATATTGATAAAAAATTAGGTTTTCTTGTTTGTATTGGTGCAACAAAGGGCAAAAGATTGTTTTCAGGTATAAACTTGACAATAAAATATTTTTTTGATATTTTTAACATTCAGTTTGACAAAAAAAATAATTTGTATCTACGCAATATAGAAACAAAAGAAGATATTGATAAAAAAATCATAGATGGTTATATTTATAACTTGTTTAAATTGATTAAAGTTTAATAAGGTGATATGTAGGCAATAATAAGGGAGGTGTTATGTCAAAAAAACAAACAAAAACTGTTAAAAAACCAAAATATGAAATTACCATTGACCATCCAAAAGATGGTGAAGTTATTACACATAAAGTACATTATGCAGTACGAATCGGTACACCGAACAACGGTGTTGTTGAACTTTCTATTGACGGATCTGAGTTTCACAGATGTCGACATTCAGTAGGATATTGGTGGTACGACTGGTACAACCTCCCTGTAGGTAAACATGTCTTAGTTGCAAGACTAGTTGATCCACAAAAAAACCGTACTTTAAAGAAATCACAACCTGTGAAATGTATTGTTAAATAAATTTGATAATGAAACTTTTAGAATGTAAGATACAGTTTTTAGATGGTAAAAATGTTGAGTGTGTATCATTAGAACAGATGTTGAAGACTGTTTTTAAAGAAAAAAAACATAATCGGATACCGGTCTCGTTTGAACTTTCTGCTATTGATGAAGACGGTATAGTTTATCGCACTAAATTAAATTTTGTAGAATTTTCAGCTGAACAACGAGTAGTTGATAAAAAAATACTTTCTCAACTTGCACAACAAAAATTGCTTGGCCAAATTTTAGTAGAAGAAAAAATTATTACTAAAGAACAACTTGAAGAAGCTGTTGAAATACAAACAAAATATAAAGAGAAACTTGGTGAAATATTAGTTAAATTTGGATATTGTACGCCACAACAAATCCTTCTTGCATTAGCTAAACAAATCGGTGTTGAAATAGACCCGAACTTTTTTAAAAAAAAAGAGAAATAACTTTCGCAACTTTTATGGGAGTGTCGGTTAATTGGCAAACCACCGGTCTCCAAAACCGGGACTGCAGGTTCGAGTCCTGCCACTCCCGTTGAAGATTTTTGTTAATAAGGAGATAGTTATGGCTGATAGAATAATTTATGTATTACAATGTACTCAGTGTAAAAACAAAAATTATTATTTTGCATCAAACAAGAAAAAAGAACTTAAAATTGAACTTAATAAATTTTGTAAAAAATGCAAGAAACATACTTTACATAAGTTTGTAAAAGGATAAGATCTAGCCAGTTTCTAAATACGGGTTACATATGTAGATAATGGAAAGATAAATAAAAACAAAAGTGAAGGGGGATTGAATATGCTCTACCAAATATTACAACAAATGCCAATATTAGGTATAACAATTATAGGAGGTATAATTGGACTCATTTTTGTTTGGTATCTAAGTAGGAAAGTTTTGTTAGCTGATCCTGGAAATGAACAAATGCGAACCATTGCATCATTGGTTCGTAGAGGAGCGATAGCGTTCCTAACAAGAGAGTATAAAACGGTATTTTATTTTATAGTTTTATTATTCATTATAATTTTCTTTGGCATTGCTAAGAAAACAGCAATAGCATTCCTTGTCGGTGCTTTTTGTTCTATGTTAGCAGGTATTATCGGGATGAACATTTCAACACTTTCCTCTTCTCGTACAGCTGAAAAATGTAAGTTATCTTTTAATGAAGCGTTGGGTATTGCATTTCCGGGTGGTGCAGTGATGGGATTGTCTGTGGTAAGTTTAGGTCTTTTTGGGTTGGGGGTAGTTTATTTAGCATTTATTTGGTATCTTATACAAACAGGTTCTAGTTTAGAACAAGCAATTTATGAAGCAACTGCTATGATTGTAGGGTTTTCAATGGGTGCAAGCTCTATAGCATTGTTTGCTCGTGTAGGCGGTGGAATTTATACAAAAGCAGCTGATGTTGGTGCTGACCTTGTAGGAAAAGTTGAGAAAGGTATACCTGAAGACGATCCAAGAAACCCAGCTGTTATCGCTGACAATGTTGGTGACATGGTAGGCGATTGTGCAGGCATGGGGGCAGATTTGTTTGAATCTTATATAGGTGCAATTATTTCCGGATTAGTTATTGCAATTTTTAATCTTAATAATCCAAAAGCTGCAATGTTATGTCTATTACTTTCAGTTGCTGGTATTTTAGCATCAATAATTGGAGTGTTTTTTGTAAGAACAAAGACAGAGCAAGACCCACAAGTTGTTCTTAATAAAGGATTAATTGCATCAGTAGTTTTTTATATTTTATTTTCATTAGTAATAATAATTGGCTGGTATAAAGACATAAATGCGTTTTGGCCTGTTTTATGTGGGTTAATAGCAGGAATGTTGGTTGGGTTTGTTGCACAGTATTATACCTCAGGAAAAGTAGTAAAAAATATAGCAGAACAAGCTAAAACTGGCCCCGCTACTGTTATTATTGAAGGTACTGCTGTTGGCATGTTGTCAACAGTTTTACCTTTAGTTGCAATAGCAATAGCTACAATTGTAGCATACAAACTACAAGGTGTATTTGGAATAGCATTAGCTGCTATAGGTATGCTTGCTCTTACCGGGACAACTGTTGCAATAGATGCATACGGACCTATTGCTGATAATGCTGCAGGTATAGCAGAAATGGCTCATATGGGTCAAGAAGTTCGCCGTAGGGCAGAACGTCTTGATGCTGTAGGTAACACAACAGCTGCTGTAGGGAAAGGGTTTGCAATAGGTTCTGCTGCACTTACTGCGTTAGCATTGTTTTCTGCATACGCAGAAACCGTAGGATTAGGTATTTCAGGACTTAACATTTTAGATGCGAAAGTTGTCGCTGGAATGTTTATTGGATGTATTATGCCGTTTTTTTTAATTTCAAAAACTTTACAAGCAGTAGGTCGTGCTGCATACTCTATCGTGGAAGAGGTTAGAAGACAGTTTAGAGAAATACCAGGACTTTTAGAAGGTAAAGCATTACCTGATTCTGCTAAATGTGTTGATATTACCACACAAGCTGCATTAAAGAAAATGCTTCTACCTGGACTTTCAGCAATCATAGTTCCTATAATTATAGGTATTTTATTAGGAAAAGAATCTTTAGGTGGGTTTCTTGCAGGTTCACTTATTACAGGTGTTCCTTTGGCGATATATCTTGCGAATGCAGGTGGTGCATGGGATAACGCTAAAAAATATATTGAAGAAGGTAATCTAGGTGGTAAAGGTTCTGACCCACATAAAGCTTCTGTTGTAGGAGATACAGTAGGTGACCCGTTTAAAGACACATCTGGACCATCTTTAAACATTTTGTTAAAACTTATGTCAGTTGTATCACTTGTTTTTGGTAGTACATTGATTTATCTTCATGAACAAATTGTTAGACTACTTCCATTTTTAAAATAAAAAAAGAATTAATTAGAAAACATTTTAAACGCAGTCTATTTTAGGAAGAAATTTAAAATGGAGGAAGAATTTATGAATCTTGTAATTTTTTCCGGAAATTTAGCAAAAGATGCGAAAATTGTTATAACTTCTACTGGGAAACAATTTTGTGTAACAACTTTAGCGATAAGAGAAGACCTACGGCCTGAAGGGAAACCAGCAGTTTTCGTTGATATTATCATTTGGGGTGAAAGAGCAGTAAAACTTGCAAAATATCTCACAAAAGGAAAGGCAATATCTGTAACAGGAAGGTTAGAGCTGATAAAAACACAAAGTAATAATACAGTTTATATAACCCCCCGTGTTGTGGTTAACAAGTTAGAATTTTTGGGAAGGAAAAACATTGAATCTGTTACTGCTGCTGAAGATGTAAAAGAAGAAGTATCTGTTGAGGATACACAAACAACAGAGTTTGCATCTGAGGAAGAAGTTCCATTTTAATTTATAAATAAATGGAGGATAAAATCTATGAACAATGTAAAACTCACAATATTTCTTATGTGTATCCTAACAATTTTTTCCTGTGGTCCTAAACAACCACCATCAGTAAGAAAAGAAGTTGAAAAAGAGTATGAAGAAGCAACACCGTTTGTTCAACTGCCTGAAGAAGTAACTGGTGAGATAGTTACAGGTATAGGTTTTTCTGAGAAACGTGCAAACTTAGCGTTAGCAAGAGAAGCTGCAATAACATCAGCAGTAGCAGATCTTGCAAGAAAAGTTGAAGCAAAAGTAGAAGCTGTATGGAAACGTACAATGGCTGACTGGGCTGAATATAAAAAAGAAGATGTCGATGAAGCAATGTCTGTCGAAGAAATGAAGAACATGACAAAAGTTATTATTGATACAGAACTCAAAGGTCCTTGGCTTTTACAAGAAAAAATTCATAAACCAACTGGTAGATATTGGGTACGTATACTTTTGTCTGGTTCAACAATAGAGAAATGGTTAAAACAAAGGATGAACAATGAAGCTTTACTTAAAAAATACATAATTGAATCACAAATTAAAAAAGTACAGGAAGATCTACAAAAAGATCTTGATGCATTAAAAGAAAAAGAAAAACAAGAAATTGAAAAAATTAAATCTATAGCAAAATAACCAAAAAGGAGTAGGATATGAAAATAATAGTAATTGATGACGACAATGAAGTTTTAGAATTATTGAACACCTTTTTTTCTTCGTTAGGCCATCAGGTAACAACTATAACTAATTCTATCGATGGGTTAAAATTTATCGCAAAAGAAATCTATGATTTAGTTTTGTTAGATATAAAACTTCCTGAACGCGATGGTATCGAAGTATTAAAAGAAATAAAACAAATAGATAAAGATTTACCTGTCGTAATGATCACAGGCTATAAAGAAGCAGAGAAAGTTATCGAAGCTTTCCGCAACGGTGCATTAGATTGTCTTTTAAAACCGTTTAATTTTGATTATATAAAGAATAACTTGTTACCACAAATTGTGGAAAGAAAAAAATAGATTGCTTATCTTTTCTTAAGCCGTGGTGCTGGAATTGGCAGACAGGTACCGCTCAGGACGGTATGGGTTAAAACCCGTGTGGGTTCAAATCCCACCCACGGCAAAAAAATGTGTATTTCTTGCCTAATTTTGTTACTATTGAAACTAAGAGTATAAATTTTGTATTTTTATCATTATGAAAAAAATGGTTGCTGTTGTAGGTGGTTCTGTTATAAAAGATGAAGAGATAAGGCAGATTGCGTTTGAAACTGGTAAAGAGATAGCATCACGTGGATATGTTTTAGTATGTGGTGGCATGGGCGGTGTGATGGAAGAAGCTGCGAAAGGAGCAAAATCTGTTGGCGGTATTGTTGTTGGTATCCTCCCTGGGAAAGATAAACAGGAAGCAAATCCGTATATTGACATACCTATTGTAACAGCGATGTCTCATGCAAGGAATGCTATAATTGTAAGGACTGCAGATTGTGTTATTGCAATTGATGGTGAATATGGAACACTTTCAGAAATAGCTTTAGCAAAAGTTATTGATAAACCTGTCTTTGGTATTAAAAGTTGGGATATAGAAGGAGTTATAAAAGTTCCTAATGCGAAAACAGCATTGGATATTTTTGAAAAAAATTATGAAGGATTATATTGATATAGAGAAAAAATGGGAAGAAGCGCTTAAAAAAACAAAGATTGTACGTAGTAGATACAGAAAGTTAGAAACTTTTAAAAAAACTACGGTTCCATATGTTTTAGTTAATGAATCTTTGGTTAACAAAGGGTGTACTGTGATAAGAGAAGGGAGTGTTGAGGTGTCACCTGTTTATTTTCATCTGCCGTATAGCAAATACGAACTTTTAAATTTTAAATTCAAAGAAACAACTAATTATAGTGATGAGATAATTAAATCCTTTTTGTTAATACGTGGTGTACAATTGCCTTCAATGAAATACCGTAATAGTGAAGTAAAACTTGAAGTAAAAGAAAAGTCAGTAGAAGAAGTTATAAAAGAATATATGCATTATTTCCAACGTACAGAAGATATTGATACAGGTCTTATAATTTCAATACCCGATATTTGGCAGTTTTCGTTAATAATATACATTGCATCACTTGCTTTAAGGTCAGCTGAAAATGATATAAAAAATTTTTTAGATAGATTTTTAAATGAATAAAAAAATTTTATTTTTTTGTTTGTTTTTTATTTCTATTTTTTGTTTCTCACAAGGTATAGAATTTGGTATCGGGTTTTCACCTTATAGTATCTCTTCATCAACTCAGGAGATAAAATTTGAAAGAGATGACGCAATCGAAAAAATTATAAACTATTTTCTAGAACAAAATATTTTTAGTGAAAATTTTGAAATATCTTCTTCAACTGATATTATAACTTCGTCTACAACAATTTCAGTTGAACAACTTAAAAGACTTTTTTATGGTTTTGGTAGGAAAGAAACAATACAAATTTTGTTGATTAAACAAAAATGTCCTGAAGTATCAATAAAAACATTAATTGAAGAAAGAAAAAGAAATAAGCCGTTAAAAGAACTTGCAACAAGATATGGAATAGATTACATTAACGAGATATGGTTGCCAAGTAAAAAAATATACAATGAAATATTTTCAAAATGAGAAATATGTTAATTATCTAATTTTATTTTTATTTTTATGCAGCACAATTTTAGGGTTAGTTATTATTTTACGTACTTCACCAAAAGATGTTGTTTCACAAAAGTATGCTAAAGATAAAATTGCTGTTGTCGAACTTGTAGGAGAAATTTATTTTAAAGAATCTTCAAGTTTTATAAAAAAAGATGTAGATTATTATGTTTCAAAATTAACAACTTTTTTTAAACGAAAAGATGTTAAAGGAATAGTATTAAAAATAAACTCTCCTGGTGGTTCTGTTGCTGCAGTACAAAAATTGTATAATCATATAATAAAGTTAAAATCACAATATGACAAACCTATTGTTTGCTATATTAGTGAACTATGTGCTTCTGGCGGATATTATGTTGCTTCTGCTTGTGATAAGATTATAAGTTGTGAAGGCGGTGTTGTAGGGTCTATTGGCGTATTGTTACAGGTTGGAAATATCAGTGAGTTATTAAAAAAAATAGGTGTTAATGTTGAGGTTATCAAATCTTCAAAATACAAAGATGTAGGTTCTATATTTCGTGAGATGTTACCTGAGGAACGACAAATGTTTGAATCTTTAGTTAATGCAGCGTATGAACAATTTATAAATGCTATTGTTGAAGGAAGGAAACTTTCTAAAGAAGAAGTTATGAAGTTTGCAGATGGTAAAATTTTTATTGCATCACAAGCTGTTGAATTAAAAATGGTTGATACAATTGGTGATGAAGATGATGCAATTGAAGAAGTAAAACAACTTGCAAAAATTAAAGGTCCAATAGAAATTATAAGAGAAAAACCTACTATATTTGATTTTCTTCAACAAACAGTTTCTCAATCAAAATTTATGTTTCAAAGATATTCTTTTGACAATTTTAAAAAATTTAGGTTTGAATACATATTTGAATGAAAGTTGTTATTCAACGGGTTAAAAAAGCATCTGTTTCATATGAAGATGTAAAGGAAGAAATTTCAAAAGGTTTAGTTGTTTTTGTTGGCATAGGAGAAAATGATAAAGAACAAGATGTTGAGTATATAGTGAGAAAAGTTGTAAATTTAAGAATCTTTGAAAACGAGTTAGGTAAGATGGATAAATCTGTTATAGATATTAACGGAGAAATTCTTGTTGTTTCAGAATTTACTTTATATGGTGATTGTAGAAAAGGAAATAGACCCGATTTTACTTCTGCAGCAAAACCTCCTTTTGCTTTAGAAGTATATAACAGTTTTGTTGACAAACTTAAGTCGTTAATACCTAAAGAAAAAATTAAAACTGGTAAGTTTGGAGCATATATGATAGTAGAAATTGTAAATGATGGTCCTGTTACAATTATTCTGGAGTCATAAAAATGCAGAAAATTTTTGAAAATTATTTGTTTTTTCCAATAACAGAAGCAAAAAATTTAAAACAAAATATATTTGTAAGTATAGCTATTTTTCTTCTATCAATATTTTCACGTTCTGAGGCGTATAGTATATTGTATTTGTTGGATATAAATTCTTTTTTATATTTTTTTATCACAAATGTTTTTGGTACAATTTTTATTTTGTTTATTTTTACAATTTGGGTTGGGTTTACAATTGGCCTGTTTAGAAAAAATGTTTCTATTGGAAGATTTTTTTTAGGTTTGTTGAACATGTTTTCTTTGTTTTTTTTGTTATTACCTATAAGTTTAGTTCTTTTTTATCTTGATTTAAAACCTTTTTATTTTTTTGTAGAAACAGTTTTTAGTCTAGCAATTTTGTCTCGTATATTAAAATATACAAAAGAGTTTTGCGGTTTTAGTCAAAAAGAGATGTTTTTTGTTGTAGGAGTACCAGTATTTTTTATTGGTTTGTTAATTTTTTTACCAATAGTATATATATTTGTTTTAATCTATGGCAAAATATAACGAAGTTGATCAAAAAAAGTTTAAAGAAATTGTTGATTCATTGTATGATATTTTATCAAATTGTATTTTATGTGGGCATAAATGCAAGGTTAACAGGTTAAAAGGACAAGTTGGTGTTTGTGGCGCAAAAAAATTAAAAATTTCAAGTTATGGCCCACATTTCGGTGAAGAAGGACCTATCTCAGGTATAAACGGTTCAGGGACTATTTTTTTTTCATATTGTAATCTACATTGTGTTTTTTGCCAAAATTATGAGATAAGTCAGTTAGCCGAAGGAGAGGAAATTACTGAAGAAGATCTCGCAAATATCATGCTTTCTTTACAAAAAAAACATCTACATAATATAAATTTTGTCTCACCAACACATTTTCTACCACAAATTATGAAATCTTTATATCTTGCTTCACAAAATGGTCTTTGTATCCCTTTAGTTTATAACACAGGTGGGTATGATAACCCTGAAGTAATAAAAATGTTGGCAGGAATTATTGATATATATATGCCTGATATGAAATATTCTGACAATTTTTTTGCACAAAAATATTCTTCGGCAAAAAATTATTGGGAAGTAAACAAAGAAGTTGTAAAAGAGATGTATAGACAAGTTGGACCGTTGAAAACAAAGGATGGTATCGCATATGAAGGGTTATTAATACGCCACCTTGTTTTACCAAACAATATTGCTGGTAGTAAAAAAATAATTGATTTTATTGCAGATGAACTTGATAAAAATGTATATTTAAACATTATGGCTCAGTATAGACCATGTTATAGAGCAAAATTTATTCCTGAACTTTCAAGAAGAATAACATATCATGAATATATTGAAGTTGTAAGATACGCTCAATTTAAAGGTTTAAAAAATTTAGATATTCAACAGATAAACGAATTTTTGATAATTAAGTTTTAAAATAATGAAGGAAAACTTGCCAAAACCTGTTTTTCAAAGTAAAGTGTCAATTGAAGAATGTTTATTAAAAAGAAGGTCAGTAAGAAGTTTTAAGTATAAAAAACCTACCTTACAAGAAATCTCACAACTTTTATGGTCAGCATACGGGATAACCCAACAAAGAAATATGTTTAAAACAACACCGTCTGCTGGTGCTACTTATCCACTTGAGATTTATTGTTTGCTAGAAGATGGAATTTATCATTATTTACCTGAAGAACATGCTATAGAACTTATAAAAAAAGGTGATTTTAGAAAAGAGTTAGTTTCTATAGTTTTAGGACAAGATTTTGTTTATGATGCATCTTTAAATATAATAATTTGTGCTGTGTATGAAAGGACAACTTTGTATTATGGTAATCGTGGGATAAGATATGTATATTTTGAAGTTGGCCATTGTGCACAAAATATATGTTTGCAAGCAATATCTTTGGGGTTAGACAGTGTGTGTATTGGTGCGTTCGAAGATGAAAAATTAAAAAAGTTGTTAGAAGTTAATGAAGATGTTGAACCGCTATATGTTATTTCAGTAGGTGTAAAAAGATGATAGTATTAGGTATTATTTTATTTGTTATAGGTTTAGCATTTCTTTATTGTCCAACTAAGGTTGTAAAGTTTTTAGATTTGGTTGAAAAAATTTTGTTTAACAGACGTTTTATAATACTTCAAAGTAAAAAAATAGGTTTTATCTTTGTTTTAATAAGTATAATTTTGGTTTGTACTAACATAAGAGTGTTGACTAAAAAAAATCTTTTATATAAAGCATATACAAATTTTTACTCTCATAATTTTACTGCATCAGAAAAAATATGTTTAGAAATTATAAACAAACAACCAAACAATGTTGACGCTTGGGTGTTGTTAGGTAAAACTTATTTTGTAACAGGACGATATTTATTAGCAAAGAGTGTTTTTACAAAGACAAAAAATATTCCTAAAATTAGCGAGAAAAAGAAAAATGAAATTGAAAAATATTTGTTGCTAATAGATAAAAAGTTGGAGAAATAAAATGAATATAAATTCTTCAACAAAACTTTTAGGTATCATCGGTTATCCTATAAAACATTCGTTATCACCAACACTTCATACAATGTTGGCAAAAAAGTATGAACTTAATTTTGTATACTTAGCGTTTGAAGTTCTTCCGGAAAAATTTAAGTTTATAAGAGATGCAATTTTTACTTTAGATATTCGTGGTTTAAATGTTACAATACCGTATAAGGAAAAAATTATTCCTTATCTTGATGAAGTAGATAAAGAAGCAAAATATATTGGTGCAGTAAACACTGTTGTAAACAAAAATAATAAACTCGTAGGTTATAATACTGATATTTATGGTGTAATAAAATCTTTAGAAAATATTGATATTGAAGACGAAGAAGCTGTGATAATTGGCTGTGGAGGAGCGAGTAAAGCGATAATATGTGCTTTTGAAGAGTTAGGAGTAAAAAAAGTATACATTTATGACATTGATAAAAGTAAGATGCAGATAATGAAAGAAAGATTTGGAGATTTTGTTGTTTTGTTGAAACAAGAAAATATTGATGATGTTGTTTCAGATGTCAAAATAGTTGTTAATGCAACACCTTTAGGTATGAAAGAAGCTGACCCTCCACCTATGAATTTGCAAAAAATTAAAAAAGAACATATAGTATATGATGTTGTTTACAACCGCGAGACAGAACTTGTAAAGTTTGCAAAAAACATTGGCTGTAAAAATGTTATTGATGGTATATCAATGTTTGTCTACCAAGCAGAACAATCATTTTTTCTATGGACAGGGGTAAAACCTGATACTAAATTTATGTTTAAGGTGGTTAATAAGTTGTTATGCAACAAACTTATCAAGTAAAACTTGAAATTTTTGAAGGACCACTTGATTTACTTTTGTATCTTGTTAAAAAGAACAATTTTAACATTTACGACATTCCTATTTCAGAAATAACCCAGCAATATTTAGAGTATCTTGAGTTGATGAAAGAACTTAATTTGGAGATAGCAGGCGAGTTTTTGGTAACAGCAGCAACTTTGATGGAGATAAAGTCTAAAAGTTTGTTGCCAAAACCACAAGAGGAACTTGAAGAAGAAATAGAAGAAATAAGAAAAGAACTTACAAATAGGCTAATAGAATATCAAAAATATAAAAATGTTGTATTAAGCTTTTTTAGACCAAGAGAAGAAGTTGAAAGAAATGTCTATTATAGGAAATCGCCGATTTTTACTGAAGATGACTATTATATAGAAGCTACAATTTTTGATTTGCTTACAGCATTTAATAATGTCTTAAAAAAGGTTCCTAAGGATTATAAAGAACTAGTAATTGAGGAAATACATATTGAAGAAAAAATGCAGCAAATCTTGGATTATTTGAAAGATAAAAAATATGTCTTGTTTGAAGAATTGCTTTCACAAGAGAATACTCGTAAAGGTATGATAATTTTGTTTTTAGCACTACTTGAGCTTATCCGTTTAGGACAGGTTCTTGCACGACAAAAAGAATTTTTTGGTGAAATAAGAATTTATCCAGTGTTTAAAGAAGAAATTGTTTAATGAACTATTGGATTTATCATTATTTAGACAGGCATATAGGTATTGTTTTGATTTCAGTTTTAAAGTTCTTTAAAAAATTTTTTTTAAATAAAAATAAAAGTTTTCAAATAAAAAAAATTTTGGCAATAAAACTTACAATGATGGGTGACACAGTTTTACTTTATCCTGCAGTTAAGGCGTTGAAAGAAAATTATCCAAATTGCGAATTAACATTTCTGTGTTCAAAAGTTAACTATGATATTGTAAAAATGTGGGATTTTGTTGACAAAATTGTTGTTTTCAGGTTTGATTTGTTGTTTAAAAAACCGTGGATAATTTTTTTGCAAATTTTTAAATTATACAAAAAATTTGATTTAGCAGTAGATTTTGAACAATGGTTTAGAAACACAGCAATTGTTGCGTTTCTGTCGTCAAAAATTACTGCAGGTTTTAAAACGCCAAAACAATATAAACATTATCTGTTTGATTTTTATGTGCCACATATTAAAGGTAGGCACGAAGTTTTATGTTTTTGCGATTTAGTAAAAGTTTTAGGTGTTGAAGTGAAAAATAAAAATTTGTTTTTAAAAATAAATGAAGAGGTAAAAGAAAAAATAAAAGGGTTGTTAGAAAGTTTTGGGATAAAAGAAAAAAAGTTTGTGATAATACATCCAGGATGTGGAATACATGGATATTATCGTCAGTGGGATGAAGAAAAATATGCTTTGATTGCAGAATATTTAAGTTCCAAAGGTTATAAAGTTGTTTTAACAGGAAGTAAAGATGATATTAAAATTGCTAATAGGATACAAAAATTAGTTTCTTTTGAAACTCTTAATCTTGTAGGAAAAACAACTGTTGAAGAACTTATATGTTTAGTTTCTTTTTCAAAATTTGTTATTTGTGGGAATACAGGTATTTTACATATTGCAGCAGCATTAAATATACCTACGATAGCTATCCATGGACCAACAGATGCAAACAAATGGGGTCCTTGGGGTAACGGACATATAGTGATAAAAAGCGACTTAAAATGTTCACCATGTTCATATTTAGGTTTTGAATATGGTTGTAAAAAAAGAAGGTGTTTAGATAGTATACAGACAGATAGAATAAAGGAAGCAGTAGATATTTTAATTTATGAAAAAAATATCAATTGTGATTCCTGTAAAGAATGAACAGAATGTTATAGAAAATGTGGTATTAGGACTTGTTGAGGTTTTGTTGGAGAACAATATTTTGTATGAAATTATTGTTGTAGACGATTATAGTGTAGATAATACAAAGCAGATTTTACAAAAGTTAGCTGCTGAAGATAAAAACATAAAAGTTATAGATAATTATTTAAGACCGGGGTTTGGTTATGCAATAAAAGTTGGTCTAGAGAATTATTCAGGTGATTATGTTGTGATTTATATGGGGGATGGTTCTGATGACCCTAAAGATATTGTAAAGTATTACAAAAAGTTAGAAGAAGGGTATGATTGTGTTTTTGGCTCAAGATTTATGAAAGGCTCCAAAGTGGTTGGGTATCCGGTAATCAAATTAATTTTTAATAGATTAGGTAATTGGTTAATAAGCCTTCTTTTTAACATAAAATATAATGATGTATCAAATGCATTTAAAGCTTATAAAAGAGAAGTTATAGAAAGTATAAAACCTTTTGTATCAAATTATTTTAATATTACAGTAGAAATACCTTTAAAAGCTATTATTCGTAAATATAAGTATGCTGTTATACCAATTAATTGGTATGGAAGAACAAGTGGTGTCTCAAAATTTAAATTGAAAGAATTGCAACGAAAATATCTTTTTTCAATTTTATATGTTTGGCTTGAGAAAATTCTTTTAAAAGATGAGGTTAAAAAAAACGATTAGTAGAGAAAAAAGTACTGAAAATGATCGTCATAAAACAAATGTTATAAGTTTAGCTATTTTTATTATTTTTTTATTTTTACAATGGAAATTTGATTTTCTAAATATTCCTTATTTTTTAAAAATTTTTTTGCTCTCTTGTCTTTTGCTTTTCCCTTCAGGTTATTTAATAAGTGAGTATTTTTTTAATTTTTCAAAAATAGAAAAAATTGTCTCTTCTTTTGTGTTAGGATACACTTTTTTTTCACTTTTCAGTTTTTTTGCATACTTGTTGTCATTGAAACTAATAACTTTTTTACAAATCTTTCTGGTTTTGAACTTTATCCTTGTTATAATTTATTTTTTGATAAACCCAAAATTTTCTAAAGCACAAAACGATAAAGATAACTTTTTTATTTTATCTATTATTTCAATAATAATTTTTTTTATTTCTGTCCACTATGGTGCTTGGATATCTGGGGACGCAATAATACATATTCCTAAAATAAGACAAATTGTTGAATTAAATAAAATAGAGTATCAAAGTTTTTTTGTTAAAGGCTTATATGTTGAACAGAGAGGGCACAACCCAATACATCCATTATTGGCTGCTGTATCTGTACTTGCGCATGTGGATTGTTTCTATGTATGGATTTATATAATTGCTTTACTTGCGCCTATAAAATTTCTTTCTTATTATATTTCAACTAAGGTTGTTTTTGGTAATAAAAAATTTGCACTTTTTTCTTCTTTAATTTTATTTCTGGTTGAGGGAGTATTTAATGTGGATTTTTTTAGAGGAGAGTTTTCGCCATTTTGGTTATTTGGAAGTGGAATGCCATGTGTTGGTCCTGTTGTGCTAAGTATATTTTTACCTTATATACTATTTTTAGTGTTCAAATATTTGCAGACACAAGAAAAAAATTTTTTGTTGTTTTTGTCTTTAGTTAGTTTTGCTACTACCCTTACTCATATGATGTATTACTTATATATTCTTTTTGCAACTTTTAGTTTTTGTGTTTTTAGTTTTTTATTTAAAAAATATCATGGTGCATTGTATAAAAAAATTCTTATAATTTTAATCTTTTTAACAGTTCCATCATTTTTTTACACTTTTTATATGACAAACAAAGTAAATCGTCCTATAGTAAATCCTGCATTTAAATCTTTAACTGGCGAAGTTTCACCCGGGTATAACCCGGTAAAATTTTTGGATAGGGAGAAAAAATATCCAATAGTTGATCCTTTTATAGGTATTTGGCCGTCAGTTTTTTCAAAAATTTCTTTTTTATTTTTACCACTTTTTATATTACAAAGCAAAAAGTTTTTATCGTCTCTTTATATAATTTCTGTTTCCATTTCTCAGATAATTATACTTCTTAACCCTTTATTATTACATCTTCTTATGCCAATACATCCTCCTATGCAAGCGTATTATATGTTAGTTGTTGTGGTCCCTTATGCTTGGATGTTCTCATATATTATATGGTATCTTTTAGATTTGATAAAAGACAAATTTGGTAAAAGTTCTTATTATTTAGCCGTTTCTGTAGGATGTATATGTGTTTTTTTATCCTTACCGAAATGTTTTGAAAATTTAAAAAATATAAGTTTTACATTTAAGACATCTGAAAATATGTTTGAACAATATAAAAAAATGAAAGATGTTATAGATTCTAAAATTCCTTTTGGTTCTGTTGTTGTTATGAAAAAGAATTTATTGTGGTATTGGCCAGTATTTTTTTCACATTTTCCTTTGACACATCCTAATCGTGGATTGTTGCCACCTAATTATGATGTTGAAACTGTTGATAAAAAAATAGAAAATCTGTTATCAAATCCTGAAAGTGAAGAATCTTTAGAGTTTGTGAAACAATATAAAGTCGATTATATTGTACTTCAAAAAGAAAAAACTAAAAAAGATATACTTGTTGGATATGAAAAAATCTTAGAATACGGTAAATTAGTTTTTTATAAACCAAATATATAAATGAAAGTATTATTTATTTTCCCGCCAAAAGAAAATTGGGCATTAAGAGAAATAAAACTACATAAAAAAATTGATGAAGAATCAGGGAATTACCCACCTTTGGGTATTTTATATGTTGCAACTTATCTTTTAAAAAATACAAGTCATAAAGTAAAAATAATTGATTGTCCAACACAAAATATAAGTTATGAACAACTCTATTGTGAAATAAAGCAATATTCACCAGATGTTGTAGGGATATATTTCTGTACTGAATATTTATATGACTCTTTAGAAACTGCAAGGATAGCAAAAGAAGTAGACAAAAACATAATAGTGGTTGCAGGTGGTCCTCATGTTTATATATACCCAAAACAAACAATTGAAGATAAAAATATAGATTTTTGTATTTATGGTGAGGGAGAAGAAGTTTTTACAGAACTAATTGAAGCGTTAGATAAAGCAAAAGATGTAGAAGATATTGAAGGTGTTGTTACTAAAGATAACAAAGATAAACCTCATGTGTTGAGAAAAATTGCGAACTTGGATCAGTTACCTCATCCAGAACGTAGATTATTGGATATAAAAAAATACAAAAGTTTTATAACATATTCAAACCCTATTACTGCAATGATGACTTCCCGTGGTTGTGCGTATAACTGTTATTATTGTAACAGTATTGAAAGAGCACAAAAAGTAAGATTCCATTCCGCAGAATATGTTGTAAAAGAAATTGAAGATATTGTTAGTTTAGGAATAAAAGATATTTTATTTTTTGATGAAAATTTTACATTTAATATACAGCGTGTAGAAGAGATTTGTGATCTTTTGATAGAAAAAAAGATCAAGGTTAGATGGCATTGTAGAAGCCGTGCCGATATGAAGTTGGACAAAAGAATTTTAAAAAAAATGAAAGATGCAGGATGTAGACTAATACAGTTTGGGGTCGAAACAGCAACACCAAGATTACAAAAAATAATAAACAAACATCTCGATTTAGAAAGAGTGAAAGAAGTTATTAAGCTTTGTAAAGATGTTGGTATTTTAACATATGGTAATTTTATGTTAGGCTTACCTACAGAAACAAAAGAAGAGATGTTAGAAACAATAGATTTTGCTATAAAACTTGATTTAGATTATGCACCATTTGGCGTTTTTAATCCATTACCAGAAAGTGTTTTTTATATTCAAGGGTTAAAAGATGGAATAATAAAAAAAGATTATTGGTTAGAATATGTTAAAGAACCTCAAAGACCGATTTTAGACTATTGGTGGCCTTTGCATGATAAAAAAATGCTTGAAGAACTAAATTACTATGCTTTTAAAAAGTTTTATTTTAGACCAAAATATATTTTAAAAGCTTTGTTAAGAAAACAATCATTAAAACAAAAACTTTGGCAAGCAAAATCTGCAGTAAAGTTATTTTTATGAATATATTTATAGATGTAAGGTTATGTTCTTATGGATATCAAGGTGTAAAAACATATATAGAAAACATTTTGCCTTATTTACTAAATAGTGAGCATACTTTTTATATTGCAGGATATGAAGATTATATCAAAAAATTTGAAAATGTCAAAAATGTAAAGTTAATAAAATTTGAAGCACCAATACATTCTTTAAAAGAACAGATTTTAGGGTGGAAGATAAAAAGAAAGTTTGGTAGATTAATTAATGTATACTTTTTTCCATATCCTGCTGTCCCAGTTGCTTTTTTAAATTGTAATTTTGTAGTAAAATTACATGACATTACTCCTTTCAAGTTTTGGTATTACTACAATCCAGCAAAAGTTCTGTTAGGACTTTTGATCACAAAAATTATATCTTTAAAAGCGAAAAAAATAATTGCTGTTTCTGAAAATACAAAAAATGATTTAGTAAGACTTTTTGGGATTGCTAAAGAAAAAATAAATGTAATTTACGATGGTGTTTCCGAAATTTTTAGAATTCTTCCTAAAGAGGAGATTGAGGAGTTTAAAAAAAGAAATAACTTGAAAAAATTTGTTTTGTATGTTGGCAATAGAGAAAAAACAAAAAATTTGTTTAGGTTAATAAAAGCTGTGGAAATTTTAAAAAGCAACAGTTATGATTTAGAACTAGTAATTGTTGGAAGGAAATTTAAAAAATACGATAAAAATGATAAAAAAGTTTTAAACTATGGGAACTGGATTAAAATTTTCTATGACATATCAGAAGAAGACCTTGTTAAATTTTATAACGCATGCGAAGTTTATGTTCAGCCATCATTAAATGAAGGTTTTGGACTTCCAATAGTTGAAGCAATGAAATGTGGGTGTTGTATTGTGTTATCAGATATACCAGTTTTTAGAGAAATTACGGAAAATAAAGGATTATACTTCAATTCATATTCAGTGAAAGATATCGTTATTAAGATCAAACAAGTGTTGGATGATAGAGAGTTTAGGGAGAAACTAATAAGTGAATATTTAAAAATATCTACAAAATTTAGTTGGGAAAATACAGCAAAATTTATAATAGGAAATTGTTTTCTATGAAGAAAATAATATTTGAGCTTTATAAAATATTAGTAAAGATTTTTAGAAATTTTGGTTTTCAAAAAATTAGAGGAATAATAATGATACATCATTTTATAAACAAATGTTTTAAGCCAAATTACGTTGAGATTTATGGTAATAAAATATTTCTTGATAAAAAAGATGCTTTGGGACTGTCTATACATAAAATCCACGAACCTTTAGTAACAGATTTTATTAAAAAAGAGATTAAAGAGGGGAGTATCGTTGTAGATATAGGTGCTCATATTGGGTATTATACTTTGATGTTTGCAAAACTTGTTGGAGAAAATGGAAAAGTTTTTTCATTTGAACCTGATCCTGAAAATTTTTGTTTACTTAAAAAGAATGTCGAAGTTAATAACTACAAAAATGTTGTATTAGAGCAAAAAGCTGTATCCGATTATATTGGAAAAGCAAAATTATATATAAGTAGAGAAAGTTCGGGACAAAATACTATCTATCAAATTGATAAAAAACAAAATTTTATAGAAGTTGAAGTTATAAATTTGGATGAATATTTTAAAAGTTTTGAAAAAAACATACATCTGATCAAAATGGATATAGAAGGAGCTGAATATTCTTGTATTTTAGGCGCAAAAGATATTATTAAAAAGAATGATAAATTAAAAATCATAACAGAATTTAGACCTATATCATTAAAATCCTTTGGTGTTGAACCTGTAAATTTTTTAAAATTGTTAGCAGAGTTAGGGTTTTCTATATTTGAATTTTGTGAAGAAAAACAAGCTATAATTCCAGTTACCATTAAGTATCTGCTAAATAAATATACTATTGCCAAAAGAAACGATACTAATTTATTATGTGTTAAAAATTATTAGTAGGATTTTGCAGAGATACAATTTTATGTTGAAGCAATCAAAGAATAAAAATAAAGTAAAACAAAACTTTTTGATGTTAAGAATACCTCATTTTATATTTTTTATACTGTTTCTTTTTTGGTTGTATTTGACTTTATTTGTAACAAATTATTTTAAGCATTTTCCTTTGCCTTTTACTCCTGCAGGACTTTTTGATGGTATAAATTTTGATTTTGATAAAATATGGTTTTTGTTAAAAAGTTTTATTGTTGCGTTTTTGACAATATTTTCATGTTATGGGTATGGAAGTTTCCTTGTTAGAAAATTTTTTTATGATGTTTCTTCTTGGAAGAGATTAGTTTTAAGTTTAGTGTTAGGTTTTGGGTTAGTTGCAATTTTTGTGTTCTTTTTAGGAACAACCGGGTTAATTAAGTTTAGCATTTTTTGTTTAGTTGTTTTGGTGGGGGTAGTTTTGGGTATAGTTGACTTTTTAAAAGTTGTTGAAAACTTTGTTTTGTCAAGGTTTAGTTTTCTTCAACTAATTTTTTTAAGTTTTTTGTTATATTCAATGTTTATTAATCTAGTTGGTGCTTTAACACCTGAAACATTTTTTGATTCGCAGTTTTATCTTTTAGGTTTACCAAATTATTGGAAATTACAAAACAAGATTTGTTTTGTCCCATATTTATTTGCGTCTTTATATCCTTTTAATATAAACATGATTTATTTGTTAAATTTAGTTCTTTCAAACGATATTTCTGCAAAAATAATTCATTGGTTTTGCGGTGTTATAAGTGTTGCTTTAATATATTTTTTTGTTAAGGAATATTTTTCAAAAACAGCTGCGTTGGTGGCATGTTTGATCTTTTACACTGTTCCTACACTTATGGCTGTTTCATGGAAGACAGCAATAGAACTTGGTATAGCAGCCTTTGAATTAGCAGGTGTTTTTTGTCTTGTTGAATATTTTACAAAAGAAGAAAAAAAATATTTGTTGTTATCAGCGATATTTTGGGGTTTTGCTTTAGGAAGTAAATATATTGTTTTGTTAGAATTTTTTAGTATTTTTTTATCTTTTTTTATTTACAGTTTGTTCATTAACAAGAAAAAATTGTCTTTAGTTATAAAAGAATGCATTATTTTTTTATTATTAGCGTTGCTTGTAGTTTCACCGTGGTACATAAGAAACATAATTTTGACAGGCAACCCAGTATTTCCGTTTTTTGCTCACAAGATCGGTTTTGTGAAACCTAGAATAGTAGGGAATATTTTTTCTGATCCAGCACACCCAAAGTTTACTTTCAAAAATTATTTTTTATTCCTATGGCCGCTTACTTTAGGTAGGTTGCAACAAGAAAGTTATCCGGGAGCTATATTTTTAGTTTTTTTACCATTATTGTTTTTGTTTAAAAATGTTGATAAAAAAATTAAGTTTTTAATAGTTTATGCCATTTTTTGTACAATTTTGTGGGTACTCATTGGCAGATTTTATTTAAGATATTTTATTCCTGTAATTGGTGTAGTTGCTGTAATTTATGCTTATTTTATTGTTGAGAATAATCTTTCAAAAAGTTTTAAAAATTTCGTATATTTTATCTTTTTGTTCCTTGTTGCTTCAAATATTAATTTTAGTCAGAGAATCTTACATTTTACTCAAACACCTGCTAAATTCGTCTTTTCTGACATGAGTATAAAAGAATATTTATTTACTCAAAGACCTTCTTATCCTTGCCCGTATTATTCTGTTGTAGATTGGGCAAATAAAAATCTGTCAAAAAAGTCAAAGATACTTTTTTTAGGTGAAACAAGAGGTCTTTTTTGTGAAATCCCTTATTTAATTCATGGTGTATTAGAATATTCGCCATTAGTAGAGATGTTAAAAAAAGTTAATAACGAAGACGAGTTATATTTGGAGTTTAAAAGACAGGGTATTACCCATATATTGCTTAATGTACCTGAAGCAAAACGGCTTGCTGGATATGACAATTTTTATTTTGAACCACAACAGTATGAGATTTGGCTAAAGTTTTGGGATAAATATGTTGAAGAAGTTTATAAAGATATAGCAGATATTTCTTTACCTGATAGAAACATATATTCTATGAAACTTCAGCAACCTCAATGGTGGCAACATTATTCAGCTGACCCTAAAAACTATGTGTATTTGTATAAAATACTTACTGATGAAGAACTTAAATTTATAGAAAATAAAAAACATGAATATAAAAAACCACTGAACTTTTTTTTATTAGAGGATCTTTACTCTTCATCACGCTGGGAGATTTTAAAAGGTGTAGCCGAGAGATATAGTTATTAGTTCATAGTTCATGGTTAAATAGTTATTAGTTTGGAGTAGTGGAAGAAGGGTAATTAGTATATAAATAGTTGGTCTTTTTCTAAAACTTGCCAAGGTTGGTTTTTAATAATTGGTTCTGAACAAATTAAAAATGTATCGTTAAGTTTTAAACGATATAAGGTGTAGTAGCGTTTAAATTTTGTAAAATCTCTATATCCATAAATTTTTTTACCATCAGAAAAGATACAGGTAAGAGAAGAATATTTACACTCTTTTTTTATTGTCTCAACAGCTTTTTTAAATTTCTCTTCCAAAGTATTTCCAACTTTGTTAATAATTATTTGAAAAAAAACTTCTGAATCAAGCAAGTTTTTATCTTTTGTTTTTATTTGATTAACAAGTTTTATATAGTCATAAATTGTTCCATTATGTGCAAAAAGTATGTTTTTGTATTTAAAAGGATGTGAGTTTTCTGGACTATTTGTGTTTTTCCATGCAGATTTTCTAAAATGGATAAGTAAAACTTTAGTTTTTTTAATTTTATTTAAGATTGAAAAAAATTTTTCTTTTTCTTCAACTACAGATTTCCCACTTTTGTATAGTTTAGCAAAACTTTTCTCATACCAGCCAACACCCCAACCATCTAAATGTCCTTTTGAACTAGCTGGTGGTACTCTACCATCTTCTGCAAGAAGGAAAAATTTTTCAATAATATCACTGTGCTTTTTGTAACAAAAATTTTTTATTGCTAACATCCGACACATATTTTTTTGTTAGAACCTAAGTTATTAACAAACCTAGAGGTTTACCCTACGATATTTGTTATTTTTTTACTTGTAGGGCAAGGCTTCAGCCTTGCTTGTTATTTATGCAAACCTGAAGGTTTGCCCTACAATGTTTATTATTTTTTCACTTGTAGGGCAAGGCTTTAGCCTTGCTTGTTATTTATACAAACCTAAATGTTTGTCCATATTTTTTATCCTAATAATATTTTTACAACTAATATAGCAATAATGATTCCAATTATATCAGATAAAATGCAAACTGGGACTAAATATTTTGTCTTTTTAATTCCTATAGACCCTAAATATACTGCAAGGACATAAAAAGTTGTCTCAGCTGAACCCATAATAACTGCTGAAATTTTTGTTGCTAAAGAATCAACACCTGTTGTCTTAATAATATCTGTGAACACAGCAAGCGATGCACTACCTGATAAAGGTTTTATTAACGCAATCGCAATAACTTCTTGTGGAATATCAAAAATTTTTACTATACCTGAAAATAAATTTTTTACAAAATCAAAGGCACCAGAAGATTGAAAAGATTTTATTGCAACAAATATGGCAAGTATGTATGGAAAAATTTTTAAAACTATTTCTATTGCTTGCTTTGCACCTGAAATAAAAGAATCATAAATCCTTACTTTTTTAATAAATCCATATAAAACAGTAAACAAAATAAAAACAGGAATTATAAGTTGTGAAATATAATTTATTAATTTCATTTTTTGTTTTTTTCAAACAAAAATTTGAAGATATGTAGATTTATTACAGCAACTATTGCAGAAATTACTGTTGCTATAATTGTTGGCAACACAATACTATTTGGCGATTTTGAACCATATTGTGAAAGTAATCCTACTACAGTAAACGGTATCAATTGTATACTTGCTGTATTTATCACTAAAAACAACATCATTTCAAAACTTACTGTTTCTTTGTCTTCATTTAAAGTTTGTAAATCTGTCATTGCTTTAATACCTAATGGTGTGGCAGCATTGCCTAATCCAAAAAAGTTTGCAAGTAAGTTTAATGTTATTGAAACAATTGAAGGATGATCTTTTGGTATTTTTTTAAAAAGTTTTGATATAATAGGCTTAAAAAATTTTGATAAGTGATAAATTAATCCAGAATCTTCAATAATTTTTGTTATTCCAAGCCATAAAGCAATTATACCTAACAAGAATAAAGAAACTTCAACAGCTTGTTTTGTTGCATCAAAAATTGACTTTGTAAAATCTTCAAGTTTGTTATTAACGATAGAAAAAATTACACTTGTTGTAATTAATATAAACCAAATTATATTCATACTAATTCAAGAGTTTTTTTATATGTATCCAATTTTACTTTTGCACCAATTGGTAATGTAATTTTGTTTTTAAGATGACCAATGTGTGGACAGTATACAACTGGGAATTTAATTTTTATTTGTTGCTTTAAAATTTTATATACATCTTCAATTTTTACACCTTTAAAGTTGCCAAGTATTAAAGCATTAATAGAATCAAATTTTTTTGCTAATACCAATTGTGTTAATGCACGGTCTATTTTGTATAGTTGTTCATCTACTTCTTCAAGAAATAAGATTGTATTATTAGTGTTTATTTCCCAAGGTGTACCTATAAGCGAACTTAAGGTTACTAAGTTGCCACCTTTTAATATACCTTCAGTTTTCCCATGGTTAAAGATTTTTACTGTTGTGTTATAAAAAAGGTTTTTGATTGGAAAACCATTAATTGCGTTTAAAAAAGATTTTATTGTGAAGTTAGTTGTGTCAGCAAAATTTATAAGCATTGGCGAGTGGTATGTTATTAGGTTTGTTTTTTCGTATATTATGTTAAGTAGAACACTTAAGTCGCTAAAACCACAAAATTTTTTGTTGCTATTTTTTATAATATCAAAATTTATATAAGGCAAAAGTTTTATACAACCGTATCCACCTCGTTGAGCCAAAATTATATCAACATCTTTTTTTAAAAATGCATTATGTAATTGGTTAACTTTTTGTTTAATTGTTAACTGTCGATTGACAAAATTTTTATTTATAACTGTAAATCCTAATTTTTCAAGAATCTTTATTCCTGCAATATGTTGTTTTTTATTCTTAATTAACCACGCAGGAGTAATTATATATACTTTCATTTAACTAAGTAACCAAACAACTACTCTCTATATTTTATCTGTACAACACTTGATAAAAACGCACCAAAGATTGTCTGTATCCCCATTGCAATAACCATCGTGGAGAATATACCTAACCTTAGTTCTTCTAAAGGACCAAAATTTGTTTTTGCCCAAATGTAAACAATGTATAAGAGTCCAATTAGACCTAAAAAAAAGATAAAAAGTCCAAAAACAAGAGTTCTTTCGAGTGTCAAAAACTTAATAAGTTTTTTAACAAAATAACTTTCTTCTAATCCAATTATATGTGTATAAACTTTTGCTGAAAACCAGAGGTTTAGGATTTGCCAACCAACTAAGGTTATAACTGAACTAAAAAATAATACATGTACACCCCACAACCTGCCAAATAATGAAATATATCCTTTAGTCAAAATACCAACTGAGGTAATAAAGCCTGTAAAAAACAAAATTAAACCTGGTAATAAAAACAAATAATCTGGACTGTAAAGAAGCATAAATCTTATATGTCGCCATGCATCACGAAACGATGAAAGTTTTGATTCGCCAATACGAGGATAATAAGTTATTGGTATTTCTGTAATTTTTAGTTTTTTCTTTAGCGCATGAATTACCATTTCAGATGCAAACTCCATACCAGTTGTTTTTAAAGCCATTTTTTGGTAAGCATCTTTTGTGAATGCTCTTAGTCCACAGTGTGCATCTGATATATTTCCGCCAAAAAATAATCTTAGCATTCCTGTAAGAATTGGGTTGCCAATGTATCTATGTGAGAAACTCATTGCACCTTTTAAAATCTTTCCTTTGAACCTTGAACCAATGACTAAATCATAACCTTCTTTAAGTTTTTCTAAAAATTTTGGTATTTCATAAAAATCATATGTATTGTCAGCATCGGCCATTATTATGTATTGTCCTTTTGCGTTTTCAATACCACATCTTAATGCAGAACCGTACCCTTTTTGTGGTTCAAACAAAAGTTTTACATCATCGAATTGTTTAACAATTTCAACAGTTTTGTCTGTTGAACCGTTGTCAACAACGATTATTTCACCGTTAAGTTTTTCTTTTTCAAAAACATCTTTTATTTTTCTTATACATATTTCTATAGATTTTTCTTCGTTTAAACAAGGTAAGACTACGGAAATTTCAGGTGGTGAAGAATTTTTAGGTTTCATAGTTGAAAAAAAATATAAAAATTTTATATTTTTATCAAGTGTTGATTTTGTTATACAAATTGTAGTAGTTATAAAAATAAAAATTGTTAAAAATTGTTAAAAATTGTAAAGGAGGATAAGCTTTTATGTTTGCAGTTATAGAGATAGGAGGAAAACAATATATAGTTGGTAAAGGAGATACAATTATTACTGAGAAACTCGACGGTGAAAAAAATTCTGAATATGTTATAGACAAAGTTTTATTAATAAAAACAAATGATGACGAAATTAAAATAGGTACACCTTATGTTGAAAATGCGAAAGTTGTTTCAGAAATTGTTAATCATGTAAAAAGTAAGAAAGTTATAGTTTTAAGAAAAGGTAATCCTAAAAAAAATTGGCGAAGAAAATACGGGCACAGACAACAACTTACCGTTTTGAGGATAAAAGATATCGTGGTGGATTAAATATGATAAAAGATAAATTCGATAAATATACTGACGAATTTTTATCCGAAGAAGAAATTAATAAATATACTGATAACATTAAAATTGGAGATATTGTAGAAGGTAAAATTTTAAGTATTACAAACGACGGTATTTATATAGATATAGGTTCTAAAACAGACGGTTTTATACCGATAGAAGAGTTTCGGAACACAAAGGAAATAACAAAATTGTTTAAACCTCAACAAGTAATAAGAGTGTATGTTAAAAAAGTTGATTATGATAATTATCATTTGTTATCGTATAAGAAAGCAAAAGAGATAGAGCTTTTTGATAAAATCAAAGAATGGTATGAACAAAAAATACCGGTTGAGGCAAAGATTGTCTCAGAAACAAAATCTGGTTATGTTGTAGACATAGGTATAGATGCGTTTATGCCATATCGTGAAGTTTCAGACGAACTTAAAGAAAAAATTGTAAAAGAAAACACAAAAATACAAGAATTTTCTTTTAATGTTTTGATTAAAGAGTTAAAATTAAAAGATAAAAAATTAGATGTAGTTGTATCTAATAAACTGTATGAAGGACAACTTAGAGAAGAAATAAAGAAAAAAGTTTTAGCACAACTTAAAGAAGGTGATGAATTAATAGCAACTGTTAGAAAATTAGTTTCGTTTGGAGCGTTTGTAGACATTGCTGGTGTAGAAGCATTGCTACATATAAGCAATATTGCTTGGTATAAGTTGAACCATCCCCAAGAAGTGTTGCATATTGGAGATAAAATTAAAGTTAAAATTTTATCTATAGATCAACAAAAAGGTAAAGTTGAAGTTGGTCTAAAACAGCTGTTTCCACACCCTTGGGAAGATGTGGATAAAAAATATAAAATTGGTGAAGTTGTAAAATGTAAGATTACAAACATAACAAATTTTGGCCTTTTTGTAGAATTAGAACCTGCAGTTGAAGGACTTATTCATAGATCTGAAATTTTGTGGGAAAATAAACAACCACAGCTCCATCGTATGTTTAAAATTGGTCAAGAAATAGAGGCAAAGATTTTAAGTATTGATGTAGAAAATAAAAAAATATCTTTGTCAATAAAAAGAGTTTCTTTTAATCCTTGGGAAGATATTAAAAAAGAGTTTCCTGCAGGTAGTGTCCATAAAGGTAAGATAACAAAAATTTTGCCTACTGGTATGTATGTTTTACTTAAAAATGGTTTTGAAGGATTTATAAGTATCAAAGATATCTCTTGGACACAAAAAATAAAAGATTTAACTAAAAAATATAAAGTTGG
>Ga0197143_1000885_pt1 | contig 27780 bp, 27 predicted proteins | sample GBS70_MetaG_FD_148603 | JGI IMG/M metagenome (GOLD analysis project Ga0197143, IMG submission 148603) | Sediment microbial communities from Great Boiling Springs, Gerlach, Nevada, United States - GBS 70_MetaG | ecosystem: Environmental > Aquatic > Thermal springs > Hot (42-90C) > Sediment... | reverse complement strand
TGGGATCGGGCGACCGCCCGACTGCCGGGCCGTAAAAATCAGGTCCTCGCCCGATGCGTTCCTTCAGGTTCCCGTGCTGACCTAGGGTCAAACCCCGGGTCGAGGTCCACATGAGGCCGGGCGCGCTGGTAGGGTGGTGGGCCGTCCTGACGGCGGTCCTGCTGGGGTTGTTGTCCGGGTTCCGCGGGTTCCCCGCCGCGGCAGCCCGGGAGGCCGCGGTGGCGGACCACGCCTTCCGCTTCCTGCTGCTCCTGGCCACGCCCGTGTTCGCCCTGGTGGTCGCCGTCCTCACGTACAGCGTGGTCGCCCGTCGGGGAAAGGGCGACCCGCCGGAGCCTCCTCCCTACGTCCCGGAACACCCTTGGGTGGCCCGCGCCTGGTTTGCCGCCACCGCTGCCCTGGCGGCCTACGTGATCTACAACCCCGGCCTGGTTGGTCTGGCGGAGATGCGGGGCGTGCCCGTCTCGGCAGTGTGGACCGGCGCCTCCTCGGGGGTGCGGTTGGCCAGCCTGGCGGGGGCGGACGGGGATCTGGTAGTCCGGGTCCGGGCGAGCCGCTGGCTGTGGCAGTTTGAGTACCCGGACCAGCAGGTCACCAGTCGGGAGCTGGTCCTGCCCGTGGGCCGGCGCGTGCGCTTCGAGGTCACCTCCGTGGACATCGTCCACAGCTTCTGGGTACCGGCTTTCCGCACGAAGATCGACGCGGTGCCGAACCTCACCACTTTCCTGCACGTGACCCCCACCCGGACGGGCTCTTTCGAACAGACCGTGGACCTGCGGGTGCAGTGCGCGGAGCTGTGCGGCGTGGGCCACGCCATCATGGCGGCCCCCGTGCGGGTGGTGGAACCGGAGGCCTTCGACGCCTGGGTGGCACAGCAAGGGCGGAGGTGACGGCGTGCGGGCTTTGGTCCCGGTCCTGAAGGGGCTCGGCTACGGCGTGGCGGGCTACGTGCTGGGAGGCCCGGCCCTCGGGGCGGTCGTACGGGCCGCAGGGCTCGGGTTCTCCTTCGACCTGGAGCTGGTGACAGGGTCGTTGGTGGGGACCGTGGGGTGGTTGGCGGGGGTGGGCGTGTGGGAGGTGTGGGCCCGCGGCTGGTTCGGGTTGCCCCTGCGGCCCTGGCCTGACGAGGAGGGGGTCGCCCGCTACTTCCGGTTCACCACGGACCACAAGGTGATCGGCATCCAGTACCTGGTCACCTTCCTGGGGCTGCTGTTCCTGGGAGGCGCCCTGGCGATGCTCATGCGGTGGGAGCTCATGCGCCCAGGCATGCAGCTGCTGACCATGAACGGCTTCAACCAGGTGATGAGCCTCCACGGGATCATCATGATCGCCGTGGCGGTGGCCATCTTCCTGGGAGGTCTGGGCAACTACTGCGTCCCCCTCATGATCGGTGCCCACGACATGGCTTTCCCCCGGGTGAACGCCCTCAGCTACTGGCTCACGCCGCCGGTGGCGGTCCTGCTCCTGGCGAGCTTGCTGGTGGGCGGGTGGGACTCGGGGTGGACCGCGTACCCGCCCCTCAGCGAGGTGAACGCCCCGGGCCAGGTACTCATGATCGTGGCGGTGGTGATCTTCGGGCTGTCCTCCATCCTGGGAGGCATCAACTTCCTCGTGACCATCGCCCGCATGCGGGCCCCAGGCCTGACGTGGAGCCGGCTCCCCATCTTCGTGTGGTCGGTGTTCGCGGCTTCCCTGCTGAGCTTCGTGTTCACCCAGTACCTGGCGGCGAGCCTCCTCATGGTCCTCCTGGACCGGGTGGCGGGCATGAGCTACTTCCACTTCGCCCGAGGTGGGACGCCCGTGGTGTACCAGCAGCTGTTCTGGTTCTACTCCCACCCCGCGGTGTACATCATGATCCTGCCCGCCTTCGGGGCTGCCCTGGAGGTCATCACCCACTTCGCCCGGACGCCCCTGTACGCCTACCGGTGGGTGGTGGGGGCCTTCTTGGGCATCGTGGGGCTCAGCGCCATCGTGTGGGCGCACCACAACTTCACCAGCGGGATGCCCGACTGGATGCACGCGCCCATGATGGCCACCACGGAGGCTATCTCGGTGCCCACGGGCCTGGTGTTCCTGGCGGCGTTGGGCACCCTCGTCCGGGGCCGGCTGTGGCTGCGGACGCCCATGCTGTTCGCCCTGGGGTGGGTGTGGAACTTCCTCATCGGCGGGATCACCGGGATCTTCAACGCGGACGTGGCCACAGACCTGCACCTGCACGACACGTACTTCGTGGTCGGTCACTTCCACTACACCATCATGGGCGGGGAGATCTTCGCCCTCCTGGCGGCCCTGTACTACTGGTACCCGAAGATCACGGGTCGGATGTACGACGAGGGGCTGGGACGGCTGCACTTCTGGTGGACGTTCCTCGCCTTCAACGCCACCTTCCTCCCCATGTTCTGGGTGGGGGTTCACGGGATGAACCGCCGCATCGCGGACTACCCCGCGGCCCTGGGAGACCTGAACTGGTGGATCAGCCTGGCGGCTTTCGCCCTGGGAGCGAGCTTCCTGGTGTTCCTGTACAACTTCGTGGTCAGCTGGGTCCGCGGGCCCCGGGCGGAGGCCAACCCGTGGCAGGCCTCCACCCTGGAGTGGCAGGTCCCGAGCCCGCCGCCGGTGGAGAACTTCCCCGCACCTCCCGTGGTGGTGGGGGTGCCGTACGGCTACGGGATCCCGGGAGCGCGGCACGCGGCCTTCGGGGCGGCGGGAGGGAGTGAGGAGGCGTGAAGGACGGCAAGTTGGCGGACAAGTTGAGCCGGGGTGCCCGGGTGTTCGGGGCCCTGGCGGTGCTGACCGCGGTGGAGTGGTTCGCGGCGAGCTGGCCGGCGGCGGTGCTGTGGCTGGCGGTCATCGCCCTGGCCAAGACCGCCCTCATCGCGGAGTACTTCATGCACGCCTCGCAGCTGGTCCGGCCGGAGGAGGGGTGAGGTGCAGCACGCGGCGGGGAAGCTAGCGGCCCACGAGCTCCACAACGCCCGGCTGGGGCTGTGGCTGTTCATCGTGTCGGAGGCGGCCTTGTTCAGCGCCTTCGTGGCCGCCCGGTACCTGAACCTGGGGACTGCGAGGCCGGAGGAGCTGAACCAGCTCCTGGGGCTGGCCATCACCACGGTCCTTTTGCTGAGCAGCCTCACCGCTTACCGGGCGGAGACGTGTATCGCCCACGGGGACCGGGCGGGGTTCCTGCGCAACACGTTGTGGACCATTCTCCTGGCGGGGGTGTTCCTGGCGGGGGTGGTGGTGGAGTGGGTGGAGGCTTTCCACTACTTCCCGCCCTCCACCCGGTTCGGGACCAGCTTCTTCTCCCTCACGGGGCTGCACGGGCTGCACGTCCTGAGCGGCGCGGTGCTCCTGGTGGGGGTGTACCTGCACGGGCGGCGCGGGCGGTACGGGCCGGGCGACTACTGGCCGGTGGAAGGGGTGGTGAAGTACTGGCACTTCGTGGACGTGGCCTGGGTGTTCATTTACCCGACCTTATACCTGGTGGGGTGAGGCCGTGGAACTGACCGTGGGGCTGTCCCGTGTGGCGGACGTCCTGAGCCGGGAGGCGGGCTGCCCCCTGGTTGTGGCGCGTCCCGACGGAGCGGTTCTGGCGAGTCCTCCACACCACGCGGTGCCGTGTTTCGCCGCACCGGGATTCCAGGGGGTCTGTCCGGGTGCGCGGGTCTTCTCCGAAAATCCCGCGGCGGGTGTGGCGGTCCGGAACTGCCCGAAGAGCGGGCAGCCGCACGTCGTGGTGTGCGTGGACGGAGAACCGCGGGCGGTGGTGCTGGCGGAGCTGTGGCTGGGGGCTGGGGTGCGCGGCGTGCGGACGCGAGCGCGCCGGGCCGCCCGGCTGCTGGCCAGCATCGTGCGGGACGTCCTGCCCCCGGTGCGCTCGGAGCCTGAGCTGCCACCGGAGCAGGTCCCCTCGGAACTGCTGCGCCAGGCCCTGGCGGAGGGGAAGGTCACCTCCACGGGGCTGCGGCGGATGCGGGCACGGTACCGTCTTTCGTGGCGGGAGCTGGAGGTCCTGGTCCTGTACTACCTCACGGCCCACGGGCCGGACAGCCGAGCGCGGGCTACCGTCGGACGGGTCCTGGGGCTCACGGAGGGGACCGTCCGGGAGTACGTACGCCGCCTGCGGCGGAAACTCCGGTTGCGGTTCCGCCGGTCTCCGGAGATCTGGGCCTGGGCCCAGGAGGAGGGGCTCTTGGGGGAGGGTGCGCGGTGAGAGGCCCCGCGGTGCAGGTGTGGCCCACCGCGGGGCCGCGGCGGTACGTCTTCGACCGGGCTCCCTTGCTCGTGTACTGGGAGCTGACCCGTGCCTGCGACCTCGCTTGCCAGCACTGCCGTGCGGAGGCGGTACCGGACCGGCACCCCCTGGAGCTGTCCACCGAGGAAGGACGGCGGCTGCTGCGGGACGCGGTACGGTTCGGCAAGCCCCTGCCCCACTGGGTGCTCACCGGCGGAGACCCCTTCAAGCGGCCGGACCTCCCGGCGTTGGTAGAGGAGGCCCGGGCCCTGGGGTTCGGGGTTTCCCTGGCGCCCAGCGCCACGCCCCTGGTGACCCGCGCGGCGGTGCGACAACTCGCCCGGGCCGGGGTGCAGGCCGTGTCCCTGAGCCTGGACGGGTCTACGGCGGACAGGCACGACGCCCTGCGGGGGATCGCGGGCTGCTTCGACCTCACCCTGCGCCTGGCGCGCATGATCCGGGAAGAGGGGATCGCCCTGCAGGTAAACACCCTCGTCACCGCCTCCACCGCCGAGGACCTCCCGGCCCTGTACGAGCTGGTCCGCGGCCTGGACGTGGTGCGGTGGAGCCTGTTCTTCCTCGTCCGGACAGGACGGGGCAGGTTGCTGAAGGAAGTGAGCCCGTGGCAGGCGGAGGAGCTGTGCCACTGGCTGTTTGACGTGAGCGGCACATCCCCCTTTGCCATCAAAACCACAGAGGCGCCCCACTTTCGGCGCGTGGCCCTGATGCGTATGCTGCGGGCGGGCGTGAGCTTGGAGGAGGTGGCCCGCAGCTCTGTGGGCCGGGGCTTCGGAGTACGGGACGGAAACGGCATCGTGTTCGTGTCCCACACCGGGGACGTGTACCCGTCCGGGTTCCTACCGCTGGCCGCGGGGAACGTGCGGCAGGACAGCCTGGTGGAGGTCTACCGGTCCTCGGAGCTGTTTGTGCGGCTGCGGGACACGGGCCGGCTCCACGGGAAGTGTGGACGGTGCCCCTTCCGGGAGATCTGTGGAGGTTCCCGGGCGCGGGCCTACGCCCACACGGGCGACCCCATGGCCAGCGACCCCCTTTGCCCGTACCAGCCCCTGTAGACACCCCAAAATGGCTCGTGATTTTCGGGGCCCCGGCTGGTGGGCCGTGAGGGACTCGAACCCCCGACGCCCGGGTTAAAAGCCCGGCGCTCTGCCCGCTGAGCTAACGGCCCCGACGGGATTGTAACACCCCGGCCGCGCCGGACGGCTCCAGTACAATAGCCCCAGCCCCCGGCCTCGGGGAGGTGCGGTGAGCGGAGAGGCGTACGCACTGCTGGCGGCTTTGGCCTTCGCCCTGAGCACGGTCTTCACGCGGCAGTTCGCGGTGGGGGCGCACGGCCGGGACCCGGTGCCGCCGGAGGTCGGGGTCCTGGTGAGCCTGACCACGGACCTGCTGCTCTTCGGGGCGCTGGCCGTGGGGGAGGTGCGGCGGGGAGCAGCGGGCCTTTTGCGTGCGGAGTCCGTGGCGCTGTTCCTGGTGGGGGCGGTGGTGGCCAGCATGCTCGGGCGCAACCTGGCCTACCTCAGCGTGAAGCAGGTCGGCGCAGCCCGGTCCACGGCCATCCGCCTGTGCAACACCCTGTTCGCGGCGGCGGTGGGCTGGGTCTGGTTGAGGGACCTGCCGCGGCCGTGGCAGGTGGGCGGGGCGGCCCTGATCACCGTAGGCCTGTGGCTGGTGGTGACGGAGCGGGAAGGGTGGTCCGAGGGGACGAACTGGGTGGGCGTCGCCACCGCCGCGGGGGCGGCCCTGGCCTTCGCGGTGGGAGACACGGCCCGGCGGGCAGCCTTGCACATCACCCCCTCTCCACCCCTGGGGGCCTTCGTGGGAGTGTGCGCGGCCTTGCCGGCCCAGCTGGTGTACCTGCGGCCGTGGCGGTGGTCCCCGCAGGCGCTGCGCCAGGTCTGGCGGCCGGACGTGCTGGGCAGCGGTTTCTTCAACACCGTGGCCCTGCTCCTGCTCTTCTTCGCTTTCCAGCGTACCCCCGTGGCGAACGCCTCCTCTCTCTACAACCTCCAGGTGCTCCTGGTCATCGTCCTGGGACGCTGGATGCTGCGGGGAGAGGACCCTGGGGGAGGCCGACTGGTGGCGGGCAGCGTGCTGGCGGTGGCGGGCGCGGGTCTGGTGCTGTGGGGGTGAAGCCCGCAAGTGAACCGGACAGGCCCCGGCCGCGACCGATGGCGACTTGGCACGATATGGTTGTTATAAAATTGTCAAAAAGCTGAGGAGGTGAGGCGCGTGGCAGAGGTGACCATCACCCCCCGGGATAACGGCCCGTACCTGGTACGGGGTGCGGTGAAGATCGTGGACCCGGAAGGGAAGGAGTGGAAGGTGGACCGCGAGGTGATCGCCCTGTGTCGGTGCGGGGGCAGCGCCAACAAGCCCTTCTGCGACGGAACCCACGCCCGCATCGCCTTCGAGTCCCAGTGTCGGGCGTCCGGTTGAGACCACCCCAAAAATCGCGGCGCGGTTTTTGGGGACCCCGGTCGCATCTGCCCGAAGGATTTTCCGGACAGGCTCTGAGGGGCCTGCGGTCCCGCGCGGGCGGCCAGGAGGTGCTCGGTTGCCTGAGGTCCGCTTGGACGGGGTGAAGTTTCACTACCGCGACGTCGGGGCGGGCCCGCCCGTGGTCCTCCTCCACGGGTTTCCCCTGTCTTCGGAGGTGTGGTCCGAAGTGGCCTCCCTCCTGGCGCCCGACTTCCGTGTGGTCACCCCCGACCTCCGCGGCCACGGAGCCTCCGACGCGCCGCAGGGCCCCTACACCATGGACATCCTGGCCGAAGACGTGGTGGGTCTGGCCGACGCGTTAGGGCTCCAGCGGTTCGTCGTGGGCGGGCACTCCATGGGGGGCTACGTGGCCTTCCGGCTGGCTGCCCGCTGGCCGGAACGCCTGGAGGGTCTGGTCCTGGTGGCCACCCGGGCGGAGGCGGACAGCGCGGAAGCCAGAGCCCGGCGGGTGGCGGCCGCGGAGCGGATCCGCAGCCAAGGCGGCCGGGCCTTCGTCCAGGAGTTCGTACCCAACCTGGTCAGCGAGCACACCCGGCGGGCGAGGCCGGCGGTGGTGGACCGCCTGCTGGCCCTGGCCAGCTCTGTGCCGGACCACGTTCTGGCCGCCTGCCTTGAGGGGATGATGCAGCGCCCGGACAGCCGCCCCCTCCTGGGGACCCTCCATATCCCGGCCCTGGTGGTGGCTGGGGAACTGGACCCGGTGGTGCCCGTAGAGTCCGCCCGGGCCATGGCGGAAGCCCTGCCCACGGCACAGCTGGTGGTGATCGCCCAGGCTGGGCACGTGCCCAGCGTGGAGGCTCCGGAAGCTACGGCCGCGGCGCTGCGCCGGTTCTTGACCGGGCGGCAACCGTAAAGGCCGCCTGCGCGTCTAGGAGCCCCAGCTGCTGCGGCCGGGGAGGCGGCTGCAGGACTGAGGTGGACTGGAAGCGGACCTTCCGCCTGGCGGAGTCCACGCGCCCGGCCACCACCCGCCGGTAGCTGGAAGGAGCGTACCGCCTCGGGTAGAGCTGCGCGTACAGGGGCACGAGGTCCGGGTGGTGGGTCTGGAGGAAGGACCAGAAGGCCTGCCGCGTAACGTCGCCCAAGTGTAGGACGTTGTGAGCCACGAAGTGGGCGCCGTGGTGCGCGGCAGCACGCACCACGGCCTCCAGGTTTTCGGCCTGGTCGGTGAGGCCCGGCAGCACGGGGGCCAGCAGGACGCCCGTGCGGATGCCGGCTCGGGAAAGCCGCTCCACGGCACGCAGGCGGTGGCGCGGCAGGGCCACAGCGGGCTCCAGCTGCCGGGCTAGCTCCGGGTCCAGGGTGGCGACGCTCACGCACACCGTGACCCCGGCCTTTCGGGCCAGCTCCTGCAGGACGTCCACGTCCCGCAGCACCAGGGGCGACCGGGTCACGACGCTGGCGGGCGTCCGGGACTCTGCCAGGACCTCCAGAATCCGGCGGGTGATGCGGTAACGCGCTTCCGCAGGCTGGTAGGGGTCCGTGGCGGTCCCCACCGCCACAAGCTCCCGCTTCCAGGAAGGGCGAGCCAGTTCCGCCTGGAGGATCTCCGGCGCGTTGACCTTGACGAAGATCTTCGTGGACCACTGGCCCACCCCGTCCTCGTCCAAGAACCAGTGGGTACGACGGGCGTAGCAGAACGGACACCCGTGGGCGCAACCCCGGTAGGGGTTCACGGACCAGCCGAAGCCCATCCCACAGACGCGGTTGAGGACGCTCTTGACCCGGACCTCCACCAGCTGCGGCACCACGCCGATAATCCTAGGCGTACACTTGTTCGCCTGTCAAGGCCCCCGTTGCTCCTCCAGGCCGGTGAGGAGGGTGAGGGTGGCGCCGAACCGCCGCACCATCTCCATGGCGTCGCGGGCCGCTTCCGCCAGCTCCGGGCTCCTCAGAGCCCGCTTCAAGTCCTCCTCCGTGGCGAAGGTGGCCTCGAAGACCTGGTGGTACGGAGGCTCGCCTCCGGCGGGGGAACCCGTGACGCGGGTCACGGAGAAGGACTGCAGGTGGGGCCAGCGTCGGACCATGGGAAGGTGTGTGGTGCGGTAGTACTCGTCGAAGCCCTCCGGGTCCTGGGGTTTTCCCCAAAGGGCGATGAACTTGGCGGCCATAGCTCCCCCTTCGTGGCTTTTGGCACCATGCTGCTCCTCCCTCGCAGACACGTCAACGGAAGGTCCTACAATGGGCAGGGAGGGTGTACGGATGGCGCTGGTGCTGAGCTTCCGGTGCGGTCGGTGCGGGAAGGAGTACGCGGTGTACTACCCCAAGGCGGTGGTGTACCCCCTGTACGGCCAGGGCACCCGGGAGCAGGGGGCCCGGGAAGACGAGGAGGAGGCGGCGCGGGGTGCCCTGCGGGCGCTGCAGGAGCGGGCGGAGCAGCAGGGGAAAACCTGGGTGAACGCCGGGGAACGCCAGCAGGTGGTGTGTACGTGTGGGAAAAGCCTCAACCTCGACCTGGCACAGCACCCCAGAGTTCCGCAGAGCCGGCCGGGTGCGGCCCGCCAGGTAGGCCTCATCCCCTTCGGCCCCACCCCGAGGAAACCTTCGTGACAGCCCCGCTGCACCGCCCGTCCGGGGAGGCGGGTACTCTCGACGGAGGAGGGGAACTATGGCGGTGAACCGCGAAGACCTGCGGGTGGCCCCCGAGCGCCTGCGGTGGGTCTGCGACCCGACCCAGCTACAGTTCGACACCGTCGAGGAACTGCCCCCGGAGCGGTCCCTGGTGGGGCAGGAACGGGCGGTGCGGGCTTTGGACCTCGGGCTTTCCGTGCAGCAGCCCATGTTCCACGTGTTCGTGGTGGGGCCCGTGGGGACCGGCCGCACCACGTACACCCAGACCAAGGTGCAGGAGGTGGCGCGGTCCCAGCCGACCCCGCCGGACTGGTGCTACGTGTACAACTTCAAGGACCCCAACCAGCCCCTGGCCCTGGACTTCCCCCCGGGGGAAGGCCGCCGGTTCGCCGCGGCCATGGCGGCCCTGGTGGAGGAGCTGCGCAACGCCATCCGGCAGGTCCTCACCAGCGAGCAGTTCGAGATCATGAAGCGGCAGACCTTGGAGCGCCTGGAGGCGGAGGCCAGCCGTGTCTGGCAGGAGCTGGAGGCCGTGGCCCGCCAGAAGGGCTTCCTGGTGCAGCGGACCCCCTTGGGAATCACCACCGTCCCCGTGAGCCCGTCCGGCCAGCCCATGACCCAGGAGGAGTTCGACCGCCTGCCGGGCCTGATCAAGGACAGGCTCGCCCAAGCCAACCGGGAGTTGCAGGAAGAGGTGGCGGAGGCGGTGCGAAAGGTCCGGGCGGTGGAGCGCCAGGCCCGGGAAGCGGTGTCCCAGCTGGAGCGGGAGGCCGTCTTGGCCGCCATCCGGGAGCCCATCCAGCGCCTCCGGGACCGGTACCGGGACCTGCCCAAGGTGGTGGCGTACCTGGACGACCTGCAGGAGGACGTGCTGGAGCACCGGGACGCCTTCCGGGAGGAGGAAGGGCAGCCTCAGCTGCCCGCGCCCCTCGCGGTGTTGCGCCGCAGCCTCCTGGAGCGCTACGAGGTCAACCTCCTGGTGGACAACAGCGGCCTGCAGGGGGCCCCCGTGGTGTTCGAGACCAACCCCTCCTACTACAACCTCTTCGGCAAGGTGGAGTACCGGGGGGAGCTCGGCACCATGGTCACCGACTTCCGCATGATCCGCCCCGGAGCCGTCCACCGCGCCAACGGCGGCTTTTTGATCCTCCACGCCCGGGACGTGCTCCTGCAGCTGGCTTCGTACGACGCCCTGAAGCGGGCGTTGCGCAGCGGGGAGGTGCGCATCGAGAACCTCTCCGAGCAGTACGGCCTCATCCCCACCGCCACCCTGCGGCCGCAGCCCATCCCCCTGCGGCTGAAGGTCATCCTCATCGGTCCCCCGGACCTGTACTACCTCCTGTACCGGTACGACGAGGACTTCCGGAAGATGTTCCGGGTCAAGGCGGACTTCGACTCCGTGATGCCCCGCACCGAGGAGAACATGCGGCGCGTGGCCGCGGCCCTGGGAGCCATGTGCCGGAGCGACGGAGTCTGCCCGTGCGACCGGGGCGCGGTGGCCAAGATCCTGGAGTACAGCGCCCGGCTGGCGGAGTCGCAGGACAAGCTGTCCACCCGGTTCGGGGAGATCAAGCAGGTGCTGGTGGAGGCCTCCGCTTGGGCGGAGCGGGAAGGGTTACGGGTGGTGAGCGCCCGGCACGTGCAGAAGGCCCTGGAGGAGCGGATCTACCGGAGCAACCTCATCGAGGAGAAAATCCAGGAGCTGATCCAGCGCGGACAGCTGTACGTGGACGTGGACGGGGCAGTGGTGGGGCAGATCAACGGACTTTCCGTGTGGCACCTGGGCGACTACGCCTTCGCCCGACCCACCCGGATCACCGCCCGCGCCTTCGTGGGCACCCGGGGCGTGGTCAACATCGAGCGGGAGATCAACCTTTCCGGGCCCATCCACAGCAAGGGGGTCCTGATCCTCAGCGGGTACCTGGGGGGTCAGTACGCAGCGCAGCGTCCCCTGAGCCTGTCCGCCAGCCTGACCTTTGAGCAAACCTACGAGGAGGTGGAGGGCGACTCCGCTTCCGCCGCGGAGCTGTACGCCCTGTTGAGCGTGCTGGCGGACGTGCCCCTCCAGCAGGGCATCGCGGTCACCGGGTCGGTCAACCAGCGTGGGGAGATCCAGCCCATCGGCGGGGTGAACGAGAAGATCGAGGGCTTCTACGCCGTGTGCAAGGCCAAGGGCCTCACGGGCCGACAGGGGGTGATCATCCCCTACGCCAACCTGCAGAACCTCATGCTGCGGGAGGAGGTGGTGGAGGCGGTCCGGGAAGGGCGCTTCCACGTGTGGGCGGTGCGGACCCTGGACGAGGGGCTGGAGATCCTCACGGGGATGCCCGCGGGTCAAGCCAGGCCCGACGGGACCTTCCCGGAGGGCACGGTGCACGCCCGGGTGGCGGCGCGCCTGGAGGAGTTCGGGGAACGCCTGCGCCGCACCCGCCCGCGCCCGGAGTCCGAGCGGGAGGCGGAGGAGGAGCGCAACAGGGAGCAAGGGTGAAGGGCCGCGGGTGTGTTCACCGCGCCTTTACAGCAGTCCTCTATCCTGCCTCCGTGCCCAGGGCGTGCATGGCAGCGGTGTTGTGCGGGTTGATCTTGGTGACCCCCGGGGCCCCAGGCCCCCGGACGGAGGTGTGCGTCCCCACCCGGCCCGACGCCCTGGGCCCTTTCTACCGGCCAGGAGCGCCCGTCCGTACCTCCGTGGGCAAGGGCTACGTCCTGTCCGGTCGCGTCTTGGCCGCAGCCCGCTGCCTGCCGGTTCCCGGAGCCCGCCTAGAGTTCTGGTTGGCCGGGCCCGACGGGCGGTACGGGGACGCGTACCGGGCCACGGTGTTCGCGGACGCGGGGGGTGGGTACCGCTTCGAAAGCCACTTCCCCCCGGCGTACGGAGGACGCCCGCCCCACATCCACCTGCGGGTGTCCGCGGTCGGTTACAGGACCCTGGTCACCCAGCACTACCCGCGACCCGGGGACCCGGAGGGCTGGTTCGATGTCGTTCTGGAACCCGAAAGCTAACCCCAGCCACAGGAGGTGGACATGCGGTGGAGTCTGCTCTTCCTCACCGTGTGCGTGGTCAGCCTGCTGGTGCAGGCACAGGCCGCTCCGGAGCCGGGAGTGGAACGGTACGTGGTGGTCCCGGAGCAGTCGGAGGCGCGGTACCGCGTGGCGGAGACGTTCCTGCGGGACAACCAGTTCAACGTGGCGGTGGGGCGGACGCGCAAGGTGGAGGGAGAGATCTTGGTGAACCGGCGGAACCCCGCTGCCAGCCGGGTGGGCCCCATCGTGGTGGACATCAGTACCATGGAGTCCGACCAACCGCGGCGGGACAACGCCATCCGGGAGCGCTGGCTGGAGTCCGCCCGGTTCCCCAAGGCGACCTTCGTGTCCACGCAGCTGCGGGGTGCTCCCGCCTCGTACCGGGAGGGGCAGGCGGTGGAGCTCCAGGTGGTGGGAGACCTGACCATCCGCGAGGTGACCCGGCGCGTCACGTGGCAGGCCACGGTGCGCATTTGGGGTGGCCAACTCCGAGCGCAGGCGGCCACCACCATCCGCATGACCGACTTCGGCTTTGACCCGCCGCACATTCTGGGCATCGTGCGGGCGGAGAACGAAGCGAAGCTGGAGCTGGACCTGGTGGCGCGGCGCGGGGGTTCTTAAGGGGCAATCTTGGAGTTCCTGTGGCCCGCGGCCCTCTGGGGGCTGGCCCTGGTGGCGGGGCTGGCCGCAGGGGTGGTGTGGCTGAGCCGCCGGCGGGTGCCCCGCGCGTGGAAGCACCCGTGGGCCGCGGAGGCGGAGGGTCTACCCTACAGGCAGCGCCACGTGGCATCCCTGCTCTACCTGGGTGCCCTGGCCGCGGCGGTGGTTGGGACGGCACGGCCCGTGGCTGCCGTACGGTTGCCCGTGCGGGACGCCGCGGTGGTGCTGAGCATCGACGTGAGCGGGAGCATGCGGTCCCAGGACCTGCTCCCCAACCGACTGGAGGCTGCGAAGGAAGGCGCCAGAGCCTTCCTCCGGGGCCTGTCCCCGGGCACCTCCGTGGGACTGGTGGCCTTCGCGGGGACCGCGGAGCTCCTCCACCCGCCCACCCGGGACCACGCCCGGGTCCTGCGGACCTTGGACGACTTGAGCTTCCGGCCCCGCACCGCCATCGGGGAGGGACTGCTAGAAGCGGTGGCCGCCCTGCCGGGACGGGTGCGGCGGCCGGGGGCCGGCTTCCAGCTGGACGCTTCCGCGTCGCCCGGGACGGTGGTGCTCCTCTCGGACGGCCGCAGCAACACCGGCCTGGATCCCCTGGAGGCGGCGGAGGTGGCTCGGCAGCAGAAGGTGGTGGTGTACACCGTGGGGATCGGGGACCCCGCGCCCCGGGACCCCGTGTGGACCATCGGCGGCCCCCTGGACGAGGAGACCCTGAAGGAGATCGCCCGCAGGACGGGCGGGGAGTATTTCCACGCCACAGACAGCGCCGGGTTGAGCAAGGTGTACCGGCAGCTGGCGTACCGGGTGAGCTGGCAGACGCGGCGGGAAGAGCTCTCGGGCCTAGCCGCCCTGGTGGCTGCGGTCGCCCTGGTTGCCAGCTGGTGGGCGGGCAGCCACGCGTACCGGGTCCTGTGAACAGCGCACGGGAGGGGTGGTGCGGGGATGGACGCACCGTTGACCCACCTGGGCCGGTACATCCTGGAGGAGTGGGCGGAAGACTACCGCGCGGGCAGGCTGGACCGGCGGGAGTTCCTGCGCAGGGTGCTGGCCATGGCAGGCTCGCAGGCGGCGGCCCTGGCCCTGCTGGGACTCTGGGAGAGGGGGTGGCCGCGGGGGAAGTGGCGAGCCTGCAGGCGCAGGCACCGCCGCCTCAGCAGACCAGCGGTGTCACTGTACCGCCTGACGACCCGGCCCTGCAGGTTGGCGCCGTGAGGTTCCCCGGACAAGAGGGCGAGGTCCTGGGTGCCCTGGCCCGGCCACGGATGCGACCCCAAGCACCGGGCCTGGTGGTGGTGCACGAGAACCGCGGCTTGGTGGAGCACGTCAAGGACGTGGCGCGGCGGCTGGCGAAGGTGGGGTACGTGGCCCTGGCGGGGGACCTGGCTTCCCACGAGGGCGGGACGGAGCGGTTCTCCGATTCTGCGCAGGTCACCGCGGTGCTGGGCCGGACTCCTGTGCACCACCCTCGTGGCATGCTCTTGGCCACGGTGGCGTACCTCCGCACGCAGCCCTTGGTGCGGGCGGACCGGCTGGGTGCCGTGGGGTGGTGCTTCGGAGGCGGCATGGTGTGGCGCTTGGTGACCCGCAGCCCTGAGCTGCGGGCCGCAGTCGCTTTCTACGGACCCAACCCGCCCTTGGGGGGACCTCCCCGCATCCGGGCTGCGGTCCTCGGGGTCTACGGGGAGCTCGACGAGCGGATCAACCAGGGCATCCCTGCGAGGTGCCTTGCCGGCGAAAACCCCCTTAGGAAGGCGGACCGGGGTCCCCAAAAATCGCTGCGCGATTTTTGGGGTGGTGTAGACTGGCTCCGCAGGTACCTGGAGGGCTGAAGCGGATGCGCACGTGGGCCTGGGCTGCGGTGGTGCTGGGTGCCGCGGGGCTGGTAGCTTGGCGGGCTCTTGGCGCAGGCAGGCTTTCTGCCCCGACCTCCCCTCCAGGTCCCCCTTCGGGGGTGGTGCGCGCCGCAGTGGTCCGCACGGAAGCGGTCCGCCAGGCCACCCTGGTGGTCCGGGCCACGTACGTGGGAGAACTGGTGGCCACGGGGACTGCGGACGTGTTTCCCCGCATCTCCGGGGTGGTGGAGGGGGTGAGGGTCCGGGAGGGGGACCCGGTGTCCGCCGGCCAGGTGCTCGTGGTCCTGGACCCCCGGGAGCTGCGCTACCAGGTGGAGCAGGCGAGGGCCGCCCGGGAAACCCAGCGGGTGGCGGTGCAACAGGCACTGGCGGCCCTGAGAACCCAGAGAGCGCAGGTGGAGCAGGCCCAGGCGAACCTCCAAACCCAGCGGGCGAGGCTCGCGCAGCTGCTCGCGGGCGCGGCCCCGGAGCAGGTCCGGCAGGCGGAGGAGCAGGTGGCGCAGGCGCAGGCCGCGGTGGAATACAGCCGGGCCCAGCTACGCCGGGCGGAGGAACTGTTGCGGCAGGGGTTCGTGGCCCAGCAGGCGGTGGACGCGGCGCGCACAGACCTGGCGATGCAGGAGGCGCGGCTGCGGGCCGCGGAGGAGCAGCTCAAGCTGTTGCGCCGCGGTCCTTCCCGGGAGGAAGTGGAGGTCGCCCAGGCGCAGGTGCGGCAGGCGGAAGCCGCCGTCCGGCAGGCGCAGGCCCAGGCGCGCCAGGCGGAGGTGAACCTGGAACAGGCGCGGAGGGTGCTGGCCCAGGCGGAGGCCACCCTGCGCCAGGTGGAGAGCTTGTTCGCGGAGCGGGTGGTGCGGGCGCCCACCACGGGCGTGGTGGCCAACCTGACCGTGGACCCCGGGGACACCGTGACGCCGTCCACGCGGCTGCTGCAGGTGGTCCAGGTGTCTTCCGTGGAGGCTTCCGTGGCGGTGCCGGAGGCAGACCTCGGTCGGGTCCGGTTAGGGATGCCGGCTTCGGTCCACGTGGACGCCTTCAGCTCCCGGGCTTTCGCAGGCCGCGTGGTGCGCGTCTCGCCCGTGCTGGCGCCAGACACCCGCACCGCGGGCCTGCGGGTGGCGATCCCCAACCCCGAGGGCCTGCTCCGGCCTGGCATGACGGCGCGCGTGCAGCTCACCCTGGCGCGGCGCGAGGGCGTGGTGGCGGTGCCGGTGCACGCGGTGGTCCGGCGGGAGGGCGCGCAGGTGGTGTTCGTGGTGGAAGGGGGGCTGGCGCGGGCGAGGCCCGTGCAACTGGGTATCTCCGACGGGGCCCTGGTGGAGGTGGTGCGCGGAGTGCGGCCCGGGGAGCGGGTGGTGGTGGAGGGCCAGGAGACCCTTCGGGACGGAGCCCCTGTGCGGGTCCAGGGAGCCCCTGCGGGCCGCTCCCCGGGGGCGAGGGGAAGGCCGTGAGGCTCCCGAGCTTGGCGCTCCGCCGGCCCGTGGGCACCCTCGTGGTGTTCGCCGCGGTGGTGGTGGTGGGCGCGGCGGCGGCCGCGGGCCTTCCCATCGACCTCCTCCCGGACGTGACCTTCCCCAGGCTCACCGTCGCCTCCGACTACCCCGGCGCCGGCCCGGAGGAGGTGGAAAATCTCGTCACCCGAGTGCTGGAGGAGGCTGCCAGCACCGTGCCGGGGGTCCAGGACGTGCTGTCCACCTCCAGCCAGGGGACTTCCCGGGTCACGGTGGTGTTCCCCTACGGGACGGACCTGGACGCCGCGGCCAGTGACCTGCGGGCTGCCCTTGAACGCGTGCGGCGCCGGCTCCCGGAGGAGGCCACGACCCCCGTGGTCTTCAAGTTCGACCCGTCCCAGTTCCCCATCTTGCAGATCGCCCTGTTGAACGCGCCCCCTGACCCTCCGGACCCTGTGGGCCTCCGGGAGCTGGCAGAGGACCAAGTCCTGTACCGCCTGGAGCGCACCCCGGGGGTGGCGGTGGCGGAGGTGGTGGGGGGGGTGAGGCGGGAGATCCGGGTGCAGCTGGACCCGGGACGGCTGCGGGCCCTGGGGATCTCCGAGCAGGACGTGTCCAGCGCCCTGCGCGCTGCCAACCTGTCGCAGCCCGTGGGGCAGGTGGTGGAAGGGCCCAAGGAGCTGGCCCTGCGGGTGCTGAGCCGGTACACCAGCCTGGAGGAGATCCGGAATACCCCCGTGGCGGTGCGGGGCGGACGGGTGGTGTACGTGCGGGACGTGGCCACCGTGCTCCGCACTCCCGGCGACGAGACGGGCCGCGTCCGGGTCAACGGGCAGCCCGGCGTGCTCCTGGTGGTGCGGCGGCAGCCCGGCACCAACACGGTGGCGGTCTCGGACGGGGTCCTGCGGGAGGTGCGGCGGCTGGAGCAAACCTTGCCCCACGTGCGGTTCCGGGTGGTGGGGGACAACGCGGAGCTCATCCGGCGGTCCATCCGCTCCGTGCGGGACGCCCTCCTGGTGGGGGCGGCCCTCGCGGTGGTGGTTCTGGTGGCCTTCCTGGGCGACCCCCGCAGCGTCCTGGTGGTGGCGGTGGCCATCCCCGTGGCCCTGGTGGCCACCTTCGCCCTCATGTACGTGTCGGGATACAGCCTGAACCTCATGACCCTGGGGGCTCTGGCCGTGGGGGTGGGGATGCTGGTGGACAACTCCATCGTGGTGCTGGAGAACATCTTCCGGCTCCGGGAGGAAGGGCAGCCGCCTTCCTACGCCGCGGCGCGGGGCGCGGAACAGGTGGCGGGGGCGGTGGCCGCCTCCACCCTGACCACGGTGGTGGTGTTCCTGCCCGTGGTGGTGATCCGCACCGGAGCGGTGACCACCCAGATGTTCGTCCAGTTCAGCTACGTGGTGGTGTTCGCCCTCCTGTGCTCCCTGGTCACCTCCCTGAGCCTGACACCTCTGTTGGGATCCTGGCTGCCCACCCCGCGGGCGTCGAAGCGCAGCTGGTTTTCTCCGGTTCGGGACGGCTACCGGTCTTTGTTGGAGCGGCTGGTGCGGCGGCGCTGGGTGGTGTGGGCCAGCTGCGCCGCCGCGGTGGTGGTGGGGGCAGCGAGCTTCCGTCTGCTGGGGAGCGAGCTCATCCCGCAGGTGGACGAGGGGGAGATCTTCGCCTTCGTCCAGTTCCCCCAGGGGACTTCCCTGGACGCCATGGACCGGCAGCTCCAGAGCCTGGAAGCCGCGGTCCGCCGGGCGGCACCGGAGGTGGAGCTCCTCACCGTGGCCTCCGGCACCGCGGCCTTCGGACCCGGAGGTCGCGCGCGGGCCAGCCTGCGCATGCGCCTGGTGCCCAAGTCCCAGCGCACCCGCAGCACGGAGGAGGTGGCGGCGAGCCTCCGGCGGGTGCTGGCAGTCCCCGGGGGCCGCGTGGGCATCCGGACCAGCGCGGGAGCCTTCAACATCTTCCGCTTCGGCGCCGGCACCGACCCCATCGCGGTGGAAGTGCGCGGCTTCGACCTGAGGGAGGGCATGCGCGTGGCCGAGCGCGTGCGGGCCATGCTGGAGGAGGTGCCCGGGGTCACGGACGCCACCATCGCCCGAGAGGAGCAGGCACCGGAGCTGGCGGTCCGAGTGGACCTGGAAAAAGCCGCTTCCCTGGGCCTCACGGCGAGCCGCATCGCCTCCGCCCTGGAGACCGCGGTCGGGGGCAAGAGCGCCACCCTCTTCCGGCAGGGTGGCACGGAGGTGGAGGTGGTGGTGCGGCTGCAGGAGCAGGCCCGCAGGCTGGCCCAGGACGTCCTGGCCATCCCCATCGTCACCGGTACCGGCCGACAGGTGGCCCTGGGCCAGGTGGCCACCCTGGTCCGGGACCTTGGGCCGGCCCAGATCGCGCGCCGGGGGCGGCAGCGGGTGGTCACGGTGACCGCGGGGCTGAGCGGCCGCGACTTCGGCAGCGCGGCGGAAGAAATCCGGGAGCGCCTGAGCCAGATGAGCCTGCCGCCCGGGTTCTCCGTGTCCCTGAGCGACGAGTACGAGGAGCAACAGCGGGCGAACCGAGGGCTGGCGGTGGGGTTCTTGCTGGCGGTGCTCCTGGTGTACGCGGTGATGGCGGTACAGTTCGAGCGGCTGTTGGAACCCCTCCTCATCATGGCCTCCGTGCCCTTCGCCCTGGTGGGCGCCTTCCTGATGCTGTGGGCCACCGGGACGACCCTGAACGTGCAGTCCCTGGTCGGCCTCATCGTGCTGGCGGGCGTGGTGGTGAACAACGCCATCGTCCTCGTGGACTTCATCCTGCAGCGGCATCGGGACGAGGGCGTGCCCCTGTACGAGGCGGTGGTAGGAGCGGCCTCCGCGCGCCTCCGCCCGGTCCTCATGACCACCCTGACCACGGTCCTGGCCTTGGTCCCCGCGGCGGTGGGCCTCGGCGAAGGCTCGGAGCTGCAGGCCCCCCTGGCCCGTAGCGTGATCGGGGGTCTGACCCTCTCCACCCTGGTGACCTTGGTCCTGATTCCCACCCTGTACGTGGCCGTGGAAGAACTGCGCCAGCGCCGGCGCGCCCTGCGGCCCGCGCCCCGGCCCGCGGTGGTGGCGGGAGCCTCCCGGGAGGCGAAGGGCTCCCCCGGCGCCTGAGGGCGAAACCTTCCACGGCCCGCAGGAGTCTATCTGCGTTGGAGGCGTCATGCGCGCGCGGGTGCTGAGTTTCCTGCTGGTCGTCCTGCTGTCCACCCCGGCTCCCCTGGCGGCTCAGGTGCCGCAGCCTCTGACCCTACGGGACGCGGTCCGCATGGCCCTGGAGCGGAGCCCCCAGGTACGGGCAGCCCGCAGCCTGGTGCAGGCCGCGGAGGCCCAGGTGGCAGCTGCGAAAGCTGCCCTGGCGCCATCTGCGAACTTGCAGGCGTCCTCCGCGATCTCCGGGACCGCCACCACGTACCAGGTGGCCGCGGGGGTGGCTTACCTTCTGTACGACGGGGGGCTGCGGCAGGCCCAGGTCCGTCAGCTGGAGGCCCAGGCCCGGGCCGCCCGGGCGCAGCTGGCTGCGGTGGAAGCGCAGGTGGCCCTGAGCGCGGTGCAGGCGTTCCTGAACGTGGTGCTGAGCCAGCAGCTCATCGCCCTCCGGCAGCAGGTGGTGGAGCAGGTACGGCTCCAGGTGGAGGGTGCCCGGGCGCGGGTGAGGGCGGGCACCGCCCCGCAGGCGGACGTGATCGCCGCGGAGGCCCAGCTGGCCGCAGCCGAGTTCCAGCTGCTGCAGGCCCAGGCGGACTTCGACACCCACCGCGAGGCCCTCCGGGCGGTCCTGGGGCTGGAGACTGCAGCACCCTTGGCTGTGGCGGTTCCCGGGCCTCCTCCGGTGTTCGACGTGAGCGAGGAGGAGGCCGTCCAGCGGGCCCTCCAACGTCCCGAGGTCCGCAGGGCGGAGGCGGACGTGGCCGCCGCGGAAGCTGCTCTGACGGTGGCGATGCTGCAGGGAGGGGTCGCGGTGACCCTGGACGGACGCTACGTACTCCTGGGCACCGGCGCCACACCCTCCGGCACGTGGTCCGTAAGCGCTTCCCTGTCCGTACCCCTGGCGGACGGGGGACAGCGGCAGGCGCGGGTGGAGGCCGCCCGGGCCAGCCTGGAGGCGGCCCGCGCGTCCCTGGAGCAGGCGAGGTCGGAAGTTCGGCGGGACGCGGTGCAGGCGCGCCTGGCGTACCTGTCCGCGGCCGCGCGGGAGCAGGCGGCGCGCCGGGCGGCGGAGGCCGCCCAGGAGGCCCTGCGGGTGGCCCAGGGGCGGTACCAGGCGGGGGTGGGCAGCATCCTGGAGGTAGCCAGCGCCCAGACCCAGTTCGCCTCGGCCCAGGAGGGCCTCCTCCAGGCGCAGGCGGCGCGGTGGATGTCCCTGGCGGCCCTGCGGCGGTCCGTGGGGCTTCCGGTTCTGGCGGAGGGGGGGCGTTGAAGCATTGGAGTTGCGTGCACCTGGCGGGGTCAGCCGTCCGGGCCCTGATCGCCAGGGCGGGGTCCCGTTAGTCGGAACCGCAAGCCTTGAGGACCCGTATCAGCACCGGAAGACCTTTGTGGAGGAGGGCACCCATGCGCGGGGTGACGGTGCTCGGGTTGGCGCTGGCGGTGGTGGGAGGCGCGGTGGCGGGTCCTGCGGCGCGGGTGGAAAGGCAGGGCGTGGAGCTGGTCCTGACGGTGGACAAGGACCGGTACACGCCCGCAGAGCCGGTGCAGATGGAGCTGCTCGTGCGGAATCCCTCGGCGACACCCGTGACCTTCCAGTTCAGCGACAGCCAGCGGTACGACTTCCTGGTGGCCAGGGAGGACGGGCAACTGGTCTGGTACTGGTCGCACGACAAGATGTTCGCACAGGTCCTGGGGAGCCTGACCCTGGCTCCGGGAGAGGAGCGGCGGTACCGGGAGCGGTGGGACCAGCGGGACACGCAGGGCCGGCCCGTCCCCCCTGGCAGGTACTGGGTGGAGGCGGTGTTCCCACCCCGCAGGCCTGTAGCCCCGTCCCTGCTCGGGCTGGGCCCCCGGGTGATGGTGCAGTTGGGCTGGCAGGGCGGCGAGGCACCCGTGGGCTACCGCAAGGTCTTCCGGCCGGGCCGGGTACGGGTGCGGTTCTTCGCGTGGGCGCCCGAGCGGGAGATCCGGCGGCTGTTGCGGTCCCTGGACCTGAGGGTGGAGCGGGAGGACCCTGCGGGGTTTGTGGTGGTCCGGGCTCGGGACCGGGAGGCAGTCTGGGACGTGGCAGAGGCCTTGAACCGCTCCGCCTGGGTGGAGTGGGCGGTCCCCGACTACGTGCTGGTCCGCCGCTGGTGACGCCTCTCCCTGAGACGCTGTGCTAGACTCAGCACGGGCCCCGGTCGTCTAGCCAGGCCTAGGACTCCGGTCTTTCAAGCCGGCAACACGGGTTCGAATCCCGTCCGGGGCACCAAGGACCCGCGGGTCACGAACCGTCCGGTCCGCGGCGCGGTTGTGCGCCGGACGCCGCCCACGACGCTACTTCTGCACCCAGCAGGAACACCACCGCCGCGACGTACACCCACACGAGGAACACGATGACCCCTGCGAGGGAACCGTACACCAGCTGGTAGCGGGCAAAGGACTCCAGGGCTCGGAAGGAGAGCGCCCGCGCGGCCTCAAACAAGGCCGCCGCCACGGCGGCGCCGGCCAGCAGGGAGCGCCACGGCAGACGGCGGGCGGGCAGCAGCCGGTACGCGAGCGCGAAGGTGGCGAAGGTCAGGACCGGGGGCCCGAGACTTCCCAGGGCGTCCAGACCTGGCAGCAGCCGGGCGATCTCCGGCCCGAGGCGAGGGGAAAGCCGGGCCAGGACAGCCCGGGCCGCGGACAGGGAGAGGGATGCGCCGAGCAGGCTTCCGAGCAGCAGCGTGGCGGCCATGTCGAGGAGCCGGCGCCGCCAGAAGGGGCGTGTCCTCGTCACCCCCAGCACGCGGTTCAACGCATGCCGCACCGACCCCGTGGCCGAGCTCCCGGACCACAGGAATAACGCGAGGGCAACGAGGCCTGCGGACTCGCGCGCCCGGACCGCCTCGGCCAAAGACCGCTGTAAGGCTTCGACGGCGTCCGGGGGGAGGTAGGTGCCTAGGGTGCGGGCCAACGCCGCCTGTGCCTCTTTCGGGTCCAGCAGGTGAGCCGCCAGGGCGCTGGCGAGCAAGATCAGGGGGAACACCGACAGCAGCGCGTAGTACGCGATGGAGGACGCCAGGGTGGCGCCGTCGTGCCGCAAGAACTCCCCGACCACCGCTCGGCCGAAGGCCCAGGCAGACCGCCCGGCACCGACCAGACCGGACTTCCGCGTACGTGTGTTCCCACTACTCATGCGGTCGCCCTGCCAGTCTAACCGCAGGCGGGGTGGGGGCCAAGGCCGGTCTCCCTTGTGGACGCGGCGGCACGGCCCCTATAATAAGGCGGACTCGCGGGCGGTTAGCTCAGCGGGAGAGCGCTTGCTTCACACGCAAGAGGCCGGAGGTTCGAACCCTCCACCGCCCACCACCTCCGACCGGCGTGCCCGGACCGTGCGAGGGTTCCGGGTACCGGGCCTGCGGAGGACCTTCTGGGGGCCGTCGTGGATCCACGGGTGGAACGTCTCGCCCAAGTGCTGGTCCGCTACTCCTTGCAGGTACAGCCTGGGTGGCTCGTCCGCATCAGCGCGCCCGCGGTGGCGCAGCCCTTGATCGTGGCCGCGTACCGGGAAATCCTGCGGGCGGGGGCGCACCCCCTCCTGCGGGTGACGGTGGACGGGGTGGAGGAGGTGTTCTACCGGGAGGCGAGCGAGGAACAGCTGCGCTACGTCTCCGACCTGCACCGGCAGGAGGTGGAGCAGATCCACGCCTCCCTGGGCGTATGGGCCGACACCAACACCCGGGCTCTCACGAACGTGCCGCCCCACCGTCGCCGCATCCGGGCGGAGGCGACCCGGCCCCTCAGCCAGCGCTTCCTGGAGCGGGCCGCGCAGGGTGCCCTGCGGTGGGTGGGCACGCAGTTCCCCACCCACGCCACGGCCCAGGAGGCGGAGATGTCCCTGGAGGAGTACGAAGATTTCGTGTACGGGGCGGGGTTCCTGGACCGGCCGGATCCGGTGGCGGAGTGGCAACGCATCCGGGAACGCCAGCAGCGCATCGCGGACTTCCTGTCCACCAAGCGCACCCTCCGGGTGGTGGCAGAGGACACCGACCTGGTGGTGGGGGTGGCAGGCCGCCGGTGGATCAACGCCGCGGGGGAGCACAACTTCCCCGACGGCGAGGTCTTCACGGGTCCGGAGGAGGACCGCACGGCCGGCCGCGTGCGCTTCACCTTCCCCGCCCTGTACGGAGGCCGGGAGGTCACCGGGGTCCGGCTGGTGTTCGAGGGAGGGCGCGTGGTCCAGGCGGAGGCGGAGAAGGGAGCGGAGTTCTTGCAGGAGATGCTGAACACCGACCCGGGGGCCCGGGTACTGGGGGAGTTCGCCTTCGGCCTCAACCCGCACATTCAGCGCTTCACCCGGAACACCCTCTTCGACGAGAAGATCGGGGGGACCGTGCACATGGCCCTGGGCTCCTCCTACCCGGAGACGGGAGGCCGCAACGAGTCGGGAATCCACTGGGACCTCATCTGCGACCTCCGCCGGGGGGGCGAGGTGTACGCGGACGGCGAGCTGATCCTCAAGGACGGGCAGTTCCTGTTGGACGGTTGACTCTCCCTCCCCAGGGCTGAAGCCCGGGGATTCCTTCTTCAAGCGGCATGCGCCGCAGGAAGGTTGCCAGTCTTTGGGCAGATTCGGTGGGGACCCACCGGTGGGTGCGCCACCAGGGCCGGCCTCCGGCCCGTGCCCGTACCTCGGGCTGGCGGCACAGCAGGTTCAGTGCACGAGGTTAGAAACCCGGACATGGTCCGGCAGGCGGGGATGGCCTGTCCCTGTGTGCATGGCCGTCGCTCCGGCTCCGACTGTCCGCGGACCATGCGGCGTCCGGCTATGGGGACGGGTACGCGGCCGAGGTCTGAGTATGGCGTCGGCGTGCCACCGCACGTTTACGTGGACACCGACCTGGTACAATCGTGCCGTGGGCTGGGAGCAGGTCATCACCATCGTGGCGACCGTGATCCTCGCGGTTCTGGTGGCGGTGCTGTACAACAACCGCCGGTTCGACGACGTGCATCGCCGGATCGACGACCTCCGGTCCGACATGAACGCCCGGTTTGCCCAGGTGGATGCCCGGTTTGCCCAGGTGGATGCTCGCTTTAATCAGATGGACGCGCGGTTGGCGGAGCTTCGCGAGGATCTGCGGGAGATCCGCGGCATGCTCCAGGAGGCCATCAGGGCCCGCGCACCCTGATCGAAGGCACACACATCCCCCCGCTCCCGAGGGGGCGGGGTCCGGGGCCGCCCGGACGCGGAGGGCCTCAGCGTCTGCGGAAGCTCACCGCTCGCACCCGATCCCCTCCCGGTGCCTATCGAACCCATGAAGGTCGGGCGGCAGGACCCGGGAGCGCGGCCGGGGGATGTCCCGGCAGTGCACGTCGGACGGGAGAGGGGGGATGCACACGTCCGGTAGCTGGGCGGTTCGGCTGCGGCCGTGGCACAGCTGAGCCCGGACGAGCATGGCATCCCAGGAGCCTGTCCCAGAAAAGGCCGCGGGAAAGATCAAGGCTGAACCCAGGGGCATCCGGTGCGCAGTTCCGGTGAGCACCCCGGGGCAGTCCATCCCTCGGGCTGGGCTCCACCCTGCCCCGCGGAAATCCCCCAGCCTCCCCGGCGGCCTACCCCCAGGGCCAGTCCGCTTCCACCTCTGCCAGGAGCTCGTCGAACATCTGGCGCTGCTCCTCCGCCACGTCCGCGGCCCGCTCCGCGTAGGAGGGGTGCTCCTGCGCCTTGAGGTACACGTTGGCCAGGACGTTCTGCTGGAGCTGACGGAGGAGTTGGAGCACCTCCCCACGGGGGACGGACCCGAACTCCCCCGCCCGGAGGCGTGCCACCAGCTCCCGTGCGGGCCGCAGCTCGACCACGCACACCTGCTCGTAGGCGTCCCACACGCGACCCATCACGCCCGCCCCGGCCTCCTCACCCGGTGGACCTTCACGAAGTTCGTCCGGCCCCGGGCGATGATGGGCGCAGACCCCGTGACGACGAGCACGTCACCCGGTTCCACCAGCTTCCTGCGCAGCAGCTCCTCCTCCGCCTGGACGAGCATGGCGTCCGTGTCCTCCCGGAACTCCGTGACCACCGGGTGCACGCCCCACCACAGGCAGAGGCTTCGGGCCACCGAGTCCTCCTCGGTGAGGGCCACCACGGGCTCCGCGGGACGGTTCTTGGACACCAGCTGGGCGGTCCTGCCGCTGCGGGTAATGACCACGATGGCCTTGGCTCTCAGGTCGTGGCTGAGCCGGCAGGCCGCGGCAGCCACCGCCTCCGCGATGCCCAGGCGGCGGTCGTGTTGTCGGGCTGGCTGGTAGAGCTGCGGGCTGGTGGCCTCCACCTCCACCGCGATGCGGTCCATCATGCGGACTGCCTCCACGGGGTACTTGCCCACCGCCGTCTCCCCGGACAACATCACCGCGTCGGTCCCGTCCAAGATGGCGTTGGCCACGTCGGAGGCCTCCGCCCGCGTGGGACGGGGGTGGTCCACCATGGACTCCAGCATCTGGGTGGCGGTAATGACCGGAATCCCCAGTTCGTTGGCCCGCCGGATGATGTGCTTCTGCAGCGTGGGGACGCGCTCCGGGGCCAGCTCCACCCCGAGGTCTCCCCGGGCCACCATGACCCCGTCGCTGACCTCCATGATCTCCTCCAGGTGGTCCACGGCCTCCGCCTTTTCCAGCTTGGCGATGATGGGTACCACCCTGCCCAGCTGCTCCATGAGCTTCCGGGCCCGGACCACGTCCTCTGCCCTCCGCACGAAGGAGAGGGCCACGAAGTCCACGCCCACCTCCAGCCCGAACCGCAGGTCCTCCACGTCCTTTTCCGTCAAGGCCGGCGCCCGCAAGGCCACGCCCGGGACGTTGATGCCCTTGTGCTCCTCCAGGACACCCCCGCGGACGACCCGGGCCCGCACCTCCCCGGGCCCCACCGCGGTCACGGAAAGCTCCAGCTCCCCGTCTGCGAGGAGGATGCGGTCGCCCGCGTGGACCTCCCGCACGAGCTCCGGGTACGTGGTGGGCAGCCGCTGGGCTGTTCCCCCCTCGGAGTCCGCGGTGATCACCACCTCCCGTCCTTCCTCCAGCACCACGGGGCGGTGGTCTACCAGGGCCCCCACGCGGATCTTGGGCCCTTGCAGGTCCTGCAGCACCGCCACGGGGCGGCCCAGCTCCGCGCTCGCCCGCCGGACCGCTTCGATGCGGCGCCGGTGCTCTTCCCAGGTCCCGTGGGAGAAGTTGAAGCGCATGACGTCCACGCCCGCCTCCACGAGGGCACGGATCCGGTCCGGGTCCCCCGTGGCCGGTCCCACCGTGGCCACGATCTTCGTCCGCCGCCACCGAGCTGGCGCGTACCGCGTCGCCATCTGCTCCTCCCGTGTTGCTTCCCCAAAGAATAGCATGCGGTGTGGCGGCCCCCGCGCCGGATAGGAGAATCCGCCCGGGCGCTGGAAATACCCCTCGGGAGGTGAGTGGTTGGGGAGCAACGCGGCGCCGGGCCCGGGGGAGCGCCTGCGGGGAACGGGATTCGTGCGGCTCGTGAGCTTCCTGGCCCTCGCCGGGGTGGCCGGGGTGGGGCTGCTGGATCCCCCCCGCCAGCTGGGCACCGCGTGGCCCGACCTACTGGCCCTGGCTTTCGTGACCCTGGTGGCCGCCGTGGGGTTGGACGAAGAGCCCGCGGACGCGGTGGAGATCGGCGCGGCCGCGGGGCTGGTGGTCCTGGGCCCCTTCCCTTCGGTGTTGCTGGCGGCGGCGGTCTCCCCCTTTCCCGAGCTGCTCCGCAAGGCGGACTGGGTGCGGGTGGGCTACCGTTTCGCCCGGCGGGTTCTCCCCATCGTGGTCGCCGCGGTGGCCTACACCTTCGTGGTACCGTCCCCGCGGGCCGTGGACCTCGGCCGGAACGTCGGCGGCTACCTCGTGGTGGGTGCGCTGTGGAGCGCCGCGGCCCTGGCGGTCCGGGCCCGCTACTTCGCCAGCCTGACGGGTACACCCCTGGTACGCAGCCTCCGGTGGCACGCGCGCCCGGGCTTCGGGCCCCTGGTGGTCTCTCTTCCCCTGGGGCTGGCCGTGGCGTCCTTGTTCCAGTCGAACCCGGCCGCGGTGGTGGTCCTCCTGTTGCCAGCCCTCCTGGGTCGGAGGCTTTCTGGCGCGGCCGGGGTGACCACGGAGACCGACCCCGTGACCGGGTTCGACCTCCCGCACCGGCTGTGGGAGCGCCTCCACCAGGAGATGCTCCGGGCGCAGCGGCAGCGGCAGCCCCTGTCGGTGTTGGTCCTGGTCCTGGAGAACCTGGACGAGCTGAGACGGGTCCTGGGGACGGAGGGAGCGAGCACCGTGGTGCGGGAGGTGGCGCGGGCGGTCCAGCG
>Ga0197143_1000884_pt1 | contig 27885 bp, 27 predicted proteins | sample GBS70_MetaG_FD_148603 | JGI IMG/M metagenome (GOLD analysis project Ga0197143, IMG submission 148603) | Sediment microbial communities from Great Boiling Springs, Gerlach, Nevada, United States - GBS 70_MetaG | ecosystem: Environmental > Aquatic > Thermal springs > Hot (42-90C) > Sediment... | reverse complement strand
GCAGGGCAGGTCTTCGTGCTGATGCTGTTCCCGCTTCTCTACGCGCTGCTTAGCGGAGGCAACGCTCCTGACATAAGCGATATTGAGTGGGTCACCAGCTACCGAGACGGCATCTATGCGTGGGTCACTTCGCTTTTTGAGGGCACTTTGATTATCTTCGCCAATCCGTTCGACTTGGCGTCACGGTTAGACGATTTATGCGTGCGTCCGTCGTGGTGGTGGAACTCCCCCGACCGAGATGCTTATGTGAACGGGCTGCGCTACATGCTCTGGGGCTTTGCCCAAAGCGCGATGTATCTGGGGCTGGCGGCGCTATTTGCAGGACTTACCTATCGCGGCGTCAAAATCTCTTGGCGGAAGTAGGGGAGTCGGCTATGCTGGATGTGCAAGGGCTACGCAAGGAGTATGGAGAGCTGGTTGCCGTGCGCGATCTCTGGTTCCAGCTCTACCCGGGCGATGTGTTCGGTTTTATCGGACCGAACGGCGCGGGCAAGACGACGACCATCAAGATGCTCGCGACGCTGCTGGAGCCGACGGCGGGCACGGCGACGCTGAACGGCATCGACATCGTGCGCCATCCCGAAGAGGTACGCCCACTGCTGGGCTATATGCCCGACTTCTTCGGCTTGTACGAAGGCATCACCGTGACCGAGTATCTGGAGTTCTTCGCGGCGGCGTACCGAATCCCCAAGTCGCAACGCGCGGCGATTATCGAGAATGTGCTGGAGCTGACCGACCTGACGGTCAAAAAGGACGCCTATGTGGAGACGCTCTCGCGCGGGATGCAGCAACGGCTGTGCCTTGCCAAGAGCCTCGTGCATGACCCGATTCTGCTGCTGCTGGACGAGCCTGCGTCGGGGTTAGACCCGCGCGCCCGCATCGAGATCAAGGAGCTCATCCGCGAGCTGGGCGCGATGGGCAAAATCGTGCTGGTCTCCTCGCATATCCTGCCCGAACTGGCGGACTTCTGCAACAAAATCGGCATCATCGAGAAGGGCGAGCTGCTCGTGTGGGGCGCGGTGGACGAGATTGTGAAGCAGCTGCAGGCGAACCGTCTGCTGGAAATCAAGCCGCTGGGCGCGCCGGAGCCGCTGATTCAGCGGCTGGAGCGCGAACCGCATGTGCACGGCGTGGAAATGCGCAACGGCAGTCTGTATGTGCATTTTTCGGGCGGGCTGGAAGAGCAGGCGGACTTGCTCGCTGCGCTGATTCGCGACGGGTTCCGCATCGCCGCCTTCCGCGAGGAGTCGCTTGACCTCGAGGATGTGTTTATGCAAATCACGAAGGGCGAGGTGAGTTAGGAGCGCGCTATTGCACAACCAGCGTGATTCCCAGCAGGCTCTCCAGCAGGTACAGAATCGCCATCAGCCCCCACGCGCCGATGAGGATTTGTAGCAGCCCGCTGTGCAGCAGGCGCAGCCCAAATGGGGGTGTCGCCCCACTTAGGGGGCGTGCCTTGCGCAGCAGCTCCTCGCCCACGCGAATCGCCTGCAGCAGCTGACGGTCGGTCGGCGGCTTGGTGGTGGCAACCCACTGCAGGAATGCACCGAAACTGCGCCAAAACAGTAGCGTGAACAGCAACGCCATCAGCAGCGCGAAGTCGCGGGCGTCCCCGTCGGGCATGCCGAACTGGAACGCTTTGGACAACCCCAGAAACAGCGCGATGCCCGCGACCAAGTTCGTGCCACAGCGCGGATGCACGCGCGGCATGCGACGCACCACCTCCAGCGTGAGCGGCTCGCCCCGCTCAATCGCATGCACCACCATATGTTCCGCCGCGTGCGTGCCCGCAATCGGCAGCAGGCGCATGAGCAGCAGGAACACAACAAAGATAGAACTGCGCAACACCAGCCCCATCACATCCGAGAACAGGAACCACTGCCCCGCGAAAGGCGAGTTGTAGTAGCTGTAGAGCGGCACGCCGAACCGCTCCTGCGCCCACCACATCCCCCCGATGACCAGCCAGTTCGCCAGCAGAAAGAGGGCGAACAGCAGCGCGCCCGTAAGCATCAGTCCCAGCGTGCCCGCGCCCGCGCTTACCACGCCGTTGGTCAGGTACACGCCCAGTGGGGTCGCCATGCCACCAATCGTGCCGAGTTGGGGCAGGCTGACTGGGCGCGCAGCCAACCCTGCCAGCGTGACCACCCCTACATACCGCCCCCACGGGTCGACGCCCAGCACAGGCTGTTCGGCGTAGGTGAGCGTCTCAATCGCCTCCTCCAGCGGCGTGTCGATGGGCAGGCGTAGGAAGTTCTCGTCCAGCCATGGAGCAACGGGCTCCAGCCAGTCCGCGCCGCGCTGGATGGCTTCGCGCAGGCGCGATTCGGTCAGCACCCCCACGGGCACGCCATACTCGACAATCGGCAGCACGCCCGCGCCACCCTGCGCCATCAGTTCCGCCGCACGCAGCAGGCTGTCATCGGGATACGCGGGAATCACCCGCTGCAACTTGTCCGCCACGAACAGTTTCTCGCTCATTCCTGTGCCAATCGCTGGTCGTACTGCAGGTAGCGGTCGTACTCCAGCAGTTCGTACAGCTCCGCGCGGGTCTGCATTGCGTCGAGCATCGGCGTCTGCGTGCCGTGCTGCTTGATGCACTGCAGTACCTGCGCCGCTGCGTACATCATTGCGCGGAAGCAACTCATCGGGAAGATGACCATCTTGTAGCCCAGCTGCGCGAACTCCTCGACGGTCAGGTACGGTGTTTTGCCGAACTCGGTCATGTTCGCCATGAGGGGCGCGGGCACGGCGCGGGCGAACTGCTCGAACTCGTCGGGCGACTGGAGCGCTTCGGGGAAAATCGCATCTGCGCCCGCCTGCAGGTAGCGTTTGGCGCGTTCGATGGCACCTTCCAGCCCCTCGATTGCGCGGGCATCTGTGCGGGCGATGATCACGAAGTTTGGGTTGCTACGCGCGCCGACTGCCGCCTTGATTTTGGCAACCATCTCGTCGGTGGGGATGACCTCCTTGCCCTCTAAGTGCCCGCAGCGTTTGGGGCTGACCTGGTCTTCGATGTGGATGCCTGCCAGCCCTGCGCGTTCGAGCATCTGGACGGCGCGAGCGGTTTGCAGCGCGCCGCCGTAGCCCGTGTCCGCGTCGGCAATCGCAGGAATACTTACCACCGCCGTGATGTAGTTGCACACCTGCGCCATTTCGGGGAGGCTGATGAACGCATGATCAGGTAACCCCAGCAGGCTGTTGGTTACCCCAGCCCCTGAGATGTAAAGCGCTTCGAAGCCGTGGAACTGCACCAATCGGGCAAGCGCGGCGTTGAACACTCCGGGCATCACCACAATATTGCGGTGCTCCCACAGCAGGCGCAACCGTGCGCCCGGATCGGTCAGCTGCTCCTCGCCGCGTAGAGGAAATTTCATTCGCCGCGCTGCCCCAGCTTCAGAATGTCCGCGCGGGTGAGCGTAATCACCTTACGCACGCGATAGTATTGCGTTTCGCGCGTCGGGTTTGCCAACTCGCGTCGGAGCGCGTCAGAGACCTTCGCGTATTCGGGTACATCCACAGGGTCAGGCTTCTCGCGCACCAGCTCCAGATACCGAGCGTCATACATTCCAACCCCGTCCGAGCCGATACGATCTTGAACATTCGGCGAGGCGTAGCGCGGCTCGAAAATGAACTCCACTTCGTACTCTTCTGCCTTGAACGGATACATTTTCGGGTCTTTGCTCATATCGATTTCGCGACGGAACTTCTGCTCACGCACCGCGAGCGAGTCCTGCATATAGGTTAGCTTCGAATCCACTTCGAAGGTGAAGGTTTTGAGGGCTTTTGGGCTGTACTTCAGTGTTCTGCCCTTATCGCGCAGGATGACCGTCACGCGCGCGCCGATGGTGGGAATGCCGAGTTTGCCTTCCACCAGGAGCACGCGCGGGCGCACAACCTTCACTGTTGCGTCGAAGCCCAAGTCAATCGGCGGCTGTGTTTCGGGGTTCGGTCCGTAGCGACGCAGAAGATCTAAGATCGTGTCCTCCAGGTTTTTCTGGCGGTTATCGTAGAGCGTGTGTGACTCCCAGTCCTTGCCCCGATCTTTTTCGGCGTCCAAAAAGAGCTTTGCCCAGTGATCCACGGCATCATCGAAGCGTCCCGCCTTGAAAAAGGCGTGCGCCAACATATGGCGTCGGGCGGGAATCATGTCGGGGTACTCATTGGCGATTTGCATCCACGGCACAGCGTTCACAGGGTCTTGAATCTTGTGGTAATACATCCAGCCCATCTCGAAGTAGAGGTCCCACACGGTCGGGTTGTTCTGGATGCCCTCTTCGAGGAACTTGAGTGCCATCGGGATATAGCGTCGGTCGGAGCGTTGCGATTCGTCGGTGAAGTTGTAGCCCATGTGCCACGCGCCTGTGGAGTAGACATCGATGTTGTGCGGGTCGAGCCAAGTCACGAGGCGCAGCATCGGCAGCACGGCGTCATAGTTGCCTGAATGGAAGAAGCCGTCGGCACGCACCCACAGAATCGCCGCCAAAAACTCGCGGAAGCCCGCAATTGCCACCAACAGCTGTTCGGGCGCCAGCCCGATAGGCGTCGCTTGCTTGGGCGCGTAGTTGCGCACCCACAGCGGAAAGATACGCATCTGCAATCCTGCCTGAATCAACAACAGCACCACAATTGCGATCCACAGCTTGCTATGATTGCGCTTCATCGTCGTTGCCTCCTATCTCGTCGATATCGATGCCGCGTTCCGCGAGGCGAGCAAGTAGCCGTTGCAGGCGCGCCTCGGCGTGTTCAGCGCGTTGGCGTTCGGCTTCGGCGCGTTGGCGTTCAGCTTCAGCGCGCTGGCGTTCGGCTTCGGCGCGTTGGCGTTCGGCTTCAGCACGCTGGCGTTCAGCTTCAGCGCGCTGGCGTTGCTGCTCGGCTATCTCGGCGGAGGTGGGTACAAGGTTGCCGTCAGCGTCGTACAGGCGTAGCCAGTTGTCGGTGCGGTTGCCATACTTGCCCTCCCAGACGCCCACCCACGCGCCTAATATCTCGCTCCAGAGCCAGCCCTGCTCGTTGGGCGCAATCGGCTCGTACCGCCCGCCCACCAAGCGGTTGCCTTCCAACTCGCCTGTCCAGCGGTCGTACCAGAAGTATTCGGGCGTGTGGAACACTTCTGCATAGAGCGTCTTGTTATATGTGGTGTCTTTGGACTTTGTGCTGGCAGAGACGATTTCAATGATCAGGTCAGGGTAGCGTCCGCCCTCTTCCCAGACAATCCACTTCTCGCGCATGTAGCTTCCGTCCACGCCCTTGACCAGGAAAAAGTCGGGACCTTTGTAGCGTGGTCGTTTGTCCGTGCGCTCGCGCACCCAGTCCGAGACCTCCTGCGCCTGCTCGAGGCTGTAGTAGATGAACATGTTTGTGCAGCAGTAGTAGTCGTTGGGCGCGCCCAGATGTTGGTGAACGATTTCCATCAGCAGCTGGAGTTGCAGCACATGGTAGTGTGTTTCCGTGGGCCAGCCGTCCGCTTCAGGGAGGTCAAGCTGCCTCAGCGCGTCCAAGTCGGGCAGAGTGGCTGCCCACGCTGCGCGTTCGGCGTCGACACGCTGTGGGGACTTCGCCTTGCGCTTGGGCGCAGTTGCCGTCTTCGCCATCGCGTCTCACATCTCCCGCTGGTTGAAAATCAGCATGCTCGCCACCAACAATAGCGCCATATACACGATTGCGTACCCTACTGTCTGCACCAGATACGCTGTCTCGTCGACCAGCACCTGCTCAGGGTTGATAATCGGGTTCTGCACATTGAAGCTGGCGAAGTTGGGCAAGATTAGCGTGAGCAGCTGTACAGGTATTCGGGTAAGTGGTGTGACTTCAGGGTTGCGCTGGATGGTCTCCAGAAAGCTGCTGAGCAGGTTGCCCAGCAGGAACACGCCACCTGACAAGAAGTAGTTCACCAGCGGCGAGACAAAAGTAGAGAAAAATAGCACGACTGCCGCCAGCAGTGAACTCTGGAAGAAGAACATAATTAGCCCGCGAATGATTTTCGGGTCAAATTCGCCCAGTGCCATTCGCGAAGCGATTAGGAACACGATTCCCATCATCAGGTACATAAATGCCAGCGTACCCACCGCGCCGAGAAACTTGCCCAACACAAACTGGTAGCGCTGCACTGGCTTGGAAAGTATGGTGTAGATGGTGCGCCGCTCGATCTCGGTGGGGATCATGCTGGTGCACATGATGATAGCGATGAAGGTTCCCGCGAGCTGGATTACGCCGAAGCCGAAGCTAATGATTAGCGTACGGGCGCCGCGCCCCGCCGCAAACGGCTCGAACGCGGGGCTGATGAGGATAATCAGCAGCGCAACCAACAGAATCACCATTAGGATGCGCTTGCGCACGGCTTCGCCGAAGGTTGCTCCTGCGATTGCGAAGGTCGCGTTCATGCGTTTTTGCCTCCTTGAATGGTCTCCACGAACAGGTCTTCCAGCGTGCGTCGGTAGGGCTTGACGCTGATGATGTGCCCGCCTGCCGCACGCACGATGTCAATCACGCGATCGACGGTGCCGTTGTCGGGCTGCTCGACGATGAGCCTGCCGTCGTGCAGGCTAACCTTGCCGCCGAGCTGACGAATCGGCTCTACGGCGTTGTCGGGCACCTTATCGGCGATAATCTCCACATGCCCACCTGCGAGCAGATCCTCAATGCGTCCCAATCGCACCATTACGCCCTTGTTGAGAATCGCCACGCGGTCGCACACCCGCTCGACATCCGAGAGTTGGTGCGAACTGATAAACAGCGTCTTGCCCTGATTGCGCAGGTCTAAAATCATGTCACGGATATCGATGTGCGCGATGGGGTCTAACCCTGCGGTCGGCTCATCCAGAATCAGCAGCTCAGGGTCGTTGATAAGGCACTGTGCCAGCCCGATGCGCTGCAGCATGCCTTTGGAATAGGTGCGCAGGGGTTGGTCTGCCGCGCGGGACAGCCCAACACGGTCTAACAGTTCGTTCACGCGCTTGCTGCGCTCTGGTTCAACAATCCCGAACAGCTTGGCATAAAATGTGAGGATTTCGCGCCCCGTCATGTAGTCGTAGAAGTAGGGGTTTTCGGGCAAGTAGCTGATTTTGTAGTGGTTTTTGGGGTCGCCTGCGGGCTTACCCAGCACATATGCCTCGCCCTCGGTCGGGTAGATGATGCCCAGCAACACCTTAATCGTGGTGGTCTTCCCTGCGCCGTTGGGACCCAGAAAGCCGAAAATCTCGCCGCGATACACCTCCAAGTTGAGGTTCTTCACGGCTTCTACAGACTGTTTGCTCCACAGTCCCGAATAGCGCTTGGTCAAGTTAACCGTTTTGATGGCTAAGTCGCTCATTACCGCCTCCTATAACAACGATTACGACAGGGATTATACCCAACGGTTGCACAGGCGACCCCGCGGGGGGATTCTGCTCACTGCAATACTGCCTGCAATCGCTCGATAACTCGCTCAGGACGCACGCTTAGCATGCACTGGTGGCGTGGCAGCAGGCACGCGGCGTTGCGGAAGCGGTTCTCGTAGCACTTGCTGCACGGCTCTTCGGGCAAAACCAAGTGCAGGTGCGGCACGGGTGGTGTCCACACCATCCAAGGGCTTGCGCCAAACAGCGCGATTGTCGGTGTTCGCACGCTGTAGGCGATGTGCATAATCCCGTTGTCTACCGACACACACGCCTTTGCCCGCGCCAGTGCGCCCGCCACCTGCGGCAGGGTAAACCGCCCGCGCAGGTCGATCAGCGGTGTCTGCTCCAGCAGCCACGATTCGGTATCGCCCGTGTGGTACACCGCGCTCTGGCGTTGGGGCTTGTCGCCCAGCAGCCCCACGCGGTAGCCTTGGGCGAAGCACCAGTCGATGACCTGCTTCCAGTAGTCGCGGCTCCAGAGTTTGGCAGGGCGTCGTCCGCCTGTGGAGATCAGCACTTCGGGGATGTCGCATGCGGGGTCTTGGGTGGGCACTTCCGTGCGGTAGAAGTCGGTCTCCACGAATGCCAGCCGACACCAGATCTCGCCGATGTAGGTGCTGTTTAGGATGTCGCCGTATCGCTGCAGCAGGTCGGGCGCGGACCAGAACTCGTCGTGCAGTTGGTGGACTTTGCCAGGCGCGCGGGGCACCTCCTCGCGCAGGTCGGCAGCGTAGCACTTGCCCACCACATAGCGCGGCTGCAGCATGTGCGCTACGAACGCCATCGTCGGGTGAAAGTCGCAGTTGATAACGAGGTCATACTCGCCCGCAACGGCGCGCCGCTCGGCGAGAAACGCAGGCAGTTCGGTCAGCGCGTTCGGGTTGCCGAACACCGAGAATCGCGCGTCGATGTAGGGCAACGCCTCTTCCAACTCGCGCGTGCGCTCGCCGCTGAAGTAGTCCAGCGTGCAGTCGGGGTACTTCTCCTTCAGCCCGCGCAGCAAGGGCGTGATAATCACAAAGTCGCCCAGCGCGTCATAAAACAGCACGGCGATATGCGGGCGCGGGCGCAACGGCTGGTCGTTGAACCATTCCATCGAGCCACAAGTGTACCTAAACCTCGTACCTTTACAATAACCCACGCCCCCGTAGTGTGGCAAGAATCCGTTGGCGGGGGCAAAAGATGACAACGCTGAACGAACTGCGCACGGACGCGCTCCGCGAGATTGGCAACATCGGGCTGGGCGGTGCGGTCACCGCGCTGTCCGACCTGACGGGCGTGCTGTTCACCCTCGAAGCACCCCAGGTGCATCAGATGGACACGCGCACCGTCTCGCAAATGTGCTGCATGGCGCCCGAATCGCTGGTGGTGGGCACGGTCTCGCGGGTGAATGGCGACTGGCCTGGCGAAGGCGCGTTCCTGTTCCCGTGGGAGAGCGCATGCGTGCTGTGGCAAATCCTCGTGCAGATGCAGCCCAACGGACTGGACGACCTCAACGAACTCTACCAATCGGTCATCAACGAGGTCAGCAACATCATGCTGGGCAACTACCTACAGGCGATTAGCCAGATGACGGGCTTCACCTTGCATATGGAGCCACCCGCCTTCGCCGCCGATATGGCGATGGCGGTGCTGAGTTCGATTCTGGTGGAGGCGCTCTACGGGCAGCGCGAACTGCTGGCGATTGAGACGGCGTTCAAGACCCCCGAACACGAGTTCAAGGGCTACTTTTTGTACCTGCCCGAGACGGGCAATCTGGAGAAACTGTTTGGCGTGCTGGGCATTTAGGGGCGTGTGCAATGGGCAAAGCGGAGGTCAAGTTGGCGGGCATGGGCGAGATTGTGTTTGCCAGAGGCACAGGGGTGCTGGGCTGTATCGGGTTAGGCTCGTGTGTGGGCACACTGTTGTACGATCCGCGAGCACAGGCGGCGGCGTTGGCGCATGTGATGCTCCCCGACGCGCAAGAGGGCGACGCCGCGGTGCAGCCGGGCAAGTACGCGACGACCGCGCTGCCCGCGCTGCTGCGTGTGCTGGATACGCCACCCGCGCTCGCCTCGCGCCTCAAGGCGATACTGGTGGGTGGGGGCGAGCTGTTCCAAAACCGCAGCCAAGCGCTGCGCATCGGCGAACGCAATGTGGAGACGCTTCAGCGCTTGCTGCGTGAGGCGCGCATTGAGGTGGTGTTCGAGCATGTGCGGGGTAGTTCGGGACGCTCGTTCGAGTTCGATGTGGCGACGGGGGTAATTCGCGTGCGTGCGGTGGGAGGCGCAGCTGTGGAAAAAGATTTATCGGCGGCGCTGGGCATCCTACGCCGAGCCGCCTAACGGAGGGGAAGCGATGGCGAAACTGCGCGTGTTGGTCGTGGACGATTCGATGTTTATGCGCCGAATGATTAGCGACCTGCTGCAGCAGGACGCAGAGATTGAGGTCGTCGGCGCGGCGAAAAACGGGCAGGAAGGGCTGGAGATGGCGCGGCAACTCAAGCCCGATGTCATCACGCTCGATGTGGAGATGCCCGTGATGGACGGGGTGACGATGCTCCAGCGCCTGATGCAGGAGCAGCCGACGCCCGTGCTGATGCTTAGCAGCCTCACCAAAGAGGGTGCAGAGATTACGCTGAAATGCTTGGAGCTGGGCGCAGTGGACTTCGTGACCAAGCCGTCAGGCTCCATCTCGATGGACATCTACAAGATTTCGTCGCAGATTATCGAGAAGGTGAAGGCGGTGGCGCGTGCGCGGGTAGCCGTTGCGCCGAGTTTCGCGCGCCCTGTAGTGCCGCCGCCCAAGCCCAGCCCGCTGGTCGGACGCCCAACATCGGATGCGCCCCTGGTGGTCATCGGCTCCTCCACGGGCGGTCCGCGCGCACTCAACACCGTGATGAGCAGCCTGCCGATTGGGCTTCACGCGAAAGTGCTGCTGATTCAGCACATGCCCGAGGGGTTCACGCGCTCGCTGGCGGAGCGGCTGGATCGCAATAGCGCGTTCAGCGTGCGCGAGGCGCAGGGCGGTGAGATACTCCAGCCAGGCATCGCCTACTTGGCGCAGGGTGGGAAACACCTCAAAGTCGAGCGCGGGGGCAAAATCGTGCTGACCGAAGACCCGCCCGTGCATGGGGTACGCCCATCCGTCGATGTCACGCTGCTCTCCGTCGCGCAGAACTATCAGGGACCTGTGGTGGTTGCGATTCTGACGGGCATGGGGTCCGACGGTGCAGCGGGACTGCGCACGCTGGCAGCCAAAGGCGCGTACACCATCGCCGAAGATGAAAGCACATGCGTGGTGTTCGGCATGCCGCGTGCGGCTATTCAGACGGGCGCGGTCAAGCGCGTCGCACCGCTGCACCAAATCGCCGAAGCCATTACCGAGGGGGTGAAGGAACTGTGCAACAAACACCAGGCGGCATAAATGTGCCCAAAACACCCGAACTGCTGCGTGACTTCGAACTGTTCAAGCAGCAGCTCAAGAAACGCGTGGGGCTCGACCTTGACCAATACAAGTTCGAGCAGACCTATCGGCGCATCTATACGATGATGGAACGCGCGGGCTACCGCAAGTTCACCGACTACTTCATCTACTTGGCGTCCGACGAGGCGCGCCTGCGCAACTTCATCGACCGATTGGCGATTAATGTCTCGGAACTGTTCCGAAACCCAGAGCAGTTCCAGATACTCAAAAACGAGGTACTACCTGAGCTGTTGCGCAGCAGTTTCCAACTCAAGTGCTGGAGCGCGGGCTGCTCTTACGGTGCGGAAGCGTACAGCATCGCAATCTTACTTCACGAGCTGTCGCCGAACCGTGGGCACCAAATTCTGGGCACGGACATCGACCAAGAGGTGCTGGAGCGTGCGCGGCGAGGCGTGTTCAGCGAGAACGATATGCGCAATGTGCCCACCGAATACAAGCAGCGCTACTTCCGCGCGTTCCAAGAGGACGGGCGCACCCTCTACGAGGCAGACCCTGTACTCAAACGCTACCTGAAGTTTGAGCGGCATAACCTGCTTTCCGACCCCTACCCCAAAGGGTTCCACCTGATTGCCTGCAGGAATGTCGTCATCTATTTCTCGGACGAGGCGAAGGAGCGCACCTTCCGAGAGTTCTTCAACGCGCTCGTGCCAGGTGGCTACCTGTTCGTGGGCAATACCGAGCGCATCTTCACCTACGCGCAAATCGGGTTCGAAAACCCCAGCGCGTTTTTCTACAAAAAACCATCACAGGAGGTTCAACGATGGCGAAACGCATCATGATTACGGATGACGCGCTCTTTATGCGCGTGACACTTAGGAACATTCTGACGCAGCACGGGCTGGAAGTGGTCGCAGAGGCGTCCAACGGGCGCGAAGCGGTCGAACTCTACGAAAAGCACAAACCCGACTTGGTGTTCATGGACATCACGATGCCTGAGATGGACGGGCTGGAGGCACTCAAAGCCATCCGTGCCAAGGACCCGAACGCGAAGGTCGTGATGTGTACCGCGATGGGACAGAAGCAAATGGTTTTGGAAGCGATTCAGGCAGGCGCGAAGGATTTCATCGTCAAACCGTTCCAGCCTGAACGCATCCTCGAAGCCGTGCAGAAGGTCGCGTAGGGAGGCGAGAACGGTGAAGGCTGAATACATCAACCCGTTTATCAGCGCGGCGATTAATGTCTTCCAGATGATGGTAGGCGTTACCCCGACGAAGGGGCAACTCAGCGCGCGCAAAGGTATCTTCACTTCCCAGCAGTGCAACATCGTGCTGGGCGTGACGGGGCAACTGGAGGGGCAAATTATTATCGGCATGTCGATCTTCACCGCCGACAAAATCGCTTCCAAGATGCTGGGCACGACGATACGCACCTTCGACGAGTTGGCGGCGAGCGCGATTGCCGAACTGGGCAACATGATCTCGGGCGCCGCGCTGACCGAACTGGCGTCAAGGGGCATCCAGTGCAACCTGTCGCCGCCCAGCCTCATTCGCGGCACGAATGTGCGCATCAGCACGCTGGAGATCCCGACGCTGGTGGTGCCTCTGCAGACCGAGATGGGCGACATCGAGATTAATGTCGGGCTGATAGAGCGATCCAAATAACCGCCTCTTCAGGGGGAGGACGCTTAGTGGGGGCGCACCTGGGGGTGCGCCCCGTGGCTGCACATCGGTTGGGTATCCTATGACCCGATGGAAACCCCAATCGGCGCGCACGAGCAGGTGGTCATCTTAGATTTCGGTGGGCAATACACGCAGTTGATAGCGCGGCGCGTGCGCGAATGCAATGTGTTCTGCGAGATTCTGCCGTATGATACGCCCTTGCCCAACTTGCGCGCCCGTCGACCGAAGGGGATTATCCTGTCGGGCGGTCCCGCAAGTGTTTACGAGCCGAATGCCCCGCGCGTTGACCCCGAACTATTCACGCTGGGCATCCCCGTGCTGGGCATCTGCTACGGGCATCAGTTGATGGCGCACCTGCTGGGGGGCATCGTGCAGCCCGCTGCACAGCGTGAGTACGGGCGCACGCTGCTGACCGTCGTGCATGCCGAGCCGCTGTTCGAGCAACTGGACTTCCACCTGACCTGCTGGATGAGCCACGGCGACATGGTGCAGACGCCCCCGCCAGGTTTTGTCGTGCTGGCGGAGACCGAGAACACCCCCGTTGCGGCGATGGGCGATTTGCAACGACACCTGTATGGCGTGCAGTTTCACCCTGAAGTGGCGCACACCCCGTTTGGGATGCAGCTGCTGCGCCAGTTCCTGTACGCGGTGTGCGGTTGCAGGGGTGACTGGACGACGCGCAACTTTATCGAGGAGAGCGTCGCCCGTATCCGCGCGCAGGTGGGCAGCGAGCGCGTGCTGTGCGCTGTCAGTGGCGGCGTCGACTCCTGCACGGTCGCCGCGCTGGTGCAACGCGCCATCGGCGAGCAGCTGACCTGCATCTTCGTTGACCACGGGCTGATGCGCGCGGGCGAGGCGGAACAGGTGCGCACACTGTTCACGCAGCACTTCCCCAGCCGCCTGATTTTCGTGGACGCCCGCGAGCGGTTCCTAAAGCGTCTGCAAGGCGTCGTCGACCCCGAACAGAAGCGCAAGGTCATCGGCGAGGAGTTCGTACGGGTGTTCGAAGAGCATGCCGACGCGATTGGGCAGTGTCGCTACCTGGCGCAGGGCACGCTGTACCCCGATGTTATCGAAAGCGGCACGCGCTTGGCAGCCAAGATCAAGACACACCACAATGTCGGCGGGCTGCCCGAATGGATGCGCATGGAACTCATCGAGCCGCTACGCTACCTGTTCAAGGACGAGGTGCGTCGTGTGGCGCAGGAGTTGGGGCTGCCTCCTGAAATCGTGTGGCGGCAGCCATTTCCCGGACCTGGGCTGGCGGTGCGCGTGCTGGGCGAAGTGACAGCGGAGAAGTTGGCGATTGTGCGCGCGGCAGACGCGATTCTGAATGAGGAGCTCACCCGTACGGGGTGGGCGCAGCGCGTTTGGCAGGCGTTCACCGTGCTGCCCGATGTGCGTTCGGTGGGCGTGATGGGCGACCAGCGCACCTACCAGTACCCAATTGTGCTGCGCGTGGTGCATAGCGAGGACGCGATGACCGCCGAGCCTGCCGAGTTGCCGTGGGACCTGCTGCTGCGCATCGCCAACCGCATCTGCAACGAGGTGCCCAGCGTCAACCGCGTGCTGTACGACCTCAGTTCCAAGCCTCCTGCGACGATTGAGTGGGAGTGATTACCGCTTTAGGTCTTTGGCAACGCTAAGCATCTCGTCGGCGGTCTGAATCGCGCGGGAGTTGACTTCGTAGGCACGCTGCGCCATAATCAGGCGCACCATCTCGTCGACGATTTGCACATTTGAGGCTTCCAGGGTGCCGCCTGCGATGCTGCCGATGCCGTTTGTACCGGGCGCGCCCTCAATCGGTTCGCCCGCAGCGGGTGTGAGGCGGTAGAGGTTCATTCCGATGCGGTTCAGCCCCGCAGGGTTCACGAAGCGCACGAGCGTGATTTGCCCGATTTCCTCCACGCCGTCTTGCCCGCCCCGCCGCACGCTAATCACCCCGTCGCGCCCGATCATAATCTGTTCGGCGTCGGGCGGGATGATGATCTCGGGTTCCAGCGGGTAGCCGTTGGAGGTCACCAGCCTACCCTGCGCGTCGAGTTTGAAGCTGCCGTCGCGCGTGTAGGCGATTGCGCCGTCGGGTAACAGCACCTTGAAAAACCCCTCGCCCTCAATCGCCATATCGAGTGGATTGCCCGTGACCTGCAGCGCGCCTGTGGTGAACAGCCCGTAGGTGGCGGCAGGGCGCGATCCCAGCCCGACCTGCAAGCCGCTGGGCAACTGCGCGCCTGCAGCCGTTGTCGCACCCGCAGGGCGCAGCGTCTGGTAGAGCAAGTCTTCAAAGTCCGCACGCACAGTCTTATAGCCGTTCGTGTTCACATTCGCCAGATTGTTCGCAATTACATCGATATTGAACTGCTGCGATTCCATGCCCGCTGCGGCGGTGTGTAGTGCGCGTATCATAGGGCTACCTCCTATACCTTCGGTAGTTCGTTGATGGCGCGTTCGAGCGTGCTGTCATGCGCGTGGATGATTTTCTGGTGCGTTTCGTAGGCGCGGATGAGTTCGATCATCGTGACCATCTCGCGCACCATGTTCACATTGGAGGTTTCGAGGGCGCCTGCGACGATGCGTGGGTTTGCGACGGGCTGCACTGCGCCGACGAAGTTGCCGTCGGGCGCTTTGGTGAGGTTGCCTTGCACGATGAGCAGTCGCCCGACTTGCGTCCCGTTCGCCCGCACTGAGCCGTCCTCGCCGATTTGGACGGTCGCGTTGCGCGGCACGCGAATTGGCTGGTTGCCCTCGCCCAGCACGGGGTTGCCCGTGCGGGTGGTGAGCATGCCGTCTGCGTTCAGTTGGAACGCGCCGTTGCGCGTGTAGCGGACACCTTGTGGGGTCTGCACGGCGAAAAAGCCCACGCCGTCGATGGCGACATCGAGCGGGTTGCCCGTCGTTGTCAGCGCGCCCTGCTGCATGTCGGTGTAGAGTCCGCGCAGGATTGCCCCTGCCGAGAGCGCGCCAATCGGTTGCGAGCGCGTCCCCTGCACGCGATATAGTTGCCGTTCGTAGACCGTCTCGAAGGCGGGTCTATCCGCCTTGAAGCCTGTGGTGTTCAGGTTCGCCAGATTGTTCGCAATCGCGTCCTGCGCTTTCTGTCGGGCAGCCATTCCCTCGGCTGCCACATACAGTCCGCGTATCATCAGCGGGCATTATCGGCACAGGGGCAGGCTTTCTGCACCTACCCATCCCGTAAGGGGTCGCCGAGTTCCGTGCCGTCGGGCAGAATGCGCAGGTAGCCCAGATGCACCCAGCGCACAGGGTTCACTGAGCGCACGGGCGACAGCACCCCCAGCGTGCGCGCCTTGAAATCCAGCGACTCGATAAGCCCCAGCCCGTAGCACCGCCCTGTGTAGTCCGTTAGCCCGACCAGCAGGTTGTGGTATGCGGACTGGGGCAACATCACCAGTTTGTCGACGCCTGCGAGCGTCATCAGCGTTTCAAGTTGCGCATCGCTGAGCGGTTGACGCACAATCAGGTGGAGCGAGTCGCCCACCATCTCGGCGTGCAGCAGGTCGCCGCGCACTTGTTCGGCGAGGTAGCGTCGGCGCGCTTCGGACATCGGCTGACCCCCGCCCAGCCGCCTACCCACAAAACTGAACTGATCGAGCGAGAGGGTATGCGATTGCGCCCGTTCGAAGTAGCGGGCGAACGCGGCGCGGCGGTGCTGGGCGCGGAACGGTGGCGACTTGCGCAAAATCGTCTGCGGCACGGGCAACTCGTACAGTTTCCAATCGGCGCGGCGACGCAAAGCGTCCAGAATCGGCGCAAGTTCGTCCTTGCGCTGCAGCGCGACAATCACCCGTGGGCGCAACAGGTCAATTAGCATCAGTTTGTAGGCGCGCCCGTGCCAGCCGCCGATGTAGCCGTCCGTGTCGATAACGATGCTGTCGGGATGCAGGGCGGTCAGATCGTCCAGCACGCGCCGCGCCCCGCTGAGCGCAAGCGCGACATGGCGTACAGGCGACACATCCCCCAGAAACGCCAAGCTGTCGGGCGTCAACTCGTGCAGCAATTCGTAGGGCTTGCGAATCAGCACGCTGCTGAACGCCGCAGGCGGTCCCACCGTTGTCTGACCCGCGTCCAAGTCTACAAAGCCTACTTGCATCCCCGCCTGATGCTTGAGCTTGAGCAGCAGTGAGCAGAAGGTGGTTTTGCCTGAATCGATGCCGCCCAACACCAGCACGGTTTCGCGACTGGCGACGAGTTCGTCCACGACCTGCTGCCACTCAGGGTAGAGTTCGCGCCAGCGCATGGCTAAAACTCCAGGTGCATCGGCACAATCGGCGCGGAGTGGGTAATCGCGCCAACGGAGATGTAGTCCACGCCCGTTTCGGCAACGGCGCGCACGGTCTCCAGTGTGACTCCGCCCGACGCCTCCAGAAAGCGCACACGCCCTTTGGCAAGACGCACCGCTTCGCGCAGCGTTTCGAGGGGCATGTTATCCAGCAGGATGCCGTCTGCGCCCGCAGCGACGGCTTGTTCCACCTGCGCGAGCGTTGTGCATTCCACCTCGATGGCGAGCAGGTGGTGGGCGTGCTGGCGTGCGCGGCGCACGGCTTCGGTGATGTCGCCACCCAGCGCCGCGAGATGGTTATCCTTGATGAGAATGCCGTCGTACAGTCCGACGCGATGATTGCGCCCACCGCCGACGCGCACAGCGTATTTTTCCAGCAGGCGCAGGGTGGGGGTCGTCTTGCGCGTGTCGACAATCTGCGCGCCTGTGCCTGCGACAGCGTCCACGAACTGGCGCGTGCGTGTGGCGATGCCCGACAGGTGCTGCAGAAAGTTCAGCGCGGTGCGTTCCGCCTTCAGGATGGCGCGCGTGTTGCCCTCAAGCGTCAGCACGCGCGTATCAGGCGCAAGGCGCGCGCCGTCCTCCAGCGCGTCCACAAAACGCACACTCGCATCGAGTCGCTGGAACACGCGCTTGGCGACCTCCACTCCGCACAAGATACCCTCCGCCTGGGCAAGGATGACGCATTGGGTCTGGTGGTCAGGGGGAATCAGGCTGTCGGTGGTCCAATCGCCCGCGCCGAGGTCTTCCTGCAGGGCGAGTTCGATGAGCGTTTCCACCACGCGCGCATCCAGCGTCATGTGCAGGGATTATACCCATCGGCGACGCTACGGCAGCGCGAGTTTGCCCGCCAGCGTAGGCTGGCGCACGCCTGTCGTGCTGGGGTAGGTCGCGGGCAAGCCTTGCAGGAACCTGTCGGCAAGCACGGCGAAGGCAATCGCCTCCTTGAAGTCGGGGTCTATGCCGTACGCAGCGGACGATTCGAGCGCAAGATTGGGCAAGCGCGCCGCCAGTCGGCGCATCAGGGCGCGATTGTGCAGCCCCCCACCCGAAACGATAATGCGTTGCACAGGGCAAGTGGGCATCACCCATTGCTGCAGCGCGTCGGCAATCGTAGCGGCGGTCAACTCGGTGAGCGTGGCGACCAGCGTCGGTAGCGGCAGGTCGGGGAACTGCGCATGGATGGTGTCCAGCAGCGCGTGCCCGAAGGCTTCGCGCCCTGTGGACTTGGGTGGCGGCTGCCCGAAGTACGGGTGCGTTAGCAGCCACGCCAGCAGCGGCGGATGGACAGCGCCCGACTCGGCAAGCGCGCCGTCGCGGTCGTAGGTCTGCGTGCCGCCTGTGCCGTGCTGTACGGCGAGGTCAATCAGCGCGTTGGCGGGACCCGTGTCAAAGGCGCGAATCGTGTCGGGCGCGCCACCTGCGGGCAGTACGGTCAGGTTCGCCATCCCGCCGAGGTTCAGCGCAGCGCGCGGTTCCGCATCGCTGCGCAGCAGCAGCCAGTCCACGAGGGGCACGAGCGGCGCGCCCTGCCCGCCGTATGCCATATCGCGCGTGCGGAAGTCGGCGACGACAGGCACGCCCACCCGTGCCGCGATGACATCGGGCTGCCCAATCTGCAGCGTGTTCGGCGTCGGCGTCCCCAGCACTTGCGCGTCGGGCGCGTGCCACACGGTCTGCCCGTGCGAGCCGATGAAGTCCACGCGCGGGGGCAGGGCTTTCTGGATCACTGCCTGCGCTGCCTGCGCGAAGCGTTCGCCCAAGTAGGCGTCCCACGCGCATAGATCGGCAAGCGTGCCCGACTCGATGAGGCGTAGTAGACCCGCGCGTTCGTCGGGCGTGTAGGGCTGGTAGTGCGTCGCCAGTGTCTGCACCCGAATCGCGTCGCCTGCGCCTTCGATGCACACCAGCGCGGCGTCGATGCCGTCCAGCGAAGTGCCCGCCATCAGCCCGACGGCGTAGCGCGGCGCGGCGGGGTGAATTCGCGGGAACCTTTCGGCAGCGGCGGCAGTCATAAGCGGTACAACCTTATGCAGAGACTCAGCAGGAGGCGCGGGCGGGGTATCCGCGCCTCCTGTGTGTGGTGGGGTTGGTGAGGAAAAGACGCCCGGAAAGGAGCCAAACACGCGCTTGTTCCTCGCCAGCCTCTATTATACCCCACCTATACCAATCACGCCGTCAAAGTTCATAAATTCCTGCGCGTGCGGAATCCCCCCACTCCCTGCCCTCTCCCCCCTTGTCAAGGGGGGAGAGGGTCGGGGTGAGGGGGGGTCAAGTCCTGCGCATTCACGAACTTTGGCAGCGCAGTGGGTATTACAGTCCATACAGCGGGGCGAACTTGCGCTGGAAGTAGTTTAGCAGCGGCTCCGCGCTGGGTGGCGCGCCCGTGACGCGCTCGATGAGTTCCTTCGCGGGGTAGCGCTGCCCCTGACGGTGTACCTTCTCGCGCAGCCACTCCAGCAACGGCGCGAACTCGCCCTTGCGGAACTGCGCCTGCAGGTCGCCCAAGTCGCGCTCCGCCGCCGCATACAACTGCGCCGCGTACAGGTTGCCCAGCGTGTAGGTCGGGAAGTAGCCAATCATCCCACCTGACCAGTGGACATCCTGCAGCACGCCCTCGGCGTCGTTGGGCGGCTCGAAGCCCATGTACGCCTTGAACTTCTCGTTCCACGCGCTGGGCAGGTCGGCGACTTGCAACTCGCCGCGCAGCAACGCCAACTCCAACTCGAAGCGCAGCAGAATGTGCAGGTTGTAGGTCACCTCGTCGGCTTCCACGCGAATGGTGGAGGGCTGCACGGCGTTGACGGCGAACACGAACTCGTCCAGCGGTACATCGCGCAGCGCATCGAAATGCTCTTGGGCGATGGGGTAGAAGTATTCCCAGAAGGCGCGGCTGCGCCCGACGAAGTTCTCCCACATGCGCGACTGCGACTCGTGCATGCCCAGCGAGGCAGACGCGCCCATTGGTGTGCCCCAATGCTCTTCGGGCAGCCCCATCTCGTACAGCGCGTGCCCCAGTTCGTGAATCGTGCCGAACAGCGACGGGTTCAGGAAGTCCTCGTAGTAGCGCGTGGTGATGCGCACATCGCCAGGCGAGAGGCGTGTCGCAAACGGGTGTACCGTCGGGTCTAACCGCCCACGCTGCCAGTCGAAGCCGATGCGCTCGGCGATTAGGCGGCAGAAGCGTTCCTGCGCCTCGCGCGGGTAGTGGCGGCGCAGGATGCTTGTGTCGGGCTGGCGCGGGGCGTTCTGGAGTTGCGCGACCAGTTCGGGCGTGTGGCGGCGCAACGGCTCGAACAGCCGCTCCACCTCCTGCGCGGTCATGCCCTGCTCGTACTCGTCGAGCAGCGCGTCGTAGGGTTCGCGCTCGTAGCCCAGTCGCTCGGCAATCTCGCGCACGAGGCTCACGATCTTTTCCAAATGCGGCTGGAACAGGCGGAAGTCGGACTCCTCGCGTGCCTCTTCCCAGACCTTCTCGGCGAGGCTGGTGACGCGCGTGAACTCCATCACCAGCTCGGTGGGCAGCTTGGTGAGTTTATCGTACTCGCGTCGCCACTGGCGGATGTTCACGGCGGGCACGCTGTCGGGCGGTTGGGTCAGCTCGCTCTGCTCCAGCTGGCTCAGCCACTCGCCGATGCGTGGGTCGGTCGCCCGCTGGTGAATCATTCCCGACAGCAGGGCAAGTTGTTCGGCACGATAGGGTGCGGCTTTCGGGGGCATCGTTACGCGCTGATCCCAGCCCAGCACGCCTGCGATTGACCCCAGCAGCGCGGTCTCTTTCTGCCAGCTCTCCAGATTCTGATAGATCGCACGGGCATCCATAGCAGCGGGATTATACCTGTGGCGCGAAAGTTGCTGCGGGTGATGGATATGCGCCACAAGGAGACTTGGGGGCTGTGCCTGTTGGTGATTGCCGACGCTTTGAGTACCTACTGGCTCATCACGCAGGGCTACGCGACCGAGTTCAACCCGCTGACGAACTGGCTGATTCAGCTCAGTTGGGGGGCGTTTTTTGGGGTCAAGTTCGCGACTTTGGCGATGGCGGTGGGGCTTGCGGAGTGGTATCGGCGGCACAACCCGCAGTTTGTACGCCGATGGCTGCGTGCAGGCGCGCTGGCGTATCTGACGCTGTGGATAGTCGGCGCAGCGGTGAGTAGCTTGGCGGGGTGGTGAATTGTCCTTACCGTTCCTTTAGCACCATGACCGTCAGCGAGTGGGGCGGGAAGGTGTAGCGGAATGACGGTGCGACGCCCTCCAGCGTGCGCTCCACAGGCGCGACGCGCGTCGGATGCTCCAGCGAGTTCTCGGCGTCGGGGCTGTCGCCCGTGAGCGTAATCACCTTCGCGCGGGACGCCAGCCTACGCACCCCCTGCAGGCGCACCTCCGTCTCCTGCGGGCGGTCAGACACATTCACCACCTTCAGGATGACCTCGCGCGACGGCTCGCGCCGACTGGCAACGACATACAGCGCGGGCATCGGCGCGTCCTCGAAGTCGTGGATGAGTTGCCCGTCCAAGTAGCAGCGGATACGCGCCCCCTGCACCTCGATGCGGATGTCGTACCAGCGTCCCGTCTCGATGCTGCCCGCCACCTGCGGGCACGCCAGCATCTTGCTGCCGCCGATGCTTCGCTCGACAGCGTGGCGCGTGTTGCCCCACCCGCCGATGTTCCACCAGTACCAGTTCTCGTCGTCGCGCACGCGGAACATGATCAGGAACCCCTCCGCGCCGCCGAGTTTGCGTGCCTGCAGCGTAATCGTGTAGTCGGTCCAGTTGGGGTCGCCCGCCACTGCGCGGCAGTCTTGCGCGAGTTCCGTCTGGCGGTAGACGCCCTCCGTCGCCTGCCACGCGCCGCGTAGGGTGCGCCAGCCCGCCACGCCTTGCCCGAAGTCCGCCACAAACAGCGTCTCCCCCTGCGCGGAGACGACTTTCAGGTTGCGGAACTCCGCCTGCGTTTCCCAAGTGCCCAGCCCGACCGCGCCGCGCGCGGCGTCCGTCAGCGCGTTCGGTGACTGCACGCGCGTCGGCAGCCCATGCGTGCCCCGATAAACGCTGAACAGTTGCTGCACATAGTACGACGGCGTGCCGTAGCAACGCGCGCTGTCGAAACCGATCAGGTCAGGGTTCCAAGTGCGGTCGTTCACATTCACGAACAGCGGGGCATACGCCGCCATCACCACCACATCGGCGTTGCGCTCGATGCCCGTCATAAACGCGGCTTCGGCAATCGCCGCGCGCAGGTTGCCCGTGCCACACTTCGCCGTCACCGCGTACTCGCCCACCAGAATCTTGGGACCCTTGCGGTCGTAGCGGTCGTACAGATTCGCGTTGAGGATGAACCATTCGGGCGTAGAGTAGTAGTGTTCGTCGAGGATGTCGATGGGTCGGCTCTTCACGGGGGCGGTGGCGATGAGTTGGATTTGCGGGTAGCGGGCTTTGATGGCGTCGTAGAAGCGGGCGTACCGCTCTTCGTATAGGGGTCCCCAGTTCTCGTTGCCGATGCTTACGAATCGCAGCGGGAACGGTTCGGGATGCCCGTTTTTCGCCCGCAGCGCGCCCCACTTGCTGGTGGTGGGTCCGATGGCGTACTCAATCGCTGCCAGCGCGTCTTCAATCCACTCGTTCAGTTCACTGAGGGGGATGTGATCGCCGTTGCGGTACTGGCACGCCATCCCGCAGTTGACCACCAGCATCGGCTCTGCGCCGAGGTCTTCGCACATCAGCAGGTACTCGTGCAGTCCCAGCCCTTGCGTGCTGGTGTAGCCCCACACGCACCAGCGGGCGGGTCGTTCGGCGACATCGCCGAGCGTATCGCGCCAGCGCAGCGCGTTCTGCATGCGGTCGCCCTCCACGAAGCACCCGCCTGGAAAGCGCACGAACGACGGCTTGAGTGCCGCCAGCATCTGCGCAAGGTCTGCCCGCAGACCGTTGGGACGCCGCTTGAAGGTGTCCACAGGCATCAGCGAGACCATATCCAGCCAGAGGGTGCCGTTGCCGTTGGCGGTTAGCACCAATCGCGCCTTCGGGTCGGTTCCGCTGGCGGTTAGCACGGCGGAGAACTGCTTCCAGTCCGCGCCGAACCCGCGCAGGGTGCGCTGGGCGTACACCTGCCCATTCGCGCTCTGCAGGCTGACCGTGAGCGCGCCGCGAAACTGCCCGTCGCAACGGGCGTACATCGTGAACCGATACCGCTTGCCCTGCTGTATGGCGATGCCCCAGTAGCCCTCGTTGACCAGCGACGCGCTGCCCGCGATCTCCCAGCGCAGGCTGCGCGGGTTGCGCGGGTTCAGCGGGTTGGCGGTATCGATTGCCGTCTTCGCGCTGTCGCCGAGCAGCGTCCACGCTTGGGGCGTATCGGCGTCTTCGAACGAGCGGTTGCGCACCAGTTCGGCGTACAGCCCGCCGTCGCCTGCGTGGTTAATCTCTTCGAAGAAGATGCCGTATAGGATGGGGCTTATGGGGTTGCCCACAACGGAAGCGTCGATGTCAATATGTGCCGTTTGTGCGTGCATGGATGCCATCATACCGAACATTGCGGCAAGTTTGATGAGCCAGCGCCCGCTGTCGCCGTTCCCGCGCATCGTTGTTTTCCCCGTGTTGGCGTGCGGAGTGTTTTTTCTGGGGGCAAGGCGCGCCTATGCTGCCCCCCTCTCCCACCGTGTGGGAGAGGGGCGGGGGTAAGGGCAAATCACTTCGGCACGCGCTTGATGGTGCAGCCAAACGCGCGTGTTTGTTGCACGGGCGGCTGCTTGCCCTCCAGAATCGCGTCCAGAGCGTTCTTGAGGTCGCGCTGGGTAACGCGCTGCGGGTTCTGGCTGTCATCGATGCGCCCGTGATAGCGCAAGACGAAGTTCGAATCCAGCACGAACACCTCAGGCGTCACCTTCGCGTCGTACAAGTCGGCGACGCGGTTGCCCTCGTCCTTCAGCACAGGGAAGATGAAGCCCTTCTTCTGAGCGTGTTCAGCCACCTCCGCAGCGGGCTCAATATGGTTGGAGTTGATTCCGAGAAACATCACGCCCTTAGGCATATACTCCTTCGCGAGGTTCGCCATGCGCTCGTCATAGTCCAGCGAGATGGGGCAGCGTGTGGCGATGAACATAATCACGATGGCTTTTTTGTCCTTAATGTCGTAGAGGGTGACTTCTTTGGGCAGTCCCTCGCGCGGGTTCACATTGGGCAGGGTGAAGTTGGGGACGCGCTTGCCGATTTCGGGCTTCTCGGCGGCTTGCGGGGCTGCCGCGCCGTATTGTGCGCTCGTGCTGGTGAAGTATGCCAGCAGTTCGTCGGCGTGGTTGCTCGTGCCTGCCTTCTCGAAGACCTTCTCGATGGTGCCGTCGGGTGCAATCACGAAGGTTGTGCGGCTGGCGAAGCCCGCACCCGTGCGCACCTGATAGGCTTCGGCAACCTTACCGTCAGTATCCGCTAACAGGATGTGCTTGAGATTGTGTTGCTTGGCGAAGTTGGTCTGCGCTTCAGGCGTATCAACGCTTATCCCGAACACCACGGCGTACTGGCTGAGTTTCTCGTACTGGTCGCGGATGGCGCAGTTTTGCGCAGTGCAGCCTGGCGTGTTCGATTTCGGGTAGAACATCAGCACGACACGCTTGCCGCGGTAGTCGCTCAAGCGGTAGGTGTTGCCATCACTGCCAACAAGCGTGAAGTCGGGGGCTTTCGAACCTTCCTTCAGAGGCGTGGACGAGAACACAAAACTCCACACGCCCCACAACAGAATCCCGATGGTGAACGGGATGATCCACCAGAAACGGTTGCGCTTCTGCATAGCGTATACCTCCCTATACGGTTTAGACGCGCGGCATCGCGCGTAGTTCGGAGTATACCTGTTTTCAGCGTCGGGGGGCAAGTCGAGCGAGGGCGAGACGCATGAGGGTCTGCTCGTCGGCGTCGGGCTGCTCGTCCAGCACAGCGTTGAGGGCAGCCTGCGCGTCGCGGCGCGTGTAGCCGAGTTGCACCAGCCCTTCGGTCAGCGCGTCGAGGTCAATCGCGCGGGCGCGTGTGGCGGCTGCCAGCCGCTCCACCTGCCGCTCGAAGGCAAACTGGGCGACCTTGTCGGAGAGCTCCAGCACGAGTCGCTCCGCCAGTTTCGCGCCGACGCCTGGCAGCGACTTGAGGTAGCGGGTATCCTTACGGGCAATCGCACGCGCCAGCGCGTCAGGTTCACCCGCACCCATCAGGTTCAACGCCAAGCGCGGTCCGACCCCGCTGACGGTAATCAGCAGGTCGAACAGTTTGCGCTGGGCAGGCTCCAGAAAGCCGTACAGCAGGATGCCTTCGTCTTCGTGGAACAGCGTGCGGATGTGTAGCGTAATCGGTTCGCCCAGCGGGGGCAGTCGGTCGCGGAGGTTGGGCGGCAGGCGCACCTCGTAGCCGACGCCGCCTACCTCAATCAGCGCAAGGTTCTCTTCTACACTCACCAGCACGCCGCTCAGCCTACCAATCATTTACGGCGCAGGGAACAGAGGCACGAACAGTAGCGCCATCAGCAGCTCCAGCGCACGGGGCGGCTCTGGGGGCGTGAGGCTGGTGACGCGGTTGGGATCCAGCTGCGCGGCGCGGCGTATCGCTTGGTCTGCCTCGCGCACCTTGCCCAGCTCGGTGTAGACATACGATGCGCCAACCTGCGCCCACGCGGTATCGCGTGCAAGTTCCAGCGCTTTGTTCAGCGCGGCTTCTGCCTGCTGAAGCGTCTCTGCGCTGGGGCGGTTGCCGTCGCGCTTGGTGGTGTAGGCTTCGAAAGCGTAGCTCATCGCAATCCCCAAGTGCGCGGGCGCATAGTTTGGGCGCGCGACCAGCGCCAGCTCGAACCACTCGCGCGCGGTCTTGAGCAAATCTTCGTCGCCGGGGCGCAGCCCGTCAATAAGGTTCAGCATCCCACGCAGCTGGTACGCCTCTGCCATCAGCGGGTCCAAGTCCAGCACGCGCCAGAAGGCGTCTTTGGCGCGGTCGTACTCGCGGTTGTTGACGAAGCTCCAGTAGCGCATGAAGGCGACTTGGGGCGTGTTGTCGCTCAGCCCTTGCGCTTGGGCGGCGAGCCTACCGACGATGGTGGCGCGTCGTCCCAGCATTGCGAGGTTCGCTTGAGCCGCCAGCAGCGGGCGCGACTCCTTGTCGATTTTCCGTGCCTCTTCGAAGGCGCGTTCCTGCTCGCGTGTGTCGTTGAGTAGCGCGGCTGCCAGCCCGCGAATGGCGTAGGTGTAGTCGTTGGCGACGCCACGACGGGCAGCGGTGTTCGTAATTACCAGCACATCGCGCAGCCTGCCCGCGTGCAGGTAGGCATACGCCAGCAGGTTGATATAGCGCGGTTCGGACGGCTCGCGCTCAGTCAGCTGCAGCAGGTCGTTGATGCTCGCGGACGCCTGCCCTTCGTTAATCAGTAGCAGTGTGCGGGCGACAATCGCTTCGGGCGTGCGCGAGTCGCCGAGCGCTTTCAGGCGCATCTGGTTGATTGCGTGCTGCGCGCCGATGGCGTTGCGCAGCAGTTCGCGCTCGTTGCGGGCGTTTCGGGCGCGGCGCAGGCTCGCCGCCACACGCAACTGCTGGGTCTCCAGCGAATCGGGGTACAGTCGCGCGAGGTCTTCCACGGCTTCGTCCGCTTCGGCGGCGCGCCCCAGGCGCAGCAGGGTCTGAATCTGCAGCACGCGCGCCTCGCGATGCGTGGAATCGGCTTTGAGGGCAACGCGCGTGTGATACAGCGCGTCTTCGAACTTGCCGTCGGCGAACGCCGCGCGCGCCTGCTCGTAATGATACTGCGCGCCTAAACCCACGCCGTTGTCGATCACCACGCGCAGCACCTTCGAAACACTCTTGTTGCCCTCCAGAAACGCGACAATCTTCAGCTGCCGCTCGCCCTCCGCGTCGGTCACGGTGTCCCACTCATATTCGTAAGGGGTGCTATCGTCCACTTCGCGCAGCGCGCCGTCCACTTGGAACTCTACGCGCTCGACCAGTTTCTCGGATTGCACCCGCGCGACGACTTTCACGATGCCTTTGAGGGTCGCGCCGTCGTTGAGGTTGACCGTAATCGTTGCGTCCGATTTGGGCTGCGCGAACGCACAGGTCAGTAGCGCCAGCCAGCCGATGTACCTAATTGCCTTCATAACGGAAGTTGCAGTTCGCCCCTGCGGCACCGATTCCTGCAGAGGGGGGTCGTCTTTCAAGGGGAGAGGCACACTTTGTCGAACCCTGTTGTGTACGAGCGTGCGAATCGATACTCCGCTGCAGCGTACGGGAGATGCGGTCGCCGTTCCCATCGAATGCCTCTAATTGGCTGCCAAGCGAAACAAGGAAGTGTCTGTCCCCTGCAGCGGGAGTGTGATGGCAGGAAACCCTACTATTCGCTGACTTTAGCCGTGCGATTGAAACAGGCGTGCCGCGCCGAGAAAGCCCAGCAACAGCAGCGCCAGAATTGCCAGCATCACGAGCCAGCCCACAAGCCGCGCCCAACGCGCAGGCGCGCGCCGCTCGAAATCCACCGCACGCGACGCCCCGCGCGTGTCCTTGCCAAACAAAAACACAAAGTAGAAGCGCGTCCACAAAAACGGGATTACCCCACGCACATCAAGCAGATGGCGGCGGTGATACGCATACAGCGACTGCTTCAGCCGCTGGTACTGGTCGGGCGTGAGCGACTGCACAAGGTCGGGCGGCAGCGCACGCAACAGGTGCAGGATATACACATCCTGCGGCTGTTCGGCGGGTTCGTCGCCCTCGAACGCCTCTTGGATTACCCACAGCGGCGGCTTCTCGCGCGGTTCACGGTCAGGTGCAGGCAGCGCCATACCCCTAATTATCGGCGCGGCTGCTACTTTGCGTTATCGCGTACGCCGTTGACGCACGCAGGGCAGCGTATCCTCGTTGCATGGTGAAGCCGATGCGAGTTTATCGTGTCTCTGCGGTGCCACACGCGCTGTTTCGCGGCTATCGCAAGGCGGGCATCTGGTTTCCGAACGCACCCGCATTCGTGGAACTGGATGAGACTGCGCTGACCGAGGCGATACGCGCGTGCCCACTGCTTCAGATCGAGGAGGTGGTCAACGATGCGACAGACGCTACTCCGCTGGGCATGGAACGCCCTCAAGCCGACGCTGCTACAATGGCTGCGGGAGCGC
>Ga0197143_1000883_pt1 | contig 27929 bp, 29 predicted proteins | sample GBS70_MetaG_FD_148603 | JGI IMG/M metagenome (GOLD analysis project Ga0197143, IMG submission 148603) | Sediment microbial communities from Great Boiling Springs, Gerlach, Nevada, United States - GBS 70_MetaG | ecosystem: Environmental > Aquatic > Thermal springs > Hot (42-90C) > Sediment... | reverse complement strand
TAATTTCTTTTAATTTTTCTTTGAGTTTTTCTTCATCAATTTTCTCCAAATCTCTTCCTTCTAAAATGTTTTCTTCTTCTATTTTTAGCCCTAGTTCTTTTGCCACTGCTTTTGCAGTTAATTTGTGGTCTCCGGTTACAATCACTGGTAAAACATTTGCCATTTGGCAGGTTTTAATCGCTTCTTTTACTCCTGGTCTTAAAGTATCAGAAAGAGCTAAAAACCCAGCAAACTTTAACCTTAAATTGGAAATTTCTTCTGGTAAAATTTTTTCTTTTTCAATTCCAGGAAGATAACCAGCTCCAACGACTCTGTATCCTTCTTCCAAAAGCGCATTCAAACCCTTTTTTAATTTTTCTTTTTCTGGACTATCCAAAACTTCCAACAGTCTTTCTGGAGCACCCAGATAATAAAGATTTTTTTGGTTTCCTTCTCTGTAAATTGCCAAAGAAAATTTATACCTTGGCGAAAATGGTAAAAAATAGATTAAATCTTTTTCAAAATCTTTTTTATTCAAACCAATTTCTATTGCCTTTTCTAAAATCGCTTTCTCTGTCGGCCTTCCAACAATTTTCCATTTTTCTTTTGGATCTTGTGGGTTTTCAATGAATGCTTCAGTACATAAAAGAGCAGATTTGATCGCCAAAAATTCATCGCCAACGATTTTTTGAATTTTCATTTTTCCTTCAGTTAAAGTTAAAGTTTTGTCAGTGCAAATTACTGTTGTCGATCCCAAAGTTTCAACCGAAGCTAATTTTCTTATCAATCCTTGTTTTCTCAAAATCCTTTGAGCTCCCAGGGCCAAAGTTACGGTAATTGCGATTGGTAATCCCTCTGGAATTGAAGAAACTGCCAAAGCTACTACTGTTTCAAAAAGCAAAAACAGATTTTTTCTCAACTCTTCTCTTTGAAGGCCAATTATGAAAACAATCAACACAACGAATAAAACCAAAATTGCAACTTGAATAGTAAATTTTTTTATTTTCTTTTGAAGGGGGGTTAATCTCTTTTCTTCTTTTTGAGTCAATTCTGCAATTTTACCAATTTCTGTATTTTGGCCAGTTCCAACAACGATTGCTTTCCCCCTTCCTTCTTCTACTGTGGTTCCCATATAGACCATGTTTTCTCTATCTGCCAAGGGAGTATCTTCTGATAATACTTCAGTATGTTTTAAAGATGGCCAAAATTCTCCAGTCAAAACCATTTCGTTTACTCTTAAATTCTGGCTTTCAATTATCCTGGCATCAGCTGGAACTTTGTCCCCTGCAGAAAGCAAAATCAAATCTCCAGGGACTAATTCTGTAGCATCAATGATTCTTTCTCTTCCTTCTCTAATTACCTTCGCTTCTATTTTTAAAATCTTTTTTAACTCTTCTAAAATCTTGATTGCTTTTCTTTCTTGATAGAAACCCAAAAAAGCATTAAAGAGCAAAACTAAAAAAATTGCCAGAGCATCTAAAAACTGATGAAAAATCAAACTCAAAAAAGCAGCAAAAAGCAAAATTATGATAAAAAGATGTTTAAATTGAGACAAAAATAAAGAAAAATTAGAAGGAGGTTTTTCTTCAGGAATTTCGTTTTTTCCAAACTCTCTCTGTCTAATTTCAATTTCTTTTTCGCTCAAACCTTCTTTTAAACTCGTTCTTTGAATTTTTTCAATTTCTTCAATTTTTAAATTGTGCCAAAAAACCTCAGACATTTTATTTGGTTGACTCTTCAATCCAATTCAAAAAATCGTTGTTTCCTTTTTCAATATCAAAAGAAATAATACAGGGCACAGAATAAGAATGAATTTCTTTTACCCTTTTTATTATTTTCTCAACCAAATTCTTTTTTGTCTTCACAAACATTCCATATTCTCCGCTTTTTTCAATTTTTCCCTTCCACCAATACAAAGATTCGATTTTAAAAATGTTGCAGCAGGCTGCCAATTTCTCAGAAACTAAAATTTTAGCAACTTTTTTTGCCTCTTTTTTCGTTGGTGTAGTAACATAAACAAAGCTAAATTTTTTCATTTTCGTGCAATAGTTCTATTAATTCTATCAAAGAGCCCGAAATTAAAAAAGATTGCTTAACCTCTACTCAACATTTTCACATTTGATCAATTGCGCAAATGTGCAAATATCAACTTGACAATTTTAAAAATTATTCTCTCTTATTCCAATGTTCTTAAAAATTTGAGAATAACAAAAAATAAAATTATCAAAAATGGAATGTTAGTAAAATGAGTATAAAATAAAAAATCGGTTAAACACAGAGGGGTAAGCCAATTTCGAATTTAGAAAATTTAGCCTCAAAATTTAAAACAAACATCGGTTGTTTCTTTTTTCACAATTTCACAATTGTAAAATAGTCACAGTAGCAATCCTTGGACAGGGGAATAATTTTGTATATAATTGGAATAATTTGGGGATTATATAAACAATCTTATGAGAAAACAAAATATTTTTATCGGTGTTGCTTGGCCTTATGTTAATGGAGAGCTACATATAGGTCATTTGGCAGGATACTTGATTCCAGCTGATATTTATGCACGTTTTCATAGATATATCGGGAATAACGTTTTAATGGTCTCTGGATCTGATTGCCATGGTACTCCAATTACTGTAGAAGCAGAAAAGAGACATCTTACTCCTAAAGAAGTGGTTGATTTATATCATCCAAAGCACAAAGAGCTTTTTGATTTTTATAATCTTTCTTTTGATATTTACACCAAAACTACTACTGTTAATCATAAAAGAGTCGTGCATGAGATTTTCATTAGATTGGCTAAAAATGGTTATATTTACAAAAAACGCTCTTTCCAATATTTTTCCTCAATAGAAAATCGGTTTCTCCCTGATAGATATGTTGAAGGCATCTGTCCCTACTGTAAATTTCCTAATGCCCGCGGTGATCAATGTGAGAAATGCGGTAAAATTTTAGAAGAAGGAATGTTAATTAAACCACGAAGTAAACTCACCGGTCACCCAGTAAAACTTAAAGAAACTGAGCACTACTATTTTAATTTACCAAAATTAGAACCTTTTCTTAAAAAATATGTTATGGAAAAAGGACCTTCTTGGCGAGACTGGGTCTATAAAGAAACCTTAGGCTGGCTCAAAGAGGGGCTTAAACCAAGATGTATTACTCGGGACATAAATTGGGGGGTAAAAATTCCAATCAAATTTCTACCTCCGGAATTACGAATAAAAAATGTTAAAAATAAAAGAATTTATGTTTGGTTTGAGGCAGTAATTGGTTATTTGTCAGCGTCAATAGAATGGGCTAAAGGCAGTAATAAATGGCGTGATTTTTGGTACTCAAAAGAAGGAACGAGTCATTATTATTTTATGGGAAAAGATAATTTAGTTTTTCATACTCTTTTTTGGCCGGCGCAATTATACGGTGCTTATAAAGATATTCATTTACCGGATTATCCAATAATTAATCATTTTCTTACTTTAGAGGGACGCCCATTTTCCAAGAGTAGGAATATTTTTATTTCTGCCAAATATATTGGAAAAAAGTATGGTGTTGATCCAGTCCGTTTTTATCTTACCTTAATTATGCCAGAAACTTCTGATTCTAACTTTTCTTGGTCTGATTTTGTTGAGACAAATAATAACGTATTAATTGGAACTTTTGCCAATTTTATCCACCGAACATTAAAGTTAGCCAGTCATATAAGAAATTTTTCAGGAAAAGAAGTAGAAAATAAGGTAGCAATAGAAACAGAAAAACTTTTAAAGAAAAGTAGAGAATACCTTCTAAATTGCCAATTCAAAGCATACGCAAAAACCATTATTAATATTGCAAATTTCGGTAACAAATATCTGCAACAATATAGTCCGTGGGAATTCGATAGGAATTCTAAAGAATTTAAAAGAGTAATGACCAATGCTCTATTGATAGTGCTTGCGATTAATTTAGCTTGTGAACCATTAATACCAAGTACTAATAAAAAACTAGCTAAAATGTTAGGTATTAAAATAGAAACTTGGCCAGAGAGAGAAATAATCAGATATTTAAAGAGTTTTATTCCGAAAATAAAAATAAAAAATCCTAAACCATTATTTAATAAAATTACTCCTTCGATTGTCAATATCGAGAGGGCAAAACTAAATATTTAATTTGTGTTTCAAATTAAATATATTAATAGCTGCTTCTTCTGTGATAGTTAGAAGTGAACTAATTTTTCTTTCCTTTTTGTCCCATTTAAACTCGCTTAATTTCTTTCCTGAGATATCAATTTTGACTAATCGAGCGTTGTTTGAATCAGCGATAATAATATTTCCATCACAAGTCAAGACTGCGTCTTGAACCCAATTATAATTTCCTTTTAAAATTTTAATAATTTTATAATTTTTATTTAGAAGCAAAACTCTCTGATTTCTAGTATCAGAAAGAATGAATCTATTTCGATAATATCTAATATGATGCGGGGATTTAAGGTTAGACACTAAAGTTTTGGTTTTTCCAGTGTTTTTATCTATTTCTATTAATTCTCCCTGGTGAAAGAGTGTTGCTAATACTTTGCCTGGTTTAATTTCCAAACAGGAGTTGATATGAGTGGTATGTTGAGGTGTACAGGTATCAACATTTCGATAGTCTTTGTTTAAATTGATTATTCTTTTTTTTCCGCTTGGTGTAGTGTCGTAACCATGCTCAGTAGCTAACCAAATCCAGATTGGTTTTTCTGGTTTTTTAGGATTTATCTCTATGATTGCGTCAATTCCTGTTGAGACAACTAATAGATTTCCTTTTGATTTTTTGTCAAACCGTGGAGATCATTAAATAAACGATTATTTATACTTCCAACGATTTTCCCATGAGAAACTATTTTGATTTGGTTGTAACTATTTACATATAAAATTTTTTTCCTCGAATCATAACACATTCCAGTTGCTATAGGAATTTTTATTTCGGCTAAAAAACCAGCTGAGAAATTATTCAGATCAATAAGAGATACACATCCTCCATATTCTTCAGGATTAATAGATTTAGTCTCGCGTTTTGTTCTTCCTAAAAATCTACTATGAGCTGGATTTCTTTTTTTCCAATGTGATTCAAGTCTTCTTAGAGCGATTGGGTTAGTAACATAAAAACTTGCAAGTAAAAATTCTTTTCTATTCCATTTAGTTTTTTTATTAAAATTCTCAACCTGGTTAGAAACCTTATTCATAATTACAAAAAATATTCCGATCTTCTAAATCCCACTTTCTTAAATTACAAACAAGCCACACCATTCTATATTTTCATACTTGACCAATTGCGCAAATGTGCAAATATCGATTTACGACTTGCTATTATTTTTAGCGAAAATCACCTTCAAAATTTCAAGCAAAATTGTAGTTAAAATTCCGATACTAAAAACAATTCCCCAATGCCAAAGATCCAAAGGTACAGTATTTAACACTTTTTGAAGAGGGGAGAAATAAATAGCTAAAAACAAAAGTAAAAATCCATAAAGGATGGCTAAGGGTAAAAATTTATTTTCAAAAAAATTTTCAATCTTAATGATAGGCTTCCTCAGGTTTTTGAAAGAAACGACATAAATTAAGTCAATAGCTCCCAATGTTGCAAAAACTAAGGTGCTCGCCAATTTTAGATTTTCGCCTTTTATTCCAAAATTGAAAAACAACAAAGTTGAAATCAAAGAAACAAAAATAGTAATTGAAAAAATCAAAGTAATCAATAGCTTATCCAAAATTGGTTCTTTTTTAATATCCATTGGTTTTCTTTCCATTAGTCCTTTTTCTTTTGGTTCAAAGGCAAAAATCAAATCTGGGGGACCATCACAAATTAAATGCAAATACAAAATTTGAGGAATGGTTAAAGGTGGAGGGAATCTTAAAATCCCAGCTAAAAACAAAACAGCAATCTCCAAAAAGGAATTGGAAAGAACATAACCTACACTCTTTTTAATGTTTGACAAAATCAGTCTTCCTTCCTCGCAAGCTGAAATTATTGTCTTGAAATTGCTATCTAACAAAATCAAATCTGCTGCCTCTTTTGCAACTTCTGTTGCTTCCCCCACTGCAATTCCAATGTCAGCTTCTTTTAAAGCTAAAGCATCATTTACTCCATCTCCGGTCATTGCCACTATTTCTCCTTTTTCTTGTAAAACATCAACGATTTTTCTTTTTTGATGGGGTAAAACTCTAGTAAACAAAACAATTCTATCAATTTTTTCTTTTAATTCTTCCCTTGAAGTTTTCTCTAATTCCCCAGAGTCCATTATATTTTCTGGAGTAATTTTCAAACCTAAAGATTTTGCTACTCTTTCTGCTGTTTTTCTGTAATCACCGGTTACGATTTTTACTGAAATTCCTGCTTTTTTTGCTATTTCTATTAACTCTCGTGCTTCTTTCCTCACTGGATCTGAAATTCCTACAATTCCTAAAAATTCAAAATCTTTTTTCTCTTTTAGATCGCCGCTTTCTTTTTTTCCAAAAGCCAGGACCCTCAAACCTTCTTCTGCCCACAAATTTAAAGTCTCTAAATATTCTTTTTTCTTTAAATCTTCAATTTGGGAAAAACTCAAAACTATTTCTGGGGCTCCCATCAAAAGCGAAATTTTTTTGCCCCCGATTTCCCAAATTGACATTGAATATTTCTTTGCGCTATCAAATGGCTCTTCAAAAATTTCTTTCCCTTTATTTAAAATTTCTTCTGCTTCTTTTCTTAGTTTTTCTTTTGCAAAATTTAAAAGAGCCAATTCTAAACTCGTCCTTTCTTCATTGTTCAAAAGCATAACCTTGAGTGCATCTTTTTCGTTTTCAAATTTTGTTTTTACAACTTTCATTTTCCCTTCTGTTAAAGTTCCAGTTTTATCAAGACAAATCACTGAAGTCGATCCTAAAACCTCGGTCGCCAAAAGAGTTTTTACTAAACCTTGTTTTTTCAAAATTCTTCTCATTCCTAAAGCCAAAACAACAGTAATTATTACTGGTAAGGCCTCTGGAATTGCTGCAACTGCTAAAACGATTGAAGTTTTAAAAGCGGAATAAATTTTTCCTCCAGTTAAAACCTGAGCGAGAAAAATCAAAGAACAAATTGCTAAAACTAAAAATGCCAAATTCTTTGAAAGTTCTTCCAATCTCTTCTGTAGAGGCGTTTTTCCTTCTTCAATTTCAATCAATGCTTTTCCAATTTTTCCAAATTCTGTTCCTTTCCCAATTTTTTCAACTTCCATTATTCCTTTTCCAGAAAGCACTGTAGTCCCCATAAAAACCTTATCTCTTTCTCTTTTCATTATTCCCTCTTCTTCTCCAGTTAAAATTGCTTCAGAAACTAAAATTTCACCTTGAATGAGCTTTCCATCAGCAGGAATTCTGTCTCCTGAAATCAAAACCACCAAATCTCCAGGAACTAACTCTTTTGCATCAATCAATTTTCTTTTCCCTTCCCTAATGACCATTGCGGTAGGTTTTATCATTTTCCTTAAAGCATAAAGAGTCTTCTTTGCATTGTATTCTTGAAAAAATCCCATTAGAATGTTCAAAATTACTACTGCAATGATTAAAACGAAATCGAAAAATTCTCCAAAAATTAAAGAAATTGCTCCAACAAAAAGCAGAAGGTAAATTAGAGGGTTTTTAAGTTGAGAAATAAGGATTGAAAAAGCTTTGGTTTTTTCCCTTTCTAAAATCAAATTCCATCCATATTTCTTCCTCCTTTCTAGAACTTCTTTTTCTTTTAATCCCTTAAGGTTCATTTTTCAAATAAAATTTTTGCTTCCTTTAATATTTTGTCTTTGTTGGGAACCTTTATCTTTTCAAATTTTTTTTCCAAAACATCCTTTGCCAAAACTATATTCTGAGAAATCAACTCTTTCGCGATTTGCCTATTTACCGATGGCAAAATCGTTATTGGATAAAAATTATTTTTTTCAATTAAACGTTCAAGTCCTCCTCCTGGAGGATACTTCCAACCCAATAATTCAACCCCCACACACTCTGAATATTTAATGGCTTCTTTAGTAAATTTTGCGTTAGTAATCAAAATACTTTTGTATTGCATTTTTGTATTAAAAAATTTTCTCTTTTGAATATCTAAAAACCTGGCATAGTTGGCTAGAGCTGATTGTAAATCAACCTTTCCTCCTGCCTCTTGCCTAAATTTACACTCTGCAATGTAAATAAAATTTCCTTTTTTAGCTAAAAAATCTATTTCATAACTCACACAAAACCCTGGGATTATTTGATTCATTTTCACTTCAAATCCCTCGACTTCGAAAATTCTTGCCACAAATTTTTCAAAGGGAAAACCAGTAGGACCCAATTTTTCTAATGATCTTTTTAAATTAAATTTTATTGCAGATTGAGGAGTTTCTTTGAATAAGATTTCGAAAATCCTCTCAAAAATTTGAGAAGTAGAAATTCCCTCAAAAACTTCTTTCTCGATTTCCTTTGCTATTTTCAAGGCAACTTCTTTGGATGCTCCAACATTCCTTGCAGATTGATAAACTTTTTTAAAAGAAAATGGCTCTCTTTCCCCTCTTAAATTAATAACATGAATTTTCTTCTTCATATTAACTACTCGATTAAAGGAATTTCACTTTTTCATAATTGTGAAATTGTAAAAATCAGTGAGTGGCACAAGAAATGCAAGGATCATAAACTCTAATTAACGCTCTAATTTTTCTAATTTGCTCTTCTTTTGTTAGTCTCAAGATTTTTGGCAAGAAAACTTTAAGATCCTCTTCTATGTTGTGCAAAAATTGAGCGGTTGGAGTTATGATGTTGCAGTTTAGAATTCTTCCATCTTTGTCAATTTCGTAATAATGGAAAAGGGTGCCCCTGGGTGCTTCCAAAGCACTCAATCCGCTCGATGAATGAAATTTAATTTCTGGTCTTTCTTCTTTGAGTGGTATTTTCAAAATTTCTTTTAATAGCTCTTGGCAAACCTCTAAAAAGTGTAAAACCTCGATTACTTGAGAAAAAAGATTGTGGAAAATGTTTTTGAAGTATTTTTCTTTATTGTTTTTTCTTTCTTTCACAAATTCCTCAAATTTTTCCCTAGAATTTTTTGTTAAAAATTTTCCGTTGTTTTTAACTCTGGCAATCGCCCCTAACATGTAAGCCTTGCCTCTAAAACTTACTCTCTTTACTGGCGGTGACTTTAAATCTTCTTCAATTTGAACTGAATAAAAATCAGAGAAAGTAAATTTCTCTTCTCCGATTTTGACAATTTTTTCAAGATAATAAGGATACTCTTTTCCATTGAAAACTGAAGCAAAGAGTGTTTCTCTTTCAAATTCTGGGTACTCAATTTTTTTGAACGTGTCCACTAACAAATTTGCATCTTCAATTGCTTGAGGAATTTTTTCTAAGATTTGTTTCAATTTTTCTTTCTCTGGGATTTTTGTAAAACCTCCAACGATCGGTGTTATTGGATGAACTGCTCTTCCTCCAACAATTTTCGTTATTTCTAAAGCCAGATCTCTTACTCTTAATGCTGCTCTTGATTCCTTTTTAAATTTTTTTAAAAGTTCCAGATCATTTTCAATATTAAAAAAATCTGGCAGGGAAAGGAAAAACAAATGCAAAGTATGAGAATGGATAATGTTTGCAGCCAAAAGCAATTTTCTCAAAAAAATAGTTTGTTCTGAAACCTTAACATTTAAAGCATTTTCTATCGCAGTGCAAGCTGCCAAAATATGCGGTACAGGACAAATCCCACAAATCCTTGAAACAACAATCGGAACTTCAAAATATCTTCTTCCAATTAAAATTCCCTCGATCTGTCTCAATCCTAAAAGAGTTTGAAATTTTAATTCTTCAATTTTCCCAGTTTTTGTTACTTTTGCCCAAAACCCAGCCTCTCCTTCAATCTTGTGAATATGGGGGACGGTAATTTTCATATTATTTTGATTTCGTAATCTAAAAGCGTATCTTCGTCAGCAAAATGAAATTGGCCTTTGATCTTTTTCCCACTTAGAAAAAGCGGTAGCCAATGCTTATCATCTGGCCACATTTTATCAAAGGGAATTTCTTCTTTTCGAAACCATCTCGGTTTCATTTCCTCGCTCTCTCTTGGTTCTCCCTCAAAATCTAAAACTTTAAAAAGATGAACTTTTAAAATCTCATCAGGATTTTGATCGAAAACAAAATTTAAAATGCCCCTGTGTTCAATTTTTTTGGCTAAAATTCCAACTTCCTCTTTTAATTCTCTTTTTACTGCCTCTTCGATTTTTTCCCCTTTTTTTACTTTCCCTCCAAAACCATTCCATCTTCCAACCCCAAAACCCCTTTTTTTCATTCCCAACAAAATTTTATTTTCTCTTTCAACGAAAGCCAAAGTTAGCAATATTTTTTTCATGATTTTAAAAATTTTTCTATGTCATCTTTTATTCCAAAAATTTCCAAATTGTCTTCTATTTCCTCTGGTTTTTTGAATTTTTTCAATGTTTCTAAAAATCCTTTTGGATTCACATTTTTCAAAATACCTCTGCAACCATAACAGAGCTGAAAATTTTGGGGACAAATTGCTTTACATCCTGCCAAAGTTATTGGCCCCAAACAAGGTTCTTTTTTTCTTAAAAAACAGCTTTCTTTTCCTTGGTGAATGCATTCTGAACAAACTGGTTTTTGTGGAATTTCTGGAATTTTCCCTTTAATCAATTCCTTTGCGTATTTTAAAAATTCCTCTCCATTGATGGGGCAACCTGGAATGTAAAAATCAACCTTGACAAAATTGTCAATCTCTTTAATTTCTGGGTTTTCCACATTTAATTTTTTGTAAATGTACCTTATTGTTTTCTCTTTCCCTTGGTAATTTTTCATCTCCGGAATGCCTCCCAGGGAAGCACAATTTCCCATACTTACTAAAATTTTTGATTTTTTTCTAATTCTCCTTAGCAATGTTATTTCTTCTTTTTTAATCGGTAATCCTTCTACAAAAGAAACATCGATCTGAATTTTTTCTTTGGGGAGGGGCATTTCTTCAATTAAAGAAAAATCTACAAGCTCAGTGCTTCTCAAGAAATCAAAAAATTTTTCTCCTAAATCTAAAAGAACAAATTGACATCCTTCACAGGCAGTTAAAGAAAAAAAGGCAACTTTTGGTTTGGAGTGAAAAGGAAATTTTTCTCTCATTCTTCAATTATAATTGAATTTTTATGAGAATTAAAAATGGGCGGTAGAAAGTAGCCTTCCCCTACCGCCCCTTAAAGTACCTAAAGGGGTTAGTAAGAAGGTAGAGAACGCAATTTCTCTGTGGCTTCTTTTCTCAATGCGGGCACATACTGGAGAATGTAAAACAAATCTTCTCTTGTGGGATGTCGGGTTAAAAGTAATTTAGCAGCTTTTTCCCTTAAAGGTGGAATGTATCTGACTATATACCTTAAGTGGTAATTTGACGGATTCTTAGAAAGGAGTAACAAGAAAGCTTTTTTTCTGAGAGATGGAACAAATTCGATAACATTCAAAAGTTCTCCCCTTGATGGGTTTTGAAGAGTGAGTTTTTGCCAGGCTATTTTTCTTAAATGAGGAACATATCTGATTATACATATCAGATCCGCATTCGTACAAGGAGAGCGTACAAGTTCTTCTGCTGCTTTTTTTCTCAGAGAGGGTATCTGTTTTATCACATATCTCAAATCAGTATTAGAGGCCCCCTGTTCCAAAAGTCTCTGCCATGCTTCCTTTCTTAAAGAAGGAACATGAGCAAGAATGTAAAGAAGTTCGTGAGAGTTTATGTTTCTTGTTAATAAGAGATTCCAAGCCTGTTCACGAAGAGATGGTACATACCTCATAATGACACATAAATCGTAATTAGTGTTTGTCCGGGAAAGCAAAATTCTGGCAGCCTTTACCCTGAGGTAAGGAATGTACTCAATAACAATACGTAATTCATGATTTGATGGGTTCTTTCTTAGCACTTCTTTCCACATCTTTCTTCTTTTTGCATCTTTTTCGCCTCTCATCGCTTCAGTCACCTCCTGAGGTTTTTGAAGTGCACTAAAGAATTCTTTTATAACTTAATTATTGATATATTCGAAAGATTTGTCAAGTTTGCAAGAATTTATTTTTAGATAGTTTGCAACCTCGATTGAGCTCTTAGTATATTTTAATAAATTTTTTAAGTCCTTTTTTGATAATTTTTCCAGGGCTAAGTCCCAATGGAAAGAAACAAAGTCTCCAATTTTAACTTTTGGTAGAATGCTTTTGAACCAAAAAATTCTTCGCCTTGTAAGATCTCCTAAAAACCACTTATCATCTTTCAAAAGTGGTTGGTATTCTACTATTAAAGTGGAAATTTCTAATTTGTAATCTTCAACGTCCAAAATTTTTCCCCAAGAAATTTTGCAAAGATCTTTCATTCCTTCTGTCATTGTCAAGTCCTTTCTCATTGGTCCTGCAATTAAAACATGGAAGGAATGATGAGCTTTTGAGTTTTCAGGTAATTTTTTTGCCAATTTAGGTTTCTTTAAATGTTTTGCTACCATTTCTTTCAATTTTGAAATTCTCACTTTTTCTAAAAGTTCATTCCCAATCCAATAAGCCTTCACTACTTTTTCATCAAAGTAATCTGAGATTTTATTTTCTTTTGCAATTAATTTGTAATAAAAGAGAGATCCTTCAAAAGTCTCTAAAATCTCTTTTATATTCGGTACTTTTTCTCCTTTTAAAAAATGTAAAATTTGATGAGAAGCTTCTTCTCCCATTCCACAAAGTCCGAACCTTCCTGGAGGAAAACTGTAAAGAGCGGCAATTTTAAGTCCTCGCATAAATTAGAGATTTAAGATTTTCTAAGATCTTTTTGGTAGCAAAGATAGTAATAATTCCAACTAAAATCAAAATTCCAGAAACTATTTCTTGTAAAGGAATTTTTGCTCCTGAAATTAGATTTAAAAGCGTAGTTATCGGGGAACCCAAAAGCAAAATCACAGTGGCTTTGGAAACCGGAACGTATTTTAATCCTGAATACCAAGTGATAACATAAAAGAATAAAATTATCCCAGTTATTAGAACCCAGATTATTTGCCTTAAGTTCAACAAAAAAATTTGAGAAGCCTGAGCAGTGAAAAGTAAGTAAATAAAAATGAAAATTGAGCCAAAGAACATTCTTCCAAAGGCAACAGTCTTTCCATCCAAATTCGAGGTAAAAAGTAAATATTTCGAAAGAGTATTCTCAATTGCCCAAAAAAGAGTAGCCATTAAAATTAAAAGGTCTCCCCTATCTGGTACAAAGGAAAATTTTTTTAGCAAAAGAGCATTGGCGAATAATAAAATTGAAGCTCCAAAAATAAATTTTCGATCAATTTTTTCTTTTAAAAATAAAGTTGCAAAGATTGCAACCCACAAAAACATTGTCTTGTGGATGAAAGAGCCCTCTGCTGAAGATGTAATTTTTAATCCTTTGAAAAATAACAAAAATGGAATAGAACCTCCGACTAAACCAATAAGAGCTAATAAAATCCACTCTCTTTTTTTGAGAGTTTTAATTCTTTTTGAATCAAAAAGCAGTGAAAGAGAACCCAAAATCAAAGCAACTAATGCCACTCTTAAAAAAGTGTAAATTTCAGCACTTTTGAAAATTCCAACCCCAAATTTGTTAACGAAAATTGCAAAACCTGAGATTATCGCAGTTAGTGTGACTAATAGATATCCTTTGTTCATATTTTTAAACCTTTTCTCTTATCTCTTTTGCAATTTTTTCCATTTCTTCTTTTTCAATTTTGCGAATTAATGATAAATCGATCAAGGCTCCGTGGCCGTCTTCAGGAAATCTTGGAACCAAATGAATGTGAGCATGAGGAACTTCTTCGCCAATGATGAAAGAAACTACAAAATCTGTTTTCATTGATTTTTTGATAGCGTTAGCAATTTTTCCAACTACCTCAAAATATTCTCCCAAGTATGGAACATCCCAAACCCACCTAAAATGCTCTTTTGGAATCACTAAGGTATGACCTGGATTTCTTGGATTAATATCTAAAAACGCTAAAAATTTTTCATTTTCAAAAACCTCAAAACAAGGGATTTCTTTTTTTGCTATCTTGCAAAAAACACAATGTTCCATACTATTAAGAAATTATACCAAAAATTGATACAATAAAAAAGTGAAACTGGGAAAACACATAAAATGGTTAAAAAGATTGGTTGAAAGAGAAAGAGAAGCAGAGATTGAAATAATGAAAAAAGAAATCAAAAGCCTTTCTGGGAAAGAAAGAGAAAAAGTAGGAAGGGCGATCTTGGGATTGAAAGGAAAAGTGATTGGCAGGGAATTTTCATTTAAAATAGTGAAGTTTGGGAGGGAAAAGGAAATCGAAACTGAAATTTCAGTTGGAGATTTGGTTTTAATTTCAAGGGGAAATCCATTAAGAAGCAATTTAGTCGGGGTAGTTACTGAAAAAGGAAAAAGATATTTGTCAGTTGCCTTAGAAAAAACTCCTAGCTGGATGTTTTCTAATGTAAGAATCGATCTTTTTGCAAATGACATTACTTTTAGAAGGCAAATTGAGAATTTGGAAAATTTGAAAGAAAGCGGAAGATTGGCTTTAAAGTATAGCCTAGGAGTATTAACTCCCCTACCCTCAAAAAAAGTTAATTTTTCCCCGATAGATAAAAACTTAAACCCTTCTCAAAAATTGGCAGTTTCTTTTTCTTTGGGAACTAAAGATTTCTTTTTGATCCAAGGACCTTTTGGAACAGGAAAAACTAGAACTTTAGCTGAGATTGTTTTGCAATTGGTAAAGAGAGGGGAAAAAGTTTTGGTTAGTGCTGAAAGTAATGTGGCGGTGGATAATTTAGTAGAAAAATTGAGAGAGAAAGTAAAAATTGTAAGATTAGGACATCCTTCGAGAGTGGCAAAAAATTTAATTGACTCAACGTTAGTCTATCAAGTTGAAAATTCAAAGAGTTATAAAAAAGTAAAAAAATTAAGAGAGAAAATTGAAGAATTAGTTGTCTTTCGAGATCAATTTTTAAAACCAACTCCTCAAAGAAAAAGAGGTTTAAGAGATGAGAAAATTTTAAAATTGGCCGAAGCAAAAAGAACAAAAAGAGGAATAAAAATGGAAGAGATTGAATCGATGGCAGAATGGATAAAAATTCAAAATCAAATAGTAAAGATAATAAAAGAAATTTCAAAAATTGAAGAAAAAATAGCCGAGAAAATTTTAGAGGAAGCTGAAGTAGTTTTGTGTACTAATTCTTCTGCAGCGCTTGATTTTTTGAGAAATTTTGAATTTGATACTGCAGTAATCGATGAAGCAACTCAGGCAACAATTCCTAGTATTTTAATTCCAATTTGCAAAGCAAAAAAATTCATTCTAGCAGGAGACCACAAGCAATTACCTCCGATTGTTTTATCTGAAAAAGCAAAATCACTTTCTGAAACTTTGTTTGAAAAGTTAATTCAAAAGTACCCTGAAAAGTCGGTTTTACTTAACCTACAGTATAGAATGAATGAAATCCTAATGGAATTTCCAAATAAAGAGTTTTACGGAGGAAAGCTAAAGACCGACGAAAGTGTAAAAAATATTTCCCTAAAAGATTTCAAAATAAAGGTTCCGAAATTCGGAAATTATTGGGATAAAGTTTTGGATCCCCAAAATGTCATTTGCTTTTTAGACACATCGGAATCGGAAAAAAAGTTTGAAAAAGTAAGAGCTAAATCTTTTTCGAAAGAAAATCCTTTTGAGATAGAAATCGTAAAATCAATTTTAGAGAAAATGTTTCAAATTGGAATAAAAAAAGAGTGGGTCGGAGTAATTACTCCTTATGATGACCAGTTAGATCTTTTGAGAAAAAATTTAGGAGAGATGGTAGAAATAAACACGATTGACGGTTTTCAAGGAAGAGAAAAAGAAATTATTTTGATTTCTTTCGTAAGAAGTAATAAAGAAAAAATTTTGGGTTTTTTAACCGATTTGAGAAGGTTAAACACGGCAATTACTAGAGCAAAAAGGAAACTAATTTGTGTGGGCGATAGCGAAACGTTAAAAACCCATCCTACTTATGCCCGTTTTATCGAATTTATTGAAGGAAAGGGAGGATTAGTAATTCTTTAGCCCTAGAAAAAATTGAAAAGTTTAGCCAAAAACAAAATGTAAAGCAAAAGATACATCCCTCCCTCCCATTGGTGGATTCTTCGTGAAATTCCAGAAATCACAAAAAGAACAGTGGTAATAATCAAAAAGGGAAGACCGACTGAGAAAGTAAGATCGTCTATACTCAAGGGTTTAATCAGAGCGGGAATTCCCACTACTGCTAAGAGGTTAAAGGCATTAGATCCAAAAATATTACCTAAAGAAATTTCATACTTTTTTTGTGAAGCAGCTCTTACTGAAACTACTAATTCGGGTAAAGAAGTACCCACTGCAACAGCGGTAATGGAAATTAAAGCTGGAGTAATTTTTAAAACCCTAGCGATTTCCACAACTGAATCAATAACATAGTTTGCCCCCGAGATTAAAGCTAAAAGTCCCACAATCAAAAACGCAAAAATTTTTAGAGTCAATTTTTCAGGTTCCTTTTTTATTTCACTTTCGCGTCTTTCTATTCGAGAAGGTAGAACTTGAATCTTTGTTCCCTCGGGTAGAATCTCGATTAATTCTCCAGTTAATCCTTTTTCTTCTTTACGTTGGAAAATTGTGTATAAGAGATAAATTAAAAAAGCGAACAACAGTAAAATGCCCTCACCCAACTTGACCTGTTTGTCTAATATTATAAATGAAAACAGAGCGGTCACAGAAGCCAAAAGAGGTAAATCTACATCGATTAAACTTCTTTTTACGATTAAAGTTTTTGCAGCTACTGCCGAAAGTCCAACGATTAACAAAACATTAGCAATATTGGATCCAACAACATTAGCCCCCACAATTTCAGTTTGTCCTTTTAAAACAGCAGCAATAGAAGATGCCATCTCAGGGAAAGAAGTTCCAATAGCAACAATAGTTACTCCAACAATAAAAGGAGAAATTTTTAAAGCTAAAGCAATTTTTTCAGAGCTTTCCACAAACCAATCTGCACCTTTAATGAGCAAGAATAAGCTCACAACGAAAATAAAAATCCAAAATATTAACTCAATCATTTAAAAAAACAAACGGCGCTATATCCAACTACTTGCGACCTTTCACCAAAACTTGTATCACCTGAGTTTTGATATTTTAATAATTTTGCTTTCCCCCCTAAATCTTTTGAAATCTTTAAAATTGTCTTGATTGCATCTTGGGCGCAAGCGAAAGTAGCAACTTCTGGAAAGAGTTGTTTTAGGTTTTCAACTGTTTCTTTAAATTTTTCTGGATCAGAAGATAAAATTCCTTCAATTGTTCTTTTGTCAACCTCAATAGCTACTTCATAAGGAGGATAATGTGAAAGATCTGCTGAAGCCACTGTTAAAATTTTCTTTCTTTGCATTAATTTTAAAATTGCTCTTGCTAAATCTTCCCAATCTCTATCTTCTGAACCAAAAATTAGAGGTAAAATCTTAAAATTTTGCAAGACTTTTTGCAAAAAAGGGAGTTGCACTTCTAAAGAGTGTTCGAATAAATGTGCCGAGTCCTTAACAATAAATCTCTTCGAAAAATTTAAAATTTCCTTTGCTGATTCTTCATCAACTTTTATTCTTCCAAAAGGAGTTTCCCATTCTCCTTTATCCCAGACTGAAACTCCATCGAAATACTCGCAATGAGAATCACCAATTAAAATCACAGTTTCAAAATTTTTTCCTTGGATAGCCTTGTAAGAATGAGCAGCTACCAATCCTGAAAAAACATAACCAGCGTGGGGTGCTAAAATTCCAAAAATTTCCCCATCTATTTCGGGAAGTTCTACCTCCTCTAAAAAATCATCTATCATTTTTTCAAGTTCTTTCTTTCGTCCTGGATAAAAATGTCCTACCACTACTGGAAATCTTAATTTTTCTTTGTAATTTGTCATTTTAAAAATGTTTCAACAAAAAAAATGAGAATTTCAATTAAGATTAAAATAATGATTATGATTTCAAGAAAATGTCCTCTTTGAGTAGTAATAAAATCCAACAAAAGTTTATTGTGGTCTGATAAAAACCTAATCTTTTCATTTAGGATATCAAATCTATCTTCCAATTCAAACTCAGAAAACAATTTATTGTATAGAGTTTCTAACTCGGCCCTTTCCCACACAGTTTCTGGTTTATCGAAAAGTGATAAATGAGAAATGGAACTTTGTCTTACTGCGAGAATATCTCCTATTTCTCTCAGCAGTTCTTTTTGATTTAAATTTCTTAAATTGCCTGACTTTAAAACGTCAATCAATTTCTCTAGATTAGAAACCCTTTCTTCAATTTCTTTTTCATATTTTTCAAGCGCTACTGATTGAGAAATTACAAACGAAATTACTTGAATTTTCTCTTTATCAATTTTTGTCAAATGAACTTTTCCAAATTTTACATCCTCTAACTCTTTACCAACAATTACTTTTAAAGTATCAAAATAAAGAGAATTTGGATTAAATTTTTCTACAAAAGGAGAGATTTCTTGAATAAATTCTTCTCGTTGTCTTTTTGGTATATTCCAAAAAGTGACCACACCAAATTTTGTAAGAGTTACATATTGTCCAAGAGCTATTTTTAAAATGATGGGAGAGTCCCTGCTAATGTAAGTGTATTTTTTTATATTTTCTTGTAATTTTTTCAAGTCTATTTTTTCCCCCACATAAACACTTATAACAGAAAAACGCTTTATTAATCTTTTTGCAGAAGGCTTCTTAATATTTTCTTTCTCCACAATTATTTTTTCTGACAGTCCTTCTGAGTTTATTTGTGCATTTACTTGGATTTCTTCCATAATACTTGATCTATCAATTTTATCAAAAAAAGAAAAAGCCCCACAAGGAAAGGGCTATTTTCATAAAAACAAAACTTTTATAGGGAATTTAAATCCTGATCTATTTCTTGAAATTCTTTCTCTAAATCTAAAAAGAAAATCTGATCCAAATCTTGATTGATGGTTGCTATAGAGTCTTCTTTTAGGGGTAACTTTTCACTAGGTTGTTCAGGGGGTGTTTGAGGTTGGGTTGGTGATGTTGGAGGAGGAAGTGGAGGGGTGATAATAATTTCTTTTTCTTTTCCTTTCCACCAGTACCAAGCTCCCACCAAAACAGCCAAAATCAACAAAATCAACACAATCGGAAGAGTATAACTCTTTTTTGATACAGTTTTTTCTTCCATACTTTTATAGTGCTGGGGATGGTGTTGATTCTGGGGTCGTTGTAGTTTCGGAAGTTGTTGTAGAGGTGGTCGTTGTTGGAGTAGTTGTAGCAGTAGGAATTTCTAATTCGTCGACTTGTGGAATTTGAGCTAAAGTAACTGCAGCTTGTCTTACTGCATCTCTGGCATTTTTAACTAATTTTTCAACCCCTTTTAAATCATCGTGCAATTGCTGTCTTAATTCTCCAACATCCAATTTTAAATTCTCTTCAGACGTAATCTTGGGGGGTTGATAAATTTTCTCACCCTGAATTTTCACTGCTTGCTTAGCTTTTTCAATAGCTTCGTAAGCTTGTTGAATTGCTTCTTTTACTTTGGTTACATCTCTTCCATTAAGTTGTGCTTTCGCAGTCCTACTTTCAATTCTTTCTAAAATTTTTTCTAAGTGTTCTAAAACATTCAAATAATGATCGGTCATCCTTATGTTTAGAGCATTAATTCTTTCGTAAATTTTTTCGACAATTTTTTGTTTTCGCTCGCTAATTTTTTCTTTCAATCTTGCCCTCAATTGTTCTTTAAATTTTTCAATTTTCGCTTTAGCTTCAATTCTTTTTGTCTGAATTTGTTCTCTGAATTTTAATTGATTTTCCTCGATTAACTTTCTTAATTCTTCTCTATTTTTTTGAAATTCTTCCAACGAAACCTGTGTTCTTTCTCGTATTCTCTCTAATAGTCTTGGAGGGAATGTTTGTCCAAGAACTACTACCTCTCCTCCTAAAATTGCTAAAGTTATGAGTACAAAAAGTGCTTTTCTCATAAAGACCCCGAAGATCTCGACCTTTATTCTGATTAAATCTATTTTAATAAAAATTATTTTGCTAAATCAAGTTATTTTACAATTTTCGGCCTCCACTTTTCATCTATCCATAAACCTACAATCTTTACACCCAATGGCTTTTCTTATCTGATTTAAATGTTCTTTTTCCCTCACGGGATTTCCCGCACAGTCTGCATGACTTACGATTGCCACAATTTTTGATCCATGTTTTTTTACCGAAATTTCTATTTTCTTTTTGATCTCTTCTAACTTCTTATTGTCACCTTCTGCTAAAACCTTATCCATGCCTGGTTCAGTAATCATGTCTACAAAGTTGATTTTGTATTTTCTTTTCATAAATTTACTCACTGGCTCCTGTACTCTTCCGTCCATACAGTTTAAAGCAGTTGCAAATTTTTTCCCTTTCATTGAATTTCATCAACAAGTCAGGTTTTTGAAGGACCTTTTTGATTTCAATAGAATATTTATCACGTGTGAATCTGTTTTCAAGATACAATCTAAGTTGATTTTTGTCAATGAAATTCTTGTTGTTGATAAAATTTGCTAAAATAAAAATTATGACCCTCACAAAAATAATTGCAACTATTGGTCCTGCTACAGAGAAGTTTAAAAGTATCTGCCAATTAATAGAGGCTGGAGTCAATGTGTTTAGGCTAAATTTAAAGCATAATACTTTGAGTTGGCATCAAAATATCATTAAGAAAATTAAAAAAGCTACAAATTTAATGAAAAAACCAGTGGGAATTCTTTTAGATATTCCAGATTTGAAAGTAAAATTAACCCTCCAAAGGCTTGCTTTGGCTGCTAAAGAAGAGGTTGATTTTTTGGCAATTTCTTTAATTAAAACAAAAAACGATATAACAACTTTAAAAAAATGGGCAGAAAGGATGTCTTTTTCACCAACAATTCTGGCTAAAATCGAAACAAAAGAAGCAATAAAAAATTTAGACTCAATTGTCGAGTCAGCAGCCGGAATTATGATAGCAAGAGGTGATCTTGGAAAAGCAGTGCCAATTGAAGAAGTTCCTTTTTACCAAAAGCAAATTATCAAAAAATGCATAGAAAAGGGAAGGCCGGTTGTTACTGCCACTCAGATGTTAGCCTCAATGGTTGAAAATCCCTCTCCCACTCGTGCTGAGGTTTCTGATGTTGCTAATGCCATTTTAGATTATACGGATGCAGTAATGCTTTCTGAAGAAACAGCAATAGGAAAATATCCGATTGAAGCTGTAAAAACTATGAAAAGAATTTGTGAATTTTGGGAAAGAAAAAGAGGCCCAATTTCTGATATTAAACTAGCATTCCCCAATCAAACTTCGGTTTTGTGCTATTCTGCTTATCAAATGTGGAGAAGTCCTTATTGTATTGAAAAAAATGTGAAAGCCTTTGTTGTTTTAACCAAGGGTGGTACAACCGCTCATATGTTATCTAGATTAAGACCCAACTTACCTATTTTTGCCCTAACCTCAGATAAAAAATTAAAAGATAGACTTTGTCTGGTGTATGGGACAATACCGATTTATTTTAAAGCTAAAGAAAATATTTACTCTCAAAAAACTCTAAGCGAGATCAAAAAATTACTTTTTACAGTAAAAAAATACGGAAAACTGAAAAAGGGAGATTTAGTAATTTTATTGTATGCAGAAGATTGGAAAAAACTAGGAAGGGCCAACGTACTCAGGATTCAAAATATTCCTTGAAGATCTTAAATATCAATTTACTCAATGCAACAATCTATAATTTTTTTCACTATTTCCCTTAATTTTCCAAAAATTCCTGATTTTTCTTTATCGTGAACATTTAATTGACCTTCTTCAATTTTTTTAACATTGCCAACATCAATTAATTTCAAATTCAATCCCCAAAACAAACTCCATAAATCATAGGCTTTTGAAAAAAAATCTTTTGCTTCTTCTTTTTTTCCTTCCTGGTAATACTTTGTACCAACTTCTATTAGCCTCATTGAAGCTGCCAAAAGATGTTTTGAGATACACCAAAGTTCACTTCCTGGCTCAACATCTTTTACTATTTTTGCTAAAAGTTCTTTTCTAATTTGCCGTGCTTGGTTTAGTAAATCAAAATATTTTTCATTGCCAGTCTTTGCACCAGAAAAGAAAAAGTGTTCTTCTATCGAAATTAAATTCATTAATGCAACTGATAAATCTTCGTCGGAAGACAAATCCAATTTCATTTTCTTTGACTCTTCAACTTTTTTTAACAATTCTTCAATTTTTGATTTTGTTTCTTCCATACCTAGCAAATTTGTGAAAAAATTAAACTCAAAATAATCAAAAATGAAATAGGAATAATAACCTTTTGAAACTTAAAATAAACTCTACCTTGGTTTTTCTTTCTTAAATAATTTTCAATGAAAATTGATAGTAAAAATGCAATCGTTCCAGAAAAAATTCCAAAAATTAATTTATCGACTCCCAAAAATCTGTTCTGGGGATGTCCAATAATTCCAATTTTCATTAAAGGAAAAATTACTATTCCATACCAAAACGCAAAAATTAAAGGTTTTCTAAACAAAAACTTAATTTTTATTTTATTTAGCCATTCAATCGTCCACAAAGATAAAGAAAAAATTAAAGCTCCAATCCAAGTTCCTGAAATTAAATCATCAATTCCCAAATACTTACAAAGTCCAACTCCTCCTGCAACTGCAATTGTACAAACTGGACAAACTGGCATATTTTTATAGATTTATTTTTGATTTAAAAAAGTTAATAATCGGTTCGTCACCAATAATACATTTTTGATTTTCTCCGTCCCATAAAAAAGGAACTCCAATTTCGTTTTCATTAAAACCACATTTGTTAGCAATTTCTACTAATTTTTTTGAATTCTTTTTGTTAAGGCTAACCTCTTTTTCCTCAAATGAAATTTTCTCTTTGATTTTATTTTCTTTGATAAATTCGTCAACTTTTTGGCAATGGGGACATCCAATACTATAAAATAAAATGATTTTTTCTGAATTGAAAGAGTTTGGCTGGAAGTTTTTCTTATTAAAAAGAATTAATCCCAAGAAAATTACAATTATTCCAAGGAAAATAAAAATTAATGCTTTTTTTCTCATATTGTTAATCTTATCATTTTTGAAAGAAAATTGAAACTAAAAAAATCAAAAAACCAAAAATAACAATTAAAGGTCCGGCCGAAAAACCTGTTATTTTAGAAAATAAAATTCCAGAAATTGCAGAAATGACGCCCAAAAAAGAAGAAAGAAATCTAAAAGTTTTTAAATTTTTGCTTAAATTCCGAGCCGATGCTGCTGGCAAAGCGGTTAAACCTGCGACTAATAATCCTCCAACAAATTTTACCCCTAGAGCAACAATTGCTGAAATTGAAAGTAAATATAAAAATTGATATTTTTTCAAGTTAATTTTTTCTGCAACTGCTAAATCCTCTGAAATAGAAATCAAAGTTAACTTTGGATAAATTTTCTTGACCAAAAAGAAAATAAAAAGAGAGGTTAAAATGATTATCGAACTTTCTATTTTTCCAATTTTTGAGATATCACCAATTAATGCTTCCTCAACTTGATGTTCTGTCAAAAACAAAAAGGTAATTGCCAAAGAAACAGAAAATAAAATAGCAATGATGACTTCAGTTGGTAATTTTGTTATTTTTTCAAAAAACCAAATCAAAATTGAACCGAAAAATAAAAATAAAAAAGCACCCAAAGAAACATCTTTTTGAAAAATTAAAGCTAGGGCAACTCCTGGTAATGCCAAATGAGAGAGTGGATCAACAACGATTGTCATTTTCTTAGACAGCATCAAAGAACCCAGATATCCTGCTACTCCTCCAATAAAAATTGATGAAATTAAAACTGAAAAGAAATTAACTACCATAACATATTTTACAATCTCTGTTTCTAAAACAATAAATATCGTGAGTTGAGATCTAATTGCTATTAAAATTTAACTAAATCTTTTACATTCTCTCTTATTTGTTTTACTTCTAATTCCTCAAAATAAATATTTCTTAACGTACTTAAATTAAGACAAAAATCATAAAATTTTTCTCTGATTAAATCATAATTTTTATTTTCTATTAATTCCAAATATCTCTCTATTTCTTCAATTAAATTTTTAACTTCTTCAGGTTTGGAAAGAATGTCATTTTCTTTGTAATAATTTAAAAATTCACTAATTACTGGAATAAGACTTTCCAACTGAGGAAGGCTTTGCTCAAAAAATGAGTTGTCTTTTTTAAGTTCTCCAATTCTTCTTTTAGCATCAATTTTAAGCAATTCTATTTCAATATCGTATATTTTAATATTTCTATTTATAACTTCTCTTATATATAAAATTCTCCCATCGTTCTCTTCAATTTTTTTCTCTCTGATAAATCTTTCAAAAATATTAAAAACTTTCTTAAAATCTTCTCTTCCGTTCACTGCACACAAAATTGCATGACTCGCAGAGGAAGTCTTAAATAATTCATCTATTGCCTCTTCTAAGTTTAATGATTTAAACCTTTCTTCGTTGCGTTTTTGTCGCTCTTGCTGAAGAGTACTAACCACTATATTCAGAATTTGATCGATGCTTCTGGGATCAATTTTTTCTAGAATTTCGTGTGAAATTGTTTCCAGGGTCAAAGGATCCTCAAATTTCATAATTTCTCTTTCAAATAATCCTCCAAATTCTCTCAAATAATTTTCTTTGCCTAAATTTAGTCTTTCAAAATGCATCATAAATATATACTTTTTAATCCCTTATTTATCGATTTATCAATTTAATCCAGGATGTTAAACCACCGGTCTTTTTTAAAAAGTTTGAATATTTTTTCAAATTATAAGACATTAGTGTGAATGATAGTGTTCATAAAATTTTATTTCTTGACCGTAAAGTTTTGAAAGAGACTCTCTGGTTAAAACTTCTTTTGGTTTTCCTTGGCAAACAGGACATTTATTTAGACAGATAACATAATCTGAAAATTTAAAAACAACACTTAAATCATGAGTAACCACAAGAATTGTTAAATTTTTTTCTATTTTCAATTTTTCTAAAATTTGATAGATCGTCTCTTCCCCATAAATATCAATTCCAGTGGTTGGTTCATCGAAAAGTAAAACATCTGGATTGTCAATTAATGCCCAAGCAACCAAAATTCTTTGATATTGGCCAGAAGAAATTTCTCCCAAATTTTTCTTTAAAAAATTTTCATAAAATCCAACTAATTTTAAGACTTCTTTAATTTCTTTCTCATTTTTTGTTTTCAATTTAAAAAATTCCTCAACCGAAATTGGAAAATCTTTAACAAAAGGCACTCTTTGAGGAACATAACCAATTTTTATTCCCTTTTTCCATTCAATTTTTCCTTTAAAAGGAAAAATGCCAAGCAGAGTTTTTAACAAAACCGTCTTCCCTGCTCCGTTTGGTCCCAAGATCGTCAAAACCTCTCCCCTTTTCACTTCAAAAGATAAATTACAAATAATTAACTCATCATCTAATTTCACATTTAAATTTTCAACTTTCAAAATCGTCTCCATAGTTTTATTTAACCACAACCTGGACAAATTGAACATGTGCCACCAGAACAGCTCCCGCTTCCTTTACTAGATGGTCCTTTTGGTCGCCATTCGTTACATTCTGTATTGCACTCTGGACATTTTGCCACTAATTTAAAACAATATCCAAAAACAGAGCTTTGCCACTCTTTCTTTTTTCCTTTTGCCTCAAAAATTTTATCACATTTTGGGCAATAAAATTTCTCCATTTTTGAAATTAAATTTTTAAGGTTTTAAAATTTTTATTGCCTTTATTTAACTTATTTTCTGAGTAAACCTATTTCGTTTAAAAAACGCCTCCAATCTTCCAGTGTATATCGAAGCTCATTTATTGGGACTAAATAACGAGTTTCTCGGACTTTACCTAAATATTGGAGCGTTTGTCCTTCTTTAACTGGTTTATACTCAGAAGTTTTAAAATAGCCCTGAATAAACCCTTTAAGTTTTGTTTGAATTTCTCCGCATTTATAATTTTTAATTCTATTTCTCATTTCTCGCAAATAATTTTTAAATCTTTCATCTGAAGAAGGAATTTTTATTTCTGCAAAATCAAGAAGGCGCGAAAATCCACAAACTTCTATAAAAAATTGTAAAAGAGTAGGTTGCGGTACAGAAGATTTTACGCTTATTCCATAATCATACCCTAAATCCGCCTCCGCCCACACACCTCCTAAAGAAGGGGAAGTTTTTATACTTACTTTCTTTTTGGCGTTTACAATATCATTTCGATATTTCTCAATTTGTCTGGAAATTTCCCAGTCTAATTCTATTTTTGTAAAAAATTTCTCTTCAAAAAATTTTTTCACCATTATTTCACCTAATTTCCCTACAAATTGATCTACTAAAATTGATTCAAAAGTTCTTCGCCTTTCTCTAAAACCTTTTTGGGTAACGGTTGCCTTTGTTCCCCCTTCAAACATTTGGTATGTGATTTCTATACAAAAGATTAAAAGTCTTATTACATCTTCATCTCCTATGTTCATAATAACGGTGTTTGGTATAAGTTTGTTATCAATCCACCTTAAGACATTTTCTTCTTTTATAAATAATTTTTTTCCTTGGGCTTTAATTACATCGAAATCATTTATCCTGCAAATAGAAAGTAATAAATCCCCTAATTCATCAAAATTAAAAATTACTTCGTATTTTTCTTTGATAATGTCTAAGAGACTTTGAATATATTTTTGTTCTTCTTTTTAAAACGAGAGGGACTATTTAAAATGGTTTTTGAAATTGAATGTGTTTTTAAATTCATTTTTATTTTTTCAACACTACTAAGTGTTCTGTTTTAATCCGACTATCTTCCCTGCCTGAAGCAGGATTAATTTTTGATTCAAACATTACCCGCGACAAAATTCTGTCTACAAATGTAACCTCATGTTTCCATCCAAACTCTCTTAAGTGTTCTACTATTATGTCATCAATAGGAATTGGAATATTTCTCACTTTTGCAGGACCAACAAAAATACACATGTAATTTTTGACTTTTTCGCCAAGTCTAGAAAAAGAAGAAAGAATCGCATAAAAATACTGATCGTAGATAAATCTTAAATGTTTTTCTTTGATTTTTTTTCGATACTCAAAAAATGTTGGAGAATAAACTTTAATTTGGGGCACTTTTCTATAGGGTATTTCTTTGGCGCTGAGATTCTTTATATACGCCTCATCATACCCCAACCAAAAAAGTTCGAGCTTAGTTGATCTTATATATTCTTGAGCTTGTAAATAAGGAGGGGAGGTGATTAAAATATCTACTTTTTCGTCAAGTTCTGTTGTTAAGGTGTCAATACCTGACTTCACCGTGTATTCAACTCTTTTAGGATGAAGTCGTTCATACTCAAAAAGTTTATTGTAAAGTGAAAAAACTTCTTCCTTTAGCATTCGATAAAAAATACTTTTCCAATTTGTCCTTAATAGATTTTCAATTTTTTTCCTTGAATATTTAGATCTGTATAGCTTATGAACTTTTTCGTCACTCCAACTGAAATGTCTCGTTACTTTTAAAAGAGGAATGATCAAGAGATATTTATTTTCTTTTCGTTTTTCAGAATGCACAAATCCCCACGCCCTTGATAACGTTGGAAGAAATTCTTTTGGAAACCAATAATTTAAATTGTCCCAGTTAGGAATAAATTCTCTGTCTGAATTTTTTAAACTTTCAATAAGATCTATCAACTCGGTTATACTTAAGTTGGGTTTTCCCATTGTGGCGGTATTGTGAATAATCTCCAACATGGGATTCAAGTCCCACAATTCATAATTAAAACCGTAAACCTTTGCCACTAACCCCACGGTTCCATATCCCGCGAATGGATCAAATACTTTCATTCCAGGAACACCATACTTTTTTAAAACAAAGGCAATTACCTGAGGAATAAATTTGGCTGGATACTTATAAATAGAAAATACTCCATATGTAGTATAAGGAATTTCTGGAATCGTATTTCGAAA
>Ga0197143_1000882_pt1 | contig 27953 bp, 27 predicted proteins | sample GBS70_MetaG_FD_148603 | JGI IMG/M metagenome (GOLD analysis project Ga0197143, IMG submission 148603) | Sediment microbial communities from Great Boiling Springs, Gerlach, Nevada, United States - GBS 70_MetaG | ecosystem: Environmental > Aquatic > Thermal springs > Hot (42-90C) > Sediment... | reverse complement strand
GGCCTCTTTGGGCCTCCGGCCAAAGGCCGGCCTCCGCCAACCTTAAAATCTTAAGCAGCTTCGCTTCAACGGCGGCTGACGCTTGGTACTAAATGTGCCTAATAAAGGCGAAAAAAGCTCACCAACTGCCTCCGCCAAAACTCACCACCAACTAAGGTCAAAGTAGCTTCCTTTAAGTCCTTCTTACCACCTCCGGGAAGAGACGCATGTAGTCTTAAAGGAGGGGAGCTATACCCCTCTGAGGAACTGGTTTATCACTTCTTCCAAATCTGGCTTGCTTATCTCTTGGAGTTCGTACCTTACTCTGACCATGGGCTTGTTCACTTTTATGATGCGCCGTAGGTCTATAGGAGTGGCCACGAGGACTAAGTCGCAAGGGGTGGAATTGACGGTTGCCTCCAGTTCTTCAATTTGCCTGGGTCCGTAACCCACGGCCGGAAGGAGTGGGCCTATGTGGGGGTATTTACGGAAGGTCTCGGCTATGGAGCCTACGGCGTAAGGCCTCGGGTCCAAAAGCTCGGCCGCACCGAATTTCTGGGCCGCAATAACCCCAGCACCGTAGCTCATCTCACCGTGGGTGAGGGTCGGCCCATCCTCTATTACCAGAACCTTCTTACCCTTTATAGCCTCCGGCTCCTCCACGAAGATTGGGGAGGCCGCTTCTACAATGATTGCCTCCGGGTTTACTTGCCGGACGCTGGCCTTAACCGCTTCCACGTTTTCAGGCTTGGCTGTGTCCACTTTGTTTATCACCACTACGTGAGCCATCCTCAGGTTTGTCTCCCCAGGATGATAGGTAACCTCGTGGCCTGGCCGGTGCGGATCGGCCACTACTATGTGGAGGTCGGGCTTGAAGAAGGGGAAATCGTTGTTACCGCCGTCCCAGAGGATTACGTCGGCCTCTTTCTCGGCCTCACGCAGGATAAGCTCATAGTCAACTCCGCCATAGACCACAAAGCCGTTAGCGATGTGCGGTTCATAGTCTTCCCGCTCTTCAATCGTGCATCCGTAGCGGTCAAGGTCTTCAAATGAAGCAAAACGTTGGATTATCTGACGCCTGAGGTCGCCATAGGGCATGGGGTGGCGGACTACCACTACTTTCTTCCCAGCTTCTTTCAGAATCTTTGAGACCCGGCGGCTGGTCTGGCTTTTACCGCTTCCGGTCCTTACCGCACAGACGGCTACCACCGGTTTTGCCGATTTAAGCATTGTGCTTTCGGCTCCCATGAGGCGAAAGTCAGCCCCACAGGCCAAGGCCAAAGATGCTTTGTGCATTACGTATTCATGGGAAACATCGCTGTAGGCAAAGACTACCTCGTCCACTTTGTAGCGCTTTATAAGCTCAGGAAGCTCTTCCTCGGGGTAAATTGGGATGCCATCGGGGTACAGAGGGCCGGCTAATTCGGGCGGGTAAACTCTACCCTCTATGTTGGGAATTTGGGTGGCGGTGAAGGCTACTACTTCGTAATCGGGATTGGAGCGGAAGAAAACGTTGAAGTTGTGGAAATCTCGCCCTGCAGCCCCCATGATTATTGCTCGCCTTCTGCCCATGGGTTAACCTCCTTCAGCGTGCGATTTTGGCCAAAAGTATCCCCACTTCGTAAAGTAAGATTAGAGGTATCATCACAAGACTCATGTTGAAGGGGTCGGGGGTTGGGGTTATGACCGCCGCTATGATGGCTATGAACACTATGGCGTATTTGCGGTTCCGGCTCAGCCAACTTGAGGATACAAGACCGAGCTTGGCTAAGAAGTAGATTACGAGTGGGAGTTCAAAGGTCATCCCTATCCAGAAGAGGAAGTTGGTTACGAAATTTATGTATTCCCCAATTGTCCACTGGGCCCTGGCCACATCCCCCCCGAATGTGAGGAGGTATTTTATGGCGAAGGGGAGCATAACGAAGTAAGCGAAGGCGAGCCCAGCCAAGAAGGAGAGGCTTGCCGCTGGGATAAGCCAATATAGGTAACGCCTTTCGTGAGGGTATAGGGCGGGGAGGATGAATTTGACCAGCTGGTAAACGATTATGGGCATGGCCAGGGCCAAGCCTGCGATGAAGGCCACTCTGAGGTAAGTTATGATCATTTCGGTGGGGCGGAGGAAGACAGGCTTGAGTTCACCCATGGGGGAAGTGAGGATTTTAAGGAGCCTTCCGGTGAAGAAGAGGCTTAGGAAAATAGCTAAAATTAATGCAATGGCTGATTTTATCAGCCTTTCTCTGAGTTCTTCCAGATGCTCTAAGAGGCCCATGCGGGCCTCGGCAGCGTCGTTATTAGCCTTTCTTTTCCCCTTCACGTTCTTGCAGGCTCAGTTCTTCTTTAGTCTTCTCAATTTCTCGTTCTACTTCCCTAAGCTCTCGGGTTATCTGGGTTGTGACATCTCTGGTGGCTTCTCGGAACTCCCGGATGGCTTTCCCCAGAGCTCTCCCTAATTCGGGGAGCTTTCCGGGGCCGAAAATTATCAGAGCTATGATGAGGATGAGGAGTAATTCTCCAGGCCCAATTCCCATGAAGTTCATGCTTTAAACCTCCTTTTGCTCACCATAGTTCGCTAAGGGTTCGCCAGCGATTCTGGCCTCTTTTTAACCCCTACGAGGGGGCTATTCGTCCCCTTTTACACCCCATCCCTATTATGCCATCTTTATCCCTTGCAGCGGGCGTCTTGCTATGGTTTTGAGCCCAACTGTCGGGCTTAACTTTTTGTCACCTTTGCGGTGATGGTAATAGGCTATTTTTTCCTCCGCTCCTTCAGGAATTCCTTTTCGTAGTCATACACAGCGCCTAAAACTCCGTTCACAAAGCGATAGGAGCTATCGCTTCCGAAGAGTTTGGCCAGCTCTACTGCCTCGTTTATGGCCACTTTTACCGGAGTTTCCCGGACGTAGCCCATTTCGTAAAGCCCAAGCCTTAGGACATTGCGGTCAATATAGGACAATTGTTGGACAGGCCAAGCGGGGGCGTATTTGCTTATGAGAGAATCAAGCTGCTTGAGGTTGGCCAGAACCCCCAAGACCAAGCGCCGAACGAATTCGGCTTGCTTCTCAGGCAAGGGGTTCTCCTCAAGCCGGTCTCTAATGACTGTTTCGGGGTCGTGCCCCACTATGTCAATTTCAAAGAGCGCCTGTAAGGCTAAGATGCGAGCATCTCTCTTCTTGCTCACCATACTTCAGGCTTTCTTCTTTACCCCTTCTATCCGGACATTAACCTCTACCACTTCCATCCCAGTGATGTTCTGGATGGCTCTGGCGATTTCATTTTGAAGCTCAAGGCCCAGCTTGTACATGCTTGCTTCGGCATTGGCAATGATGTGCAGGTTCACCCAGACCTTGTCGTCCTCTACTTTTAGCCCAACTCCTCCATCTGGGATATGTAGGCTAAAGGGGCCAGGAAGAGCCATAGCCACTACTTCCGGGTGGGATAGAGCAGTGAGCCTAACTATGGTCTTGAGGACTTTTGGCGATATCACGACTTTGCCCAGAGCTTTGTATTCCATCAGACTGCTAACCCTCCATCCACAGCTAAGACTTGGCCGGTTATGAAGCTGGCTTCGTCGGAAACAAGGAAAGCCACGGCATTGGCTACATCTTCAGGTTTTCCGGCCCTGCCTAAAGGCGTGAGCTCCACCGCTTTCTTCTTGAGTTCTTCCGGAAGGGAAGCGGTCATGTCGGTTTCAATAAAGCCGGGAGCGACAGCGTTAACGGTGATGTTGCGGGGGCCAAGTTCTTTGGCTAAGGCCTTGGTAAGGCCTATTAGGCCAGCTTTAGAGGCGCAATAGTTAGCCTGGCCTGGGTTCCCCCTCAGCCCCGCTATGGAAGAGACGTTCACTATCCGGCCGTAACGCTGTTTGAGCATTGGCCTGAGGACTGCTTTGCAGCAGTTGAAGGCACTTTTCAGGTTAGTATCAAGCACTTCATCCCAATCGGATTCCTTCATCATGGCCAGGAGGTTATCCCGGTTGATTCCAGCGTTGTTCACCAAAATGTCCACTTTGCCGAAGGCTTTGAGGGTTTCTTCCACGAGGCGTTGCGCCTCTTCAAATTTGCTCACGTCAGCCTGGACAGCTATCGCTTCCCCGCCCTGAGCCTTTATCTGTTCCACAACTTCTTGCGCGGCCTGAGCTCCCTTGTTGTAATTTACCACTACCTTTGCCCCGAGCGAAGCTAGCTTCAGAGCTATCGCCCTCCCTATCCCACGGGAGCTTCCTGTAACTATGGCCACTTTTCCGTCAAGTCTCATCTTTCCCTCCAGCTTCGGTTTAATTTTAGCTCTTTGGGAAGAATTTTTCAAGTTCAGATGGGCCTTCAACGTTGAGCACGTTTTTTCCTGGCACAGTCCTCTTTATGAGGCCAGCAAGCACTCTCTTCGGCCCTATCTCTACGAAAGTGTCCACCCCGCTTTCAGTCATAAATTCCACGGACTCTTTCCAAAGGACGGGTTTAGTAAGCTGGGTGGCAAGCTCCTCTTCTATCTCCGCCGGCTCTTTGATGGGTCGGGCTGTGGTGTTGGCTACTAAGGGAAAGGCAAGGGGCTTAAATTTTACTTTGGCCAGGGCTTCCCTTAGACTAGCCTGGGCAGGTGACATAAGTTCAGTGTGGAATGCTCCGCTCACTTTAAGTGGTATGACTTTTGCGCCCAGGGCCCTAAGGGCGGGGAAGGCCTCTTCAAGCGCTTCCTCATGCCCTGCCAGGACGTATTGCTCCGGGGAGTTGTGGTTAGCTACTCGGAGGCATAGGCCTGTCCGGGAGGAAACTTCTTGGCACACTTCTTCAAGCCTTTCGGGTTCTACACCGATTACGGCGGCCATCCCTCCTCGGTTTTTCTCCCCTGCCTCTTTCATAAGCTGAGCCCTCGTCCTTACCAGTAACAGCCCTTCCTCAAAGCTCAGGGCTCCGGCAACGGCTAAGGCGGTGTATTCGCCCAGGCTGTGCCCGGCAACGAAGAGGATTTCGCCCAGCCCTTCCCTTCTCTTAAGCACTTCCCACAGGGCCATGGAAACGACGAAAATCGCTGGCTGAGTGTTCAAAGTATCGTTTAACTCTTCCTCTGGCCCTTCAAAGCAGAGGCGGGAAAGGGGGAAACCCAGGATTTCATCGGCCAAGCGGAATACTTTGGCCGCTTCAGGGTAAGCCTCAAAAACCTCTTTTCCCATCCCAACGTATTGGGAGCCTTGTCCTGGGAAGACCAGAGCTACTTTCATTTCACCACGTAGGAGGGGAGCTTGCGGGTGAGGATTTCTTCTGCTTCGGCCACTATGCGTTCAATGAGGACCTTTACTGGGACTATGTCGTGGATTAGGCCGCAGGATTGCCCGGCCATGAAGGAGCCGTTCTCCCAATCTCCTTCCAAGACCGCTTTGCGCAAGGCGCCGGTGCCAAAGGCGATTATCTCTTCCTCCGATGCCCCTTTCTTCTCCAGCTCTTGGAAGCGGTGGGTCATCGGGTTTTTGAGGGCTCTAACGGGGTGACCGAGGCTCTGGCCTGTGACCATAGTGGCTCTATCGTGGGCTTTTACTATTTGCTCCTTGTAGACTGGGTGGGCGATGCATTCTTCGGTGCAGATGAAGCGGGTGCCCATCTGAACCCCAACAGCTCCCAGGGCGAGGGCAGCGGCGAGGCCTCGGCCGTCAGCTATGCCTCCGGCTGCAATCACCGGGATTTTCACCGCATCCACCACCTGCGGGACGAGGGGCATTGTTGCTACGTCCCCTATGTGTCCGCCCGATTCCATCCCTTCGGCCACCAAGGCGTCGGCCCCCATTTTCTCAAGGCGCTTAGCCAGCGCTACCGAGGCTACTACAGGGATGACAATTATTCCTGCCTCTTTCAGAGGGCCAATGAAGGGGCCGGGGTTCCCTCCTCCGGTGGTCATTACCGGGACCTTTTCCTCTATGCAAACCTTCACAACCTCTGAAGCGTAAGGGGAGAAGAGGGGAAGGTTTACTCCGAACGGCTTATCGGTGCGTTCCCGAACCTTACGGATTTGGTCCCTCACGTAGTCTGGGGGTGCGCTCCCAGCCCCAATTATTCCAAGCCCTCCCGCTTCTGAAACGGCCGAGGCCAGTTCAGCGGTGGCTACCCAAGCCATCCCGCCTTGGATTATAGGATGCTTTATGCCCAAAAGGTCGCAAAGCGGTGTCCTAAGCATATTTCCCCCCGAGGGATTTATTCTTCTTCTACCTCCAACACCTTAACCCCTCGGTAGTTTCCGCAGTGCGGGCATACTCTATGAGGCAAAGTGGGTTTGTGACAGGACGGGCAGAAGATGAGCTGGGGTGGCTTTACGGCGTAATGGCTCCGGCGCCTATCCCTTCGGCCTTTAGATACTTTTTTCTTGGGCAAAGCTCCCATGTCCAGCACCTCCTCATCATTTTTCCAAAGTAGCTTTAAGGGCTTTCAGTGCTGCCCATCGTGGGTCTATCTCTTCCTCTTGGCACCCACATGGCCCGAGGTTCAGATTGTGGCCGCAGTGCGGGCAAAGTCCGGCGCAATCGGGTTTGCAAAGTGGTTTCATTGGGATGTTGAGGATAATGTATTGGCGTATGACTTCAGTGAGGTCCAAGGTGTGAGAGGAATCAATGAGGTTGCTTTCTTCCACCTCCACTGGGTCCCAAGACAGGTGCGAGCCTGTGTCTACGTCTACTGTGGCCTTGAATTCTTCTTTGAACTGGAACTCAATTGTCTCCACCACAGGTTCCAGGCAACGGCTGCAGTAGAGGTTAAGTGGTAGCTGGAATGTTCCCGTTACCAGGATGTTGTGGCGGCCGGCGTGCAAAAGTATGACCTTGCCTTTAAGGGGGCCAGCTGGACTGAAACTTTCATCCAGCCCTTCCACCGATTCGCAAATTTCGTGCTCTCGGAAGGCCCCCGTAGGCTCTTTCAAAAGCTGAGCCACGTTAAAGGTAAGCAATTTTGCCCCTCCTCTTTAAGTGTCCAAATTATATTACAGCTATGTGGGCCTGTCAAAAATGCGTTAACTCAAAATTTTGGCAGCGATATAGTCAAGCTGATTGTAGTGTTTTGCCCACCCTCGTTTGCTCAGGGTTTGCCAAAGCTTTGGGTCCCACTCGTGGCAGGTTTGCCGGGGTGGGCTACTCGCCCCTAATTTTGAAGTTTTTTGGGGGGACATCCCCCAAGCCCACCGGGAAGATGCTCTGCCCCCTCCACCTCCATTTTCCCACCCTCGTTAGCTGAGGGTTCGCCAGCTTTTTGGGTCCCACTCGTGGCGGGTTTGCCAGGATGGGCTACTTGCTCCTTTTTAAGGTTTCGTGGGTATGAAATCCTAACGACCCTCCGGGAAGAAGTTCTGCTCCCTCCATCTTCAATTCAAGGTTTTGCGAGAGCACATCAATAGCACTCACTGCCAAATGACTTCTACCCCCTGCTCTTTTACCTACCCCTTATGCTGAGGGTCTACCAACGTTTTCGGCCTCACTTGTGCGGGGTTACAGGACTTGGCTACGAATTCATGCATTGGTGTGGCCTAAAGTTTCCGTTTTGTTCCTTTCCAGGGTATAATTGTTTCCAACAGAGAACCCTCAAGGAGGGAAAAGCATGGAGAAGCTTGGACCAGAAAGGCTGCGCAAGATATGTCCCATTGAAGCTATCCCTTGTGCTTCTTCATCGGAGCTGCAACCACCCGCAGAAATAATTGGCCAAGAAAGGGCGATGAAGGCCCTCACTTTCGGCTTGGATATGGATAAGAAAGGGTTCAATATCTACGTGGCTGGGCTCCCAGGGACCGGACGAACCACGGCCGTAATGAGCTTTTTGGAGAAGGTGGCAGCCCAGAAGCCTACTCCACCCGATTGGTGCTACGTCTATAATTTTAAAGACCCATATCGGCCAAGGGCTCTGCGCCTCCCATCAGGCAAGGGCAAACTCTTCAAGAAGCAGATGAGTGAGTTCATTGAAGCTGCTCGGCGCGAAATCCCCGCCGCCTTTGAAAGCGAGGAATACGCTTCCCGCCGCGAGGCTTTGGAGGCCGAATTCAACGCCCGCCGCCAGGAACTATTTAACCTACTGAACCGCAAAGCGCGGGAGCAGGGCTTCCTCCTCCAATCTTCTCCGGCCGGCATCTTCATAATCCCGACCAAGGATGGCCAGCCTCTAAGCCAAGAGGCCTTTGAAAGTTTGCCAGAAGAGGAGAAAGCCCAAATCCTCCAGAAGAGAAGCGCCTTGGAGGCCGAGCTGAGGGAAGCCTTCCGAGAAGTGCGCCGCATGGAAAGGTCGTTCCAGGACCGCCTTAAGGAGCTGGATAAATCGCTGGTGGAAAACGTCATTAACCGCTACTTGGAAGAGCTACTGGAATCTTACCAAGAGTATCCAGGGGTAAAAGAGTATTTGGAGGAAGTCCGGGACGACATCTACGATAACCTTGACCAGTTCCGGCAGCCGCAGGAGAAGGTTCCGCCTGAGGTTAGGGAAAGGCTTTGGCGCCGCTACGAAGTCAATGTTCTTGTGGATAACAGCGAGCTCAAGGGTGCTCCGGTGGTTATGGAACTTAATCCAACCTACCCCAACCTCATAGGTCGGATTGAGAAAGAGGCCGTCTTCGGAGCCTTGCTAACCGATTTCACCCTCATAAAAGCGGGGGCTTTGCACAGGGCCAACGGTGGCTATTTGGTCATCCAGGCTGAGGACCTCCTCCGCAATCCGTTCGCTTGGGAGGGCCTTAAGCTTGCCCTGGCCAACGGCAAAATCATCATAGAGGAGGTTGGGGAAAAATTCGGCTTCATGACCACAAGAGGCCTTCAGCCTGAGCCTATACCACTGGACATAAAAGTAATCCTCATCGGTACCCCTTACCTCTACTACCTCCTCTACAACTTGGACGAGCAATTCAAGGAGCTTTTCAAGGTCAAGGCCGATTTTGATACCCAGATGGACCGAAGCACTGAGAACATCCATGCTTACTGCGCTTTCATCAGCGGAGTGGTTGGTCGGGAAAACCTTCTCCCCTTTGACGCCACAGGGATGGCCAAGATAGTGGAGTTTGGCTCAAGGTTGGCTGGGGATCAGGAGAAGCTTTCCACACGTTTTGCCGAGATAGCCGATATCATCCGAGAGGCCAATTTCTGGGCTGAAAAAGAAGGCTCCCCGTATGTCAGGGCCGAGCATGTACAAAAAGCTTTGGATGAAAGGGTTTACCGGTCCAACCTAATCCAGGAGCGGGTACGGGAAATGATTGAAAAGGGCGTTATTCTGATTGACACCGAGGGGGAGAAGGTTGGCCAGATAAATGGCCTTTCGGTGGTAAACCTTGGGGATTTTGCCTTCGGCAAGCCGACCCGCATAACGGCCTCTATCGGGGTTGGTAAAGAAGGGATTGTGGATATTGAGAGGGAGACGAAGCTCGGTGGCCCCATCCACACCAAAGGGGTCCTTATCTTGACCGGCTACTTGCTCAATAAATACGCTCAGGATAAGCCCTTGACTTTAGCTGCAAGGCTTGTCTTTGAGCAGAGTTACGAAGGGGTTGAAGGCGACAGCGCTTCCGCGGCTGAGGTTTTTGCCCTTCTTTCGGCCCTTTCAGGCCTGCCTTTGAAGCAGGGAATAGCGGTGACTGGCTCTCTCAACCAGAAGGGAGAGATTCAGGCCATCGGAGGGGTTAACGAGAAGATTGAGGGCTTCTTTGAGGTTTGCAAGGCGAAAGGGCTAAACGGTCAGCAAGGGGTGATAATCCCTAAAGCCAATGTCCGCAACCTTATGCTTAAGGAAGAAATAGTGGAGGCAGTAAAGGAAGGCAAGTTCCACATCTGGGCAATTGAAAGCGTGGACGAAGGCATTGAGATACTTACTGGGGTTAGGGCTGGAGAAAGGCGGGAGGATGGGACTTTTGAGGAGGGCACGGTAAATTACTTGGTGGACAAGAAGCTTAGGGAGCTATCCAAAAGCCTTGAAAGCAAGGAGGAGAAATGAAGAGGGCATTGACCATAGCCGGCTCTGATTCCGGAGGCGGGGCTGGAATCCAGGCCGACCTCAAGACTTTCTCGGCCTTAGGGGTTTATGGGATGAGCGTCCTCACGGCCCTCACGGCGCAGAACACCATCGGGGTCCAAGCGGTCTTTGAGCTTCCTCCCTCGTTCGTCGCCCAGCAGATAGACTCAGTGGTGACAGATATAGGGGTTGATGCGGTTAAGACCGGCATGCTGGCTAACTCCGAAATCATCCACGTGGTGGCGGAGAAGGTAAAGGAATATCGTCTGCCGAACCTTGTAGTGGACCCAGTGATGAGGGCTAAAAGCGGCGACCCCCTCCTGAGGCCAGAGGCGCAAGAAGCCCTGGTGAAAGAGCTTCTGCCTTTGGCTTTGGTGGTTACCCCAAACCTCCCCGAAGCCGAAGCGCTTGTTGGTTTTCCGGTCAAGACATTGGAGGATATGCGCCAAGCAGCCATGGCTATCCATGCTATGGGGCCGGCATGGGTTGTGGTGAAAGGTGGGCACTTGGAAGGCGATGTCAGTATTGACATCCTCTACAATGGTAAGGAGTGGTGGGAGTTCACCGCACCTTACATAAATACTCGCAATACTCATGGCACAGGCTGCACTTTTGCCTCAGCCATTGCGGCATGGCTTGCCCGCGGGGCCGATGTTCCGGAGGCAGTTCGGCTGGCGAAGGAGTATTTGACGGAGGCCCTGAAGGCTGGGGCTAAGCTGAACATAGGCCATGGCCATGGCCCTGTCCACCACTTCGCTATCCTCTACCGCAAGATGGGCTGGGAAAGCTGAGCCTTTTTCACGCCGATTAAAATCAGCCTCCTTGGCCTTCGGCCAGAGGTCGGCCTGCGCCGACCTAAACTGGGGGTGGAGGGGGTGGAACTCCCTCCCGGGGGGTCTGGGGGTGTCCCCCCACAAAATCAAAACCGGGGGTGAACTGCCACCTCCTGCAAACCCCTACGAGCGGGACCCAAAACCTTGGAAAACCTTCAGCAAACGGGGGTGGGGAGAACAGAGCCCAGGGGGTTCGGGAGGTGTGCCCCCGCCCTACCATACTCCTGCTAAAGGGGCAAAATGGGAAAGCCCAAAGCCTTAAGCCCAGCCTACCTGCTCCACCGAGGATTGAAACTGTTACCGTCACCAGTAAGCTGGAAGAACTGCTTCCCTTTCACATCCACAAGGTAAAGGTTCCCTTGGTAACTGACAACAAACTGCGGGCCGAAGGGGGACCAGGAAACTTGCGATGGGTCCTGCAAGCCTGGCTCCAGGGGCGGAGGGAAGATGATTTGCCGGTTTGAGCCGTCTCGGTCGGCCAGGTAGAGCTTGTAGAGGGAAGTTCGGGAGTAGAAGGGTTCGTTAGCTTGGCCGTAGAGGATGAAATCGCCTTCAGGGTAAGATGGGGACCAACAGGGGTGAGACCACATCCCAGTATTTTCGGCCCAGCGCACTTTGATTTTCCCATCCAAGCTAAGGAGCCAAACCTCAAAGGCGGGGCTGTCCTGAGGTTGCTCTCCACCTACAGGGGGGCCGTGGACAACGGTAGCGATAAAGTCTCCTTCTGGGGAGGGGGAAAGCGGGGGCACCCAGACCCACTCCGCATAAGTGTAGTAGGGGGCGAAAGAGAGCAGCGGGGTTACGACCCCAGTCTCTACATCCACTAAGCCGATCCCTTCAGCCGTGGCCCAGGCGAAAACCTCCTTGCCCGGTATCCAGCGGAAGTTCATCCCCCACCAGCCGTATGGCACGTTTTCCCAAGCTGTAATCACAGGGGTTGCTTTCAGGGAAGCGAATGGCTCCCAGGTGGCGATCCATAGGTCGTTGTGCGCTTTCCATCCTGGGGAGCCGAAGGATTTCTCCCCCGTGGAATAGGCAAAGCGATAGATGCCCTCTTGGCCAGTCCCTGGCTCCCACTCGGCGTAGAGGATTCCCTCCAACCCGAGAGGCCTTGGTTCCTCCCCAGCGATTGTAGCAGTCACGACCCACAGCGAGTTCAGCTTTTCGCCTTCTTCCCGCCTGGTGAAAAGCAAATATTTGCCGTCGGGTGAGAGCTCAAAGACCCTGCCGTCCAGGTCGCCCCAAGTAGTGATAGGGCGGCGGGAGTTGCTGGAAAACCGCATGAGCCAAGCATTCCCGCCAGAGAGGTAAGCTATGGTCCCGCTTATCGGGACTGAGGAGAGGAGCTTTTCCACCCCTACAACCACGATTTCGTCCTGGGCAGGGGTTATAACTCTGGTGGAAACGATTTCCCGGCCTTTTTCCACACCATCTTCCAGGGTAACTCGGTAAACAATCTCTTCTTCCCCGTTTATCCCCGGCTGGATTAGCCTTCTTTCTCCTGGTGGGAGGGCTTCGCTTCGGATGGTGCGAGGCTCAAATGGGATTGGCCGCCGGATGCTTTCCAGCCTGTATTCCACCCTGACGACTCGGATGTGGGTGCCAGGGGTGATTTCAACCCACAGGTCTGGCTCAACCCTATCGTATGGGCCAAGCTTTACTCCTGCCTCCGCCAGCGCCTCCCTTACGGTCAAAGCCTGGGTGGAAAAGGAGTAGACCTTTCCGTCTACTTCAAGGGTAATTGGTTTCTGAGCTGGGGTAGAGCAAGCCGAGAGCAGGAAGAGAATGCTGGCGATGAAAAGAGCCGCTTTTCTCTGCGCGCCCATAGGCTTTACCCTGTTCAAGTGGCTTCGGGGCATCCGGCCTTGCGGAGGGCTTTTTCAGCCTCCTTCAGAGCCCGACGGGTCTGCGCATACCAGCGGGGCGTGGCCTTTGGAGTGCGGAAGCGCAGCGCCTCCCGGAAAGCCTGAACTGCTGCCTGCAAGTCTGCGCAGCGCTGAGCCAGGTCTGTCTGGAGCTCCGCCCGCTGCCGGTAGGCCCTGCCCAATTCGTACTGAGTTTCTGCATAGAAGAGAGGAGTTTGCTCCGGGGTACGGAAACGCAATGCCTCATGAAATGCCCGGAAGGCTCGCTCCAAATTTTCCATCGGATCCTCGTACGCTGCCAAGTTCCGAAATGCAACTCCTAGGTTGTTCTGGGTCATTGCATAATCCAGCGGGGCAACCTCGGGAGTCTGAAAGTGCAGCGCCCCCTCAAAGGCCTTAATCGCTTTCCGCAGATTCCCCACTGGGTCCTCATACTCTGCCAGACACTTATATGCAAGCCCCAAGTTGTTCTGGATCTTTGCATAATCTAGCGGGGCAACTTGTGGGGTACGTATATCCGGTTCCCATAAGTACCAAAAGCCCAGGCCCAGTGCATTCTCAAAGGCCTCAATCGCTTTTTGCAGATTCCTCACTGGATCCTTATGCTCTGCCAGACGCCGATACGCAATCCCCAGGTTGTTCAGGGTTATTGAATAATCCATTGCATAATCCAGCGGGGCAGTTTCGAAGGGCTCTATTATGAGCAGGGACTTCTTAAAGGCCTTAAACGCCTTCTTCAAATTCTTCACCGGATCCTTATGCTCTGCCAAATCCGAATACGCAGCCCCCAGGTTGTTATGGGTTCTCACATAAGCCAGCGGGGCAGATAAGGGGAATATGTACAGCAGTGCCTTCTCAAAGGCCCCAATCGCTTTCTGCAGATTCCCCATTGGGTCCTCATGCTCTGCCAGATACCGATACGCAATCCCCAGGTTGTGTTGGATCTTTGCATAATCTGGCGGGGAAAAGCGCAACGCCTCTTTATACGCTGCTATCGCCTTCCGTAGGGCCTCTCGAGGGTTGCGTTGGTAGGCCGGGCTGTATTCCTCACCCCATGTGACTTCAATTTCCCTGTCTTCAATGTATTCAATTTCCACAGGCCCAAACTGAGGCCCAAACTGGGCTCGGGACGCTGCCCAAAGCCCAAGAAGAGCCAGGGTCACCAGTACTAAGCCAATCGGAACCCCATACGAAGCCAGCTTTCGGAGGGATACAGAGAACTCCAGAAGGCCCAAGGGGAGCTCAATGCGCAATTCCGGGAGGGGGAATGAGGATAGCCCTATAAGCAAGAGCACGATACCGGTGATTAGGAGGACAAGCATCCATTTCCCCTTTGCGAGGGGGGCAAAAAGGCGGGGCAACTCGTAGAGCTTGAGCCGGATGAATATGCGCCTCACAGCTCGTGCAAAGTTCCGCATCACGCTTTCTCCCGGTAGGCTTTTGCCTCGCTACCTAACATTTTCCTTGGAGGGGTTATTGCGATGACGTTCCTAAGGGCATCTGCTGTAAACGGTACATGCAAATGCCAGGTAGCTAAAGCCTTTGTGAAAATTATAAACCGAACTATTGCCAGCTGCAAGCTTGTTTGTGAGCCGATTAAAATCATCCTCTTTGGGCCTTCGCCAGCCTTGGTTAAACTGGGGGTGGAGGGGGCCTTGGGGGTGTCCCCCCACGAACTTTAAAAGATGGAGCGAGTTGCCTTCCCTCGCAAACACGCTAACGAGTGGGGTCCAAAATCCTGGCAAACCCTTCGGGGCGTGGCCATAAGCAAACGGGGGCGGGCAAAGCTTCTTGGTCCAAGCTTTGCACCATGGCAGGAGCCTGGGAGATGTGCCCGTGCTTTTCATGCCGATTGAAATCAGCCTTTTTGGGCCTTCGCCGACCCTTTATTTCGCTAAAGCGAAGGAGGGACGCTAAAACGCCCCTTTTCAAGCCGTTTTAAGGGTCACGCCAAGGGTCTCGCCCTAAGAGGCTCGTCCAACACGCATCCTTTGGGTCTTCGGCCAAAGGTCGGCCTCCGCCGACTTTGAAGCTTAAGCAGCGTAGGCGAAGGCTGAAGCTTGGCACTACTTGCGCCTAAAAAGGCCAATTTCCAATCGGCGAATTCAAGGGAAGGCTCACCAGCGGCCTCTGCCAAAACTCACCCGCAAATCGTGCGTGCATAAGCCCACTTTAAAAGCTTGCGGTTAAGAATGTGTTCGGGTATAATTTAATTGGGCCGGTGGCGGAATGGCAGACGCGGGGGACTTAAAATCCTCTGGGTGATCCCCGTGCGGGTTCAAATCCCGCCCGGCCCATTTTAATCTTAAATCGGGGGTGCCACTTGTGGAGAAAGGTCCGGCGCTTCTTCACCTCCTTAACTACAGCTTCAATCCTTCTGCTACTTCTAACTGCTTTCTCACTCCTTGCCGGGTTCTTCCCCCAGTTCCCCCACGGTTCCATTAAAACCCCTTCCGATGCCCAATGGTGGTGGGGTAAAGTCCAAGAGCGCTACGGCTTTATCTTCCCCCTTTTAAAGGCCTTGGGGCTGGTTGATGTGTCCCGTTCCCCCTTATTCTGGGGTCTCCTACTTTTGCTTCTCACCGGGGCCATAATCTGCTCCCTGGTAAGGATTCCGAGACGTTTCCGTCCGGCCCTCTTGGGCTCTGTCTCGGCCCATCTCGGATTGCTCCTTTTGGCTGCAGGGCTGGCTCTCTCAATCCTTTCCCGCAACTGGATAGATAGCCCACCATTGATTCCGGGCGGAAAGTTTGTTTTGGGCCAAGCCTCTTTTACTGTCAAGAGGGTTTGGGTAGACTACTCCCCGGACGGATTCCCCTTGAATTTCGGTTGCGAAATTGAGAGTGAAGGCAAAACTTTGAGGCTTTCCCCAGGACAACCAGCCTTGACCAAAGGCTTCTGGGTTCTCCCCCTCTACTACGGACCCGCTTGGAAGGTAAGGGCAGCAAGGCCTTCAGGCGAAACCTTGCGCCTGGTCTGGAAAGAGGTTGGGGCAGAAGGGGAAATCACCGTGCCCTTCCCTGTCCTGGGGGAGGCCCAAGAGATAGCTTTGCCCGATGTAGAGGGCAAGCTGGAAATATCGGTGCAAACCCAAGGGGCTTTCGTTAATTTTTACCAGAAGGGCAGGCTGAGCCAGAGGATGCTTGTTCAAGAAGAGGTGGAGATAAAAGGGGAAGAGGTCTTGCTGCGCCTTTCTCCTGAGAATTACGTTGTCGTGAGGGCGGTTAAGGACCCAGGGTTTTGGGTAGCCATGGCAGGGGCGGTTATCTTAACCGTTGGCTTCGGGATGGCCCTTTTCTTCCCCAGGAAGGTGGCTGAAGGATGAAGGCCAGGGAAGCAGGGCTTTTGGCAATCTTAGGAGGGTTTGCCCTCAGGCTTTACAGGCTCGGAGCCCAAAGCCTCTGGTACGACGAGACCGTAAGCCTCCTTCTGGCCCACAAGAGCATCCCAGCGCTCACCGCCCACACGGCAAGGGACATCCATCCTCCGCTCTATTACTACCTCTTGCACTTCTGGATAAGGGCTGCTGGGGATTCGGAATTTTCGGCAGCTTTCTTTTCCCTCTGGTTCGGGGTTCTCCTCCTGGCATTAATCTACAGGCTTTCCCATCGGCTTTTCGGCGAGAAGGTGGCCTTTGTGGCTTGCCTCTTGGCCGCTTTTTCCCCCTACAACCTCTGGTATTCCCAGGAAGTGCGGATGTACACCCTCGGGGCTTGCCTTGGGCTACTTGCGGCGGAGTTCCTGCTCCGCTCCCTTGCCGAGCCGGCCCGCTTTAAGCCCTGGCTTGCCTACGCTTTAGTGGCTGCAGCTGGCCTCTACACCCTTTACTACTTGGCTTTCCTCTTTGTAACCTTGGCCCTATTCTCCCTCTGGGCAGGCTCAAGGCGGTGGGGCAAAAGGTACATCTTGCCGTGGTTCGGGGCGCAAGCGCTCGCTTTGGCTCTCTATTCCCCCTGGCTCGGAATTGCCTTCCGCCAAGCTACGGACCCTCCAGTCCCTCCTTGGCGCACTTTCACCCCCTTAGCTCAAGTCTTGACCGTCTCCTGGTCGGCTTTATCCTTCGGCCACTCGGTAGAGCCGGACAAAGCCTGGCCATTGTTGGCTTTAACTTTAGCCCTTTACATAATTGGAGCATCACTCCGCAATCAGGGTAATAGCTACGGCCTTTCGGCTGGAGAACGCTCAGGTTTCCTGGTCCTCTACACTTTCGGCCCGCTGGCCATTATCCAAGGCCTATCTTACCTCACGCCCCTATACCACCCACGCTACCTATTCCCTTACTCTCCGCCCTTCTACATCGCTCTGGCTCATGGATTAGCTAAGCTTAGAAGCAAAAAAGCCCTGGCCCTATCGCTTTTGCTCATCGGGTTGGCATCCGGCTGGTCCATATACCGGTTCCACTTTGACCCCAAATTTGCCTCCGATGACCACCGCGGGGCAGTCAAATTCCTGGAGGATAGGCTCAGGGAAGGCGATGCCGTCCTCATAAATGCTGGGTATGTCTATTCTGCGCTGAGCTATTACTACAAAGGTCCCTTAGGATGGATGGGAAGGTTGGTGAACTACCAGCCTTTACCTTCAAGGGAAGGGCCTGTCTTCCTGCAGACTGGCTCCATAGGCGGTTCCAAGTCCTTGGGCTGGGGCCACCCCGAGGCCGATTTCTACCCCACCACGGCCGAGGAAACAGCTCGTGCCTTAGAGCAAGTCTTTGCCAACCATCCAAGGGTCTGGGTCTACCGCTGCTACGATACAGTCGTAGACCCGGAAGGGTTCATAAGGCGCTGGCTTGATGGGAACGGGCTTAAGTTTGAGGACGCTCTTTTCGCCGGAGAAAGCTACGTAAGAGTCCAGGGCTACCTCACTGGACATTTCCCCCCTTACTTCTCCCAAGCTGGGGCAATCGTGGGAGATGCTCTGGAACTGGAGGGATTTTCCATCCTCAAGGATAACGCGGAAGCAGGCGGTGCAGTGGAAGTAAGGCTGTACTGGCGTGCCTTGAAGCCCATCCCGGAAGATTATAAAGTGAGCTTGAGGCTCTACACCAAAACTGGCAAGCTTCTTACTCAGGCCGATGAGCAGCCCCTCGGCTCTTACTACCCTTCCTCCCACTGGCCCCCAGGCCAGACCATCTACCACCCAATGAAAGTAAAAGTTCCTGTTGGGACCCCTCCCGGCGCATATTTCCTTGACCTTTTGGTCTACTCCCCTACCACGATGGAACCGTTGCCGGTCAAGGATGAAAAGCTGGGGGTGCAAGGGGTGAAGGTGAGGCTCGGTGAGGTGGAAATACTCAAGCCTTCAAAGCCAGTTAGCCCCCCACAGCTCAAGCGCAAGCTCAGGGTTAAATTCGGTGAGCTGGTGGAACTTTTGGGGGTCGGAGAAGTGCCGAGGAAGGTGAAAGCTGGGGATGCAGTGCAGTTCCAGGTCCTTTGGCGTTCCCTTAACTCCTCCTTGCCCGACCTCATCGTCTTTGCCCAGCTTTTAGGCCCGGATGGGAAACCGTTGGTCATAAAAGAGGCGATGCCAGCCGATAACCTTTACCCAACGAGCCGGTGGGCAAAGGGCGAGGTGGTGCTGGATGAGGTCAGGTTTTACGTCCCCGGCGAAATCCCTCCCGGCCGTTACCCTCTCATCCTGGGGCTAATCCGGGCCGATAACCGCGAGTTTTTGCCTGCAGGCAAGGGCAAATATGTGGTTCTGGGGGAGATTGAGGTGGAAGGGCGTCAGCCCAGGCTTTCTTATGAAGGCTCGCCACCCAAGCTACTTGGAGCGCGCTTTGGCGATTTTGCCGTGCTTGAAGGGTTCAGCTTGGATAAAGGGGCAGAGCGCATTTCGGTAACGCTTTACTGGACAGCCCTCGGTTCGGCCCCGGAGCGGTACAAAATCTTTCTCCACCTTAGAGGGCCTGATGGGCAAATCTATGCCCAAACCGATTTCTTCCCGCAAGAAGGTTCGTTGCCCACCACCGCTTGGATTAAGGGCGAGAAGCTATTGGACCAAGCGGACCTTGCAATCCCCTCAGGCCTTCCCCCAGGCCATTATACCCTAATAGCCGGGATGTATGAGCCCGATTCGGGGAAAAGGGTGCTGGTCCAAAAAGAAAAGAGCCTATCGGACCACGTCACCCTTGAAGTAATAGAATTGCCGTAAATCAATGGGAATGGACGAATAGCCAGGGGCAGAACTTCCTCTCCAACCAATCTACCCCGAAGTAAAGCCCAAGCCCCAGAAGGCTCATGGCCAATATCCCCGCATACATGGCTGGGTAATCAAAGAGTGTGCTACCGGTGATGTAGATGTAGTAACCCAAGCCATACTTGGTGGCGAAAAGCTCTGCCACGTAAAGCACAGCTATAGCTGTCCCCGTGGATTGACGGATGGCGGTGAAAATGGCTGGGAGAGTCGCTGGGAGGTAAACGAAGCGGAAGAGGGCTCTCCTCCCTGCCCCCAGGCTTCTCACCGAAAGGATAAGCTCTGGCCTCAAGGCCGCCGCCTGATCCCTCACCAGAACCAGGATTTGGAAGAAGATGATTAGGAAGATGATGATGATTTTGGCCAAATCGCCAAGCCCCAGGAAGAGGATAGCCACCGGAACGAACACCACCTTGGGGATAGGGTAGAGGAGGTAGATTAACGGTGAAAGGAGGCGGCTGAGGGAAGCGCTCTGGCCGATGGCAATCCCTAAAGGTGCGGCCGTCGCTATTCCAAGGGTTATGCTGGCCAGAACCCTCCAGAAGCTGGAAAGCAAATGCTTGCCCAATTCGCCGGGCAAGGCCAGGAAGAAGGTCTTTAAAACCTCCCACGGCGCCGGAAGTATTGGCCTGTGCACGATTATGGCCAACAGCTGCCAAGAGAGGAGAAGGACCACAAGGGCCAAAAGCACGCTGCGCCTGGACATTTAACCCCTCCTGACAGCATTGAGCATTTCCCGGAGCAAGGAGCAAGTCTGCAAGTAATCGGGGTGGGAACGATCAGGCTTTGTCCCTTCTATGACTATGGCCTCAGTATGTGGGGGCCGGCCCAGGAAAAGGATTTTCCTACCCAGGAAGACCGCCTCCTCTATGCTGTGTGTAACCACTACCGTGGTCAAGCCAGCTTCAGCTTGCAGGTCCAGGGTCAAATCCTCCAAATCCTCGCGGGTGGGGGCATCAAGGGAGGAGAAAGGCTCATCCATAAGGAGAAGGTCTGGGCGAAGGACAAGCGCTCTGGCGATGGCGGTCCGCTGCTTTTGTCCCCCGGATATCTGGGAGGGGTAGCGGTCAGCAACTTCTTGGAGGCCAAGTCGCCGAAGCCAAAATTCAACCAAGGCCTCGGGCTTGCCTGGCAATGGGGTGCGGGGAGCGTGGAGGCCATCGGGGCCGTAGAAGGCCCTGATGCGCAGCCCCAAGGCCACATTCCCCCTCACTGTATCCCAAGGAAGGAGGCCGTAATCCTGGAGGATTAAAGCCGTCTCGGGCCGGGGCCGCCGCAGGGGGTTGCCCGCTATCAGGATTTCCCCCTTCTGCGGTTTCAGTAGGCCGGCCAGAAGGTAAAGGAGGGTGGTCTTCCCACAGCCCGAAGGGCCAATGACCGCCCACGCCTCCCCTCGCCTTATCTCCCAGCTGAACCCCTCAAAAAGAGGGGGCTGGTGAGGGTAAGAAAATTCAATCGCTTTTACCTCTACAAAGGTTTCTCCACTCACTTGGGCAAAAATTCCGCCTTTACTGAATCCTCATATGCAAGCCGAGCCTGGATAAGCCCCTTCCCTATGGCCCAATCTATAACATCATCCCATTGCTCTTTCTTCGGCACTGAAGCAGTGGGGAAATCGGGGATGGTGTAAGAGCCAGTAAGGGCTGGGGGCACCAGCTTCTTCTCCACCAACAAGCCTGCCCAACGCGCTTTGTCCGAATTGATGTCCTTGACTGCCTTCTCAATAGCTTGGAGGAAAGCGCGCACTGCCTCCGGGTGCTTCTGGACAAAATCCTTGCGGAAGGAGTATACGCTTAGGCTGTAAAATGGATGGCGGGAATCATCCAGGATGAGCCTTGCACCCTGCTGCATGGCCAAGAGAGCCATAGGGTCGGGCAAGGTAGCAGCCTTCAGGTCTCCCGAAGCAAGGGCTGCCATCCGGTCTGGTATCCTGGGCACGGGCACTTCCTTGATTTCCTCGGGCTTTAGGCCTTCAGCCTGAAGAAGCCTCTCGGTCACGTACTGGATTATGGTGGCCTCGGATATCCCGATTGCGACTCCCTTGAGGTCTTCAACCGTCCTTATCTCGCTCTTAGGTGAGGCCAGAATGTAGAATTGGGGGAAGGAAGGAGTAGCAGCCCGTGCTATCCTGACCACCAAGACCGTTGGTTTTTCCTTGTTGTAGAGCGCTACCGAGAGCAAGTCGTTAACTATTACATCAAGCTGGCCGGCAGCCATGAGCTGGTCCCTTTCCGCAGCCGAAGCGACGGGGATTATCTCTAACTTTAGCTCTTTTGGGAAATACCCTTGGGCCTCAGCTACGTAAATTGGGAGGACATCCAAGATTGGCAAGACCCCGACCCGCACAGTTATGGGCTGGGGTGGCCGGTAAAGTTGACAGGCTGAAAGTAGGATCAGTAGCAACAGGGAAAGCACTCGCCTCATCTCTCTTCCCTCCTTGTGGACATACTCAACATTTTGAATGCATTCGGATGAGTCCAGAAGCCTTCTTAAATTTTGAGGGATTAATCGCTGCCTTCATCTTCTACGCTTATAAATCTTATGAATCCTTCGGTTAGACGCTTCACTTTTTGGATTAGGATGTAGATGAAATATAAGCCGCTTAAAATCAGCAAACGTGTTGAACTTGTTTGGAAATAATTTCCTAAACCTGGGGCAAGAAAATACAAGCCTGGTAGCAAAATAAAAAGTGAGTATAGGATGCTATAAATTATGAAAACCTTTGAGGCCCATTTTTGGGAAGACAATTTTTGAACCATTAACCAGGGTTTAAAGAACATCAAAAAACCGGCGATAACCAGCGCAAGAGCGAATGTATACCCTGCCTTCGCTAACAAGGGTAAAATTGTTTCAATTCCCGAAGCCTTGGTCAAATTTAAAACGACAAACATTATGTGAGACATAAGTGCTAATAGCGAGTCCTTTAGTAGCCTGGGGTATGAGAACAAATGTATGCCAAAAAACAGGTACAGCATGATAATGAACCACTGACCATACCACCCTGCAAACCGCCCTAAATTTACATCGGTCAATGAAAAACCCCAAAGCATTATAGTGCTTTCAATAAGCATTAGAAAATAGTTGGAGATGGCGGTGCCAAAATTGTATTCAGGGGTTTCAAGAAATTGGAGATGAGATGGTATAAAAATCATTCCTCCTACAAAGGATGAGATGAACAAGCTGATAAGTAAAAGCTCCACTTGCTCGTTCTTGTCCCCGAAAGTAACACTATAATACAAAGCAACGGCTAAACAAACAATGGATACTAAAACGATGAAAGCAATGAAAAACTTGTTGTAAGCGGAGGTTCTTTTTTTAGATTTAGGCATCTTTCGCTCCCAAAATTTTACTATATGCACTCCGCTGCCAGTCAAACTGGGGCGTGTCGCACCGTGGTCCATGACTTCCCTTAATGCAAGCTTGCTTTTTAGCTGAATCCACTCCTCCTCCAGGGTAAGGATATCGCAAAGGAGGGAGTTTGTCAAAAATAGGCGGTTAACTCACCAGAGGGCAATGGCATTAGGCGCATCTCTTGCGCATCATAAAAGGATTGAGGCGAAGGTTGAGAAGAAGAGGATAAGGCTTATGTATCCGTTCACATTGAAGAAGGCGACGTTCACACGTGAGAGGTCATCAGGCTTGACTATGGAGTGTTCGTAGGCCAAGAGCAAGGCGCACAGGGCAATTCCTGCCCAATAGGGCAATCCGAGGGAACAGCTGAGCCCAAGAGCTATAAGGCCTAAGAGCATCCCAGCATGGCAGAGTGAAGAAAGACGAAGCGCTGCCGCTATCCCAAACTGCGCTGGAATGGAATAAAGCCCGTCCCTCCTATCCACCTCTACATCCTGGCAAGCGTAGATGAGGTCAAAGCCTGCTATCCAGAGGGTGACGATGCCCAAAAGAAGCCAAGCGGGGAAATCCTCTGGAGTGAAAAGGGAACCCCTCACGGCCACCCATGCCCCAGCAGGGGCAAGGCCATCGGTAAAGCCAAGGATGAAGTGGGAAAGCCAAGTGAAGCGTTTAGTGTAATGGTAACCTGCTAAGAAGACTAAAGCTATCGGCATGAGGCGGAAAGGGAGAGGGCCTAATTCCCAAGCCGAGAGGGCAAACATTCCCAAGGAAAAGAAGACAGCGGCCCAAGCTACCTGCGGCTTGAGGGCTCCTGTCACCAGAGGCCTTTGGGCTGTGCGGGGGTTGCGAGCATCGTAGGGCAAATCTACAAGCCGGTTCAAGCTCATGGCGAAGGTCCTGGCCGAAACCATCGCTACGGTTATCCAGAAGAACTGGTGCCAAGTCGGCCACCCATTGGCTGCCAGAAGCATACCAAGGTAAGCAAAGGGCAGGGCAAAAATCGTGTGCTCAAACTTTATCATCTCCAGGAAGAGGCGAAGCGATCGCACCTTACCCTCCCAAGGCCTTTAGGATTTCCGGCCACTTCTCATCCACCGCTTTTTTGACCTCAGGGCTCATCTTGACCATCTCTGGCCATGGGCGATTGTGGCCTTCTTCTGGAAGCTTCGCCGTAGCATCTACCCCAATCTTCCCCCCGAAACAAGGCTGAGAGGCAGCATGGTCCAGTTGGTCCACCGGCCCTTCCACAATGACCACATCCCTCTTCCAGTCCACATTCCCCAAAGCATACCAGGCTACCTCCTCCAAATCGCGGACATCCACCCATTCATCCACCACTACGATAGCCTTAGCCAGCGTCATGAGCCCCATGCCCCACAGTCCGAAGATTACCTTTCGGGCATGGCCAGGGTAGCGCTTGCGGATAGAGACAAGGACAAGGTTGTGGAAAACGCCAGCTGCGGGCATGTGTAAGTCCACCACCTCCGGTAGGGCGAGGCGGATTAGGGGCAGGAATAGCCTCTCAGTAGCCTGCCCCATCCAGTAATCTTCCATTGGGGGCACACCCACGACTGTGGCCGGGTAAATCGGGTCCTGGCGTGAAGTTATAGCCGTTACGTGGAAAGTAGGGAAAGGTTCAGGCGGGGTATAATAACCGGTGTGGTCACCGAATGGCCCTTCCTGGCGCAAATCTCTTAGGTCAACAAGCCCTTCTATCACGATTTCCGCCCGTGCCGGGACCTCCAGAGGCTGAGTGAGGCAAGGGGCCAGCTCTAAAGGCTTTCCCCTGAGCCACCCGGCCAGAAGGTACTCGTCCACATCCGGAGGCAAAGGAGCGGACGCACACCAGATAGCCGCCGGGTCTCCTCCCAAGACAATCGCTGCCGGAATCTGGTCCAAGCCTTTATCCAAAGCTTTCCGGGAATGCTCCGCGCCACCTTTGTGGCGTTGCCAATGGACCAAAAGTGTTCGCTCGCCTACAACCTGAAGCCGGTACATCCCTACGTTCCTTCGGCCAGTGACAGGGTCCAGGGTTATCACCTGAGGCAAGGTTATGTAATAGCCAGCATCTTTAGGCCAGCATTTGAGGATAGGCAAATCCAAGAGGCTTGCTTCTTTGCCCTTTCGGATTACCTCCTGGCAAGGCGCTTTTTTCTTGAGGATTTTAGGGCGCGGAGCGATGGATTTGAGCGCTCCTGCCAGTTCTTTCCCTCGTCTAAAAGCTTCAGCTAAGGATGAGGGGAGTTGCGGAGACAGGAGATTGCTCAGTTTTTCCTCAAGCTCCTTCAAGCTTTTAACCCGCAGGGCCATGGCCATGCGGCGCTCGCTGCCGAAGAGGTTGGTTACAACGGGGATTGAGAATCCTTCAACTTTTTCAAAAAGGAGGGCCCGATTGAGGTAAGGTGGCCCTTTGCAAACCCTATCGGTTATCTCAGTTATTTCCAGCTCGCGAGAAACCGGAACCTTTATGCGGGCCAGTTCGCCCGCTTCTTCCAGCAAAGCGATGAAGTCCCTAAGGTCTTCCATGCCTGAGCTTACTTCTTCTCCAGGACGATGGTGTGCTTGAGGAAGTCAATGCGCTTTATGCTTCCACGGACCAACTTCTGCTCCCCCAATAGGTTAATGAGGATGAAGCTATCATCTTCGGGCTGGACCAGGACCACATCACGCATGATTTCTTCTTCCTGGTCGCCGGTTACGAGAAAAGCCTTCGCCTCGCACATGGTATACCCTCCTGCAAAGCTTTTCGGCAGGAGTATAATTCATAAGGGGGCGGAACGCAAGTAGTAGCCTTTTAGGGCAAGAAGCCTAAGGGATTGCGTGGAACACCGTTGAGCCTTATCTCAAAGTGCAAGTGAGGGCCAGTGCTTTTCCCAGTGTTCCCGGAAAGGCCTATTATCTGGCCCTTGTGCACTGACATGCCTACGTCAACTTTAACCACGCTCAAGTGAGCGTAATAAGTCATGAAGCCATTGCGGTGGTCTATTATCACCAGCTTGCCGTAGCCCTGGTCGTTCCAGCCAGCGTAGACCACGAACCCGGAGTCAGCGGCATAGATAGGGGTTCCCTCCGGCACGCCGATGTCTATAGCTCGGTGGAGCCGCCAGTAGTATTGGGTTATGTACACCGCGCCGTCAATGGGCCAGGAGAACCTTCCAGTCCCTTTAGCTGCACCCGGAGGAATTGGCCCAGTGTAATGCCGCACAATTTTAGGCTTGTAAGGCTTTTCCCCGCCTGGGATGATGAGCTTCTGTCCTGGGGTCAGCTCATAAGGGGGCTTTAGGTTGTTGAGAGGGTAATTTATTATTGCCGATGGGTCCACCTTGTACTCCTTGGCCAACTTCTCCACCGTATCTCCAGCTTTCACCGTGTGGTAGACCCCGGAAACAGGCAAGATGATTATCTCCATTCCTACCGGTAGCCAATCCGGGTTATCCTCCAAGTCCGGGTTTGACCACATTATGGTCTCAGGGGTTATGCCGAAACGCTTAGCGATATCAAAGACTGTGTCCCCAGCCTGAACGGTGTAAGTAATGACGCTATCCCGAGGCTTATCTTGGATTACGGTATGGAAGACAGGGTTCAGGCTCAGGGAAAAATCCCAAGAAGAGCCTTTAGCCGTAGGGTTGAAAGTTGCGGCCAAAGGTGAGGGGTTAAGCTCATTGGAATAAACAAACTCCGTGGAGCCTGTGCGCAGTAATTGGGTCAATGCTAAGAAAAGGAAAAGTCCCGCTGCCAAGAAAGGGGAAAGCCTTTTCATTTTAAGCCGCTAAGTAAGGGATTTATTGAGGGTTTCCAGGAATTCTTTGTTGCTCTTTGTTTTGCGCATGTGCTCCAGGAGCGCTTGCATGGCATCGGCTATATCCATTCCGGCGCCGTTGGGTGGAGGAGTAACCATGTAGGAGAACATGCGGCGCATGAGCCAGACCCTGTTAAGGGTGTATTCGTCAAGGAGCAATTCCTCCCGGCGTGTGCCCGATTTTTCAATGTCAAAGGCTGGGAATATTCGCCTCTCCTGGAGCCTTCGGCTGAGGTGCAGCTCCATGTTACCAGTCCCCTTGAACTCCTCGTAGATTACGTCGTCCATGCGGCTTCCGGTGTCTATGAGGCAAGTGGCTATTATGGTTAGGCTTCCTCCTTCTTGGATGTTTCGGGCGGCGCCGAAGAAGCGTTTCGGTGGATAAAGGGCAGCGGGGTCAATACCACCCGAAAGTGTCCTACCGCTTACAGGAACAAGCAGGTTGTAAGCCCTGGTCAAACGTGTTATGCTATCCAAAAGGATTACTACGTCCTTCTTCAACTCCACCAGCCTCTTAGCTCTTTCCAGAGCGAGTTCAGCTACTTTTGTGTGGTTCTCCACGGGGTCATCAAAGGTTGAAGAGACAATCTCAACCCTTGGGTCAACTGAGCGTTCAAAGTCTGTTACTTCTTCTGGGCGCTCTCCTACCAAGACCACCATGAGGTGGATGTCATCGTAATTGGTGGTAATAGCGTTGGCTATGTGCTTAAGGACTGTTGTCTTTCCGGCCTTAGGTGGTGAAACGATTAGGCCACGCTGCCCTCTTCCTATAGGGGCTACTAAATCCAGAAGCCTTGTAGTCAAGATATCTGGTTTGGTTTCCAGGCGTATCTGCTTGTTGGGGAAGATAGGGGTAAGCTCATCAAAGTGGGGGCGGGTTTTGGCCAATTCGGCATCCATGCCGTTTACTGCTTCTACTTTGATTATGCTGAAGTACCTTTCGGTTTCCTTTGGTGGGCGGACGTGGCCTATCACGAAGTCCCCAGGTCTCAGAGCGAACCGCTTTATTTGTGAAGAGGAGATGTAAATATCTTCAGGACCTGGGAGGAGGTGGTCGGAACGGAGGAAGCCGTGGCCTTCGGGCATGATATCAAGGATACCGCCGCCGAATATATAGCCTTGTCTTTCGGCGCTGGCCTTTAGGATACGCAAGATGAGCTCGTTCTTTTTGAGTCGGCTGTAGCCTATTACCCCCAGGCTCTTAGCTATATCCTGGAGTTCGGACAAGGTTTTACTTTCCAGTTCAGCCACAGAGAAGTCTGGGGGGAGCAGTTCTACCTGTTGTTCAAACTCCAACACTTTTCCACCTCTCCGCAAGAAATTTTTAAAAGGAGGCTACTTTGCAAAAGGGGCATTGTTTGTTTCCTGAGGCTTTAAAAATTTTCTCATAGAGCGGGCGACGGGATTCGAACCCGCGACCTTCTCCTTGGGAGGGAGACGTGCTACCTCTGCACCACGCCCGCTTGAAAGCCCTCGGTCGGACTCGAACCGACAACCCGGCGCTTACAAGGCGCCTGCGCTACCGATTGCGCCACGAGGGCCTTTAGCCGCCCATCGGACTCGAACCGATAACCTGGCGCTTACGAGGCGCCCGCTCTACCGGTTGAGCTAGGGCGGCTCGCCATGGAGCCGAGGGGAGTCGAACCCCTGACCTCGTCAATGCCATTGACGCGCTCTCCCAGCTGAGCTACGGCCCCATCCTTACCAGGTGGCCAGCGGGTCTCGAACCCGCAACCCTCGGAGCCACAGTCCGATGCTCTACCGATTGAGCTATGGCCACCATCTCTATGGGGCAGGGTGGATTCGAACCACCGACCTCTCCCTTATCAGGGGAGTGCTCTGGCCACCTGAGCTACTGCCCCTCTCTTTTATAATGTTAACACAAAACCCCTGAGCCGTCAAGTGCGGGAATCCCTCTGGCCTAAACCCAAATTTATAATACCACAAAGCACTCTCTCTGTCAAGCTCGTTTGATTTGTGG
>Ga0197143_1000878_pt1 | contig 28035 bp, 26 predicted proteins | sample GBS70_MetaG_FD_148603 | JGI IMG/M metagenome (GOLD analysis project Ga0197143, IMG submission 148603) | Sediment microbial communities from Great Boiling Springs, Gerlach, Nevada, United States - GBS 70_MetaG | ecosystem: Environmental > Aquatic > Thermal springs > Hot (42-90C) > Sediment... | reverse complement strand
TCATATTCCTTCGGAAGATAAATATCTATATATCCTTCAAGCTTTAAATTAAATTCCTCCCACAATTTTTTAATACTATATGACATAAGAATTAAAATTTTAAAGCATTACTATATATTAAGTTTGTTTTGTCCAATAATTCTAAAAGTATTTATTTTATTATGTTTTTCCCACCCGCCCTATAATTAAGCCTAAGGCTTAAATTCCCCAATTAAATCAATAGTTTCAGAAAATTTTTCATAAATTATTGATAATAAAAGGCTTAATACTATTTGTTGGACAAAGTATATTAAGTTTTTATTTGCAGAAACAGTTTACTTTTTGCTATAAAATTTTCTTCATTTGTTAAAAAACATTTTTTATTTGTTTTCTTCAAATATATTCTCACAAATTCTAAATTTCATAATTGGAATAATTGTTATCAAGATGGTTTCAGCTGAGGATTTTGGAATTTATTCAGTTGCAGTAAATTATATAAATATATATGTTGTTATTCTTTCAGGTATACTAACCTCAACATTAAGAAGATTTATTGCTTATTATAGAGGTTCTAAGGAAAATGAGAAAATTAGTGGAATTATGAGAATTTCTTTGATTTATGGTTTAATTTTAAGTTTTATTTTAATGTTTTATTTTTTAATTCTTTCAGATATTATAAGTAGAATTTTCCTTAATTCCTCATCTTATTCCAAATTTCTTTTTTTCTATTCATTTTCTATTCCCTTTACAATTCTTTCCTCATACTTTTCTTCTTATCTTCTTGGATTTGAAAAGTATAAAGAATTTTCAAATTCAAATAACATTTTCCCAAATGTTTCTAGATTGATTTTTCTTTTATTTTGGTGGATATTTTTACCATTTAAGGAAATTGGTATTACTTTATCACTTGTTTTTAAATCATTTACTAACTTTATTTCCTCTTTATTTTACCTAAAAAATGAATTTAAATTTTTAAAATATAATCCGAAGTACGAATTTAAGAAGTGGTTTAAATTTTCATTTCCAAGCTTTTTAAGACATAGCTTTTCATACTTGGCAGATAATGTTGGTATTGTTGTTCTTGGAAGTTTAAAAGATAGTTTATCAGCAGGTATTTATAGAGCTTCAAATTTTATTATTTCAATTTTATGGAATTTAAATATAGCATTTAGTTCAACCTTACTTCCAAGAATTACAAAACTTATTGCCCAAAATAGTGAAATTTTAGCCTTAAAAACATTAAGAAAATTTTTCATTTTGAATACATTAATTGTTTATCTTATCGCTATTTTTCTAATTTTTTTTGGGAAGTTTATCTTGTTTTTACTTGGAAAAGATTATGTTTTAGGTTATAATGTTTTGATTATTTTATCGTTTCAGGTTCTAATTGGTACATTTTCATCACCTTTTGAAATTTATTTAGAGGCAAAAGGTAGGACAGATTTGACTTTGATAAATTACATAATTTACTCGTTTTCAACAATTTTATTTCTATTTATTTTTACAAAGCTTTATTCAAAAGAAGGAACAGCACTTGCTTATTTATTGTCTATAATTCTTCTATCAATTTCTCGTTTCTTAATGTTTAAAATTGTTTCAAAAAATGAAATATATAATTTTTATGATTATTTTATTTTCTTACTTTTATTAATTTCACTAATTACTATTTTTTTCATTTTTTCTTAGAGAGCTAATTTAATTGCATAATTATGAATTTCATTTTCAGAACAGGTAGGAAAACAAAGGTGCTTTTTTAAATAAATAGTGATTTTTGCTTTAGAATGGACATTTATAAGCGGGAGGCTTATTCAGAATTACTAGACAAAGGATTAAATTTATCCTTTAAAATTTAAAAATGCGAATTACGAGAGTTTATACGAAGCAAGGAGATGATGGAAAAACACAATTAGTAGATGGAAGTAGAGTTTATAAAGATAATTCAAGGGTTTGTGCTTATGGTGATGTTGATGAATTAAATAGTTTTATCGGTTATTTAAGAAGTTTAATAAATAATAATGAAATAAATGAGAAATTAAGAATTATTCAAAATGACTTATTTATAATTGGAGCGGATTTAGCAACACCTATGATCTTTGAAAAAGCTTTAAGACTAAGTGATGAAAAAATTAAACAGATTGAAAGTTGGATTGATGAATATAATAATAAACTTGAACCATTAAGAGATTTTATTTTACCTTATGGAAGTAAAGAAATTTCTATTTGTCATATATGTAGAACAATTTGTAGAAGAGCAGAAAGAAGTGTTGTAAAGTTAATGAAGGAAGAAGTAATAAATAAAAATGTTTTAATTTATTTAAATAGGCTTTCTGATTTCTTTTTTGTTTTAGCGAGATATATAGCGAAATTGAATAATATAAATGAGGAGTTTGTAAGCTGGAGATGAGAATAGTTGTTATTTCCGATACCCATATCCCGTTTAGAGCTAAATCATTACCAAAAATTATTTATGATGAAATTGAAAAATCGGATTTAATAATTCATGCTGGAGATTTTGTTAGTTTTGATTTTTATAATGAGCTTAAAAGTTTAAAAAATATAATAGCAGTTTTTGGTAATATGGATGAAATGAAATTATTAGATTATTTAAATGAGGTTGAAACTTTTGAAATTGAAGGATTTAGATTTGGTTTATTTCATGGACTTGGACCACCAGTAGGACTAAAACAACGAGTTTTAAAGAAACTTGAAAATTATGGAAAGTTTGATGTTATTATATTTGGTCATAGTCATATTGCTTATTATAATTATGAAAATGGTATTCATATTTTAAATCCTGGAAGCCCAACAGATAAATTTTTCGGACATAAAAGAACTTATGCAATTATTGAAATTAAAAATAAAAATATAAGTTTTGAAATAAGAGAAGTTTTAGAATGATAAAGGGTTTAAAAAGTCTGAAAAATGTTGAAATTTCAGATATAATAAAAGTTTTCATTTTAAGAATGTTCCCCGAATTAAAACTTAATATAAAATTTAAAAATAACAAATTAGTGAAAATAAATTTTAATGAGTTTAGGTATATTTGCGGTGTTATAGAAAATGGTTTTAATATATTAGATGCTGTTAATGATGGTATTGTTTTTCAGTTTTACGGATATAAATTACTTGTCCCATTTTCAAAGTTGAAATGGATGCCAGGGGTTCTTCATAAGGGCTCACCTTATTGGAAGTTAAACAATTTGAAGGAAAAAGTAGTTCTTGATGTCGGTGGATTCATAGGTGAAACTGCAATTTTCTTTCTAAGTAAGGGAGCAAGAAAAGTTATTGTTGTTGAACCAATAAAGGAGAATGTAGATATTTTATTAAAAAACCTTCAAATAAATGGATTTTTAAATAATGTAATTATTATTGATGAAGGATTAGCTAATTATGATGGTTATTTGGAAGTTAGTTATAATAACTTTGGTGCTGATTTTGGAAGGGAGATTGGTTCAAATAAAATCAAAATTAAAGTTAGAAACATAAACTATTTTTTATCATTTAAGCCTGATATTGCTAAATTTAATTGTGAAGGTTGTGAAAAAAGTATTCTATATGCTGATACTGACTATATAAAATCAATAAATGAGTGGTTTATCCAAACACATGAAGAAGGATTAGAAAATGAAATAAAACATTTAATGCTTAAACTTGGTTTTGCTTTGATTGAAGAATATAGACATCAAACAAAATCATCTATATGGACACTTCACTTTAAATGGATTTAAATTTCCTTATTTTAAGTCCTTGGGAAGATGATTGGAATGAAAATGTTATTGGTCCTCCTCATAATTATTATCTTTTAAGCGAATTTAAAAGAAGAAATGTTAATGTTGATTGGGTTTATATTGGAGAAAAAAAATATCAAAATATTGGGAATATTCATTTTATAAACTTTAAAGAGTTTAAAATTAAAAAGAAGTATAATTTAATTATTGCTTTCTCTTATCAGTTTCATAATTTAGCACTTGAATTGTCAAGGTTTCAAAAAATTCCATATATAAATAAACATTTTGGCATTAGTATGAATCCATTAATTTGGGATATTAAAAATCCTATAATAGCATTTAGGTATAGAAAATTGCTAAATTGCTTTAAAAAGCAAGCAGATTACTATATAATTGAAGAAGATGGAACAAATGGAAAAATTATGAGTATGTTATTTAAAATCCCTTCATATAAAGTAAGAATAAATGAACAACCTAAACCAGATATTATTAAATTTGAACCAATTTATAGAAAAGAAAATTTTATAAATGTTGGATATTGTGGAGCAATTTCAAAATCTAAGGGTGAAAGAATAATTTTAAGAATTTTTCAAGAAATTTTAAAAAATAATAAAATTCATTTGATTGTTTTAATGAAAGGAAAAAATAAAATTTTAGAAGAAATTTCAAAAAATTATAGTAATTTAACAATTATTAAGAATGTTCCATATTTTGAAAATTATAAATTTTACTCCTCAATAGATTTTTTAATAAATCCTGTTCATTATGGGAATATGACATTACCTACAATTGAAGCATTCACTTATTCAAAACCTGTTATAGCATTTGATATTTCATTATGGACAAAAATTATTCATCTAAAAAATGGTATTTTAGTTAAACCTTATGATATTAAAGAATTTTCAAATTGGGTATTTGAACTTTCAAATAACAAATTATTATTAGATGAACTTTCAAAAAATGCTTATGAAACATCCAAAAATATAAAAAGCTTTACCCAGTACATCAAAGATGAATTTGAGTTTTTAAAATCTATTTGTTTATAATATGAATAGCTTTTTTCTTTACATTCTCTGCTGCTTCCATTAAAATTTCACTAATTGAAGGATGAGGATGAATTGTTAAAGCAATATCTTCTGATGTTAAATAGCTTTCCATTGCAAGTGTTCCTTCTGATATTAATGAGCTTGCTTCTGGCGAAACGATATGAATTCCAAGAATTTCATCATTCTCTTCATTAGTTATTATTTTGGCTAATCCATCTGTTATATTCATAGATAATGCTTTTCCATTCGCACTTATTGGAAATTTACCTATTTTTATTTTATAACCTCTATTTTTGGCTTCTTCTTCACTTAGCCCCACACTTGCCAGTTCTGGGTTTGTATAAACTACACTTGGAATATATTTAACATCATATTCGCTTTCAATACCTGCTATAATTTCAACTGCTGTTATTCCTTCTTTTGAAGCCTTATGAGCAAGTAAAGGCTGTCCAATAACATCACCAATAGCATATATGTTTTCAATGTTAGTTTGTAATTTTTTATTAACTTCAATAAATCCTTTTTCATTTAAATGTATTCCTACACTTTCTAAATTTAGATTTTCTACATTTGGTTTTCTACCGACAGCTAACAAAACTTTATCAAATTCAAAACTTTTAACATTCCCTTCTATTTCAATTTCAAAAACATTTCCTTTATATCCAATAACTTTTGAGTTGGTAAAAATTTTTATATTTTGCTTTTCTAATGCTCTTTTTAAAATAGTAGCACACTCATTATCAATACCTGGTAAAATCTGGTTTGCTATTTCAATTACTACCACTTCACTTCCAAGCCTACTATATATACTCGCAAATTCCAGTCCTACTGCTCCTGCTCCAATAATTAGTAATTTCTTAGGAATTTCTTTTAAAGCTACTGCATCATCCGAATTCCATATAAAATTACCATCTCTTTTTATATTTGGTAATCCAGATGGTCTTGAACCTGTTGCAATTATTATATATTTACTAACTATTTTTATATCACCGTTTTTTGTTTTTACTAATAAGGTTTTTTCATCAATGAATTTTGCTTCTCCGAAGATAACCTCAACATTATAATTTTTAAGTAAAAAATTAATACCTGAAATAAGTTTATCAATAATGCCATTTTTCCAATTATTTAATTTTTTAATATCCAATTTTAGATCATTAATTTCAATCCCCATTTTACTAGAATTTTTTATATTAAATAAAACTTCAGATGCATGAAGTAATGCTTTCGTAGGAATACATCCTACATTTAAACACACACCACCAAGATAATTTTTTTCAATTATTATTGTTTTAATACCTAATTGTCCAGCTCTTATTCCAGCAACATAACCACCAGGACCAGCACCAATTATAGCAAGTTCGGTTTTTATTTCATTCATTACGAAAATTTTAAAGGTAAAAGCACTTCATAAGTGCCTTGTCCAATAATTTTGAAACTATTCATTTTATTATATTTTCCCCACCCACCCTATATTCAAGCCTTCGGCTTATATCTTCGCCCCCCTCATAATTCCTCCCTTAAAATCAATAATTTCAGAATACTTTAAAAAGTTATATAAAATTTTATTTTTTCTTCCATTCAAGGTGTATATCACTTCCTTGAATTTCTTTTAATAATAAATCTTTAAAATTAGCACTTAATATGGAAGCAATGTTTTGGGCATTCTCAGGTGTTATAATCTCTACCATTCCGTAATCTCCAACATATTCCTTTATAATAACTTTATCTACTCTTCTAACATTGTCTATTAAAAAACTTCTCAGATTATTATAAGCTTCAAAGGGAACATTGTATAAATGAACTCTAACAACCTTAGATATAGGACTTTGCCAATTTTCTAAAATCTGAGATCTTAATACATTAAAGAGTGAATCTATTAATTTTGATTTTATTTGTGGATTTATATTAGGAAATTGTTTTTCAATTCTATGTGAAGCAAGGATTTCAGCAGAATTGGGTTCTATAATCCTTGAAGTAAGGGTAATATTCTTCACATTTATATTAGCATACGCACTTTTTATATTCTTTAAATCTTCTCTATATTGAGCAATAACTAACATTTCTGCTCCTTCTCTTAATGCCATTCTTGAAAGAGCAGTATCATTAGCATTAGCGAGCTCAAGTCTAAGTATATCTTTTTTCATTTTCTTTTTTAACATTTGAGGATCTAAAACAGGAAATCCATTATCTCTAAAACGATTTGTTAGTTCATCTTCTAAAAATTCTTCATTAGATAAAATTAACACTCTTGGTCTTCCTTTTTCTAAAATCAAAAGCTTTATTGCTAATAAATCATCTTTTAATATCCCTTCTTTTACTTTTGCCTTAATCTTCACTCTATAAAGATTATTTTCCTCTCTTTCAGAAATAATTATGTATTCTTTTATATATCCTTGTGCTTTTGAAAAAATTCTATCTTGTAATAATTGATAGTTTTCTACAATTGTTTGAGAAGAGATATAACTTCCCACTGCTTGCTCTATAGCATTTCTTAAGGCATCTGATAATGCTCTATCTCTTGCTACCCCTTTATCTACATTTACTACACTTGATACACCCTCTGAAATTACTTCTTTTTCTAACTGAAATATCAAAAATAATATCATTTTTAACCCCCTTTTTAAAATAATGAAAATACAATTTTCTTACCAAGTTTCCACAAAGTCTTTAACCATTTAATTTTTTCTGCTTCTTCTTTACCTACTACAAAGTCTCTTTGATTTAATATAGATTTAACTTTAATTACAAGCGGGGATTTTGAAAGTTCTGGGTCTGAAAGTAATTCATTTAAATTATCCACAAATTTTATAATTTTTAAAGTTTTTGGATCGTTTGGATCTATAATTTCAGATGAATCAAAAATCAAATTGCCATTTTCATCATAAAACTTTGGAAGAACGACAGGTTTTGCTCCTGTTCCAGAAGCATCTACAACAGCAATAGAATAATTTACATCTTCTTCCTTTATATTAGAGGTTGCTTTATTCTTATTTACAATATATGGTAGTATTGGTTTTATAAATCCACTATCTCCAAACATATCTATAATTAACTCTACTTCTACAATACCCTTTTCCTTATCTACTTTTGGCTCCCCTATCATTTTGGCTCCTTTAACAATTCCCTTTACCTCACTAATAATAAGATCATTTTTTAACATATAATCTTCTACAATTGTTTGAGATGTAATATGAACCCCTTTTATTGTTTCTAATAAATTCCTTTGTGCTACAACAGTGGCAACTCTTGTAGCTTTTATAATTTCTAATTGAACATTCTTAGCATTTGGGTCAAAAATCCCATATCCTTTTGCTATTACTTTGCCATTAGTCCAATCAATTTTTCCATGCTCTAAAAGTTCTATAAATGAAAATATAAGAGCTGTCATATTTTACCTCCTTTTTTCTTATTTTTGTGATTTTTGAATATTTTCTCTTAGTCCTTTAAGACAATTTTTTACTGCATCTTCTATCGCAAACTCCTTTCCAAAACCTTCACCTCTTCCCCTTGAATAATATATAACTTCTCCATTTTCTACATTTATAAGCTTTAAATAAATACCCAATCTATAAAAATCTTCCTCTTTTTCAGCAGTTTCTATATTATAAATCACTACTAATTCTGCTCCTAAAATTTTTCCAAATTGAACTGCTTGTGACTGTTCTACAATTCCTGAATATTGAAAACCTTGCTCATTTAAAATATGTTCTATATGTTTCCTTTCAACAAGCTTAAATTTTCCAGTATTCATAAGTTCCATAGATAAATTCTCATAAATTCTCTCTAAATCAGATTTTTGAGATATAAGTTTGGAGCTTTCAAGTGGAATAATAGCAACTGTATATGTTTTTGAATAATCAAATGAGTGTGAAACCGCAGATTTAGAATAATAACCTCCAGTAGAAGCACAGGATAAAATTAGTATAAAAATAGGAAATCTCATAAGAAACCTCCTACCATCCTTCTTTCTCATCAGTGCTTACTTTACCAGATTCGAAATTATCTACCCACTCTCTTAATTCTTCTTTATCTGCTTGAAACTTAAATACCGCATATACTTTAAAGAAGTTATTTTTATCTATAACTCTTGGATATAACATCTTAGCAGCATCTAATTTATCTTTTTCAACATCAAAAACACTTAAAATATCTACTACTTGTTCTGATGTAAAATAATTTCCTCTTGCTGCCTCTTTTAATATATTTAATTTACCAGAGGAGGAAAATTCATTCTTTAAGCTATTCATTAGCTCTCTAAATGAACTTGGACTCATTGGTCTTTTTACTTCTTCCTTTGGTTTTTCTATGGATTTTAAGGATTTTACATATAATATAGTTTCGTATCCTCTTTTTAGTTCTATTTTCTTTTCCCATTTGCCTTTATCATTATAAACAATAATTTTATAAAATCCAGGTGAAGCATAATTATATTGTGTAGGAATTTCTGCTTTATGAATAGGTCTTTTTGAAGTCTCAGAATAAATCTCTACTTGTGCACCTTCTGGTTCTAAAACTTTTATTATAGTCCTACCTTCTTTTTTCCTTATAATAATATAATCATTAGTTTCTTCTTTCTCTTCATATTCTTGCTTTACCTTAGAGCTTTCACTCGCTTCTTTACCCTTTATTTCAATTTTTATATTACCTTCTGGCGTTTTGATTTCTACAGAACCCTCTTCATCGGAACTTTCTATATTTATTTCCTGAGCTATTGCTAAGCTTATACTCATTATTAACATGATTATCCATTTCATAGCCTTAACCTCCTGCTAGTTGAAAAATTTAAAGGATAAATAAAGTGCCTTGTCCAATAATTCTAAAATTATTTATTTTTCTTTATTTTTCCCACCTACCCTGAAAATAAGCCTTCGGCTTTAAAATACCCATTCTTTTGCTTTGAAGGGGTTCCCCTCTTAAACCCCTTATAAAATCAATAACTTCAGAATAATTTTTATAAATTGTTAATAATCAATAACTTAGCACTATTTGCTAAACAAAGTAATAAAATTCTCAACATACTTAGCAATTATGTCAAATTCTAAATTTACATAATCATTCTCTTTCAAAAATTTTAGATTTGTTAAGCTTAGCGTTTTAGGTATTAAAGTACATTCAAAATAATTATAATCTATATTGTTAATAGTTAAACTGACACCATCAAGACAAATTGAGCCTTTATAAACAAGGAATTTCCTAAATTTCTCATCAAATAAAACTTTAATAGTTTTTGTCATTTTAAAAGATTTGATTTCAGTAACTTTTCCAATAGAATCAATATGACCAAGAACTAAGTGCCCTCCTATAAGTTTATTTAATGTTAATGACCTTTCTAAATTAAAAACATGTTCATATAAGTTAATTTTTGAAAACTTCGTTTTATTTAATGTTTCAAGCGAAATAAAGAAAAAAATTGATTTGCTATTAAATTTTTCAACTGTTAAACAACAACCATCAACACTAATACTTTCACCTTCTTCTAAAACTTCATAAGGATTTTCAATTTCAAGCAATAATCCATCATCATATTCTCTTATACTGAGTGTTTTTGAAGTTCTTTCAACAATTCCACTAAACATTAATAGAATTTTCTAATTAGTAAAATTGGGATACTTGAACTTTTTATAACTTCATCTGCAAAATGTCCTAAAAATTGGGTTCTATCGTTAATTCCCTTATAAGCTATTACAATTAAATCAATATCATTTATCTTAGCCCAGTTTGAAAGTGATTTTCCATCTCCCTCACCTTCTATTATAACTGGTTCTATTTCAATACCTTCAATAACTTTTGTAAGTTCTAAATTTAATTCTAAGATTAGTTCATCAAAAAGATTTTCAGGAACAAAATTTTTAACTTTTACATCTAAAACATGAGCATTATATATTTTAGCAGAGAATGTTTTTGCAATTGCTAATGCTATAATAAATGCATTTCTTGAATACTTTGAAAAATCTATACCAACTAATATACTTTTTATCTTAGGTTCTTTTTTGCCTTTAACAATTAAAACATTTGAAGGGCTTAAGCAAGCAACCTCATAAGCGGTTGAACCAATTTCATTACCTTTCGAACTATTAGATAAAACAACTAAACTTGATTTTGTATAATCTAAGAAATCCACAATTTCCCAATGTGGAGTCCCTTCTTTTAGATAAATATCAACACCATTTACTCCATCATCTAAAAATTTCTTCTTTATTTTTTCAAGTTCTGAAAAAATTTTATGTTTATGATTATTTGAATTCTCATCAAGGATTGTAGTCCATCCAAGGAGCATTTTATAAAATGGATGAATACTTTCGGTTACATTTATAATCTCAATCCGAGAACCCGAAACTTTTGATAAGTACTTTGCCCATTCACCTGCTATTAAAGAACGTTCAGAGAAATCTGTCGCAAAAACAATTTTATGAAACATTTTCATAATTTTAACCTCCTTTTTTTTTAAAATTTTAAAGCACACTTTAAAGCCTTACCTTCTTTCATAAGTTCAAAAGCTTTCCTTATATCTTTTAATTCAAATTCAAATGTTATAAGATATTCTAATAATTTATGTTTTTTCATTAAGAATTCATATGCTTTTTTAACGGATGAAGGTTTATGATGAAATGATGTTATAATATCAATTTCATTATAATGAAAATAGCTTTGATTGAATTTTAAAAATTTATCATTTTCCATTCCAGAAAATAGTAAAATTTTTGAACCTTTTGGGAGTTTATTTAAAATTTCGCTTATTAAATCATAACTTCCTGTTGTATCAATTATAATATCGTAATCTCCTTTAATTTCATTAGTAAATAAGTTTTCTAATTTTTCAAAAATTGGAGTTTTTTTTAATAATTCTAATCTCTTTTTGCTTCTTGAATAAATTCTAATATTATAATTTTCAAGGACTAAAAAAAACATTATAGCAATTGAAGAACTTCCGAGAATAAGTATATTTTCATATCCATTTAATTTTAATTTTTCAATTCCATTAAAAACACAAGATAAAGGCTCGATTATCGGAGCTACTTTAAAACTAATTTCTTTTGGTTTTATAAATAAATTCTTTTCTACAACTAATTTTGGTATTTTTAGATATTCTGCATAAGCTCCAATAACTAAATTATCTTTTAAATTTAAGCATAAGTTTTCTCTATTAGTTTTACAAAATTTACAATTACCACAGTAAGCACTATTTAATCCAAAAACTTCATCTCCAACTTCAAATTTAGAGTTTTTACTTTCCACTACAATGCCACTATATTCATGACCAAAAGGTCCATTTTTTAATAAAGGATGCCCTCTCAAATAAGCTTTTAGATCAGTTCCATCTGTTAAAGCATATTTCACTTTAATTAAAATTTCCCCATCATTTATCTTTGGAACTTCAACATCTTTAATTTCTATTTCATTTCCATTTAAATAAGCACAAAGCACTTTTAAAAGTTTAAAGCATTCTTTAACTTAACACTATTTATTGGACAAGACACTTTTTCCAATAAAATCTACTTTAAAATTTTCAAACTATGAAATATGCTATTTTAAAAATTTCTGGAACACAGGTAAAAGTAGAAGAAGGAAAAGAAATTATAACAAATAGGATAAAAGCTAATGAAGGAGATGTTATAGAGTTAAAAGATATTCTTTTTATAAAAGATGGAGAGAATTCTATCTTTGGAAAGCCTTATGTTGATAGGGCAAAAGTTTTAGCAAAAGTAATTAAGCATTTTAAAGGTCCTAAAATTCTCGTTTTTAAATATAAAAGAAAAAATAATTATAGAAGGAAGAGAGGTCATAGGCAGTATCTTACAAAACTTCTTGTTGAGAAAATTGAGTTTTAATGGATTTTGATAAAATTATAGAGAGATATAATGAACTTGAAGATAAGTTATATAAGTTAAGTAGTGAAAACAAAATTGATGAATTAAAAGAAGTAGCTAAGGAATATGAAGATTTAAAGGAGATTGTTAATAAAATTAAAACTTATAAGGATTTAGAGAAGTATTTAAATGAATTAGTTGAATTAAAGGAAATTGAAAAAGATCCAAAACTAAAATCTGAGATTTCTGAGGAAATTGAAAGCACTAAAATTAAAATTGAAAAATTAGAAATTGAAATAAGAGAATTATTAAAGCCAAGAGATCCAAATGACGAATTAAATGCTATAATTGAAATAAGAGCAGGAGCGGGAGGTGATGAAGCAGGGATATTTGCAGGTGATTTATTTAGGATGTATAGTAAATATGCTGAAAAGAAAGGTTGGAAGATTTCAGTTATTGATACTCACGAAAATGATTATGGAGGATATAAAGAAATTGTCTTTATTGTTGAGGGAAAAGGAGCATATGGTAGATTAAAATATGAGGGTGGAGTTCATCGTGTTCAAAGGGTTCCAATAACAGAAGCAAGTGGTAGAATACACACTTCAACAGTTAGTGTTGTTGTTCTTCCTGAATATAGGGATGTTTCTGATATTGAGATTAAGGAGGAAGAACTAAAAATTGAGACATTTAGAGCAAGTGGAGCAGGTGGCCAGCATGTTAATAAAACTGAAAGTGCTGTTAGAATTACACATATTCCAACAGGAATTGTTGTAAGTGTTCAAGATGAAAGAAGCCAACATCAAAACAAAGCAAAAGCTTTGAGAATTTTAAAATCAAAACTTAAAGAAATAAAAGAGAAGGAAAAAATCCAGGAGATAGGCGAAAAAAGAAAAAGTATGATAGGAAGTATGGAAAGAGCTGAAAAAATTAGAACTTATAATTGGCCACAAAATAGAGTTACAGATCATAGATTAGAAGGGGAAAATAAAAATTATCCATTAGATAGAATTATAGAAGGAGAACTTGATGAACTAATTGATAGTTTAATTCTAAAATTTTCAATAAGTGATTAACTATCAATTCTTGAAGAGATTTACTCTTTAATTTTATCCATTATTTAATTACAGAAACTTTAAAATTTTGTTTTTGAAATTAAGCGCAATTGTAATGTGCTATAATGAGGAAAGAACTATAAGAGAAGTTGTGGAAAATTTATATAATGTTTTAAGTAAAATTTCAGAAGATTTTGAAATTATAATTGTTGATGATGGTTCAACTGATAATTCAAAAAATATAATAAAAAATTTATTGAGTGATAAAGTAAAAGCAATATTTCATTCTCAGAATTTGGGAATTGGAGAAGTTTTAAGAAGTGGATATTTTAATGCTAATTATGAATATGTTTTTATTGTTCCTGCTGATGGTCAATTTGATTTAAATGAACTTTATTTAATTAAAGAGATTCCCGAAAAATCATTCATTTCGTTTTATAGGGAAGATTTAAAAGATTATAGTATTTTTAGAAAACTCCTAACATTTTATAATAATTTTATAATCAATAAGTTAATTTTAGGTATAAAAACAAAGGATGTTAATTGGGTCAAGATATTTCCTACAAGTGTAATTAAAACATTAGATTTAAAATTAAGAAGTTCATTAATACAAACTGAAATATGTGCAAAGCTTGAAAAAATTGGGTATAAACCAGTTGAAATACCATCAAAATATCTTCAAAGGAAAGATGTAAAATCCAAAGTTAATTTTAAAATTATCATCAAAGCGTTTTTTGAAAGTTTTAAACTCATATATGAAGTAAAAAAATTTAATATTAGGTTGGTGGGTAAAATAAAGAAAAATAGATAGTTCCAGAATTATTAGTAATTCTAATTTAAAATACCCGTTCTTTTGCCTTGGGGGGGCGAAGCCTCCCATAAATATTTATTTTATTAACTTAATGTGTTTCTTTAACCATTTTTCAAGTTTTTTTTGGTTTTTTAATAACTCCTCGTCCAGATCTATATTTAGTTTTTTTGCTAACTTTTTAGCAAATTCTATTTGTTTTTCTGTTGGTGGTTTATTTTTATCAATCCATTTTGAAAGTTTCCTCCTATCGTTTTTAATATCTTCGCTTAAATCTAAGTTCAATTCTTTTGCTAATTTTTGAGCAAATTCTATCTGTTTTTCTGTTGGTGTATTATCCCTAATTTTGTTTTCAACATCTTTTAATTTTTGATATATTTCATATGCTACATCCTTCCAATTTAATTTTCCTTGTTCTACAAGATCAAGTTTTCCTTCCATATCAGCAGTAAATTTATAATCTATTACCCAGGGATATTCTTTACTTAACCAATCTATCAGCTTTTCTCCAATCTCTGTCGGATAGAAAACACCATTTTTTACTTTTACATAATTTCTTTTTTTTAATGTTTTGATAATTTGAGCGTAGGTTGAAGGTCTTCCTATGCCAAGTTTTTCAAGCATTTTAATAAGTGAGCTTTCAGTCCATCTTGGTGGAGGTTGGGTTTGCTTTTCTAATAATTCAACTTCTATTTTATTTAGTTTTTCATTCTCATTTAATTTTGGTATAATTTCCATCTCAATTTCTGGATAAATTTTTCTCCATCCTTCAAATAAAAGAAATTTGCCTTCCGCTATTAATTCGTTTTTTCCTGCTTTTATAATATATCTCATTTTTTTCCATAAAGCACTTTCCATCTGGCTTGCTATTGTCCTATTCCAAATAAGCTCATAAATTTCTTTTGCTTTTCCTGTTAAGTTTATATTTTTTGGTTCTCTACTTGGATTAATTATAGAAGGTCTTATTGCTTCGTGTGCTTCTTGGGCAAACTTCTTTTTTCTGAAAATTCTTATTTTTTTAACTAAGTAGTCTTCTCCAAACTTATTTTTTATATATCCACGAATTTTACTTATGATTTCCTCATTTATCTTAACACTATCAGTTCTATGGTAGGTTATATAGCCATTTTCATATAGAAATTGTGCTATATTCATAGTTTCTTCAGTACTAATTCCTAAAATTTTGCTTGCATCTTGTTGAAGTGTTGCAGTTCTATAAGGTTCAGGAGGACTTTCTTTTTGCTCAATTTCTATAACTTTATAAACAATATGTTCATTTTCTCTTATTTCTTTTAAAATTTTTTCAGCTTCTTCTCTTTCTTTTATATTTCTATTTAATTTTGCTATAAAAGTTAAATTATCTTTCTTATATACTACTTGGATTTGATAGTAAGTTTGAGGTTTAAAGTTTCTTATTTCCCTTTCTCTCTCAACGATAAGTCTCAAAGCTGGACTTTGGACTCTACCTACTGATAACCTACCACCAATTGTTTTGCTTGCAAGAGGAGATAAAAAATATCCTACAATTCTATCAATTAATCTTCTTGAAAATTGTGAATAAACCCTATTATAATCAATATCTCTTGGACTTAAAAGTGCTTTTTTTATTTCTTCTTTTATAATAGCATGAACTTCAATTCTTTTATAATTTTTAGGTTTTGTTCTTTCTACAATATGATAAGCAATCGCTTCACCTTCTCTATCAGGGTCAGTTGAAATATATACAATTTCAGATTTATTAACAAATTTTTTAAGTTCTTTAATAATTTTATCTTTTCCTTTTATGGGAACAAAAAACATTTCAAAATTTTTTAAATCTACTCCTATTTTATTTTCAGGTAAATCTACAATATGTCCAAGTGTTGCTTTTATTAAATATCCTTTTATTAATTTACTTATTGTTTTTGCCTTACTTGGACTTTCTACAATAATTAACTTCATTAAGTTATAAATTTTAAACCCACTTACCTTTTATAAATTGCCTTGTCCAATAATTCTGAAATTATTTATTTTACTATATTTTCCCCACCCACCCTATATTCAAGCCTTCGGCTTTAAAATGCCCATTCTTAGGCATCGGGGGGCTTCGCCCCCAAATCAATAGTTTCAAATAAGTTTTTATAAGTTACTGATAGCTAATCACCTAACACTATTTATTGGACAAAGCATTTATAAATACCCGTTCTTAGGCGTTAGAGAGTTCCAACCCATTAAATTTATTTTAGAATTTTAAGAATATAAGTTCTTGGCTCATCAGTTTGATAAACAATTTGGAATTTATCTTTATATTTTAAAATTACAGGTAATAAGTATCTTTGAGTTGTTCCTGTCCAAAAGAAATTATCAAGAATAATATAATCACAATCTTTAATACTTAAAAATACACTATCAACATTATATGAGAATTTATAAACTTTACCTTTATTTCCTGCTATTAAATAAACAAATTCAGGTTTTCTTGAAACAATAATTTTATCTTTTGAGATATTATTTTTAATATAATTAATAGCTTCAAAGAATTTTTGCCAATCAGGAGAATATAAACTATATGGATTTTCCTTATATAACAACCAATCATTAATATTTTGAGGAATTTTTTGAATAAGTGAAGAGAAATTAAAGCCAAATACAAAAAGACAAGCTAACTTAAAAATAGTTTTATTAAGATAATTTAATGAATTTAATGAGAAATAAAGAATGAATGGTAAAATAGGCAAAATAAATCTGTCAGATGTCCAAACCTCTGGCCAAGATAAAGTAACTATTAAATAAAAAATTAAATAAATTTTTATAATGCTAAAATTTTTTTCTTTTAGAAGTACAAATAAAAATCCGATTAAAATTAAAATTCCAATTATATTTAGTAAAAATTCACTTTCTAAATTTATTGTTGATTTTGGTATAATAAAAAAGAAATAACTTAAAAAGTTATTTAAAATTCTAATTACAAGGTCAGAAATTGAAATATAACCAAGTTGAGGATTATAAACATTTTTATAGAAAAATTCTTGAATGTAAGTTGTTTCATTTGGATTTTTATGTGTGATTGTCCAAAGTTGCCAAGATATTACAAAAATAAATGAAATAATTAAGCTTAAAATAGATAGCTTAAATTTTCTTTTTAAAATTAAATCCAAAACTATTGAAAAAATTATTGAAATTCCAGCATTTCTTATAAGAAATGTAAATCCGGCAAATGTAGATGAAAGAAAAAATTTTTGATTTGTGTAAAAAATTATTGATAATAAAGAAAAGAATAAATAAGATGATTCTGAAAGTAATTTTGAACTATAATCAATTAGTAGTGGAGATGTTGATAAAGCTAATAGAAAATAAAAGTTTCTAAAAGTTATTGTTAATATAAAGAATGAAAGAATTGAAGAAAGCAATGGAACAATTTTTAAGTAAGTTTCATTAGGTCCAAAGAATTTATAAAATATAGCTAAGATCAATGGAAAACCAGGTGGAAAGTGGGTATGATATGGACTATTGGATAAATACAAACTTAAATAATTGTGGTATTCAACTATTGATTTGGCAAGAATAATATAAACAACATTATCTCCTCCTGTTCCAACTCTAATATCAAATAGAAGAATACAAAAAGCTGTAAAAATTAAGAGAGGTAAATATAACATTATTTTATGCTTTAAAATTTTAAAGCTTGAAAATAGGATTTATCTGTACAGGAAATTCAGCAAGAAGTCAAATAGCGGAGGGATTTTGTAAATATTTTGCTAAAATTTATGGTAAAAATATAGAGATATATTCAGCAGGCTCAGATCCAACAGGTTATATTCATCCTCTCGCTATAAAAGTTATGAGTGAGATAGGGATAGATATATCAAATCAATATTCAAAATCTATAAATGAAATTCCATATAAAGAGTTAAATTTAGTTATTACTGTTTGTGGGGATGCTAAGGAAAGCTGTCCCATAATTCCAGGCATTAAGACGGAACATTGGGAAATTCCAGATCCTAATAAATTTGAAGGTACAGAAGAGGAAAAATTAGAATATTTTAGGAAAGTAAGGGATCAGATTAAGAATAAAGTTGAGAAATTAATTTTATCTCTTTAAAAGCGAATTTAAGTGGTATTTTGATGCTAATGAAAAGATAAACACAATCTCAAATGGTATTAACATTTGCTTGAACCTTGAAAAATCAAAAAAACCAAAAGGATTGTATAATGAATAAGCAAAAATTAATGAAAAGTAAAGAATTAACAATATTCTAAAACCTTTTAAGAAATAAAATATTATTGACACAAGAACAAATAAGTTATAGATAATATAGAAAATCAGAAATATCTTAGGTAAGAATTTTAAGATTCTATTTGGAAAATAAAGTAATAAATTTATTATGTTGGTAAATATGTTTTTTATTGCAATACCTAAGTCTTTAAGCTTTATTTCATCTTTTAGTACTTCTTTTAAACAATCTGTAGAAATTTTTGAATAGGGATAAGCTCCTTGAAGAATTTTTTCAGGAATGAAACCCAATTTCTTTTGAACGCAATTTTGAACCTTTTGATTTGAATATTCCACTCCTTTAACATTTTGTAAATAAGCCTTATACGTCCAAAAGTAAAAGTTGCTCTGGTCTCCTAAATACATGTTCATGAAGGCTTGTAAAGTGATTGGAACAAAGGATATTAAAAAGAAAGGGTTTTTGGTTTTTAAAAGCAAATAAATACCGAAAATTAATAAAACAATAGCTATTTCACCCCTAATAAAACTTGCAAGAATAAGAGGGAAAATCGAAAATATTAATTTTCCCTTAAAGAATAGGACTAAAAAAGATAGTAAAAGTGCGATTGTTGGTCCTTCGAGCATAAGACGGGGAATATGATAGAAAATTAAAGGCGATATAAGTAATAGAGTAAATATAATTATCAAAGGTTTGATTCGTAAAGTTTCCAAGAGAAGAACATAAAGAAATAGAACAGAAAAAGTAAAAAAAACAATATAAGCCAATGGAAAATAACCTCCAAAAAGCCACATAAATGGTACAAAAACTATGGAAGACAAAAACCTAAAAGTTATGAAATAATTTTTTCCATTTATCTCCACGATGGGTAGCAGATTTTTGTAATAACCATATGCTGAGGTAAGATAACTATATGTGTCACTGATGGAGCCTACAAGTGGAGTTTTAAGAAGCTTTTCCAGACTTGAAAGATCTGCGTAAATTTTTTTACCCATAGGAGTTTCTCTATAAATCTTCAAACTAACAAATGATATACTCAAAAAACAGGCAACTAAATAAGGTAAAATTCTCACCTTCAAATTTTAAAGTTTTGCTTTAAAATTTTCCTATGTTAGCTGAGAACTATAAAACTAAAATTGTTCAGTATATAAAAAAAATTGATTATACTGAAAGATTAAATATAGCAAGAAAATATAATTATAATCTTCACAAAGTTCCTTCTGAATTCTTTATTTTAGACTTTTATAATTGTCCAAATGCTTTAAGTGAAGAGCAGTATAGTGCTTTATTTAAAGGTGATGAGTCTTATGCGGGAAGTGAAAATTTTATAAATATACTAAATAGTGTAAAAGAAATTTTTAGAAAAAATTTTGTAATTCCTGTTCATAATTTAAGAGGAGCAGAGCATTTAATTTTAAAGGTTTTTGAAGGTGATTTTATATCAAATAATCCAACAGATACATTTAAAATTTTATGTTCTTATTTTAATAGAAAAATTTTAAGTAAAGGAAATGGAATTTATTATCTTACAATAGAGAGAGAATTTGAAAAGTTTTTAGAACTTAAAAAGATAAAGGAATTTAAAATTTTAAATGCAAGTAATATATTTTCTCAGATTGTTTTTTGGAAAATTGAGAGAAACTTAAATGGAAACTTAAAAGATTTGGTTTATGAAATGACAAAAGATTTTGATATAATTATCTTATCAGCAGATGTTGATTTAATGGCTCATGTTGGAGCTTTAATTATATTAAATGATGAAAATTATTATAGACAAATTTGTGAGTGGCTTGTTTCATTTGAGGGTCTTCATACTTATGGAGGTCTTTCAGGTAGAGATATGGAATTAATAGCGATTAGTTTAAATCAAGTTTTAGATGAAAATTATTGGTATTATAGATATTATGAAATAAAAAATTTACATAATAATGTTCAAAATTTAGGCTATGATGTTGAAGATTTTAATAGTGAAGGATTTTATATTAATATTGAAAACGGAATTGGCTTTAATTTAGCTTTATTTTTATCAGGACAAATTAGAGTTAAGGCTTATGAAAATAAGGTATTTTTAAGGATTCCTAAAAGGGTATATTTTAGGGAGCATTATGATTATTTTCTAAAAGTTTTAAGTTATTTAAAAAATAGAAGTTATCCTAAACTTAAAAAGTTATTTGAGACGAAATTTTATGAGATTGAAATTATGGATTATGAATTATTAGAACCATTAAAAAAGTACGAGGTTATTGATTATGATGGATTTAATTATAGATTAAAGGGAATAGAAATTATTTTTAATAAATCAAGAGAAAAGCGATTAAAAGCAATAGAAGAAGCAGGTTATAATACATTCTTACTTAAAAGTGAAGATGTTTATATTGATTTGCTAACCGATTCAGGAACATCTTCACAAAGTGATGAGCAGTTTTTTGAGGGATTGAAATACGATGGTAAGAATGCTTTTGATGTATTAAAGGAAAGTGTTTATGATATTCTTGGATTTGACAAATTTATAGTTACTCATCAGGGAAGGCAAGCTGAGCATTTTATTTCACAACATTTAATAAGGAAAGGTAAATATGTCTTAAATAATATGTATTTTACGACAACAAGATTTCATCAAGAGTATGCAGGTGGAATTTTTGTTGATTTGATAGTCAAAGAGGCAAATATTCCACAAAGTTCATATCCATTTAAGGGTGATTTTGATATTGAATCAGTTGAAAATTTTATTAAGGAAAAAGGTCCTCAAAATATAGCTTATATTTGTATTGAAACTAATGTTAATATGGCGGGAGGACAGCCAATATCAATGAAAAATATAAAAAAATTAAGAGAAATTGCTGATTATTATAAAATTCCTATTGTTTTTGATGCTACAAGAGTAGCTGAAAATGCTTACTTTATAAAGCAAAGAGAAGAAGAATATAAAAATAAGACAATAAAAGAAATTGTAAAAGAAATTTTAAGCTATGGTGATTTTGCTACGATTTCCGCTAAAAAAGATCCATTAACTAATATAAGTGGATTACTATTAATTAGAGATGATAAAATTTATCGTAAAATTTACGAATTTGCTACTGCATTTGATGGTGCTCCTTATAATGGAGGATTAGCAGATAGAGATTTGGTAATGCTTGCTATTGGTCTTAGGGAGATGGTTGATTATGATTATTTAAGAAGTAGAATAAAACAAGTTGAATATCTTGGAAATAAATTAATAGAAAATAAAATACCAATAGTCATTCCAATTGGAGGGCATGCAATATATCTTGATGTAAAGAAATTTTTAGAACATTTAGACCAAGATTATTATCCTGCACAAGCACTTGCTGCTGAAATTTTCATTGAAGGTGGAGTTAGAACTATGGAAAGAGGAACTGTTTCAGCAGGTAGAGATCCAATTACAGGTAAAAATAGAAAGCCAAGTTTAGAGCTTGTCAGAATTACAATTCCAAGAAGAGTATATTCAAATAGTCAAATGGATCATGTTGTTGAAACGATAGTTAATGTTTATAATAGAAGATTTGAAATAAAAGGACTTGAATTTGTTTATGAGCCACCATTTTTAAGATTCTTTACAGCAAAATTCAAGAAAATAAATTAAGTTATTACTTTAAAACCCATTTTTTTCATTTCATTAGCAATAATTGAACTTAGTTGTCCTATTTTACATTTTAATAAATAAATTTTATTTTTATCAAGCTTATCTAAATTGCTTAAAAATTCTTCTAAATTAATTTTGTCTAGATCTACTAAAATGTCATAACTTTCAAGGTTATTTTCAATAATTTCCAAGTTTTCAATAGTTTTAAATGAATTAATAGCATTTTCAATTACTTCGCTTGGAACTTTATTTAGAAAATATAATAATTTTTCCTTATTAGCACTTGCGACAGCACTATGTCTTGAAATTGCACAATATTCTTTTCCTTTATAACAGATGTCAAAAATTCCTAATTCTATCGCCTTTGATATAATTTCCTCTTTTGTAAAAGCAATCAATGGCCTTATTATCAAAATTTCAGAAAGTTCATTTAAAACTGACAAGTTATCAAGTGTTTGTGTTGAGACCTGACCAATACTTTCACCTGTTATTATTGCTTTTATATTTAACTTTTTAGCAATTTCCTTAGCTATTTTATAAAAGATAGCCTTTAAAACAACATTTCTATAATTATCTTTTACATTCTTTATAATTTCAATTATAATAGGTTTAAAATCAACATAATAAAATTTTCCATATGTTAAGAACTTTTTTGTAATAAACTTGTAAATATTGAAAGCATAATTTATTGTATTACCACCAAGATCATAAAATAAAAAATCACATCTTATACCCATTTTGTAAGCATAAAAAACACTAACAGCAGAGTCAATACCTCCTGACAATAGAACTAAGGCTTGTCCTTGGCTTAAAATTGGAAATCCTCCATAGCACTTAATTTTTTCATCAAATAAAAATGATTTATTATTAACTATTTCAATATATGCTATGTATTTTGGTTCTTTTATATTAACTTTTGCTAAGCTTGACAATTTTTCTCCCAAAACTTTTTCAACATCATAGGAATGAAAATTATGATTGCCTTTTCTTTTACATTTAACTTTAAAATTATCTTTTATTCTATCTTTGAAAAAATCATAAGCTTTTTCAATAAGCTCATTAAAATTGTTAAATTGAATTATATTAACTTTTGAAAATGAACTAATTCCAAAAACATTTTTTAAATCATTGCTAATATCTTCGCTTGTTTCAATAATTCCCTTATCTCTTTGAAGAATAATTTTAGCATTTTTAAATGAATGTTTTAAATTATTTTTTAAAATATTAATAAAACACTTCCTTATACTTTCAGATTTTGTAAAAATTTGTGCTGAATACTTAATTAAAAATGTCAATTTTAAATTGGGGGATAACCCCCAAGCTAAACAGATTCTTCTTCACTTTCAGTTGGATATTCTGAACCTTCTGAATACCTAAATGGCATTAGTACCCCTTCCATTTCATCCATATTATTATATTCATCACATGCTCTAATAAGTTCTATACCGACCGCTCCTTTTCTTGTTCCAATAACTCTAACTTTTTTACCTTTTCTTGAAAGGTAATCTACAATAGGAACAAAATCACTATCTCCTGTAACAAGAATTACTTCATCAACATATTCTGCAACTGAAAGAATTTCTAATGCCATATCCATATCCATACTAACTTTTACTGAACCATCAGCTAATTTCTTTACAGGCTTAGCAACAACTCTATAACCCATAAATGATAAAGCATTTATTAATCTTTCTCTCCTTTCATCACCTTGAAATAATGGAACAAAAGCAATAGCCTTTATAAGCTCCTTTCCTCTCCTTTTGTATTGTTCCTCCAAAGCTTTGAGAAGAACATCATATCTGACTTCTTGCCCTATCCTCTCAAAGGTTATATGGACATTCTGAACGTCTATGAACATTGCGGCCTTGTTCATGCTCGAACCTCCTTTTAAGTTTTAAATATCATTCTTATTGCTAAAAAAATCAAAAAAGCTCCGAAAAGACGAGAAAGCCATATTGAGGATAATTTATTTGCCATGTAAGCACCAAAAAAAGAACCGATTGCAAGGCCAATTATCATAATAAGAGAAACTCTCAAATCTAAATTCCCATTTCTGAGATATTCCAAAAAACCAGGAAGAATTCCAACAGGAATAATTAGTGCTCCAAGAGATGTTCCTTGTGCTTTTTGTTGAGAAAAACCCATAAGTGTTAAACCTATAACTATAATAACACCACCTCCAATGCCAAACAAACCACTAAACACTCCAGCTAAAATCCCTATAATTAAGAAAACTAAAATTTCATTCATTTTCAGTCTCTTTTAATTTTTTATTAAATAATTTAAGTTTTTCAATAACTTTATTATGAAAATCAATTGCTTTCATTCCTGTTACAATTTCAATAACATCATCAAAATTATCAACAACCCATATATTAAATTCATTATTTTCAATAGATTTTAAAACTTCTTCATTTAAAATAACATTATCTAAATTTCTTCTTGGAATAATAACTCCACATTTTCCATCCAAAAGTTCCATAATTTTAAGGCTATAATAAAATCCTTCAATTTTTTGGGGAATTCCTCCAACAGGTTGAACTTCTCCCTTTTGATTTAAAGAACCTGTTATTGCTATGTTTTGCTTTATTGGAATTTCGGATATTGCAGAAAGTATAGCTAATAACTCAGCACAAGATGCACTATCCCCCTCTACACCTGAGTAGTTTTGTTCAAATGTTAATCTAACTTGAAGACTAATTGGAACATCTTTACCGTACTTTTCTAATATATATCCTCCAATTATTAAAACAGCTTTTGTATGAATTTTACCACCAAGTCCTGTTTCTTTTTCAATGTCAATAATTCCTGATTTGCCAAGTCCTACACTTGCAGTTATTCTGCTTGGAATACCAAAACTATATTCAGGCATTAAAATAACTGAAAGTCCATTTACTACACCAACTTTTTCACCTTGAAAATCAAAGATAAGAATTCCCCTTTTTATCATTTCTCTTAATTTTTCTTCAATTTTTGAATAACGATAATATCTGTTTTTTATTGTTTGCTTAATAATTTTTTCATCAATTATATTTAAATTTTCTTTCTTTGCCAAATAGTTTGCTTCAATTAAAATTTCTTTTAAAATTTTCACATTTAATGGCACTTTTCGTTTATCTTCTGAAATTCTAAATAAAAATTTAATAATTTCTAAAATTCCCAATTCAGAAACTCTTAAAAAATTATTTTCATTTGTAATTTCTTGTATTTTATTAACAATAAATCTAATTCCATCTTCATATTTGGCTTCTGTTTCAAAATCAACAAAAACTCTAAAAATTTCACTAAAATCCAAATCGTAAATTTGAAGAAGATAATATAGAAAACTATCACCTATAAGTATTACTTTTGAATTAAATGGTATTGGTTGAGGTCTTAATGTTTTTGTAGAAAATAAACTAAATCTTTCACCAATATCTTCAATTATAATTTCTCTATTTTTAATAATTCTTTTTAAAGCTTCATAAGAAAAAACTTCTTTTAGTAAATCGTATGCATTTATTATAATATATCCACCATTAGCAAGATGTAGTGAGCCTGCTGTGATATTTAAAACATCAGTTATGAATGCTCCCATAAATGCTTCCTTTTCAATTCTTCCAATAAGATTATAATAAGTAGGATTTTTTTCGTATATTACAGGAGCACCTCTTAATCCTTTATTATCAACAATTCTATTAACCTTATATTTTCTAAGGGGATTTAATGGACCTGGTGGCAATTGATTTTCTGGTGTTAGAAACACTTGGAAATTATTTATAATGTCTTCTTCCATATTTTTAAAATAATCTATAATTTTTTCGTAGTTTTGATATTTTACTTCAAGTTCATTAAAATAATTTCTTATTGTATTTTTTACAGCATTTTTGTCAATTTCTTCAAGTTTTTCTCTTAATTCTTTATCAAGTTTGTTTATTTCTCTTAATGTTTGTGCAATAAATTCTTCAAGTTGTCTTCTTTTGGAATCAATATAAGCTTTCATATCTTCACTTAAAGAGTTATACTTTTGAGGTGTTAGCGGTTCCCCACCGAAAACAGGTATTATGTTAAAAACATGAGGTGGTTGAACAGGTTGAATAATAAAACCAAGCTCATTAGCTTTTTTATTTAAATTGTTAATAAGTTCTTCTCTTTTTCTATTGTATTCACTTGCAATTTCTTCTTTTTGTTTATTTAAACTTTCACTTTCAAATAAATTTTTTAAGGCACTTTTTATATTCTTTATTAGCTCTTCGGTGTCTTCTAAGAATTCATCGCCCTTATCACTTTCAAGACTTATCGCAATTGGATTTGAAGGATTTTTAAAATTATAAACATAAAACCAATCATAAGGAGCTTCTTCTTTTTTGGCAAATTCACTAATTAATTTAATAATTTCGTTTTCTAATTCAAGATGTTTTGGGAGTGAAATATATATATTATAGCTTGGATTCTTTATGCTTAAACCAAGGTTTAATGCTTCATAAGCTCTGTTTTGTAGTTGAGAATAATCAATATCTTTATTTATATCTTCTAACGTTATTTTTGGTTCTATATCTGAGATTGTTAGTTTTTTAATCATATCTTTTGTGCTATATAAACTGCGTTTTCACCATCAACTTCTTTTACTTTTACTTTCACAACTTCATCATAGGTAGTAGTAATTTTTTTACCGACAATATCTGCATAAATTGGTAATTCTCTCCAACCTCTATCAATTAAAACAACTAATTTTATTGCTTTTGGTCTTCCAAAATCAAATATAGCATCAATTGCAGCTCTTACTGTTCTTCCTGTATATAAAACATCATCAACTAAAAATACAACTTTATTATCAATTTCAGTATTTAATTTTGTTCCTTTAATAATTGGTGCTTCGCTAAGAAGTGTTAAATCATCTCTATAAAAAGCTATGTCTACTTCACCAACAATAATGTTTGTTTTTAGTTCTTTTTCAATTTCATTCTTTAAGTAATTGGCTAAATATATACCTCTTGTTCTTATACCTGCCAAAATAAAATAATCTAAATTATTAGCATTTTCAATAATTTCCAAAGCCATTCTTCTAAGTGTTCTAAAAAATGAAATTTCATCCATTAATTTATATTTATCAACTAATTTTTGTTCTGACATAAAGTTTGTAAATTTTAAAGGATAAAAAAGTTTTTATTGTGCCTTGTCCAATAATTCTGAAATTATTTATTTTATTATATTTTCCCCTCCCACCCTATATTCAAGCCTTCGGCTTATAAAGCTTCGCCCCCCTTAAATCCCCCTATTAAATCAGTAGTTTCAGAAGATTTTTCATAAATTATTGATAATAGTAGTAATTTTTTATTTCAGGGTAAGAATATCCTTGAAAGGAAGTATAGTAAGATACTTGAAATAATAGTTATTGAAAAACCTAACATCATTTTTTCAAGTCTCTCAATTCTCTTTTCAAGTCTTTTAATATCATCTTTTGTAGCAAAATTTTGCTGTGCTTCTCTTAATTCTTTTATATCATCCTTTGTAGCAAAATTCTTTTTTTCTTCTTCAAATTTTTCAAACCTTTCCTCAATTCTCTTAATATCATCCTTTGTGGCGAAGTTTTGCTGTGCATCCTTTAATTCTTTAATATCATCTTTTGTAGCAAAATTTTGCTGTGCTTCTCTTAATTCTTTTATATCATCTTTTAATTCTTTAATATCATCTTTTGTAGCAAAATTTTGCTGTGCTTCTCTTAATTCTTTTATATCATCTTTTAATTCTTTAATATCATCTTTTGTAGCAAAATTTTGCTGTGCTTCTCTTAATTCTTTTATATCATCCTTTGTA